>VOFB01000743.1_pt1 | contig 374632 bp, 316 predicted proteins | sample 5384141 | NCBI WGS metagenome assembly VOFB01 (sample SAMN12384721, study PRJNA508395) | human gut metagenome | isolation source: healthy gut A | host: Homo sapiens
GGGAGTATATGAAGAGCATGTTTCTATGCCGGAATCATCGCCTCGAATAGAATTGGTGAAACAGACAGGGGCTGAGATCAGGGATAACGGGTTCACACAAGATGTTTATGTGGCACCTTATAAGGGTGACAGAGTGTGTGCTATTAGTTATACATTTGATAGGAACAGGGGTAGGTACATGTACTGAACAATATCACATCGGGGGAGATAAGTTGAAATCGACTCCTGCGTCTTTAGATAAATGGGTGGAAAGCTTGGTAAGCTCCGGTAGATGGGGAGTTGGCAATGATACATGGAATATCGCAGGGATATAATGCTTTTCAAAATCCTGAAATATTGTGGGAATAGGTAAAGGCTATGGAAAATGAAATATGGGTGGGTACATTTAGAGAGGTAGTTGCTTATAACAAAAGAACGAGAAAAAAATCGCTTGAATGTGCTAGAAAACGGCTATGACATAACTCCTCATTTGGATATGAATGCACAATTATTTACAGAACCACTGACTATGGTATTGAAATCTGTGGGAAACAGAGTTTCGGAGATTAGGCAAGATGGGAAAAAGCGTTTTCTAAAGAAGGATGCTGATAAGGTTCTTTTCGATTTTAATCTTTATGGAGTGATGATTCAGATTCGTTTTATCTGAGGTGTTGGATATAGTTTTAAAACTAGAATAGGGAAATCCGTTAGTCTTTATTGTAACCATTTGAGGTGTGTTTTTGAGGAGGAAAAAATATGAAGAAATTTCTCAGGAATTAGGTATTTCTATAAATACGGTTAAGTATCATATAAAGAATGCATTATCTTTCCTTCAGACTGAATTAAGCATTTGAACAATTTAAAAAATAGAATTGCTAATCAGAGGTTGAATGATAAAAGAGAACGTGAAAATTTCTGTTTGTCTAAATTTTGGCGTTATGCAGCTGTTATTGTTATATTGTTCTCAGTTTCTTATTTTTCTTATTGGAGGGGTGGAATAAGTATAAAAGAGGAATTTTCGGATATCATTGTGGAGGCTCCTCTTGGTTCCAGAACAAAATTAACCTTGCCGGATGGGACATTAGTGTGGTTGAATGCCGGATCGCGTATAACATATTCACAAGGATTCGGAGTAGGGAATAGAAAAATAGAATTGATAGGAGAAGGGTATTTTGAAGTTAAACGAAATGAAGAAGTTCCATTTCTTGTGAAAACGAATAGTTTGCTGGTAAAGGTATTGGGAACGAAATTTAATTTTCGGGATTATCCGGATGATGCAGAAGCCATTGTTTCTTTGTCCGAAGGAAAAGTGGCATTGAATAATTTATTGAAAAAAGAAAAAGAAGCTTTTTTGTTATCCAATGAAAGGGTGGTTTTGAATAAAAAGGATGGCAGAATGCATGTGGAGTATTCTACTGTTTCCAATGCATTACAATGGACTAACGGATATTTATTTTTTGATGAGGAATTGTTACCGGATGTTGTGAAGGAGTTAGAACGTAGTTATAATGTGAAAATACAAATAGCTAGTGATACTTTGAATACTTTCAGGTTCTATGGAAATTTCGTTCATCGTGAGCAAAATATTCAGGAAGTTTTGGAAGCATTATCTGCGACCCGTAAGATTCATTATATTATTGAAGGACACAATATAACTTTATATTAAGTAGGGGAGTGGATTAAAATTGTTTAACCTTAAAATTAAAAGTATGAATAGAATTAGAGCTGTAATACTGTAATAGGGGTACGAAAGGGATGAAAAAGAAAAGGTGGGAAGATATAGGGATTTTCCCACCTTGATGAAATCTCTTTTTCGACTTACGATTGTGAGTGCGCTTTTAGAGAGTGCAAAGTTAATGATTTTTCTCTTTAAAAGCTAAGTTCATTTAATTTTTAATTAATAAATTACTAATTTATGAAAAACAAGAGAAAGGCCATATTATTGGTCGGGGCTTTGCTTTGCCTTAATTTGAATATCTTCTCACAGAATATACCATTGAAAATGAATAAAGTATCGGTGAAAAAAGCTATGACTGAGCTAAAAGAAAAAAGTGGATATTCATTTGTGTATATAGCTGGGGATGTAGATACGAAAAAGATTGTTGATATAGACGCTGAGCAACTGCAAGAAGTTATTGAGCAAATCTTGAAGGACAAAATGTTTCTTATGAGATAAAAGATAAAAATATCATTATTCGGAAGAAGGAAGTAGAACAGTCTATGTTGAACGAGAAAAAGAACAAGATATTTCAGGGCTTGTGATGGATGTTATGGGAGAACCTATCGTAGGAGTTAATGTGATGGAAAAGGGGACTACTAATGGTACTATTACTGATATGGATGGTAAGTTTTTACTTAAAGCTCCTGCGAATGCAACTCTTATTATTAGTTTTATCGGTTATAAGACTCTTGCTGTTAATTTGGAAGGGGAAAAGAATGTGAATATAACTCTGAAAGAGGATTTGGAACAATTAGATGAAGTGGTGGTGGTTGGTTATGGAACTCAAAAAAAATCTAGTTTGACAGCATCCGTGGCGACAGTACCTGCAAAAGAACTGAGTAAACAGATGGGGCATTCTGTTGCAGCTGCTTTGCAGGGGAGGGCTCCAGGAGTCGAAATATTGCAAAAGGGGGGAGAAGCTGGGGCAGATATCAAGATACTTGTTCGGGGAGCAGGTACATTTGGTGCTACTGAACCTTTATATGTTATTGATGGTGCATTTTCTAATAATGGGCTAAATTCGTTGAATCCTTCAGATATTGAATCAATAGAAATCCTGAAGGATGGTTCGGCGGCTGCCATTTATGGCTCTCGCGCTGCAAATGGGGTTGTGCTGATAACTACCAAGCATGGTCAAAAAGGTAAAGCAAAAGTTGAAATTTCTGCAAACTATTCTTTGCAGACCCCTTCTAAATATCTTGATTTTCTAGATGCAAATGAGCATCGCGAATATACTAAGCAAATTGTTGCAAATTCAACAAACCAGACTCAAGCTCCAGAAAATATTCATCCTACTAATCCTAATATTAATACCGACTGGCAAGATGCATATCTAAGAAATGCTCCTATGTATAATTTGAATGCTTCAATTTCTGGTGGTGGTGAATATTCAACTTTTAATACAAGTTTGGGGTATTTTGATCAGCAAGGTATTATGGAATTTTCTGGTTTTAAGAAATATAATGCACGTGTCAATGGAACGTTTAAGAAAGGACGTTTGACTGTTAGTGAAACTCTTTCTGCTGCTTTTACAAATAAGGAGCCTCAAGTAAGGATGGTGATGGGGATTCCTACTGTTCCAATGACTGATGTAGAGGGAAGGTATGTATCTGCAGGTAAAGATTATTATGTAAATGAAGGAAAAGTTACTAATCCGTTTGCATCTTATTCCAATACTGTTCGAAGAAATAAAACAGTTAATGTTACTGGTAGTTTGAATATAGGGACTGAATTTATATAAAGGATTGGATTATAAGCTACTACTTGGAGGTGACTATATATCAACAAATAATATATCTCGGTCCATTGCTTTTGACTCCAATTGGGATGAGAATGGTAATGCAGATCCTGATTATAGCAGAACGATTAATTCACTATCTGAAAGTCGTGGACAGCGATTTAGTTATACAATTGATAACATTTTGACTTATAAGAATATGTTTGCTGGTCATACTATTGACGCAATGGTAGGTACAAGTTGGATGAGAGAATACTATAGAACTATGGGGATTGGTTCTGGTTCTACAGATTTGGGTGGTCCTAATATTACTATTTTTAATGGGAAAGGAGATATAACAAGTGAAGAATACAATTCAGCTTTACTCTCCTTTTTTGCTCGCTTGAACTATGACTATAAGGAGCGTTATCTTGTTTCTGCAAGTATTCGTAGTGATAAATCTTCCAAATTTGCTAAAGGAAATAGGGTCGGTTACTTTCCTTCGGTTTCAGTGGGTTGGAATATACATGAAGAGAATTTTTTTAATATAGAATGGATAAGTAAAATGAAGATTAGAGCTAGTTATGGTGAATTAGGAGCTAATTTTATAGATTCATATTCTTTCCTTTCTACGGCTTATGGTCCAATACCTTCTGTATTCGGTGAAAATCAGATTGGTCAAAGTAGTGTGATGAATGGTTATGTAACCAAATTTGCTCAGGAAAATTTGACTTGGGAAAAATCAATATCTAAAAACGTAGCATTGGAAATGGCTTTTCTGAATAATAAAATTTCTTTTACAGCTGAATATTTTTGGAAAGATAATAATGACTTACTTGCTCCATTACTTCCATTAGCATCGTCAGGGCAAACCATTATGACTAATGGGGGGGATTTGCCAGTCTTTAATTCTGCATCTGTTGAAAATAAAGGTTTTGAATTTACGGTAGGTTATCGTAATAATTGGAAGGATTGGAGTTTGGATGTTACTGCCAATATTTCGGCATTAAGAAATAAAGTAAAGAGTTTGGGTGAGGGAGTACAACCCATTAAGGCAGAGGTGATGATGAGTGGTTCTTTTAATGACCGTCCTACTATTACTAAACCGGGCTTGCCTATTGGTACCTTTTGGGGATATGTGGTGGAAGGTTTTGATAATGATGGTAATTTTATTTTTCAGGATAATAATGGTAGTGTGAATGGTGTATTGACAGGAAAGCCGGATGGGAAGATTGATGAGAATGATAAAACGGATATTGGTAATCCTCATCCGGATTTTACTTATGGTTTAAATATAAATGTAGGTTATAAGAATTGGGATTTGACTGCTTTTTTCCAAGGAACGCAAGGTAACGATATTTTTGCTTTAATGAAATATGATTGGTATTTTGGAGGAGCTAATAGTGCTACCCTAAAGGATGCTTTCTATAATTCATGGACTCCGCAAAATCCTAATGCGGAAGCTCCTAAACTGAATAGTAAAAACAGTTCTGGCATAAACTCGCTTCCAAGTACATTCTATGTGGAGGATGGTTCTTATTTCAGATGCAAGAATCTACAAATCGGTTATTCCTTTAATAAGAAATTATTGCAAAAATTCCATATAGAATCATTTAGAATATATGCGGGGGTACAAAATTTATTCACTATCACAAAATATCCCTTGTATGATCCCGAAGTTAGTTCAAACGTGTTGTTTGACAGAGGTGTGGATGGTTTCTGGCAAGCACAGGAAAGTCCTCATGAAGCAACAATGAATTCTAGAGTATATAATCTTGGTGTCAATTTAACTTTCTAAAAACAGAATGAGTATGAAAATAATGTTGCGTAAAATTATAGTTATCATTATCAGTTTTGTAACTATTGGAATGATGGGCTCATGTGAAGATATTTTTAATGATTTGGCGGTGAATCCTAATCAATCAGACGTTAATTCATTTTATACTACACTAGAAAATTGTAATAAGGGAATTCTTGGTATCTATGGGTATATTTCGACTCCTCGTAATTTGGGAGCTTGTGGATTTGGTTTGATGTTGACTCGTAGTGATGAGGGGTGTTCGGTAGCTGATTATGGAGTACCAGGTGCTTATAATGAAGAGTTTACCCCTTCCTATTATTCATTGGTTCAACCTTTTCAGTTAATGTATACAGCTGCTTCCCAAGCTAACCAAATGATTGAAAGTCTTACTGAAATAGAATTCAGCAATAAAGAATTACAGGATGCATATTTGGGGGAGGCTTATTTTCTTCGTGCATTTACACATTTCTTTTTATTCATCAATTATAGGAATATTCCTTTGATTAAAGAATTGCCTAAGGCTCCTAATGAATATAAGCCTCAGGCAACACCTGAAGAGGCTTGGGATTTTATTATAGATGATCTGATCAAAGCTAAAGATTTACTTCCTGACAAGAATTTTTGGGATGCTAAAAATAAAGGACGTGTGACGAAAGCTTCTGCTTATGCACTTTTGGGTAAGTCATATCTTTATAGATCCGGTATTGAACCCAAATATGGAACTTCACAAACAACTTATTATAATGAGGCTGCTGCGGCTTTTGCAGAAATCATTAATGGTAATTGTGGAAACTACAGATTGGTAGATGACTATTCATGGAACTTTGATGTGGCACATGAAAATAATGATGAATCTATTTTTGAAGTACAATTTGTCGGAGTGTTGAATACAGGATTTAACCCAGGATTTGTGGACAGTGGGTTGTTCAATGATGTCCGGTGTAAAATGTGTATAATGAATAGAAGTAGAAATTGAATAGTTCTGCACAGGTTATGCACAATTGGTTATATGATAAATTTGTAGCGTCAAAAACAGTGACAGGAGAAACTGATCCACGTATGTTTGGTTCGTTTGTTTTTAATGATAATGTATCGGAGATTATACGTCCGAAAGGTATGAAGGTTACTTTTCTTGAAGGAAGGACTGGGAAGCAGAAATTGGTTCAAAGGAAGGAACATTTGGTGAACAATATGAGTTGGCAATGGGATATAAAATGTGTAGTAGGAAATGGTTGGATTGGACCTTACCTCCGACAGATGATGCTGGTGGGCATTTTTTTAATGGACGTGCACAAGGAGTAAACTGGAGAATGATTCGTTATTCGGATGTTTTGCTGATGTATGCTGAAGCTGTAGTAATGGGAGGGAAAGCCACTGCAAACATAACCCCGTTAGAAGCAATAAACAAAGTACGCGATAGGGTAGGAGTACCTCATGTAACAGAAGCTAATATGAGAACTATTGAAGATGAACGTATTCTAGAACTTACCTATGAAGGCTTCCGATTCTTTGACTTGCTTCGTTGGGGTAAAGTAGTAGAGCGTTTTCGCGAATTGGAAAATACTGATCCTTTGTTTAAAAGGTTTAGCAGGGCTCAATATATGGGGTTTAAGGAAAATAAGAATGAATGGGTTCCATTGCCAATTGATGAAGTAGAGGGTAATCCATATATCACTAAAAATAATCCAGGATGGTAATTAAAAATAGAATAATTATGAAAGTATTTTATTATATTATATGTGCAGCTTGCTTTGCCGGCTGTGTGTCATCTTCCAATGATAAAACGGTGAAAGAGAATGGTAGAACATTGCATAATGGCATTGTGCTGCCCGAGCAATGGCCTCCTAGTATGATTGATGATGGAGTACGTCGCGAAATGTCTTTACCTTATATTTCAAACAAACCGACTGTTATTTCTGTAAATCTAGGACGCCAATTATTCGTTGATGATTTTTTAATTGCAGAAACAGATATGGAGCGTGTTTCCCATAAGGCTATGTTCTATGAGAATAATCGGTACTTGCTCCGGATAAGGAGTGGGAATACACTTTTGAACGTGCTCCTTATGCTGCTCCTTTCAGTGATGGAATATGGTATGATGAAAGCGAACAAAAATTTAAATGAAAATGGTAATGTGATTACGGGATTTTCCAGAGAGGATTGTAAGGAAATGAATGATTTGAACAGTACTAAACAATTGGTAACTTGGAAATCAGGTAAAAAACTTGCTGCTCTTTCAGGCAAGATAGTTAAAGTGAAGTTTTATGTTACTTGTGGCGATTTATATGCTTTTTGGATTTCTCCATGGGACACAGGAGAAAGTAGGGGATATACAGGTGGTGGTGGTCCGGGACTCAATCCTTGTGGAATCGATATTAAATAATTGATATGTGTAAAACATAGTTGTGTTACATCGTGTATTTTGTTGGTGGCTGCTTCATGAGAATGAAGCAGTCATTTTTTGTATTACAGATAAATTTTGCTTGGTTGAGCTAAGTCAATATTTAAGTATGAGGAAAATGTAGACATAAAAAAAGGAGCAACGCCTTGCTCCAACCTTTGTTAACCTTAAATCTAATACTATGAAAAACACGTTGCAAAGGTACGTGTTTTAGTGGATTTTGCAAATAAAACAACTAAAAAAATATGTTTTCTAACACGTTTTAATACTTTTGTCCTATTTGTTAAGGATGAGGACTTTTTTTATTTACTTGTATTTTGTCTTTTTTACATATAAAACCGTATATTTGTTGCCACTTTTGCAAAAGGATAAAAACGAATGGTTTCAGTAGATAATTTGAAAGTAGAGTTTGGAGTAACGCCTCTGTTTGAGGATGTGTCATACGTTATCAATAAGAGAGATCGTATTGCGCTGGTCGGGAAGAATGGGGCCGGTAAGTCTACTATGCTTAAGATATTGGCAGGAATACAGGCGCCTACTTCAGGTAGTGTTTCTGTTCCGCGTGATGTGACGATAGGCTATTTGCCTCAAGTCATGATTCTGAGTGATAAACATACTGTGATGGAAGAGGCGGAGATGGCTTTTGAACATATCTTTGACTTGCAGGCTAGTATTGAGAGAATGAATCAGGAGTTGGCGGATAGAACAGATTATGATTCAGAAAACTATCGTAAACTGATTGAGAAATTCACCCATGACAATGAACGCTTTTTGATGATGGGAGGTACCAATTATACAGCTGAGATAGAACGTACATTGATGGGGTTGGGATTTAGCCGGGAGGATTTTAACCGTCCTACATCTGAGTTCAGTGGTGGATGGCGTATGCGTATAGAGTTGGCCAAGTTGCTGTTGCGACGGCCCGATGTGTTGCTGTTGGACGAGCCTACCAATCATCTGGATATAGAAAGCATTCAATGGTTGGAAAACTTTTTGAAGACAAGTGCGGGAGCCGTTGTATTGGTGAGCCACGACCGTGCATTTATTAATAATGTGACCAATCGTACGATTGAAATATCTTGCGGGCATATCTATGATTATAAAGTGGCTTACGATGAGTTTGTGGTATTGCGCAAAGAACGTCGTGAGCAGCAATTGCGTGCATACGAGAACCAGCAGAAGCAAATTCAGGATACGGAAGATTTCATAGAGCGTTTCCGTTATAAGGCTACCAAGGCTGTACAGGTGCAGAGCCGCATCAAGCAATTGGAAAAAATAGTTCCTATTGAAATTGATGATGAAGATAATTCAGCCTTGCGGTTGAAGTTTCCGCCTGCCATGCGTTCCGGCAATTATCCGGTCATTTGTGACGGGGTGAAGAAAGCATATGGCAGTCATATCGTTTTTCACGATGTGACTTTGACTATTAATCGAGGTGAGAAGGTGGCTTTTGTCGGAAAGAATGGGGAAGGTAAGTCCACTTTGGTGAAATGTATAATGGACGAAATCCCATACGAAGGTAAACTGACCATCGGGCACAACGTACAGATTGGTTATTTTGCTCAGAATCAGGCTCAGATGTTGGATGAAAATCTGAGTGTCTTTGATACGATTGATTATGTGGCAAAAGGGGATATTCGTTTGAAGATTCGTGATATTCTGGGAGCATTCATGTTTGGAGGTGAGGCTTCTGATAAAAAAGTAAAGGTACTGTCGGGTGGGGAGCGGAGTCGTCTTGCCATGATAAAACTTTTGTTAGAACCGGTGAATTTCCTTATTTTGGACGAACCTACCAACCATCTGGATATGCGCTCAAAGGATGTATTGAAAGAAGCTATCAAGGAATTTGATGGAACGGTGATTGTTGTTTCTCATGACCGTGAGTTCTTGGATGGACTGGTGACCAAAGTTTATGAATTCGGAGGTGGAGTAGTAAAAGAACACATTGGCGGCATTTATGATTTTTTACAGAAAAAGAAAATAGAGAGTCTGAATGAGTTGCAGCTTTCGGCTTCTCCTACTATGTCTGCCACTAAAAAGGAAGAACTCGAAACGGTTAGTGAGAACAAATTATCTTATGAGGCGCAAAAGGAATTGAATAAGAAAATTCGCAAATTGGAGAAACGAATTGCGGATTGTGAACAGAAAATAGAAAAGCTGGAAACTGAGATTGGCGAGGTGGAAGCTGATATGGCTACTCCCGAAGGTGCATCGGATATGGCTTTGTATGAAAAGCATCAGAAACTGAAAAAGGACTTGGATCAGACGGTAGAAGAATGGGAAACCGTTTCTATGGAATTAGAAGAGATGCAGGGAAGTTAAAGTATGTATCATATATATAGAACAAATGAAAGCAAAACATTATTTACCAATGGCTGTATTGGCTCTGGCAGTAGCTGCCGGATGCGACAGTAAAAAGGAAGCCGTCATGACTTCGGGTATAGACTTGACAAATTTGGACACTACGGCTGTTCAAGGAGCTGATTTTTATCAGTATGCTTGTGGCGGATGGATGAAGAAACACCCTCTGACCAATGAATATTCCCGTTTTGGCTCATTCGATATGCTTGCTGAAAATAACCGGGAACAACTGAAAGGATTGATTGTGGAAATTGCTGCCGGACAGAATGCGCAAGGTACAATAGGTCAGAAAATAGGGGATATCTATAATCTGGCTATGGATAGTGTGAAACTGAATGCGGATGGAGTAACTCCTATTCAAGCTGATTTGGAAAAGATTGCTTCAGTGAAGGATAAATCGGAAATAGTTCCTTTGATGGCGGAACTGGCTCATAGCGGTGTATTCCCTTATTTCAGTTTCTATGTGGGTGCCGATATCATGGACAGCAAGAGCAATTTGTTTCAATTGTATCAAGGGGGTATCAGTCTGGGTGAAAGAGAATATTATTTGGACAATGATGATGTGACTACCAATATCCGTAATAAGTATAAGAACATATTGTAAAGATGTTCCAATTGGCTGGTTTTGATGAGGCTGCCGCTAAAAAGAAAATGGAGGCTGTAATGGATATCGAAACCCGTATTGCAAAAGCTTCTTTCAGTGCGGTGGAACAGCGTAACCCTGCGGCCAATTATCATAAAATGTCTTTGGATGAATTAAAGAAAGAGATTCCGGGCATTGACTGGGATGCTTTCTTGAATGGTATAGGCGTGAAAGGGGTGACTGAACTGAGTGTTTCTCAAGTGGAGCCGATTAAAGAGGTTGAGAAAATTATCAATAGCTTGCCGGTTGAAAATCAGATCGCTTATATGCAATGGAATCTGATAGACAGGGCTGCCGGTTACTTGAGTGATGATTTGGTAGCACAAAACTTTGATTTTTATGGAAAAACACTATCCGGTAAACAGGCTAACCAACCTCGTTGGAAGCGTGCCGTAAGTACTGTGAATGGAGTACTGGGTGAAGCGGTAGGTCAGATGTATGTGGAGAAATATTTTCCGGCAGCCGCAAAAGAACGTATGGTGCAGTTGGTAAAGAATCTGCAGACCGCATTGGGAGAACGTATTCGGAATTTGGAATGGATGGGTGATAGCACAAAGATTAAAGCTATTGAGAAGTTGAATTCTTTTTATGTAAAGGTTGGCTATCCTGATAAGTGGAGGGATTATACCGGTTTGAATATTGAAAAAGATTCTTATTGGGCCAATGTGAAGCGTGCTACAGAATTCGAACTGGATTATATGTTATCCAAGGCAGGAAAGCCGGTTGACAGAGATGAATGGGGAATGACTCCGCAGACTGTCAATGCATATTATAATCCGACCACGAATGAGATTTGTTTTCCGGCGGGTATTCTTCAATATCCGTTTTTTGATATGAATGCTGATGATGCATTTAATTATGGAGCTATTGGCGTGGTTATCGGTCATGAAATGACTCATGGATTCGATGATCAGGGACGTCAGTTTGATAAGGATGGTAATTTGAAAGATTGGTGGACAGCCGAAGATGCCAAACGTTTTGAAGAACGTGCTCAGGTAATGGTGAATTTCTTTGATAGCATCCAGGTTTTGCCGGGACTCAATGCCAACGGTTCTTTGACTTTAGGTGAGAATATAGCCGATCATGGTGGTTTGCAGGTTTCTTTCCAGGCGTTCAAGAATGCGACAAAAGATGCTCCCCTGCTGGTAAAAGACGGATTTACTCCGGAACAGCGCTTCTTCTTGTCATACGCCGGAGTGTGGGCTGGCAATATCCGCGACGAGCAGATTCGTTTGCAAACCAAGTCTGATCCACATTCATTGGGCAGATGGCGTGTGAACGGAGCACTCCCTCAAATAGGTGCATGGTATGATGCTTTTGGCATTAAAGAGGGGGATCCTATGTATTTGGCTCCTGAAAAACGTGTTTCTATTTGGTAAGCTTTGTATGTAAAAGATAATAAGAAAGCATGGTAATTGCTGAGAATTCGGCATTTACCATGCTTTCTTTTTGGAATTTACATGATAAACACCTATTTTTGTGCCCGATGAAACGGAGACGATACATAGCATGGGTATTGATGTTGGTCAGCATTATCATGTTGACAGCATCTGTTCTGCCTCATCATCATCACCGGGAAATTCTTTGCTTGCAGCATGATATGACTTTGTGCGGCTGTCAATGTTCTGTACAGCATCAGCAGCATAATAGTTCCGATGAGAATCATACATGTAATGCCGGATGCGTGACCAAGTTTAAAAGTGTAACTCCGGATCGGGCTCAGGACAGTGTTTCTCCTGATTATTCGTTTTGTTTGCTGTTATATACGGTGACGGATGTATTGGCGCTTTCATTGCGGTTGACAGAACACAACACATTACCTTATAATTACTATTTAGAAAAACTGCATTCTACGTGTTCTTCCCCACGTAAAGGGGTTGCGTGCTCCTCCTTGCGATGTTCTTGCTTAACAGATAGAAAGTTTATCTTTTTATCCGCAACTTTGTTGCATTTTCTTTACACTAATTTTGCATTTAGTAAAAAGTAAGAACAAATAATATCATCATGAAGAAACTTATCTTTATGGGAGTCTTAGGCTTGTTCCTCTTAGGCTCTTGCAACAGTAAATCGGGTCATGATCACGAAGGACACGATCATGGAACGGAGGAAGCACATAATCACGACCACGAAGGGCATGACCATAATCACGAAGGACATGACCATGAAAAAGAAAACCACGACCATGAGAATGAAGGTCACGAAGGGCATAATCATGAAGCGGAAGCTTCTGCAGCCGGACATTCCGATGAGATAATCCTGGCTCCGGAAAAAGCGAAAGCAGCTGGAGTAGAATCGGAAATAATCCAGCCTGAATCATTCCGTCAGGTAATAACGACCAGCGGACAGGTACAGGCAGCACAAGGCGATGAAAGCGTAGTAGTCGCCAATGTAGCCGGTGTGGTTTCTTTCCGCCATCCGGTAACGGACGGTATGAGTGTGAGCAAGGGGGCTCCCATTCTGAATATCTCTGCTGAGAATATGCCGGACGGAGACCCTGTAAAACGTACCCGTATCGCATATGAAACCGCCAAAAAAGAATATGAACGTGCCGCCAAGTTGGTAAAAAGTCAGATAATATCGCAGAAAGATTTCAATGCCATTAAGGAGAGTTATGAAAATGCATTATTGGCATACGAGGCTATTTCAAAGAACCAGACCAAGACAGGTGTGTCCGTCACAGCTCCTTTAGGTGGTTATATCAAGAATTGTCTGGTGCAGGAAGGTGACTATGTGTCGGTAGGCCAGCCTTTGGTGAGTATCACTCAGAACCGTCGTCTGTTCCTTCGTGCAGATGTTTCCGAGAAATATTATGGTTATCTGCATAGCATCCAGTCGGCAAACTTCAAGACTCCATACGATAATAAGGTATATGAGCTGGGTGAGTTGAAAGGGCGTCTGCTTTCTTATGGTAAAGCATCCGGTGGTACTTCTTTTTATGTGCCTGTAACTTTCGAATTTGATAATCGGGGAGATGTGATTCCCGGTTCGTATGTGGAGGTGTATCTGCTCTCGTCGGAAATGCCCGATGTGCTGGCCTTGCCTGTTACGGCACTGACCGAAGAACAAGGTTTGTACTTTGTTTATCTGCAACTGGATGAGGAAGGATATAAGAAACAGGAGGTAACTTTGGGAGCGAGCAACGGAAAGAAAGTGCAGATTCTGACCGGTTTGAAAGCCGGTGACCGTGTGGTAACAAAGGGAGCTTATCAGGTGAAATTAGCGTCGGCCAGCAATGCGATTCCGGCTCATAGTCATGAACATTAATCAGCCGTCCTATGCTAAATAAGATTATACATTTTTCCCTTCAAAACCGTATATTGGTTCTGGTGGCGTCGGTTTTGCTGCTTATCGGCGGTACTTACACGGCTTTTCATACGGAAGTCGATGTGTTCCCCGATTTGAATGCGCCGACTGTAGTGATTATGACCGAAGCGAATGGTATGGCCGCCGAAGAGGTGGAACAATTGGTAACCTTTCCTGTAGAAACTGCCGTGAACGGTGCGACCCATGTGCGCCGGGTGCGTTCATCTTCCACCAATGGCTTTTCCGTTGTGTGGGTGGAATTTGAATGGGATACCGATATCTATCTGGCCCGTCAGATTGTCAGTGAGAAATTGTCCTTGGTCAGCGAGGAGCTGCCCGAGAATGTAGGTAAACCTACCATGGGACCTCAGTCTTCTATTTTAGGTGAGTTGCTGATTATCGGTCTGACTTCGGATACTACTTCCATGCTCGATCTCCGTACACTGGCAGACTGGACTATCCGTCCGCGCCTGCTCTCTACGGGAGGTGTGGCACAGGTTGCCGTGCTGGGAGGTGATATCAAGGAATATCAGGTGTTGCTTGACCCTGCCCGCATGAAACATTACAATGTTACGTTGGCAGAGGTGATGAACGTTACCCGTAACATGAATCAGAATGCCAATGGCGGAGTGATTTATGAATATGGAAACGAATATATTGTTCGCGGGGTGCTTTCCAGTCATGATGTGGATCAGTTGTCACGTTCCGTCATCAAGACGGTGGAAGGGGTGCCCGTTACATTGGAGGATATTGCCGATGTGAAGATTGGTTCGCAGGAACCCAAACTGGGTACTGCTTCGGAGAGAGGAAAACCTGCCGTACTGCTGACCGTTACCAAACAACCCAAGACTGGGACTATTGAACTGACAGAGCAGTTGGAAGCCGCATTGAAGGATTTGCAGAAGAATCTTCCGGCTGATGTGCACGTTTCTACAGATATTTTCCGTCAGAGCCGTTTTATTGAAAGCTCTATCGGTAATGTGAAGGATTCGTTGTATGAAGGTGCTGTTTTTGTGGTGATTGTTCTCTTCCTGTTCCTTGCCAATGTACGTACCACGGTTATTTCATTGGTAACCCTTCCGTTGTCATTGATTGTTTCTATATTGACTCTTCACTATATGGGACTCACCATCAATACCATGAGTTTGGGTGGTATGGCCATTGCCATTGGTTCGTTGGTGGATGATGCCATTGTGGATGTGGAAAATGTATGGAAGCACTTGCGTGAGAATCGCTTGTTGCCCGAAGGGGAACGTAAGAGCGTGATTGAAGTCGTGTTCAATGCTTCGAAAGAAGTGCGTATGCCTATCTTGAACTCTACCTTGATTATTGTAGTCAGCTTTGTTCCTTTGTTTTTCCTGACAGGAATGGAAGGGCGTATGCTGGTTCCGTTGGGCATTGCCTTTATTGTGGCGTTGTTTGCTTCTACGGTAGTGGCTTTGACACTGACTCCGGTACTGTGCAGCTATCTGTTAGGTAATAATAAAAGCAAAGGATTGCCCAAAGAGGCATTTGTGGCCGTATGGATGAAAAAGCATTACCGCAATGCCTTGTTATGGTCCTTGAATCATAAATCCGCAGTATTGGGTTTTACGGGTGGACTGTTTGCGGTGGCATTGGTTATGTTTTTTACATTAGGACGCAGTTTCCTGCCATCTTTCAATGAAGGTTCGTTCACCATTAATATCAGTTCATTGCCGGGAATTTCTTTGGCAGAATCGGATAAAATGGGACACCGTGCAGAAGAGTTGCTGATGTCTATTCCCGAAATACAGACTGTAGCCCGTAAAACGGGACGTGCCGAACTGGATGAGCATGCATTAGGGGTTAACGTGAGTGAAATTGAGGCCCCGTTTGAATTGAAAGACCGTTCCCGCCAGGAACTGGTAGCCGATGTGCGTGCCAAGTTATCTACCATTACCGGTGCGAATATCGAAATAGGCCAACCTATCAGCCATCGTATCGATGCCATGCTTTCGGGTACCAAGGCCAACATTGCCATCAAACTGTTTGGTAATGATTTGAACAAGATGTTTGCCATCGGTAATCAGATAAAGGATGCCATCAGCAGCGTGGAGGGTATTGCCGACTTGAATGTGGAACAACAAATCGAACGTCCGCAGCTCAAGATTGTTCCCAAACGCGAGATGCTTGCCAAATTCGGTATTTCTTTACCGGAGTTTGCCGAGTTTGTATCAGTGAACATGGCGGGTGAAGTCGTTTCACAGGTATATGAAGAAGGCAAAGCGTTTAATCTTATTGTCCGTACCAAGGATGAGGTGCGTGATGAGATGGAGAAGGTGCGCAACCTGATGATTGATACCGGTGACGGTCAGAAAATCCCTGTCAACTATGTAGCCGATGTGGTTTCTGCCATGGGACCGAATACCATCAGCCGTGAGAACGTGAAGCGTAAGATTGTGATTTCGGCCAATACCAGCGGTCGTGATTTGCGCAGCGTGGTGAATGATATACAGGAACGGATTGATGCGCAAATCAAGCTTCCCGAAGGATATCATGTGGAATATGGCGGTCAGTTTGAAAGCGAGCAGGCGGCCAGCCGTACGCTGATGCTCACTTCGTTTATGAGTATCGTGGTTATCTTCCTGTTGCTTTATACCCAGTTTAAGAATGCAGCCCAAAGTGGAGTCATTTTGTTGAATTTGCCTTTGGCGTTGATTGGTGGGGTATTTGCATTGATGATAACAACGGGTGAGATAAGCATTCCGGCTATTATCGGCTTTATCTCGTTGTTTGGCATTGCTACCCGTAATGGTATGTTGTTGATAAGTCATTACAATATGTTGCGCGAAGAAGGTATGGATTTGAAAGAAAGCATTCTTCACGGTTCGTTAGACCGTTTGAACCCTATCCTGATGACTGCGTTGTCTTCCGCGCTGGCTTTGATACCTTTGGCATTCCGTGGCGATTTGCCGGGTAATGAAATACAAAGTCCGATGGCGAAAGTTATTCTTGGAGGTCTTTTGACATCGACTTTCCTGAACGCTTTCATTATTCCGATTGTTTATGAACTGATGAACCGAAAGAAGAAATAATAGAAATAATATGAAACGAATCTTATTTATAATAGCCTTCTGCTCTCCCTTGCTGGCGCAGGCCCAGAGTATTGAGCACATTTTGAAAAGCATCGAGCAGAACAATAAAGAGCTCAAGGCACAGAAACATGCCGCCGATGCGACCAAGATGGAAAACCGGACAAACAACAACTTGCCTGATCCTACGGTGAGCTACAGCTCTTTTTACAGTAATGGTGTCGAAGGTGGTCACGGTACGGAATTCGTTGCTTCGCAAGGTTTTGATTTTCCTACTCAGTATATTGCCCGCAACCGGCAGGCTACTTTGCAGAACGAAGCGGTGGACAAGCAACAACAGGCTGCCCGCCGGGATATTCTGCTGAATGCGAAGAATCTCTGTCTGGACCTTATTCTGTTGAATCAGGAAAAGACATTGATGGATATCCGTATGAAAAATGCGGATGAATTACAGGCACTTTACGAGAAACGTCTGACTGCCGGTGATGCGAATATACTGGAAGTCAACAAAATCAAGATGGAGCGTATGAACGTGCAGACGGAAGTTGCCCAAAACAGCGCAGCCCACCGCACTGCCTTGCAATCTCTGCTTGCCATGAACGGCAACATGCCTTTAGAATTTGCTGAAACCACATACCCTGCCATACAGGAAATCAATGATTACAATGTCATGCGGGATGAAGTGATGGCATCAGACCTTGACTTGCAGGCCGCCGTCGCCACTGCCCGTGCCGCCGAGAAGCAGGTTTCGGTAGACCGTCAAGGATGGTTGCCGAAGCTGGAAGCCGGCTTTCGCCGTAACACGGATGATGCGGTTTCGATGAATGGTTTTGTGGTAGGGGGCTCCTTGCCTTTGTTTCAGAATCGTAAAAAGGTAAAGATAGCCAAGGCACAGGCTATCAGCGCACAATTGATGCAAGAAAATGCTAAAGATCAGGTTGAAGCTTCTCTGATGTCTCTCTTCAATGAGATGCAGCAGTTGAAGGATGCCATGAATGCGTATGATGTCCCTTTGATGTACCGTTCGCTGGATTTATTGAAGCAGGCATTGACCGAAGGACAAATTTCATTGATTGAATATTTTGTGGAAACGGAAAGTATTTATAAGAATCTTCAGGCGTATATGCAGATTGAGAACCAATACCAGAAGGTGATGGCGAATATCTATAAGAACAACCTGTAGGATGTTAATATCCGCTGAGATATAGTAGTGTAGGGGGGATGTTATAGTTGACATCGCCCCTAAAACTTATCTTGTCGGTTCAGTAAGTAAAATATAAAAAATGAATAGGAAATGAATTTAGAAGAGGTATTGAACTTCCGCCGGTCTGTGCGGAGGTATGATAAAAATAAACCGATAGACTCGGAAAAGGTGAAACATTGTCTTGGACTGGCTACGCTGGCTCCCAATAGTTCCAATATGCAATTGTGGGAATTTTATCAAATAACGAATCCCGGACTGATGGCGAAAGTTTCAGAAGCTTGTTTAGGGCAGTCGGCTGCTTCTACGGCTTCGGAAATTGTTGTTTTTGTTACTCGTCAGGATTTGTATAAAAAGCGTGCTAAATTTGTGCTTGACTTTGAAGAAGGAAATATCAGGCGCAATAGTCCGAAAGAGCGTCAGGAAAAACGTATTAGGGACAGGAAGCTGTATTATGGTAAACTGATGCCTTTCATTTATGCAAGGTTTTTCGGGCTTCTAGGGCTTTTCAGGGTGATATTGGCGAGAACCATCAGCCTGTTCCGCCCTATGATGCTGGAAGTTTCGGAATGCGATATGCGTGTGACGGTAAATAAATCCTGTGCCCTTGCTGCCCAAACCTTTATGATTGCCATGGCAAACGAAGGCTATGACACTTGTCCGCTGGAAGGTTTTGACAGCAGGCGGATGAAGAAACTATTGAAGCTGCCCCATGGGGCAGGCATCAATATGGTTATACCTTGCGGCATACGGGATGGGAACAAAGGCATTTGGGGAGAACGGGGCAGGGTTCCTTTCGATGAAATCTATCATAGGATATAAGAGACAGGGTATTCCTAGCGGGTGATGAAGGTGTATTCCCTTAGATATTCCATCAGCATGCCGAATCGCTCTTCCTGAGTGTGCTTGGAAGAAGACGTCTTGAAACCGTATGTGGGGTCTGCGTGTTCCAGTTCCTTTTCACCCTTTCTGTATACTTCTTTGACAAAATGGCGTGTCGGATTGAATTTGACACTGTCGAAGTGCTTTGGCCGGAAATTATAAGAATGCCGGTTATGCCCTTTTTTTGATTCTCGATAAAATCCGGAAACGGTTGTTGTTCGGACGGCATAAAAAATGTGCCTGAAGAATTGGGCTGCCTTTTATGACAGAGTGACTTCCGGCACATTTTTTCTTGTTTATTTCTATTTATTTCTTTTTTTCTTGGCTTCTTTCGCCCATTCTTTCGCTCCCTGCTCTTTCAGTTTCGCGGTGAAAGCCTTTGCTTTTTCCATGCTTGCGTTTTCGTCTTCGGGTGAAGCGTATGCATGTTTGTAACCTTTGGTCACGTTCCATTCACCTCGTGTGAAGTCCGGGAAGGCTACTGCCGCACAGCCGTTATCCATAGAGATAGCTCCCAGTTCGGCCAAACAGCACCATTCGGCCAGGTCATATACATCCATGTCCAAAGGAAGACCGTTTTGCAGGCAATATACCAGACGGCTGTCCATCACGAAGTCCATGCCACCATGGCCTCCTACTTCTTTTGCCATTTCACCATATTTCTTCAAAATGGGATGCTGGTATTTCTCAACAAGTGCTTCCATTTCTGCCTGGGGTAAGAATCCGTGAGAGTTCAAATCGTCTACTTTGGGTTGCACACCCGATGCGGTCAGTTGTGCTGCATCCAAAGCATATCCTTCAACGGGATATTTATTGGCAAACCCTTTGCTTCCTGTCAGTTGGTACAGGCGGTTGTAAGGTTGGGGAGTCATTACATTATGTTGGATTTCAATAACTTTTCCATTTGCTGTGCGAAGCAGGGTGGTGGTATGGTCTCCGTTACGGAATTCTTTACATTCTTCGCCGGTTCTCTTCTCCACTAAATCTTTACCAACAACAGATTTGGTGTCCATAGCTACTAAAGTGGTTATACGGTCACCACGATGGATATCCAATGCTTGTGCTACAGGACCCAGGCCGTGAGTGGCATATACATCACCCCGGTGTTTCATGTTATAATCCAAACGCCATCCCAGTTTGTCTTCTTTGCCGTTTTTCCAATAATGATCCCAGAACGGGCTTAAATTGTGAATGTAGGCTCCTTGGGCACGGATTATTTCGCCAAATACACCTTGTTGTGCCATATTCAGTGTATTCATTTCAAACCAGTCATAGCAACAGTTCTCAAGAATCATGCAATGCTTGCGGGTTTTTTCACTCAGGTTGATTAAGTCCCAGCATTCTTGCAGGTTCATGGCCGAGGGAACTTCAATAGCTACATTTTTACCGTTTTCCAATGCGCATTTTGCTACCGGGAAATGATGCAACCAGTCTGCGGCGATATAAACTAAATCTATGTCTGTACGTTTACATAATTCTTCATATCCCTTTTCTCCGGAATAAATGGCAGCTTTCGGCATAGATGCTTTCTTTAGGATATCCTGACATTTTTCTGCACGGGATGCTTCATAATCACAAAGGGCCACAATTTGTGTACCGGGAATATAAGTGAAGCGCTCTACGGCTCCGGGGCCTCGCATTCCCAATCCGACAAATCCTACGCGGACTACCTCCATTTTAGGGGTGGTTAAGCCTAATACGCTTTTCTGGCCGGCCGGACGTTCAGGAGTATCAATCACAATGGTTCCTTTGTCCCATGTCCAGGAATCTCCTGAACTTACGGTTTGTGCTGTCGTGGTTTGTGGTAAGCACATGCATAGGGTTGTACCCATACATAAGCTTATCATCAATGATTTAAAGGTTCTCATACTTTTTGAATTTAAAGATTAAAATTAATAATAAGAGTTATTTGTATTTCAAGGGAGTATAGCAATCGACATGCTTTTCTGGTTCATTAGAAAAGGCTGCCTTCTGTTTTACGTTCTCCATTGTATCTATTTAATTTTAATGGGCATTTCCGTGATAAAGAAATACCATTTTTATATAGTTTCATCCTCTAACGTTGCTTGGGTAAAGCACAAAAGAGCGTTCTATTTGTTCTTACATTAGAAATAAGAATCTTTTTATTTCGTGGTCAAAGATAGTCATTCCTTTTAAATTACATGCATGAATTTCCTATCTTTCTTATGTGTAATTGCAAAATAAAATAAGGCTTGTCAATAAGTAGTAGGAAGGCAGAGGGTTAAAAAAAGGGCCTGATGTATTAACATCTGGGTTGTTGCCGATTTCTTACATAAAATAGGATGGCTTTGGAAAGTTTGGATGATATTTAGTGAACAATGTTTTAATACAAATAGCAGATTATTTGATCAATTATTTTATATGAGAATGAATTGATTTACAGTTGTTTGTCTTCTTTTACTGAATTTGAGTAAAAGAAATACCTAAATTAGTAAGGAACTTTATTGACTTGTTCTTATGTTTGTGGTGTTAATTTTAATTTAAGATAATGTAAATTATGAAAAATGCCAAAACGTTAATTAAAAGTCAATGCAGGAATACGCATCAAGCCTTGATGTGCTTTCTTTGCTTCTTTTTCTTTTTTGCAGGAATGCATCAAGTGGTACATGCTGTTCCAGATGTTGCAATGAAGATAGATCAGGATGTGCACATTACTGGTATCGTACAAGATACCAATAAAGAGCCTATGATTGGAGTATCGGTAATGGTGAAAGGTACTACGAATGGAACGGTCACCGATATTGATGGAAACTATAGCTTGTCGGTGCAGGGATCTAAAAGTGTATTAGTATTCTCATTTGTAGGATATGTAACCAAGGAAGTGACTGTTGGAAGTCAGAAAACGATCAATGTAACTTTGGCTGAGGATTCTAAAATGATAGATGAAGTAGTGGTGATTGGTTTCCAGTCACAGAAAAAAGGGAATTTGACCGCTGCAGTAGCTTCTGTCAGTGCAGAGACACTGGAAGACAGACCGGTTGCTAATATAGGACAAGCTTTGCAAGGCATGGTTCCTGGCTTGAACATCAGTATTGAAGGCGGTGACCCTAACAAAGTTCCGAATTTAAATATTCGTGGTGCCACGACATTCCGTCAGAGAGGTTCATCCAATGACGATAAAAACAAATTTGATGTAGTTTCCGGTTCTCCGCTGATCTTGATGGATGGTGTGGAAATTACTGCTGAAGACTTGAACCAGTTAAACCCGAATGATATAGATAATATGTCGTTTCTGAAAGATGCTTCCGCTTCGGCTATTTATGGTACCAGAGCTACTTTCGGTGTGATATTGGTTACCACCAAATCGGGAACCTACAAGCAGAAAGCGAAAATAGATTATTCTTATAATCTGGCTTTCGACCAGCCATACGAATTGCCCGATATTTTGGATTCTTATCATATTTACAAAGCTGGTGCGGATAAAAGATTGTGGACCGGTGAAATCACTGAATACACCCAGCATGACAAGGATATGATGGAAAATATGATGGCATATATCAAAGATCCCGTAAATAATAAACCTTATTATATGGAAGGTAGTGCCATCCAGTGGGTAGGCAATACGAATCCATATAAAGAATTAGTGAAAAACTGGACTCCTACCCAAAAGCACAATCTTTCTATCAGTGGTGGCGGTGACAAAATCAGTTATTACATTTCTTTGGGTATGCAAGACCAGAAAGGTATGTATAAAATCAGAACCGATGAATTGAAAAGATACAATACCATGCTTAGTGTGAACGCTAAAGTGAATGATTGGTTCACGGTGGCAGCCAAGGCTTCCTATAATGTATTTGATTATGAGGGACCGACCCAACAGACAGATGGAATGAATCTTTGGCAATATGCCAAAACCTATTATCCGGAAAACTTTATTTATCAGCCGGTGCTGACAGGAGCAGACGATCCGTTACCCAACTATGTGACAGAAAATCCGGTGAGTTATTTATATGCAGGTGGTCGTAGTGTTACTTCCAGAAGGAAAACAATTCTTTCTATCAGTCCGGAATTTACTATCTTGCCCAAGATATTGAAGATAAAGGCTGACTTGTCTTTCACTCCGACTAGTTATCAGAAAGAAAAGACTCATCCTAAACAAGCGCGTGTTAATAATTCATGGACTGCTCTTGAAACTCGTTGGGCTACCGAAAATAGCGGAGAGGTGGTACGCACTACTACAGACAGGTATGCCATCAACGTATATGCTGATTATAACCAGACCTTCAAAGAAAAGCATAATGTTTCTGTGCTTCTGGGTGTCAATCAGGAACAAGAAACTTATGCCGGTTCTACCCTTTATTTGACCAAAATGCTTGATCCATACATTCTGAATCCTGAATTGGTGGAAGACGTAACGGCAAACACTTCAAGCAATTATCATCATGAGGTAGCGTCAAGGGCGTTGTTTGGCCGTATCATGTATAATTATATGAGCAAATATCTGATAGAAGTGGATGCCCGTTACGATGGTAGTTCCAAGTTTCCCAAAAACTCTCGTTTCCAATTCTTTCCTACTGTTTCATTAGGATGGAGAGTTTCGGAAGAGAAATTTATGGACTGGACAAGAAGTTGGCTGGACAATTTCAAAATCAGAGCATCGTGGGGACGTTTGGGTAGCCAGCCTGATACGGAATATCCTTATCAGTCTGTTTTCGGAACCGAGCAGGGATACTTCTTGTTTGACGGAACACGTTATCCCACCGGTATCGTTACTCCTTCATTGATCAATCCTGAATTGACTTGGGAAAAATCAACGACCAAGAACCTTGGTTTTGATTTCACTTTCTTGCAGAACCGGTTGACGTTCTGTGCCGATATTTTCGAAAGAAAGGTGACTGACATTTTGATTCCGGGAGGAAAAGATTATCCGGCTTTGATTGGTGATGATAATCTACCTTTTGAAAATGCGGGAGTGCTGAAAACTACCGGCTTTGAACTTCAGGCAAAATGGTCAGATAAACTGTCAAACGGATTTGCTTATAGTGTGGGTGTTGCCCTTTCGGATGACAAGGCTGAAGTTTTAAGTTATCCTTCCAATCCTACCAATAAGATTGGTGACGGTGTATTGTACAAGGGATATACCGTAGGAGATATTTGGGGATATGAAACCGGAGGTATCCTTCAGGAAAGTGATTTTGACGGGGTAGGTCCCAACGGAAAACCTTTGTACCATGGAGCCTATTTCAAGGGTGGACAGCCCTATCCAGGATACGTTTGGTATCAAGATCTGGATCATGATGGTGTGATTACCAGTGGCTTGAGTACGGTGGATGATCCAGGAGACAAAAAGGTAATAGGTAATAATGCACCGCGTTATCGTTATAACATTACCGCCAACTTCCAGTACAAAGGATTTGACCTGGATTTGATGTTCCAAGGTGTAGGTAAAAGAGATTATTGGTTGAAGGATGTTTCCAGTTACTGGGGTGGAGGAGCCGGTTCATGGGAAACATACAATCAGTCATGGACGCCCGAAAGAACAGATGCCAAATTCCCCATGTATGGTTCCGGAATCGGCAGCTATGCTCAATCAGGCTATTTGCTTGATGCTTCCTATATCAAATTGAAACAGGTGATCTTGGGGTACACTTTCCCGAAAGCATTGATTGGCAAAGTAGGTTTGGAGAAGTTAAGACTGAATATAGCCGCTTATAACTTGTTTACTCTTTCGGATGTGCCCAAGTATTATGATTCGGACTATCTGTCTGACGCATATCCCCCTAAACGGACGTTTAGTGTAGGAATTCAAGTAGGTTTTTAACGTTTTAAATCAATAGAAGTTATGAAAAAATATTCAATTATAGCTTTATTCGTGGCTCTGGTAGTATCTCTGTCGTCTTGTAACGATGACTTTATGCAGCGGAACCCGATAGATGATATGGCCGATGGTACGTTCTTTACGAAAGAAGCCGATTTGCAGCTATATCTGGACGGAATTTATAGATATTATGTATATGGTCACGGTCACGGTGGAACTAACAGTACCACACATGATAAAGGTTTCTTGGCAGTGAAGGCAGGCAGCCAAATAATCTTTGGAGATGCTTTTAGTGACAATACTGTTTATGCAGGCGATATTGATGGTAAGTTGGGAGGTACTTATGACACTCCGAATTCGGCTTCCAAGAATTTTGACACACCCTGGCAGTGGGAAAAACTTCGTAAAGTAAACTATTTTCTGAATCATTACACAGAAGTAGGAGATCCTGAATCATTGAAAAAATATGCTGCCCAAGCTTATTTCTTCAAAGCATGGGATTACTATATCAAGCTGGTGGCTTTGGGCGAAGTGCCTTGGCTGGATAAAGAACTGGATACGGCTTCTCCCGAGTTATACGGTCCACGTATGCCCCGTACGGAACTGGTAGAAAATATCTTGAAATGTTTTGATTTTGCTGTTGAAAATCTGGAAGATAATGATAATTCTTGCGGATACATCAATCAGGATATGGCTTTGTTCCTGAAATCTCGCTTCTGTCTGTTCGAAGGCACTTTCCGGAAATATCATACAGAATTGAATTTGGGCTCTACTGCCAGTAAATTCTTGGAAATGAGTCGTGATGCAGCAAGGCTGATTATGAATAAGGACAGATATCATCTTTTCAAAAATGCGTCGGGAGATGCCTACTGGCAGTTGTTCGTACAGAAGGGAACACCTGAACTGGAGGGTAATGAGGAAACGATTCTTGCACGTGTATATGACGGTGTGAAGTTAGGACATGATAACCCGCGTTATTGGGGAATGAATAATCATACACGTTACTGTATGGGAGCTCCTGTATGTATGCTTGAAGAATATTTGTGTGAAGACGGACGCCCTATTTACATTGGAGGCAGTGAAGGTAATTATGAAGTAAACCCTTTGTTCAAAGGATATGACGGTATGTGGGAGGAACTGGACAATCGCGATCCTCGTTTGAAACAAACAGTTTGTAAACCAGGTGAATATGCTTCTATTTTTGATATGGACGACAATACCTATGGTTTGGAAGAAACCGGGGTGATCTATCCAATGATTACTTATGCTACCGGTGGTGGATCTCCGATGAAGCACTATAATTCTACAGTGACCGGTTATCGTTTTATCAAGCACTGGATGCCCGATTATGCAAACTGGGAAGCTAATCCCAAAGGGGTCCAGACAGCCCACATGTTCCGTTACGGGGAATTGTTGCTGATTTATGCGGAAGCTAGGGCTGAGTTGGGAGAAATCACCAATGAAGATTTGGATATTACGATCAATGCATTAAGAGAAAGAGCCGGATACGACTTTGCCAAATATCCCAATGCCCGACTGACTTTGTCCAACATTCCGGCTGATCCACGTCTGGATGCTATCTATGCGCAAAAACTGGATTATTCCGTATCTCCTATTCTTCGTGAAATAAGACGCGAACGTCGTGTGGAAACGATGATGGAAGGCATGCGTTATGAGGATTTGATGAGATGGAAAGCTGGTAAATTATTCACAGTTTCAGTGAGAGGAATGAAAATGACACCTAAAAAGATTGAATTGTACAGTAAGAACCGTAATGATGAAACGTATAAGGATTATCCGTACAAGGTGACGGTTCCTATAGGAGAAGTAGGTAATCAGGTGATTGTGGATGCAGAAGGATTCATTATTCCTTGGCCTACCTCTACCACTGTTATCAACGGCGTGCGTCCTTGGGATGACAAACGTTACTATTATCCGATACCTCTGAATGAAATGCTGATGAATCCGGAACTGAAGCAGAATCCGGGTTGGAAAGACATTAATAGATAACCTATAAATATAACGCAAGATTATGAAAAAAAAATATATATTTCTTAGTAGGAATGTTTTCATTCGGAGCACTGTGTACGGGGTGCAGCGATGATGACAACACAGGCAAAGCGGTAAATATTACCGTGAATAATGCTACGAATATTGAAAGCGATATCTTCGGGATTGATGTGACGGAAGGACAGCCTCTGCAACTAAAACCGTTCATCATGCCTGAGAGTGCAAGAGAAAACGCTGTCAGTTACCACTTTGCAGGAGAACCCACTGGAGCGATTGAATTGAGTGAAAGCGGTTTGATTACTCCTAAATTAACTACACCTGCCGAAGGGGATATCCCGTTTCCATTGGGTACGGATACGATTATCGTCAGGGTGGACGACGGTTCGGGTACATACGTCAGATATCCGGTCCGGGTTATTAGTAATGTAGTTATTGTTTCAAGTATCACGATTCAGTCCGCTGGACAAAGTGTGGAAGTGGAGAATGGTAAGACATTCAATCTGGCTCAATATGTAGCAATCAATCCGAGTAATGCCACCGACAAGAGCGTGACCTATTCGTCGCAGGACGAAACAGTGGCTACAGTTGACCCGAACGGAGTAATAACGGTAATAGGAGAGGTTGGACAGGCTACAACTATTACGGTAACCGCAAATGATAGAGGCAAAATGTCAGCCACTTGTAGAGTGAAAGTAGCGGCTGAAGCTCCCATATATGTAGGTTTTCCTTTCTCTGATAATTGGAAATACTCAAGTAATATAGGTACGAAAGAAGGGGACATGAAGAATCTGTTTGATGATAAGAATTCAACTTTTTGGTGTCCCGATATCTTAACTCGTCCCATTTATGATCCGGTATGTTATCTGGATATTGACTTGGGGGAAGTGATCAAGTTCGGTCAATTGGGATACAGGCATCGTAGTTTGAATTATTCCCATCTGCAATGCCATAGCTTTAAACTAGAGGCAAAGAAAGAGGCGGGTGATGCTTGGAGCGACTTGGGAGTACAAGTCACAGCACCTTTGAAGGTAGATGATTACCAATTGTTCTCTGTTGAACCGATAGAGGCCAGATATATCCGCATAACCTTTATCAAAGGTCATTTAAGAGAAGGTCAGACTGATTGGAATTATTCAGAAGCAGGAAATGTTTCTGTTGGAGATTTGCAAGTATTCATTTATAACAGATAAATGATTTAAAACATAGAAGGGGAATCTTTGCAAAGATTCCCCTTCTATGTTTTATTTTTTACAATGCTATCTTTTCCTTACTTTTGTATTTATTATCAATTTCAACTTTTAACTCAATAAGCCAACATGAAAAGCAGATACTTATTATTCTTTCTTATCCTTATATACATAATTTCCCCATGCACCGCTACCGGAGACTATAAATTCCGGACAATGTCGCCTAGCGGTGGCTTTTATTATGATGGCATAAAGGCTATAGAGCAGGACAAGGAAGGTTTTATCTGGACGATGATGGATTATGAACTTTATCGCTTCGATGGGTATCATTACAAAAAATATTATCCCTATTTTGCCTCGATGGCGCCTACAAAAAGGTGGATATTCAATAATATGGCATCCGATTTATTAGGGTATCTTTATGTCAATACGAACAATGGCGTTTATCGTTATGACCGGAATTCGGATCAGTTTGAAAAAATCTATGATCCGGTAAGCCATATCAAGGTAGATAAGGCAAACAATGTATGGATCCGGATCAAAGAAAAATGGAGTATTCTGAATACACAGACCGGAGAATTGAATACTCCCAATTATGATGGGAAAGCAGCGGGTGGCGTCAATACCGCCTTTTGTATTTATAATAATGATCTGTATACATTTATAGGACAAAAAGTATATCGTTTCAATTACGCAAAGAATGAATTTGTCTTTTGTCTCACATTGCCCGACTCGGATGGAAATATTCGTTTTGCACAGGCATACATGGGGAAGTTATGGATATTCGTCAACAATTCTGGATTATATAAAATAGATATGTCTACCTTTAAAATAGAAGACCATTATACATTGCTTACTGACTATGAAGGAAATTCATTGCGGACATTCTATATTGACAAAAAAGGTTATATCTGGTTTGGAACAATTGATGGCATTTATATATTCGATCCTACAGACGGTAAGTTGTCACACAATAAACATTCCAGAACAGATCCATTCAGTTTGCCGAATAATTCCATTTGGGAAATCAGTGAGGACCGGCAGGGTAATATATGGATTGGTACGTATTCGGGAACTTTATGCTATGTGAATATTGATGAAAACAATGCCTTCAAGACATACCATCCTCAAAATAGCGGATTGAATCATACCCCGGTCAGTGCGTTTGCCGAAGATCAACAGTATCTGTGGGTAGGTACGGAAGGGGGTGGTATAAACCGGATGAATAAAGCCACGGGAGAATTCAGCTATATTACAAGTGCAAACAGCATCACTTCCAACAATATAAAGTCATTGATTACGGATGCTGGTCATAATTTATGGATCTCTACATTTATGGGGGGATTGGATTTGTATAATGTCGGTCGGCAGAAGGTGACTAATTTCAAGCATACCAAAGGTGCTCCTCATTCCTTGCTGGTGAATGATGTGCGGAAGACGATTCTTGAAGGGGACTCAGGAATGTGGGTCGCTTATCAATATCAAAAGGCGGAAGTGTCTTATTTTTCGTTTCGCGAAGAATCGTTCACCCATTTCAGTTTGGACAGTATAAGTAATAATTCTTATTTGTTTGATATTCTTCGTCAAGGGGAAAAAACATTGTGGGCCATTAGTAACGAAACCCTTTATCGCTTGGACATAGATAAGCATGTCGTCGAGAAAATGATTCCTAATGATTCTACCTATTTGGGATTGTTTACTTTCTGTCTGGATGATTCCGGAAATATTTGGATTGGTACCATTGGTAACGGACTCATTAAATTTGATACCAATACTTCCCGTTTTATATCTTTGAAAGATGTATTGCAACAAAGTGTTTATTCCATTTATAGTATCTGTTATGATGACGGGAACATTTGGATGGGAACCGATGATGGGCTATATTGTTATAATATTGTAGGTAACCGATTGATGAATTTTGATAAAAGAGAAGATACACAAGGGCAAGTTTATTATCCTTTGGCCTGTATGAAAGGAATGGACGGCTTGATTTATTTTGGCGGGACAAATGGTTTTACCGTTATTGACCCCAAAAAGATTTCTTATAACAGTTATAAGCCCAGAGCGATTATTTCTGATTTTTTCATCGATCATACATCCACTCATCCCCATTATTTGTTTGATAATTCACTTCATGAAATAATCCTTGAGTATGATCAGACTAACTTTGGTTTCCAATTTTCTTCAGACAATTACCATATTCCTGAAAAGAACCGGTTTAAATATAGGTTGAGAAAGTATGATGATCATTGGATTACTACGAATGCACAGAATCGTATTGCCATGTATTCAAAAGTACCAGCCGGAACTTATTATTTCGAAGTTTATGCTGCCAATAATGATGGTGTGTGGAGTGATACCCCTACAGTGATTAAAGTAATCAGAAAAACTGCCCCTTGGTATAGTTGGCCAGCATATATCCTCTATGCCTTAATGATTATAGGTCTGATTTACTTGATTTGCAGACATTATGCTGACAAGAAAAAACTAAAGTTACAACTCTACTTGGAGAATATAGAAAAAGATAAAAAGGAACAGATCCATCAGGCACAACTGCGCTTTTTTACTAATATTTCGCATGATTTCAGGACTCCGCTTTCTCTTATCATAGCCGCTTTAGACAAATTGCGACGGGAAGGTTTGAAAGAATATTATTATCGGATATTGAATGGCAATGCACAGCGTCTCTTGAACTTGGTGAACGAACTGATGGATTTCAGAACGGTAGAAAACGGCATGATGAAACTGGAATTGCAACCATTGGATATAAATCATATAGTCAAAGAAATAGCGAATGATTTTATAGACTATGCTGAACAACGCAAGATTGATTTTCAGGTGATTTGCGATACTGAATTACCTGTGACGATTTATGCGGATAGAAATATTGTTGAGAAAATAGTGATGAATCTGTTGAATAATGCATTTAAATATACGCCCGACAATGGAAAAATATTGCTGGAAACAAGAGGTCGAAAAGATTGTTTTACTTCAGAATATAAGAACAATTTTATAGTGGGCGAATGTGTTGATGATACTTTTTTCATCCTTGTCAGTGATACCGGAGTCGGTGTCTCTCATGATTCCATTAGTAGCGTTTTCGACAGATTTTATAAGGTGAATACTGTAAATACAGATTCGCATTTGGGAACGGGAATTGGATTGGCCCTTGTTAAAAGTTTGGTATTGCTCCATAAAGGCAGTATCTCTATTTTTAGTGAAAGAGGACGGGGTACTGATATGGTTGTCCGTCTGCCTCTTGATAGTGGTATGTTTAATGAATCCGATTTTATAAGGCATCAAGAAACGAGAGCTGAAGAAATAATCCGGACAGACTCGGAAGAAATGGCAACTTCTGTTGAAATGAAAGGGATGGAAGATGAATTGCTGCATTCAACTAAAAAGAAAATATTGATTATTGAGGATAATGAAGACTTGAGAATGTTGATTGCCGAATCATTGTCGGATGAATTTCAGGTAATGCAGGCTGGTGATGGAGTGGAGGCCTTAAAACTGATAGAACACACCGATTTTGATTTAATAATCAGTGATATTATGATGCCTAATAAAGATGGCATTTCTTTATGTAATGATATAAAAGGAGATATGAATACTTCACACATACCCGTTATATTGTTGACAGCGAAAACAAGTCTGGAAAGTAAGATTGAAGGAGTGGATTCCGGTGCTGATCTGTATTTTGAAAAGCCTGTTGATTTGACTTATCTGAAATTATCCATTCAGAATATATTTAGAAACCGGCGGCAACTGAAAGAGCATTATGCCAAAAATTATTATGCTGACAGCTGTGAATTATCTTCCAATGAACAGGATAATAAGTTTCTAAAACAATTTATTGCTTTTATTGAGGCGAACATGGATCAGTCCGAGATGGATATCAATCAGATTGCGGGAGAACTATCCATGAGTAGAAGTAAACTTTACACTAAGGTGAAAAGTCTGACGGGAAAATCTGTAGTGGAGTTTGTTTTGAATTGTCGTCTTCGTAAGGCGGCCAAGCTGATTATTGAGGAAAACATGACCATGAGGGAAGTTATGATGCATATCGGTATAGAGAGTCAGGCTTATTTTACTAATTCATTTAAAAAGGTATTTGGCGAAACACCCACAGCTTTTGCAGCAAAGCATAAAAAAACGACCCGTTAAATGAATCGGATAAAATAAATAGCGATTAGAGTAAGCTATCAGAAAGGCGAAATAGCTATTTTCGCATAAACTTTAAAAAAAATAATATAATGAAAGCACGCTTATCCATTCTGATAGTTACTCTATTACTGATACTGCCCAGCCGTGTGTCAGGAATCGGACCTGATACAATTTTTTCCGACCTACAGAAAATCATGGAACGAGTAGCGGATTGGCAGATCAATAATTTTACTTATCAAAAGACAGGCAATCTGCATGATTATGGTATTGATGCATGGACCAATGCAGTACTTTATGCAGGTATGTTGAAGTGGGTTCAAACAACAGAAGTACCTTCTACTTATCTTGATTGGTTAATGAAAATAGGAGAAGAGAATGAGTGGTCCGTTCCTGCAAACTTTGCTGACTACCCGAAATATCAATATTACCATGCAGATGAATTATGCATAGGACAGTTTTATCTGGGTATGTACGATCGTTATAAAAAAGATGCGATGCTTCATGCTGTGCAAGAAAGAGTAGACTGGATTATGAACCATCCGGCAGATACCAGCATGAGATATTCCAATAAACAGTGCTGGACTTGGTGTGATGCACTGTTCATGGCTCCCCCTGTCTATGTTCATCTGGCCCGAATCACAGGAAAGACCAGCTATCTCGAGTTTATGCATACTCATTTTTTGCAAACTTATCATCATTTGTATGACTGGACTAACCATTTGTTCTTTCGTGACGACAGTTATTTTGGTAAACAAGAAGCGAATGGCACAAAAGTCTTTTGGGGCAGAGGAAATGGATGGGTTTTGGCAGGAATTGCCAATATACTCGAATTATTACCCAAAGACTCGGGTCTGCGACCTTTTTATGTGCAATTGTTTGTAGAGTTGGCTGCTCAATTAAGTAAGTTACAGGATGATCAAGGATTTTGGCATGCCAGTTTGCTTGATCCGGATAGTTACCCGTCACCCGAAACCAGTTCCACTGCCTTGATAACCTATGGGTTGGCCTATGGGCTGAATCATCATTTGCTGGATACATCTTATCTGCCTGTTGTCCGGAAAGCATGGAAAGCACTGACTTCTACTGTTGATCAAAATGGAAAGGTCGGGTGGGTTCAACCTATCGGAGCCGATCCTAAAAAAGTAACGCGTGAAATGACAGCCGTATATGGGGTGGGAGCCTTCCTTATGGCGGGAACCGAAATAATAAAATTGATCGAATAATCATTATCAGTCATATATTATGAAAAACAAAAAGTATCTTTTTTTCATTTCGCTAGTTTTTCTCTGTGCCTTCTCTATTCGTTTTGTCCAGGCTAGAGATATAACTTCTTTTAATGAAGGTTGGAGTTTTAAGAAAGGACCTTTTTCTAAAGATCCTCTGTTGTTCTCTGCCGGTTTTGATGCCCGGTGGCAGGATGTCACCATTCCTCATACGTGGAATGCTACGGATATGCAGACCGAAATGAATAATTATTATGCCGGTGAGGCATATTATAAAAAACAATATACCCCGGCAGCAGAACTGAAAGGTAAAAGGGTATTCTTACGTTTTCAAGGTGTAGGTTCTGTTGCCGACGTGTATATTAACAAAACCTATGCCGGTAATCATAAGGGCGCGTATTCAGCTTTTGCCATTGAAATCAGTAAATTGTTGAAATATGGAGAGTCTAATGAAATTTTGGTGAAAGTCGATAACTCTCCCCGGCCTAATGTTATTCCGGTCAATAATACTTTATTCGGAGTGTATGGGGGGATTTATCGTCCTGTAGAATTAATCGTTACCGAACCGGTGAATATAGCTGTAACGGACTATGCATCTCCGGGCATTTATATCAGTCAGAAGAATGTGAATCGTAAATCGGCTGATGTAAACATAAAGATAAAACTTGAAAACAAGAAAGCGCAAGCTAAAAAAATCGTAGTTTCCACTACGATTTATGAGCGTGACGGTAGGGTGAAGGCACAGCAGCAATTTCCTGTAACGGTTTCGCCACAGGGAAGGCAAATATATGATCAGGACTTTACCATCAAGAATCCCCATTTATGGCAAGGTCTGGAAGATCCTTATTTATATAAAGTTGTAGTCAATCTTTTGGCGGACGGGAAAGTCATTGACGAAGTGAGCCAGCCCTTGGGCTTGCGTCATTATGAGCTGAAGGCTGCGGACGGAATGTATCTCAATGGTAAGAAAGTGCCTATGTACGGAGTATGCCGTCACCAGGATTGGTGGAAGTTGGGGAGTGCATTGACAGATAAGGAGCATGATACGGATTTGGCTATCATTCGGGAAATCGGTGCCACAACTATCCGTTTTGCACACTACCAACAAGCGGAACGTATTTATGCAAAATGTGACAGCATCGGCTTTATGGTTTGGGCGGAAATTCCATTTGTCAATCGTGTCAGTACACAGGAAAGTGGCAATGCCAAACAACAATTGGTGGAATTGATCCGTCAGAACTACAACCATCCTTCCATTTATATTTGGGGACTTCATAACGAAGTATACGCTCCTTATAATTATACCGTGTCATTGACCACCGAATTGAATGACCTGGCCAAAACGGAAGATCCTTATCGTCTTACTGCTTCCGTCAATGGATATTCTGTGGTAAATCAAGAGTCTAACCTGAACGCTGATGTTCAAGGTATCAATCATTATTTCGGTTGGTATGGAGGCAAGATTGGCGACATAGAAAAATGGGTAACAGGTATGGAGCAGAATTTCCCAGATTACCGGGTTGTTTTCTCTGAGTATGGTGCCGAGGCCAATATTCACCAACAGGAAGAGGCAGTAGGCGAAGTCGGAAGATACTTTTCTCAATTTTATCCTGAGACATTCTCTACTAAATTTCACGAAATTCAGTGGGGGGTAATCTCCAAACACCCTTATTTGGTAGCTTCTTATATTTGGAATACTTTTGATTTTGCTACTCCGGCCACGGCACAGGGTGGCGTAAAGGCACGTAATATGAAGGGGTTGGTTACTTTTGATAGACAAACAAAGAAAGATTCTTTCTATTGGTATAAAGCCAATTGGAGCAAAGAGCCGGTGCTTTATATAACCCAACGAAGAGCTACTGAGCGTGAGAATGAAGTGACTCCCGTAACGGTGTATTGTAACGTAGGTGTTCCCCGTTTGTTTGTTAATGGGACAGAAGTGAAAACAGTCAGTAAAGGACAGACTTCGGTACATTATATTTTTGAAAATGTGACATTGAATAAAGGGGAAAATGTAATTGAAGCCCGAGTGGATCATCAAGGGAAAACTCTTGAAGATACCATTCGATGGAGTTATTCACCGGAAAATAAAAATAGACTTAATTTGTCCGATCCGAAAGAGAAAACAAAGGAACATGTCGGACTCTAATTCGTGGTGGATTTTTTATACATTTAACTCAAAACTAAATTTAAAATGAACGAAAACATGAAAAAGTGTTTTTATATTTTATTTTTATTTCTGTCAATGCCCCTTTGGGCACAAGCACAGACAAGACGGGCATCCATTCCCTTGCAGCATGGAGCTCATAGAATAGGTAACCGTACCGATGCAGATATGGAACGTTGGCGTCAGCATGGACTGGGACAATTCATCCATTGGGGAGTATATGCCATTCCCGGTGGCTTTTGGGAAGGTAAATGCTATCCCGGAGCTGCCGAATGGATACGCTCGTGGAAAGAAATGCCTAAAGATGCCTATGATAGCTTGTACAAACAGTTTAACCCCACTTCTTTCGATGCAAAGGCATGGGCCAAACAGGCCAGGCAGATGGGGGCGAATTATATGATATTTACAACGAAGCATCATGATGGTTTCTGTCTGTGGCCTAGTAAATATACTGATTACACCATAGCCCATACTCCCTATAAAAAAGATGTAGTGAAACAAATAGTAGATGCCTATACCGCTGAGGGAATTGATGTGCATCTCTACTTTTCCATTATTGACTGGAACCATAAAGGTTATCGTCCTGCACCTCCAGAAACCCGGCAAGATAGTATTGCGTATGAAACTTTCAAGGAGTTTACCCGCAATCAATTGATAGAGTTGCTGACTGATTACCCTGCTATCAAAGGATTATGGTTTGACGGCAGTTGGGATAAAGCCTGGATGAATGAAGCGGCGTGGGTGGATACTTTAGGTCTTGAATTGAGAAAGCTCCATCCGGGACTCATCATTGGCAGTCGTTTTCGTGCCGATGAATATGGAAAACGGCATTATGATTCTAATGGAGACCTGATTGATGATTATGACCAGACTTGGGAACGGGATTTGCCAAACTCCCTAGAAGACCTGAATGGTAGTGATTGGGATTGTGTGATGACCATTCCTGAAAATCAATGGGGATATCATGCTGAATGGCGGGGATACGTAAAGACATCATACGATTTATTGGAGATGATGGTGAAAGCCGTTTCTCTGAATGGAAATTTTGTACTCAACTTCGGTCCAGACGGAAAAGGGAATATCCGTTCGGAAGAAACCAAGCTAGCCAAAGAAATAGGGGATTGGATGAAAATAAATAAAGAAGCCATTTATGGTACTTCCCATTCAACAGTACAGAAACAAGATTGGGGATACTTTACGCAGAAAGGCAATAAATTGTATATGTGCGTATTCAACCGCCCGATTAATAACCTGCTGAAGATAGAAATACCGAAAGGTGGAATCATACCCATGAAGGCTTATTTCCTAGAAAATAATCAGGAAACGGAAATTCAGAATGCAGGTAAAAACAAGCGGAACAGTTCCTTGTATCATGTAGCTGTACCTGCTTCATATAAAACTGACCGACCTTTTGTCATTGTCCTCGAAATGCAGGAGAATACGAAAGAGGAAGGTGAATATCAGCAGGCTAAAATATAATTATTCTCATTTTATTTGTTCCAAAAGATCGTTTAGTAAGGAGATTTGGCGGGATTTTTTTAATTTTGCACTTACAACTAATTAACAGATAAGAAAATGCCGTTAAATTTACCCGATAAACTACCTGCTATTGAATTGCTGAAGGAGGAAAATATCTTCGTCATAGACAATTCACGTGCCAGTGCACAGGATATTCGTCCGTTAAAAATCGTGATATTGAATTTGATGCCGTTGAAGATAACGACAGAAACGGATTTGGTACGTTTGCTTTCCAACACTCCCTTGCAGTTGGAAATATCATTTATGAAGTTGAAAAGCCATACATCGAAAAATACGCCGGTAGAACATATGAAAGCATTCTATCATGACTTTGATTTGATGCGCGACGAGAAATATGACGGGATGATTATTACGGGAGCTCCGGTAGAGCAGATGCCGTATGAGGATGTGAATTATTGGGATGAGATTACTACTATTTTTGATTGGGCGCGTACTCATGTTACCTCAACTCTTTATATTTGTTGGGCGGCTCAAGCCGGGCTTTATCATTTCTATGGAGTTCCCAAATATCCGCTGAAACAAAAAATGTTTGGTATTTTCCGTCATCATATCAATGTACAGGGATTGCCCATATTCCGTGGTTTTGATGATGAGTTTTTTGTACCACATAGCCGTCATACCGAAATACACCGTGAGGATATTCTGAAAGTAAAAGAGTTGGCTTTGATAGCTGAGTCTGATGAGTCTGGGGTTTATATGGCTATGGCTCGTAATGGGCGTGAATTCTTTATTACCGGGCATTCGGAGTATTCTCCTTATACGCTTGATACGGAATATAAGCGTGATTTGGCGAAAGGGTTGCCTATTGAAATGCCTGTAAATTATTATAAGGACGATAATCCGGACAATGCCCCGGTGGTGCGTTGGCGCGGACATGCCAATTTGTTGTTTTCTAATTGGTTGAACTATTATGTATATCAGGAAACCCCGTTTGATATAAATCAGATACGATGATCAGACAACGAAAAATAGAATTATTAGCTCCTGCTAAAAATCTGGAGTGCGGTATTGCAGCTGTTGATCACGGTGCTGATGCCATTTATATTGGTGCTCCCCGTTTCGGAGCACGTGCGGCTGCGGGGAATTCATTGGAGGATATCGCTGAGTTGGTGCGGTACGCTCATGTGTATAATGTCCGTATCTATGTGACGGTGAATACGATTCTGAAGGATGAGGAACTGAAGGATACGGAAAAAATGATTTGGGATTTATACCGTGCCGGAGTGGATGCTTTGATCGTGCAGGATATGGGATTGTTGGAATTGAATCTGCCACCTATACCGTTACATGCCAGCACACAGATGGATAATCGTACTCCTCAAAAAGTAAGATTCCTGGCTGAGGCAGGTTTCCGTCAGGTGGTATTGGCTCGTGAACTTTCTCTTGTTGAAATAGAAAATATCCATCGTGCTTGTCCTGATGTGCCTTTGGAGGTATTTGTACATGGTGCTTTGTGTGTAAGCTATAGTGGACAATGTTATGTTAGTCAGGCTTGTTTCGGACGTAGTGCCAATCGGGGAGAATGTGCCCAGTTCTGTCGCCTTGCTTTTGATATGGTAGATGCGGACGGTAAATCTATAGTAAGGAATAAGCATTTATTGTCTCTGAAAGATTTGAATCAGAGCGAAGAGTTGGAGCAATTGCTGGATGCCGGAGCTTCTTCCCTGAAAATAGAGGGACGTTTGAAGGATGTATCTTACGTTAAAAATGTAACAGCTTATTATCGCCAGAAGCTGGATACTGTTTTCAAACGTCGTAAAGAGTATATCCGTGCTTCATCGGGAAAAGTGAAATTAGAGTTCAAACCTCAATTGGATAAGAGTTTCAGTCGTGGTTTTACTAATTATTTTCTTTTTGACAGGAATAAGGATATTTTTTCTTTTGATACTCCCAAGTCTTTAGGGGAGGAGATGGGGACAGTGAAGGAAATTCGTGGTAATTATCTTACCGTAGCCGGAATCAAGTCTTTTAATAATGGAGATGGCGTCTGTTTTTTGGATGAGACTGGTAAGTTGCAGGGATTTCGCATAAACCGGGTGGAGAATAATAAGTTATTTCCTCAAGAGATGCCTCGGATAAAGCCCCGTACGATACTTTATCGTAATTTTGATCAGGAATTTGAGAGGTTGATGTCGCGTAAATCAGCTGAAAGGAAAATTGCTGTCATTTTAAAATTGGCTGAAAATAATCGGGGCTTTACTCTGTCTCTGACCGATGAAGATGATCACAGTGTCAGTGTGGTGCTGGAAAGGGAGAAGGAACGTGCCCGTACTCCGCAGGAAGATAACTTGCGTACACAACTTGGAAAGTTAGGAAATACTCCATTTGAAGCGTCAGATATAGTGATTGACTGGTCGGACAATTGGTTTATTCCGGCTTCTATGCTTGCCGAACTTCGCCGTAAGGGAATAGAGAAACTGCTGGAAGTGCGCCGTATTAACTATCGGCAGGAAATTTACAAGTTGCCTCGAACGCATCATGCTTTTCCTGTGAATGAATTGACTTATTTGGGAAATGTGATGAATGCTGATGCTGTTTCCTTCTATAGGAATCATGGCGTGCAGCGTATTGCTCCGGCTTATGAAAAGGCTCCGGCAGAAGAAGCGGTATTGATGTTTTGCAAGCATTGTTTGCGTTATAGTATGGGATGGTGTCCCTCTTGGCATAAAGTGCGTTCTCCTTATAAGGAACCTTATTATCTGGTTAGCTCGGATAACAGACGTTTCCGCTTAGAGTTTGATTGTAAGAATTGTCAGATGAAAGTCTATGCTGAAAAGTAAGTACATCGGATTACTGTTTTTGGTATTGGCTATTTTGATGGCTTGCCAATATCCTTCACCTGTTACTTCGAGTGAGGATATGCCGCAAAAGACAAGGGATTCTGTCAATTATTTGGTGGAACGGCATTATACATTAAACAGTAATTTTGAGGTTACTTCAGATTCGCTTATGTTACAGCAACTGCCATTGGTTGATGTGCTTCCTGTTTTTAAAGGAGAACGGCTGGTGGTAGCGGAGTTTATGATACAAGCTGCTGATAGTGTGGATTCTGTATGGGTAAAGGTAGCACGGGACCAGGAAACAATGGGATGGATACATGAAAAGGAATTGTTGGAGAAAGTAGTTCCTGTGGATTCAGTGTCACAGTTTATTCATTTTTTCAGTAATTCTCATACCATCGCTTTCTTTGTCATATTAGGCTTTTTCGGTATTTGGTATATTCATAGGGCTATTCGTCGCCAGAAGCTGCAATTAATCTGGTTGAATGATATTGATAGCGTTTTTCCTACAGTTCTTTCTTGGTTGGTAGCTACAGCAGCTACGCTTTATGCCAGTATTCAGCATTTTGTTCCGGGAACTTGGGAGCAGTTTTATTATAATCCTTCTTTGAATCCTTTTAGCTTACCTTTTATTCTTTCTCTTTTCATGTTTAATATTTGGGGAATTATTCTTGTGGGGTTGGCTACTTTGGATGATTTGTTTCATCAGACACATATTGAAGCTGCATGTTTTTATTTGTTGGGATTGATGTCCTGCTGTATCTTTTTATATTTGTTTTTTACATTTACTACGTATTACTATTTGGGTTATCCATGTTTATTGGTATATGCTGTATGGTCATTTAATCGTATAAAGCATGCTTCCCGGTATAAATTCAGTTGTGGAAATTGTGGGGCGAAGATAAAGAATAAAGGAGTGTGTCCTCATTGCGGCGCTGTCAATGAATAATTTTATTGTTTGTTTCTTTTGACAAAGGCTCAAGCAGTTTTCTATTGTAAACAGCATTTTCTCTATGTACATACACTAAAACAAATAGGTTTGTTCTAGAAGCTATGGGTATCATTTGCAGCAATAATAAAGTTCTTGCTTTTCTTGGTGTGACAGAAAATAAATTTGATTTGGTAAATGTGGAAACAGAAAGGGAGTTCGTGATGAACCCCCTTTCTGTTTTTGCAAGAATGGTTAGAAGTGATAACGTATATCCACTCCCAGTTGTAAAGGTCTGCTTTTTTGTTCGAATCCTCTATGCATGGTTTCAAAATAGAAGGTTGTATAATCCTTGTTGGTTAAATTACGTCCCCATACATCTATCTGTAAAGCTTCTGTCTGCAAAGAAATGCGCCCGTTCAGTGTTCCGTAAAAACTTTGTGAGACATTGTTTTTTTCAGTCCAATAAATTTTTCCTGCTCCGGTATAGCTCATGCCTAAAGTCAGGCTTTGCATCCAATTGCTTTTATCGAAAAAGAAACTATAATTTGCGCCTGCATTCATGGTATGGCGGGGAACAAATGGTACATAATTGCCGCTATAATCAATTTGCTCTTCTGATGATGTAGTACCTCCGTCATATTTTTTGAATGTGGAATGAGTATATCCATAACTTACATTCATATTCAGGTTTTTGTTGATGGATGCCAGAAAGCTGGCCTCTACTCCATAACTTTCGCTACTACCGGCATTGACCATCATTCGTCCCAAGCCACTATTGACAAATTTGGCGATTTGTTGGTCGTGGGTATCCATGTAGAATGCGGCAAGGTCGGTCTTCAGTTTGCCGTTGAACAAACTGAGATGTGATCCCACTTCGTAATTCCAGCTGTACTCGGGCTTGTAGACAGTTGTTTCTTGTACGTTCAATTCTTTTCCGTAGTTGGGCATGTGTTGCTTGATCATTCCTTCTATCATACCTGCCATAGATTCTGGTGCCTTGTTTAGTATGGCTTCAATCATTTTTTGTTGCATGTCATTTTGTATCAGTTCTGAAAACATCTGTACGTTATACCCTCCGGAACGATATCCTCTGGTTATGCTTACATACATATTGTTTGCAGGGCTGAAATCGTATTTAAAAGCTAGCTTGGGAAGTAGCTGTACATAGTCGTTTTTTTCTTTTCCTTCCAATAGCGGTGCGGCATTCAAATTCCTGAATGGAATATTAAGGGGAGGCATTGCCATTTTAAGAAAGAAATCGAAATCAATATTACTATCCGAGAAATAATTCATAGACATTTTTTCATATTCCAAGCGCAAACCTGCTGTTACTGAAAGGCCTTTCACAAACAGGTCGTTGAATGTAGATTGGTGGTACAGTGCGGTGCTGAATACCGGTGTGTCAAAACTTCCACTTACGCGGATACGGTTGTTCAAAACGTCCAGACTCATTTCAGGGGTACGGGGATTGTCTAAATGAATTTTCTTGAAAGTATTGTTGATGTTTCCTTCGATCATATCGGTCACTCCGTCCTCCATGAAGTTTACCGGACCGGTGGTATGTAGCCATTGATAAAAACCACTAACCCCTGTAACCCATTGCCAGCGCTTGTTGTTTTTGCTTTTAAAAGTAATCTCTTCACTGATGGTATTCAGACGCTGCTTCTGCTCAATGGTATAAATGCTGACAGGCAGGAAATCCTGGTCCATAAACATACGGTCGTTTAAATTCTGGAATCCTGTAACAGCGCTTAAGATAAACTTTTGCGCCTGGTATTCAATATTCAAACCGGTATTGAACAGTCCACGGCGATAAGTACAATCCTGATCGTATGAAATCTTCCCTGTGTAGTTTTTATATTTTTCATTCTCTTTGTCGTATCCGTCTATAGCTCCTGTATAGTAATAAGGGTATCCTCCTTCGTCATTATAATCATAGCCTATGGTAAAGTCTAGTTTTAGGTTTTCTGAAGGCAGCCAGATAGCATGTATTCGTCCGCCTCCCGCTTCCATATTATCTACTTTTTTCCCATTGAGCGAATTGCGGAAGAATCCGTCTGATCCCTCATAATAACCACCGGCGGAGAAAGCGAAACAGTCACTCCAACGGTGGTAGTGGGTTAATGAAGCACTGCGGTAGTTACTTTTTGTTCCATAACTCAGTTTTACGTCTGTTCCCTGATAGGAGAATGGAGAGCGGGTATGTACCTTGATTAGTCCCCCCATGGTATTGCGTCCGTACAAGGTTCCTTGTGGACCGCGAAGAATATCAATACGTTCTATATCATAAAAATTGAAATCAAATGCAGATTTGTCAATGTAAGGGATATTGTCCACATACAAACCTACCGCAGGAGTATTGATACGCGATCCGATTCCCCGGATGTAAATGGCTGAGGTGAGTCTTGAACCATAGTCGGGCATAAAGAAATTGGGTACCAGTGAACTCACGTTCTTTAAAGTGGTGATTTGGTTTGCTTGCATATCTTTTTGGGAGAGTAAAGATACGGCTGTAGGGAGTTCCCTTAATTTTCCGGTTTCTTTAGGTGAAGCGATAACCACCACCTCTTCTATATCAATGACTTTCGTAGTGTCCTTAGGCAGCGTGTTGATATCTTCAGCAAAAGTTGTTGCAGCCAGCAGGCAGGATGTAATGAATAAAATGTTTTTTCTCATATTTATTGTTTGGTTTTATTTGATACATCACGGATAACCAGAGTTGCTACAAGTTTCTACCAGGCGGAAAATTTATATATTCCACTCTGTATAATCCATGATGGAGAATGATTCCGGCTGCAAAGTAACGGTAAACCTGATATGTGTGCAATCCTAATAAATGAGGATTTTATATTCTGTCTGCTTCAATGTAGCCATTCATCACAGCATAAACGGTAAGACCGGAAACAGACTTGATGCCCAGTTTTTCAGTAATGTTCTTGCGGTGGGAGATAACGGTGGTCAGGCTGATATTAAGTTTGTCGGCTATCTCTTTGTTGATAAGTCCTTTGGTGATAAGTATCAATACTTCTATTTCCCGGATAGACAATTCATGTTCTGTTTTTTCTATATGCATTGCTTTATCTACTGCTTGTTTTCTTGCCTGATGTCCATATTGGCGTAATTGATGGATGTCTTTTATCAAAGAACCTTCATCTTGGTAGATATTCAGCTTGGGAACACCGGATAATTGAGGTTGGTTGTCACCTCCTGCTAATACAATTGTTTTTGGTTTACGAAGTAAAAAGAAGGAAGTATGTTCAAAATAGATTTGGGCAGAGATAAAATAATGGGCATACATGTCCGGTGTGTCATCCGTCAGCTCACCAAAGGAATGGAATACACGGATAGTAGCCATTGGAATGATATCTTCCAAAATGTTTTTTAACCCCAGGCAAGTGAGGGTATTTGGGTCTACTATGGCTATTTCGGGATGATGCATGATGTTTTCTTTGGTGCAAAGATACATATCTTTTATAAAAAACAGATTCATAAAGACAAAGAAATCTTCTTTTAGGCAACATCACCAATCATTTATTTGTAGGGGCGCATTTGAATGCGCCCGCATACGTGCTGTAAATCATTTTCGGATAGGTTCAATCTGTCCTTACTCCTAAATAAGTGGCTGCTGCTTCAGCACATTTTTCTCCATCGATACCTGCTGAAACAATTCCTCCGGCGTAACCTGCTCCTTCTCCACAAGGAAATAACCCATTGACAGTGACATGTTGCAGTGTCTCATTATCTCGCAGGATCCGTACCGGAGCCGACGTGCGTGTTTCTACACCAATCATCACTGCTTCATTGGTCAGGAAGCCATGGCTGCTCTTTCCGAATTGTTGGAAACCTTTGCTCAAACGGTCGGTAATGAATGCAGGCATCCAAAAATGCAGGGGAGAGGAAACTAATCCCGGACTATACGAACTGTCGGGTAAATCATAGCTTAGTTTTTTGCGGGTGAAGTCCACCATTCGTTGTGAAGGTGCGGTTTGGCGCATATTGCCTTGCTGCCAGCAGGAGGCCTCCAATGCTTCTTGGAAATACATCATGGTTAATGGACAATGGTCGGTAGTCCATTGACCATGATTTTTATTAGTGGCTTTTAATTCTTCACTTTTCGTTTTTAATTCTTCTGTAAAAAGATTATTTTCCGCCAGATCTTCCGGCCTGATTTCTACCACCATGCCGGAGTTGCTCCATTTGGAGCCGCGGTTGCTGGGACTCATGCCGTTTACTACAATCTGATGCGGACCGCTTGCGGCAGGAACAACAAATCCTCCCGGACACATACAAAAACTATAGACACCACGTCCTTCTACTTGTGTCACAAAGCTATATTCAGCGGCAGGCAGATACTTTCCACGTCCGTTTTTATTATGATATTGTATTTGGTCAATCAGCATGGACGGGTGTTCCAAACGTACTCCTACTGCAATTCCTTTGGTTTCCATCTCTATACCATTGTCATACAACCACTGATACACATCCCGTGCGGAATGTCCGGTAGCCAGAATAACAGGTCCTTTGAAAGTCTTTCCGGTATTTGTTTCTATACCTGTGATTTTGTTTTTTTCTATAATAAGGGAATCCATTCGTGTTTCGAAATGCACTTCACCACCACATTCTATGATGGTATTCCGCATATTTTCAATCACGCGCGGCAACTTGTCTGTACCGATGTGGGGATGGGCATCTGCCAGGATGGAGGTACTGGCGCCATGTTGGCAGAATACATTCAGAATTTTGTTCACATTCCCTCGCTTTTTGCTTCGGGTATAGAGTTTGCCGTCTGAATAGGCTCCTGCTCCTCCTTCTCCGAAACTGTAGTTGCTTTCAGGGGCAACTTTGTGCTCACGGCTGATACGGGCGATATCTATTTTTCTATCGCGTACATTCTTACCTCGTTCCACTACGACAGGCCGGAGTCCTAACTCTATTAATCGCAAGGCAGCAAAAAGTCCGCCCGGTCCTGCTCCCACGACAATGACTTGTGGTTTCCCATCTACCTTATTATATATAGTACGGGTGAACTCCTCATCTTGTGGCATTTCATTAATATATAGGCGTACTTTCAAATTTACATAGATGGTGCGTTGACGTGCGTCTATGCTCCTTTTTAAGATGCGAAGGGCATGGATGGTACGTATATCCAATCCCTTGTCATGTCCGATGAACTGTTTCAGTGACTGTTCGTTGGCTGCTTGTTCAGGCAAGACTCTTATTTGAAATTCCTGTATCATGGTTCTTATTTGGATTGTTCGCCTTCCGGCATTAATTTTTTACGGTAATAAGAATTGGCGGTATATAGTGCGGCGGCAGGGTTGTGTCCTGTCACACGGTCTTTGGTCACTAAAGTTGTAGTATAGGCATTAGAGTACTTGTAGAATAAACTGTCATGTCCCACACATAGTCCGATAACCACGTTCAACTCTGTATGTGCTTGGTTGAGAAGACGTGCCTGTAGGATAGGGTTACACATTGCCGCACCGATTTTTTCACATTCTTTGGGGATTCCAATAGAGGATTTGGCTATTCCGGCTACTTTGCAGATTACTGAGTATACCTCAAAGCCGTTAGCACGGAGGATGCGGGCAAAAATACGGGCTTCATTCACCAGCCCGATACAATAGGCAATTCCTAGTTTTTTATATCCCATCTTACGTGCGAAAGTCATGATTTCTTCCACACGGGTTAACCGGCAATAACCTTCATATTCCACTTCGGCACTGGCTGCCATTACCTTGTTGTTGTCGTTATATTGTTTCAACGCCCATTCCAAATCTTCTTGTTCCAAATGGGTAGTCAGACAAAATTCAGGGTAAGTGCGCTCTTTGAACTTGCAGTTCTGTGTGCCGCAGTCTATGCAGGTCGGGGGGTATGATTGTTCTTTTGTCATTTTATATCATTATTCAAATTAAGTTTTCTCTTATTTATCTCATCCAAACAAAGCCCGGAACGCTTCTTCTACCTTCCTTACCGGAATGATTTCTATCTTTAATTTTGATGTATCCATTCCTTGCAAATTATGTTTCGGTATAAGAATTTGTTTGAAACCTAACTTCTCTGCTTCTCCGATGCGTTGCTCAATACGGTTTACAGGTCGGATCTCACCACTCAGTCCTACTTCACCCGCCATGCAGGTGTCACGTTCTATTTCCGTATCCATATTGCTGGATAGAATGGCACTGATGACAGACAGGTCGATGGCCGGATCATTCACTTTCAATCCACCTGCGATATTCAAAAAGACATCTTTTTGTGCCAGTTTGAATCCTACCCGTTTTTCGAGTACTGCCAGAAGCATATTCATACGTCGTAAATCAAATCCGGTGGCAGAACGTTGCGGATTTCCATATACAGCCGAACTGACTAAGGCTTGTGTTTCAATCAAGAAAGGGCGGACTCCTTCTATGGCAGAGGCGATAGCAACCCCGCTCATCCCGTCATGGTCTTGGCTAAGCAACAGTTCGGACGGGTTGCTCACTTGGCGCAAACCGTTTTGGCGCATTTCATAAATGCCCAGTTCGGCGGTGCTTCCGAAACGGTTCTTGATGCTGCGGAGAATGCGGTACATATAATGTTGGTCACCTTCAAATTGCAATACGGTGTCTACAATATGTTCCAGTACCTTGGGGCCGGCAATGCTTCCTTCTTTATTGATATGGCCGATCAGAATGACCGGCGTATTTGTTTCTTTGGCAAATTTTAAAATAGAAGCGGAACATTCACGTACCTGTACCAAACTGCCGGGAGAAGAGTCTATCGTTTCGGTTGAGATGGTTTGAATAGAGTCGATGATCACTAAATCGGGTCGTGTATTCTTGATATGGACGTAAATCTGCTCCAACGAAGTTTCACAGACTATCAGGCAGTCGGAAGAATTATGCGGGATACGGTCTGCACGCAGTTTTAATTGCCGGGCACTCTCTTCTCCCGATATATACAATACTTTTTTGTCAGGCAGATGAAGTACGGTTTGCAACACCAAAGTAGATTTGCCTATCCCCGGTTCACCGCCCAGTAGAACGAGTGATCCCGGTACTAAACCGCCTCCCAATACCCGGTTCAGTTCTTCGTCGTGCATATCAATTCGAGGTTCGTCCCCTCCGGTAATGTCATTCAGTGTGACAGGCTTGCTTTTTACGGATTCCAGGCCGGATACCGGTCTTTTGTTTGCAGGTTCCTTGCGTATAATTTCTTCTACGTATGTGTTCCATGCACCGCAAGACGGACATTTCCCTACCCATTTGGGTGAATCCTGCCCACAGTTGGTGCATACATATACAGTCTTTTCCTTTGCCATATTCTTACGGGATAATTAAAACAGCGCAACTTGAGGCTGAATTTGTACAAAGGTAAGGAAATAGTTCTGCATATCAACATGGGCAGGATAAAAAAGTTTTGTCTTATTTCTGCTTTAATAAAAAGCATTCTTATATTTTATCGCAAAAAAATGGGAAATTGTGATAGATTGTAGGAAATTGTTTTTATATTTGCATCGTTCAAATAAAAAACAGAAGAAGAACAATAATAAAATGACGATATACTATCTCCATACAACCACCACATTAGGGATGGGGCACATGACAACTACAATGTCCACATCCACAACAATGACCCCTCGGGGTTAAGGATAGTATATGTGTTTCTACGTGATACACGCTTACGGACGTAAGCAAAACAAGCTTTTAATTTTATTTTTTTAGTGTAAACAGAAACAGTTTCTTTTCGTTGTCATGCTGAGTGAAACGAAAGTAGATTCTTTACCGGACTTGAAATGGTGAGAAGGGCAGAATGACAAAAGAAGCTGGGACAAAAATAGATAATTGCATGAAAGTTATGAAATTCGGCGGAACATCCGTAGGTTCCGTGAACAGCATTTTAAGCGTCAAACAGATAGTAGAGGCAGTTGAAGAGCCCGTAATTGTAGTTGTGTCGGCATTGGGCGGTATAACTGACAAGTTAATCAATACTTCGCAGATGGCTGCCAATGGGGATTCCGCATACGAGAAAGAATACCGTGAAATTGTGAATCGTCACATTGAAATGGTATATACCGTAATTCCGGCAGGTAATGAGCGTACTGTTTTATTGGATAAGGTCAACGAATTGTTGAGTGAGCTGAAGGATATTTTTCAGGGAATTTATCTGATAAAGGACTTGTCGTCTAAAACGTCGGCTACTATTGTAAGTTATGGTGAGCGCTTGTCGTCTATTATTGTAGCTTCGTTGATAAAGGGGGCTGTATGGTATGACTCCCGCAACTTCATTAAGACTGAAAAAAAACATGCCAAACATATTCTGGATTCCGAACTGACCACTCGCTTGGTTAAAGAAACTTTCCAGAAATTACCGGAAGTGGCATTGGTTCCCGGATTTATCTCTACTGATAAGAACAGTGGTGAAGTGACCAATTTGGGACGTGGCGGTTCAGATTATACCGCTTCTGTCATAGCTGCGGCACTGAATGCGGATAGCTTGGAAATATGGACGGATGTGGATGGTTTCATGACGGCAGATCCGCGTGTAATCAGTACGGCCTATACCATTAATGAGTTGAGCTATGTGGAAGCGATGGAGCTTTGTAACTTTGGAGCGAAGGTGGTTTATCCGCCGACTATTTATCCGGTATGTCATAAGAATATTCCTATTCTGATTAAGAATACATTCAATCCTCAAGGCGAGGGAACTATCATAAAGCAGGAAGTGAATTCCGGTTCTAAAGCCATTAAAGGTATCTCATCCATCAATGATACGAGTTTGATTACGGTTACCGGTCTGGGAATGGTGGGAGTGATCGGAGTGAATTTCCGGATTTTTAAAGCATTGGCACAAAACGGCATCAGCGTGTTTATGGTATCGCAGGCATCTTCCGAGAACAGTACTTCTATCGGTGTGCGTAATCAAGATGCGGCACTGGCTTGTGAAGTGCTGAATGAGGAATTCTCCAAAGAAATAGAAATGGGGGAAATCAGTCCGGTTGTTGCCGAAATGAATTTGGCTACCATTGCCATTGTCGGTGAGAACATGAAACATACACCGGGCATCGCCGGTAAGCTGTTCGGGACTTTAGGCCGTAACGGCATTAGTGTGATTGCTTGTGCTCAAGGTGCTTCGGAAACCAATATCTCTTTCGTGGTAGAATCCAAGTCACTGCGCAAATCATTGAATGTGATTCATGATTCGTTCTTCCTGTCCGAATATCAGGTGCTGAACCTTTTTATCTGCGGTACAGGTACGGTAGGAGGCAGTTTGATAGAGCAAATCCGTTGTCAGCAACAAAAGTTGATGCAGGAACGCGGTTTGAAGCTGAAAGTGGTAGGTATAGCCGATGGACATCATGCGTTGTTTACCCGTGCAGGCGTAGACCTGTCACATTATAAGGAAGAGTTGGCAGAGAAAGGAATGCCTTCGTCCACCCAGGTGTTGCATGACGAGATTATAGGTATGAATATATTCAACTCTGTGTTTGTGGATTGTACAGCCAGTGCCGAGGTGGCGTCTTTATATAAAGATTTCCTGATGAATAATATTTCGGTCGTAGCTGCCAACAAGATTGCCGCTTCTTCCGAATACTCCGTTTACAGTGAACTGAAACAAATAGCCCGCCGCCGGGGTGTGAAATTCCTGTTTGAAACCAATGTCGGTGCGGGACTTCCTATTATCAACACGATCAACGACTTGATAAACAGCGGAGACAAGATATTGAAAATAGAGGCGGTATTGAGCGGTACGCTGAATTACATCTTTAACAAAATCAGCGCGGACATTCCTTTCAGCAAGACCATCAAAATGGCACAGGAAGAGCGCTACTCGGAACCCGATCCGCGTATTGACCTGAGTGGCAAGGATGTGATTCGTAAACTGGTTATTCTGGCTCGTGAAGCCGGATATAAATTGGAACAGGAAGATGTGGAAAAACATCTTTTTGTACCGAATGATTTCTTTGAAGGCCCGTTGGAGGAGTTCTGGAAGAAAGTACCTTCCCTGGATACGGATTTTGAATCACGCCGTCAAAAGCTGGAGGATGAAAACAAACGCTGGCGTTTTGTAGCCAAACTGGAAGATGGGAAGGGCAGTGTGTCTTTGCAGGAAGTGGACAGCAAACATCCGTTCTATGGTCTGGAAGGCAGCAACAACATTATTCTGCTTACAACCGAGCGATATAAAGAGTATCCGATGATGATACAAGGATATGGGGCCGGTGCCAGTGTGACTGCCGCCGGAGTATTTGCCGATATCATGAGCATCGCTAATATTTAGGCTTATGAAACATATTATTATTTTAGGCGACGGTATGGCCGACTGGCCTGCCGAATCACTGGGAAACAAAACATTGCTGCAATACTCCAGTACACCTTATATGGATAAGTTGGCCGCTATGGGACGTACCGGGAGGTTGGTTACAGTTGCTCCCGGATTTCATCCGGGTAGTGAAGTGGCGAATATGTCTGTTATGGGCTATAATTTACCGAAGGTGTACGAAGGCCGTGGGCCGTTGGAAGCAGCAAGCATCGGGGTGGAGTTGCAACCGGGCGATATGGCTATGCGTTGTAACATTATCTGCATCGAAGATGAGAAGATAAAAAATCACTCCGCCGGACATATCACTACCGAAGAAGCTGATGTGCTGGTTAGATATTTGGAAGAAAAATTGGGTTCTGACCGGATTCATTTCTATACCGGTGTACAATATCGCCATTTGTTGGTGATAAAAGGGGGAAATAAACAATTGGACTGCACCCCGCCCCATGATGTGCCTTTGCAGCCTTTCCGTCCGCTCATGGTGAAGGCGGAAGTACCGGAGGCGCAGGAAACAGCCGGATTGATAAATAATCTTATCCTGGCTTCCCAGGAATTGTTGGCAGATCATCCGGTTAATCAAAAACGTATAGCCGAAGGCAAAGATCCTGCTAATAGTATCTGGCCTTGGAGTCCGGGGTATCGCCCGCAGATGGAACCTCTTTCCGGGAAGTATCCGGCCATACAGAAAGGATCTGTTATTTCAGCGGTGGACTTAATCAATGGTATAGGACATTATGCAGGATTACGCCGTATTGCTGTAGAGGGGGCTACCGGTTTATATAATACGAATTATGAGAATAAGGTGGCTGCGGCATTGGAAGCATTGAAGACGGACGACTTTGTGTATCTGCATATTGAGGCCAGTGATGAGGCCGGTCACGAAGGAGATTTTAAGTTGAAGCAGTTTACTATTGAAAATCTGGACAAACGTGTTGTAAGACCTGTTTATGAAGCAGTGAAGGATTGGGATGAGCCTGTGGCTATCGCCGTGCTTCCGGATCATCCTACGCCTTGCGAACTCCGTACCCATACGGCCGAACCTGTGCCTTTCCTTATCTATTATCCCGGTATAGAACCGGACTGTGTGCAGACCTTTGATGAAGTGGCATGTGTGGAAGGCAGTTATGGAATATTGAAAGAAGATGAGTTTATGAATGAATTTATGAAAAAATAATGTGGCAGTTTGCTAATTTGCCCCAATGGCAACCCTCCATGCAAAGCCCTTGGCACATTAGCACATTGACGCATTGAAAAATTGTTTACTATGAAATATTACAGTACGAATCACCAGGCTTCCGATGCTTCTCTGGAAGAAGCTGTAGTGAAGGGGCTGGCTTCTGACAAAGGTTTGTATATGCCCGAGGCCATCAAGCCATTGTCGCAAGAGTTTTATGATCAGATTGAGAATCTGTCGTTTCAGGAAATTGCTTATCGCGTGGCCGATGCTTTCTTCGGTGAGGATGTTCCTGCTGAAACACTGAAGCAGATCGTTTATGATACATTGAGTTTTGATGTTCCTGCCGTAAAGGTAAAGGATAATATTTACTCTTTGGAACTGTTTCATGGTCCCACATTGGCATTTAAAGATGTAGGTGGACGTTTCATGGCCCGTTTGTTGGGCTACTTCATTAAAAAAGAAGGGCAAAAGCAGGTGAATGTACTGGTTGCGACTTCGGGGGATACCGGTAGTGCTGTAGCCAATGGCTTCCTCGGAGTGGAAGGTATTCATGTGTATGTGCTTTATCCGAAAGGAAAAGTCAGTGAAATTCAGGAAAAGCAGTTCGCTACTCTGGGGCGGAATATCACAGCGTTAGAAGTGGACGGTACTTTTGATGACTGTCAGGCATTGGTTAAGAATGCGTTTATGGATGCTGATTTGAATGCGCACATGAAGTTGACTTCTGCCAACTCCATCAATGTGGCTCGTTTCCTGCCACAGGCATTTTATTACTTCTATGCCTACGCACAGTTAAAGAAAGAAGGAAAAGCGGATCATCTGGTAGTGTGCGTACCTAGCGGAAACTTTGGTAATATCACCGCCGGACTATTTGGTAAACGCATGGGCTTGCCTGTCAAGCGTTTTATTGCAGCCAATAACCGGAATGATATTTTCTACCAATACTTACAGACCGGAAAATACAATCCTCGCCCTTCCATAGCTACTATTGCCAATGCAATGGATGTGGGAGATCCAAGTAATTTTGCCCGTGTACTGGCATTGTACGGTAACAGTCATGCTGCCATAACAGCGGATATCTCTGGTGCGACTTATACGGATGAACAGATTCGTGAAACGGTGGGTGAGGTATATCGGGAAACCGGTTACTTGCTCGATCCGCATGGAGCCTGCGGTTATCGTGCTTTATCCGAAGGATTGTCCCCCAGCGAAACGGGTATTTTCCTGGAAACGGCACATCCGGCTAAATTCCTGGAAACTGTGGAAGGCATCATTGGAGACAAAGTGGAGATTCCCGCCAAACTGCAAGCGTTTATGAAAGGAACCAAACAAAGTGTTCCGATGGAAAAAGACTTTGAAAGTTTCAAAGGCTATTTGATGAAAGAATAGCTTTTAGAAATAGATATCTGATAAGAAAAGAGGGGGCAAAAGTCCAAAGTAACTATCCAATGGTTCACCGTAGGGGCGGATTGAATAGTTATTTTGGGCTTGTTTACATAAAGAACAAAAAAGTTCCGTCACAGCAACGTGCTCATTACTAGTTACTTTCTGTGTAAAAGAATCTCAAACCTCCTTCAATCGGTATGCTTCCGGCTATCGAATCCTGTTACGTATGTAACAAAAGTTTGTTCCTACCGTATCTTTCACTCCGTTTCATTTTCACTCCGTTTCATTTGATATTTCACTTGGGTGAAGCAACTGTTTCACTTAGGCGAAAACGGCTGTTCATCTAAGTGAAATCGCCTCTTCACTCGGGTGAAGCAACAAATGCAGATGGGCAAAAATACGCCTTATGACGCTCTCCTGCAAGGAAGTAACCGCAACTATGGCACAGGAATTAGAACAACCGATATACGTCAAGCCGAATCGCGGAGACGCTTACGAATTTGATAGCGGAGAATGGAAAACCGTTTCAGGGGAATTTAGAATGTTTTTTCACATTATATTGTTGATTTACAGAGAGATACTGCACGTAATCCGGAATGGTTGATGCGTGTCTTTATTTTATTTCTTCCAGCAACTTCCCGAACGAAGTGAATGTCCGTTGTTTCCCGCCCCGGGTGAGGTACAAGGCATCGGGAGCGATGACTTGTAGATGGGGCAGACCGGCAGGAGCGTTTTGGGTTTGCAGACAAGTATATCCGTGACGGTTCAGTGCGTTGATAGTCCAGTGCAATAAGGTTTCGTCTGTCGCTTCCACCGTTATTTCCTGCTTTCCATTCACGGTTGGATAGTAGATGCCATGATCATAATCGAACCGGATATTACTGTGTGAGAACAGCGTGTCCATCCGATGGTTCAGAATCATATCTTCCGTCACTCCACATTGCAGTCCTGTTTCTTTGGACAGCAGCCAAAGCTTGTCCGACAGTACCAAGGCTTGTTCTATGTCATGGGTGGATAGCAGGATGGCCTTGTTTTGCTCCACCGCCAGCTGATGCAGCAAAGTCATGATTTCTATGCGGCTCACCACGTCCAGAAAAGCGGTCGGCTCATCCAAGATGATAAGCGGACATTCCTGAACCAATGCTTTGGCTATCATTACCTTTTGCCGTTCTCCGTCTGAAAGTTCGGCGGTGTAGCTTTCGGCTTTGTGGGCAATGCCTACGGCATCCAATGCCTCTTTGATAATGAGATGGTCTTTGGGATGGAGCCGTCCGAAGAAGCCTGTATGCGGCTGGCGTCCCAAAGCTACCAGTTCATACACGGTCAGCCCTCCGGCTTGTGTCTTGTCTGTCAGGACTACACCGATGGTGCGCGAACGTTCCTTCCGAATACTGCTGCAAAGGCTTGCCCAGCAATTGCAAATCTCCTGCCAGGGAAGGTTGCGAAGCGGACAGGGTGCGGAGCAAAGTCGACTTTCCGGCCCCGTTTGCTCCAAGCAGACTGGTCAGTTCTCCCGGATAGAGTCCGAAAGAAAGGTGTTCGTGCACTTTCTTTTCTCCTTTGTGGGTACGATAACCTATGCACAGGTCTGTGGCGGTGATGACAGCTTGCTTTTCCATCAGTTGAAGTACTGGATTTTACGTTGGTTCACAATGACATAAATAATAATGGGCGCACCGATGACCGGAGTGACGGCATTCAGCGGAATGATACCTGCTTCGCCCGGCAGAATGCAGATGAAGTTGCAGAGCAGGGCAATGGCTCCTCCCGTCAGCATGGTGACAGGTAGCAGAGAGTTATGGTTGGAGGTTCCCAGCATGAGGCGGGCAATGTGCGGCACGGCCAGTCCGATAAAGGAAATCGGGCCGCAGAAAGCGGTGGTCGTCGCTGTCAGTAATCCGGTGGCGACAAGCAGCAGGTTACGTGTACGGCGGATGTTGATTCCCAGGTTTTCGGCATAGCGTGTTCCCAGCAGCAGGGCATTCAGAGGCTTTATCAGCAGTATGGTAATCAGCAGTCCCGCCCGCTGTGACCAAGGAGAAAAAGGGAAGCTGCTGCAAAGATACTCCTCCGAAGTTTCCCATTCCCCAAATCATGTAGGAATGCACCCCTTCTGCCGTGGAGAAAAAGTTGAGCAGGGAGATGGCAGATGAAGTGATATACCCTATCATGATACCTATAATGAGCAGCATGATGCTGTTTTTTATCAAAGTGGAGAAGAACAGGATGATTCCCATCACCAGCATGGAGCCTATGAATGCTCCGATAATGACGGACAGGAATCCGGATAAAGTGAATACTCCGGCAGTAATCGTACCTGCGCCTGCCAGCATGACCAAGGCAACTCCCAAACTGGCTCCCGAACTGATGCCCAGTATGGAAGGGTCGGCCAAAGGATTATTGAATGTGGTTTGCAACATCAGTCCCGATGCTGCGAGTGCCATTCCGCAAAGGAGGGCGGTAATGGCTTGCGGCAGGCGGGATTCCCAGACTATGAAACTCCAACTCGCCTTTTCTACTTCATTGCCTGTAAGGATATGCCACACCGCCTCGGCAGGGATGTTTACCGAGCCGAACAACAGGTTGGCTCCTGTCAATGCAAGGATGAGGAGGAGCAGTATGATACCGTATTTTGTTCCTTTGTTATTCATTGATACTGTTTGGGGGTTACGCCCACTGTAGGGAGTGTGTCAAAACTAACCCGGCCTATCCCATCGTCAGCTGTAGGGGCAGCATTATCCACGTTTTGACATAACCCTACGGTGATTTACTCCGCTAATTTAGTGAAATATTTTAATTCATACCCTTCTAAAAGCGTAGGATGGAATATTTTTATCAAATCTTTCAGCAATCGGTCGGGATGGAAAGGGGAATCTTCGTAAAAGTCTACCTTCCCTGTGTTGCATCCATAAATGTTGCGTTCCTTGAATGCACGGAAACCGGTGTATGGAGCATAGTCCTGCTCCAATTCCTTATAAGTCTTGTCAATGGCCTGATTATATTTGATGAGCCAGAAGTCTGCATTCTGACCTTTGTCAAACACGGTTTCGAAGGCTAGGGGAACAGAACCGCTATGCTCGTCATCGGCAAACACATAATTTGCCCCGGCATCCGCATAAATCCGTGCGGAGGTGCTTTTCCCTCTGGAACATACCATGCCGAACCATTTTTCAGTTCGCTGATAACGCTCGGTGCGTATGAAAGGGGAGCAACCAATGCTTTCAGCTCATTATAGTTTTTTTCCACCTCGGCAAACAAGCTGTCCGCTTTTTGTGCCTCACCGAACAGAAGGCCGTAGAAACGCATCCATTCGGCACGTCCCAATGCCGAAGTTTCCATGTAGTCTGCACATTCGATAATGGGGATGTTGAGTTTCTCCACCCGTCCGTATCCGCCACTGTTCTCGAAAGGGGAGAGCATAATGGCATCGGGGTGCAGGTCGATTATCTTTTCTATATCCGGGTTCATTCCATTCCCTACATCGGCGATGCTTCCTGTGCGGCAGCCATCCTGCACTTCTTGCAGTTTGATATACTTCAAATCGCAGACTCCTCCAATACTTTTCAAAGCACCAATCTGGTTGAGCAATCCGCAATGTACGGATGAGTAAACAACGGCCTTGCTCAATGGCGTGCGGACAAGTGTCCCTTCCGGCAAGTCGGCAGGCAGGGACTTTTCTTTGTCAACCAAGACGTAGGTATGCAGTATCCGGGTCGTATCCCAAGGATTGCGCAGGCGGGCAATGGTATAGTCTTCGGTTGCAGACAGGCTGAGGTTTTCTGCATAACGCAAAGGGATTGCTTCTTCTGCTTCTATTACAGAAGCAGTCTTGCTTTTTCCGCTGCAGGAGGAAAGAAGGGCAAGCAAGAAGATGAATAGGATTACTTGTTTCATGTTATTTTTTATAATATCCGCCGGTTTTACGGGAACCTTTGTATTCTATTAATTCTTTATCTTTCAGTGATCGTAAATAACGCTCTGTCGTAGCAGCTCCTTTTTGGATATATTCTGCAATTTCATATCCTTTTGCACCGGGTTTCTTTTTCAAGAAGGTGAGGATAAGGCTTTCAAGTTCGTTTATTCCCTCGTTTATTCCCTCATTTATTCCCTCACCTTCATTTACTCCCTCATCAGCGATTCTGTTTATTACTGAAATAAACTGCATTCCTACCGGCTCATTGATGAATTTTATATTCGATTCTTCTTGAAGTGCACGTATAATCCCTGAGCCCAGCCCACGATAAGGCATCGTTTTAGCACAGAAATTAGCAATGAAAGGATTGCGTACTACGGCGCTTCCCAGTTTGATACTTCCCACAGTCAGCCCATCGGGAAGGCATCCCGGGCTGATAATCTCTACACGGTTATCAAAAATGAGTAATCTTATCGGTGCATTGCGCGTATAATCGCGATGTACCAAGGCATTTTGCAAGATTTCTTCTAATGCCACTTCTGATATTTCCAGTTTCCCGATAGAATTAAATCCTTGTCCTGCCTGTATATTATGGAGGTTTGCTTTCAGAAAAGACATTCCCTTTTCAAATAATTCGGGCAGTGTGCCGGTGATTCCTGATAAGACAGGCCGATGATTTCTCCCGTCTTGTCTTTTATGCCGAAGAGTATCATTCCCCCCCCGTGCATTGGACATAGCTACCATTTCGGCGGCAATACTGTCTTGGTTGGGAAAGCGTTCTTTGAACTGTACCGTACTGGTTTCTCCACATTTTATAATGAGTTGTAATTCTTTGCTGTTCATTTTTCTAAGTCTGTATTTGACTATGTATACAAATGTACGGTAAAAAAAGTGAGGAAAGCTTTATGGTTATAAGGGAAATTGCAAAGTCTTGCTCCTTCCGCCGCAGGCGGAAAAAAGCAAGACTGAAAGCATCAGGTGAATAAAGAGAGAAAATTGTTTCATTGGTTAGTCAATAAATACGGCTGCTTTAGGATCTATGCCACATTCGAACTTTTCAATGAAAGTACCATCTTTCTTGAAACGGTAGATGTCTCCGTTGGTGGTATAATCTCCTGCGCCAATGTAGAAATCTCCATTTTCAGGATTAATGCTCAACATGGTAATGATGCTTGTCTTTAGCTTTTCGGGCATTTGCACGAATGCTTTTTCTACTTTCTCGTTGGTCTTGGCATTGTAAGAGTATAATGTGTGTGTGGAAGTGTTGTCTGCATAGTTCGTTTCGGAATAGATGACATATACTATATCGTCATGTTCTGCCATATAGACGCCTTTGCCTATTTCTTTATACGTCTTGGTTGTCGGGTCGAAGAGAACTACAGGATAAGGATAGTTGTTATAGTCATTGCTGCCGTAACCTTGAATAAACAGTTTGTCTCCTGCTTCCAGAATCTTTTCCGGATTTTGGAATATTTCAATGTTTTCTGCTTTATCAAATGTGTTGATATCAATAATAGACAAACGGTTATCGTAGCCGAATCCTGAATTTACCAAATACAGTTTTCCATCTTCTTCGATAATGCCTTCCGGATTTTTACCGACAGCAACCATCTTTTCGAAGGCTAATGTATTGGCATCCAAACGCGCTACATTGCCGCTAGTCAGGGTTACATAGATTTTTCCATTCTCGGCAACCATGCAACGTGGCTGTCCTTGTTCATCTGTAAATTCATAGCGTTTCAATTCTACACAAGCCTCATTCAGTTTGGTGATGTATTTTGAACCATACACAGCCACGTAGATATGGTTATTGTAGCTTATCATATCTTGTCCTGCATCGCCCAATTTGGCATTGTTTTGTTTGAAGAAAATGTCATCAATGACATCTAGGGATTTGTTCGGAGCATAGAAGGTGATGCCGGCATTGTTTTTTTGATAAGATCCCATATTCAAAATGTAGACACGGTTTTCAGGTAATTCCACCTTCGAACCTTCATCGTTTTTTTTGCTGTCATCGTCATCATCACTACATGAGGTGAATGAAACACCCAGCATTAACATACACAGTGTTCCAAAAAATAAGCTTCTTAGTTTCATAATTAATCTTTAAAAGTTAGACATTTATATTGTTTAAAATCTTAATACTCCCGTTATGCGCCAGGAACGTCCGGGCATGGGATAATATTTGATAACATCATATTGCTTGTCAGTGAGGTTGATAACTTCTGCCTGAAGGCGGAGGTGACAGCCTTTCATTGTAAATTCCCGCCATAAAGTGGCTGTATGTTCTACATAACCGTCTATCTTATTCACCGGTATATTCTGTGCCATATAGTAGCGTTCGCTGACCCCTGTCAGGCTGTAACCCACATTAATCCAAGGAGTTTCGATGGTGGTCGAAGCATTGCCGCTATGCTGAGGCGTATAGGGCAGCTGGTCTTTATAATTCTTGGCATCGGGATTTGTCATATCTATGGCTTTTTGCCAGGAATAGTTGCCGCTTAATCCTACGTTTATGTTAGGGCAGACCGGTATGGAAGTAGCCATTGTCGCATCAAGGCCGGTGATATGTACCGTGCCGTAATTCTGCATTTTCCATACATAAGTACTGGGAAAGGCGACAATTTTATCGGTTACTTCATTATAATATCCGTCAAGAGTGACAGAAAGGAAATCGGTGAACGAAAACGGCTTGCCGTTCCAAGTGACACCTATATTGTATTCGCGTGCCTTTTCCGGGCGTAAGGAGGTATTTCCTATGCGTAGATAATAAAGGTCATTGAAGGTAGGTATGCGGAACGTATTCTTATACATTGCGCGGACGTATAATTGTTCTTCTTTCCATGGCTGAATGGAAACGGACAGGGTGGGCGACAGGCGTTTCCGGTCGTCGGGAGTATTCCCTGCTTTTACTTCTTCCGTAATGAAAGTCCCCACCAATGTGCCCGATAGCTTGATACGTCCCCATTGGTAACGTGCATTGAGGGCTGTGAGCGAGGAATATCTCACCGGGTTGGGGCTGTCGTTGATATTGGTGTGAAGGGTGTTGATGAATCCATCCTGCGCGAGCGATAATTCCAGACCTTTGACGGGCTGATAAAGCACGGCGGCGGACAGATAATATTCGTCCTGACGGTTGATGTCGGTCTGCTTTCCGTTTTCATACTTCACGTCTGTATCTTCGTATTTGTTCCAAGAATGGTTGAACTTGGCTTGCGCCTGCAAAGTCCATTTGGGGGAGAAGGTTTTCTTATAACGGGCTTGGGTGAAGAAATTCTCGTCCCACAAACGTTCTTCTGCCTTCGGGTTGTATAGAATGACAGCACCGGGCAGTCCGCGTTCGGAATAAAAATAATAGGCTTTCACATCCAGTGTACTTTCGTCATGGAAAGTATGAAACAGATTCGCCTCTCCCTGCCATGTATGAATATCCGAATTGTTTCTTTTCTCTTGAGTGATGTATTTTCCGTTTTCCAATGTGAAGGGATAATTACCGTCGGCACGCATAAAGGAAGCATCGACTGACAGACCGGTGTGTTCTCCCAGCTTCTGCCATCTGCGTATGGATGGGGCTATGTAGCCGAAGGCTCCTCCCCGGATTTGTATTTGTGACAGGGAGGATTTACCATTTTCGAAGACGGGTTTCTCCGTTTCAATGCTGAGTACTCCTGCCGAAGCATACAGACGGGCCGGTTGCAGCAGATTCTCATCTTGTCCGATTGCCAATGAAAGAGAGGATACATTGTCGAGGGAGAAACGCCCGATATCGATTTGTCCTGCCTGACTGTTGCTGACGACTACTCCATCATAGCTGACTGCTGTGTGTGCAGCTCCTAAATTGCGGACGGAAACGGTCTTCAGACCGCCTATGCCTCCATAATCGCGGACGTTGGTTCCGGCAAAACGCCTTACGGCATCTGCCATATTCTGTAACCCCAAGTTCTTTATATCTTCCTTGTTGATAAGTTGTACAGGGCTGCCGGTTGTTATTTTGGCAGGCGGACGTCTTGCTGTAACCGTAACTTCATCTATTTTATGCACTTTTCCGGTGATGGAATCTCCTTTCTTCTGTGCCTGTATTTCAAGCGGCAATAGGAGAAAGCTGCAAAGCAGACAAAGCCATAGCTTATAAGCCTGGTTATTTCCTTTCATTTAAAAAAACATATTAATGAATAAATACCGCATTCTTACCGTTGCTCTTTCCTCGAAAGCGACGGTCGATGACTTTACGTTTTGCAGGTCTTCTGACTTACTCCTGTTTACTTGCCTTCCCACCTTATTATATATACAGGCAGTGGCGTGAGTGGATAAGTAAACCTATCCCCTTATAGGGGTAGATGGAGCTCACAGCAGCGGGACTGTTCAGGACTTGCACCTGATTCCCTTTTCATCCGCTTCCTCGCATCAGTCGGAGGTACGCGGAACAAAACATGGCAAAGATAGTTTGTTTGGATGAATAAGAAAAGGGAAATGATAAAAAATCCTTTTTTTAATTAGTTACAGATTTATTTTCTCCCAGCAAAAGTAGGCGTGTATAACGGTTCTTTTTTTAGTGACAAAACGACTTGATTCTATCTATGTTGAAGATAAAATAGAATAGTATTGAATAAAATAAAACTGATGCTTAACAACATTCAAATATTGATTCGCTTTATTCAATACAATCACTATATTTGTTAAATGGATAATCTTAAAATACGTAATAGATGAAACACTTGAATTTTATTTTAGCCGGTTTATTTTTCCTGTGCGGTCTTTGTTGTCGGGCACAAGTGCTTCCTTTGGAAGAAAATGTGGTGCTGAACACCAAGGAAGGACAAATCAAAGGAAAACTGCTTTTGCCCGGTGGGGTGAAAACCTGTCCGGTGGTGCTTATTATAGCCGGATCCGGACCTACGGATATGGATGGTAATTCAGCCATTGGCAATTTGAGGAATAATTCGTTGAAGTTTCTGGCGGAAGGCTTGGCGGCAAACGGCATCGCTTCCTTGCGCTTTGACAAGCGGGGGATAGGAACCAGTGCGTCGGCAGGTAAGGAGGAAGCGAAACTTCGTTTTGAAGATTATGTGAATGATGTGACGGGCTGGATTGATTACCTGGCGAAAGAGAAACGTTTTACGACAATCACGGTGGCAGGACATAGCGAAGGGGCGCTGATTGGAATGCTGGCCTGTCAGAACCAGCCGAAGGTGAAAGGCTATATCTCGGTTGCCGGTGCGGGGCGTCCTGCCTACGAGATTATAGAGGCGCAAGTGGCTGCTCAACAGAATCCGGAAGCGGTGCGGAAGGAGGTGGCATCCATTAACAGGTCCTTGAAAAACGGCAAGGAAGTGAGTGACGTGCCGGCTTATCTGCAATCATTGTATCGGGCTTCTGTCCAGCCTTATTTGATTTCCTGGTTCAAGTATAATCCCCGGACGGTGATTGCTTCCGTCAAAGTGCCGGTTCTCATTGTTCAGGGTAAAAATGATATTCAGGTATCGGTGGAGGATGCCGAACTTCTGAAAAAGGGTTGCCCGGCTGCCGAACTGCTTTTGATTGATAAGATGAACCATGTGCTGAAAGATTGTGAATCAAAGGCCGTACAGCAGCAGATGCTTACTTACGGGAATCCTTCTCTGCCGGTGAACAGTACTTTGATAGCTTCTGTCAGTACATTTGTGAAAAAACTGAAATGATATGGGAGAAATAAAGAAACGTTTGCCGTTGAAATGCCCTGCGTGTGATGCACCGTTGAGGGAGATTCATTTCGGTCCGGACCCAATCCTGTCTGGTGGTGTTATGCGGCAGAGCATCTGATGGTGTGGCTGTTGTGTCGTATGTTGATAAGCCATCTTTATGGATAAAATAAAAAAGAGGATGCCAAAAGTCTTGTTGAAGCTTTGACATCCTCTTCTATGTTATACTGATGCGTTATTTAATCTTTTCTCGAATCTTGCTAAGATAGGCACGCATCCCCGCAGCATCTTTCTTGTTGATGATATCCAACAGCTCATTTAATTCTGTACGGATACCTTCTACCTGTGCCGGGGTGCGGGGATTGAATAAAATTTCCTGCAACAGGTAGTCGTCTTCGTTCAATACTCCTTTGGCTATCTTCATGTGGCGTTTGAAAGTAGTACCGGGAGCGTCCTGATGCTTCATTACTGCCGCAAAAACAAAAGTGGAAACAAAAGGGATGGACAGCGAATAGGCCACTGTCTCATCGTGCTCTTCAAAGGTATATTCAAAGATGTTCAGACCAAGGTTTTGGTATAAGTCCTTGAAGAAGATTTTACCCAGATGGTCGCCTTCGCTGATGATGATGGCATTTTCGGTGCTCAGTTTGTCTAGGTTGGCAAATGTGGGACCGAACATGGGGTGAGTAGACACATAACGGAATCCGCATTGGTCATAAAATTCTTTCAGTCCGGTCTTTACCGAGGCAATATCGCTGATGATGCAATCCTTGGGGAGAGCGGGCAATACTTGGTGAAAAGCATCCAGTGTATATTTCACGGTTGCCGCATTGATAACCAGTTCGGGCTTGAATTCTTCAATCTCTTCGAGTGTGGTATATCGGTAGGTGTTGTAAACGAAACGAAGGCGTTTCGGGTCTACATCAAATACAGCGGTTTCGTGCTGGAAGCTCAATACATCGGTAAAGAAGGAGCCCATTTTACCGGCCCCTAAAATTAGAATTCTCATAATCTTTCTATGTTTATTTATTAATGTCCTAAATTTATAGTGTTACAAAAAAATCCCGCATCCATTTTAGGAGCGGGATCCAACGTATCTTTTTCAATTTCAGTATTTATTATCTGTTATTTCATACATACAAATTCCCACTCTACTTTCTTGCCGAAGTAAAAGTAATAATAAGAATAATATGTATAAGTAAACAAATTCATAAGCCTGATTTCTTTTTGTTCTAAATTTGAGGGCAAAAGTAATACTTTTATTTAAGGTGCAAATCAAAAAAAAGATTTTTTTGTATTTTCTTGATGAGAAATCCTCCATGTCTTATGATTTAGAAGAATCCTCATAGACTTTTCATTTGTTTAAATGTAATAATATTGCTCTCCTTTGCTTAAACATGGTTAAAGGTGAATGAACTGGTAACTGTCTTTCTTGTACTTAAAGCTTAAAATATATTTATTTGTCAGACAAATAAGATAAATTGAATTCGCTAACTTTAAATATCAGTCAGATGTATAATTTGAAACTTCATAATCAGGCTGTAACTTTAGTTGACCAGGTTGAGGACAGCTTGCTGAATTATTTTCGTGAGCATGATTTGCGTATAGGAGATTCTATTCCCAATGAGCTGGATTTGGCGGCTGCTCTAGGGGTGGCACGTAGTGTGTTACGTGAAGCTTTGAGCCGTTTAAAAATGATGGGGATGATAGAAACACGTACCCGGAAAGGGATGATTCTGACAGAACCTTCTATTTTAGGTGGAATGAAGCGGGTGGTTGACCCTCGTATTTTGAGCGAGGATTCATTATTTGATATACTTGGCTTTAGGATAGCTTTGGAAATAGGTATATGTAGTGATCTGTTTCGGAATATTACACCTGAAGATATTGTGGAATTAGAAGAAATAGTGCGTTTGGGTATTGTGTTTGAAAATAATGAGTATGCGCCTATAAGTGAATTTACTTTTCATGCTAAACTTTATGAGATTACCGGAAATAAGACTATCCGGGAATTTCAGGAGATCATTCATCCGGTGATGGTATTTGTAAAGGATAAATTCAAAAGGTTTCTTGAGCCTATCAATGTCGAAATGAAGAAAAACGGCGATTTGGTCACTCATGCCGACCTTTTGGAATATATAAAGAAGAATGATGAAGCGGGGTATCGTGACGCATTGGAACGTCATTTTGCGGTTTATAAGATTTTTATGTCGGAACGGGAAAAGTTGAAGGAATCCCATGATATGGATTCAGTCTAATTGATATGAAGGAGAGAAGAACAGCACTTTATGATAGAAGTTCTTTTAATCGGGATATAATGGAAATATATAAAGTCATGAGGTATCGTATTTATTTTTTTTTGATTGTATTTGTTTCTATGATTGGTGGTCTGTGGGCATCGCCTGTGAAAGTTATTGTAAGACAGCCTGTTTTACCTGTATTAACACTGAAAGAAGCAAATCCTGTACTGAGATTGGAGTTTGTCAAACAGGCTTCGGGTGATTGTGCTGTCCGGGAAATTGTTTGCTCTTTGAAAGGGAGTACAGACTTAACGGATATTGAACATATCAGGCTTTATGCTTCGGCTACGGATGGAACATTGTCTGTTGAACATCCGTTAACGCTTCCCATGCAAGTTTCTGAAAAAGTTTCTTTCAAGGAACCTTTGGTCTTGAAAGACGATACGACCCTTGTCTGGGTGACGTTGAAATTGAAGGACCGGGTCAATCTTTCTCACCGTGTCCGATTGGCTTGCTCTTCGGTAAAAACAGTGAAGGGAAAAGGAGAAGTTTTGCTGGATGGCTCTTTGGTGGATTTGCGTCTTGGTGTGGCTGTACGTCAGTTTGGACAAGATGGAGTGAATACTTCCCGTATTCCGGGCATCGCTACTTCAAAGAACGGAACATTACTGGCTGTTTACGATGCACGTTATGATACCTCGCGCGACTTGCAAGGTAATATTGATATTGCTTTGAATCGTAGTTTTGACGGTGGTGAAACTTGGCAGCCTATGCAGGTTGTCCTGGACATGAAGACTTGGGGTGGCTTGCCTGAAAAATATAATGGAGTAAGTGATGCTTGCATTTTGGTGGATGAAAAGACTGGAGATATCTATGTGGCAGGACTGTGGATGCATGGTGTTTTAGATGGAAAAACGGGGAAATGGGTAGAAGGTATGACCCAGGATAGTACGCGTTGGATTCATCAATGGCATGCGAAAGGTTCTCAACCGGGACTGGAGGTGAAAGAAACATCTCAATTCTTAATTACTAAAAGTACCGATGAAGGACGGACATGGAGTGAACCGATAAATATTACCCGGAATACAAAGCGTCCGGAATGGTGGCTTTATGCACCGGCACCGGGGCATGGAATTACATTGAAAGACGGAACTTTGGTCTTTCCTACTCAAGGACGGGATAAGGATGGAATGCCTTTTTCGAATATAACCTGGAGTAGGGATGGAGGGAAAACGTGGACAGCCGGTAAGCCTGCCTATCATAATACGACAGAATGTATGGCTGTGCAGCTGCAAGATGGAAATATCATGCTTAATATGCGTGATAATCGGAATTATGGTAATAAGGAGATAAATGGACGTAGAATTTGTGTAACTGCTGATTTGGGTGAAACATGGGTAGAACATTCCACTTCCCGTAATGCATTGGTTGAACCTACTTGTATGGCAAGTATCCATAAACATCTTTATAGAAGAAACGGTATGGAGAAGTCTATTCTTTTATTTTGTAATCCTGAATCGTATAATAGTCGGGATCACATGACATTGAAGGTCAGTCTGGATGACGGAAAAACATGGCCGGAGGAAAGAAAAATTCTGCTTGATGAATATGGCGGTTTCGGATATTCTTGTATTACTTCTGTTGACGAGGAAACTATTGGGATATTGTATGAAAGCAGTCAGGCACAGATGGTTTTTCAGCAAGTAAAAATAAAAGAGTTAATCGGAGATTAAAGAATAAATAAACTTCTGTTTCTTATCTCCGGAAAAGGTGATATGGAATACTGCAAAAGTAAATTTGCTTATCATTTTATCATTCTGAACAATAGTGAAGAATCTGTTAGCAGCATACTTTATGTATGTACATTCTTCGCAAAGTTCAGAATGATAAAAATGAAATGATAGCATTTCAGAGTCTTGATATACTCTTTTGTATTTATTTATTAATGATTTCCATTTGTTGCCTTACGCTTTCTTCGTGGATGGCTTCGAATACTTTTTTAATGAATTCTGAATCCATGCCGCACAATGAACCTTGTGCACCGCGCTTGTCTAGAATTTCATTGTAACGACCTGTCTGCAGAATGGTCATATCATGTTCTTTCTTGAATGTACCGATTTCACGGCAGACACGCATACGTTTTGCCAATACCTCGATAATCTCATTGTCGCAATCATCGATTTGGTTACGCAGTTCGCCCAGGTTTTCGGTGGTTTGGGTTTCTTTGCGGATGACCAGCAGATTCAGGATGTAGTCCAGCACATCGGGAGTGACTTGTTGGGCGGCATCGCTCCATGCACAGTCGGGATTGCAGTGTGATTCTACGATTAAGCCGTCAAAACCTAAGTCCATCGCCTGCTGGCAGAGGGGAGCTACCAACTCGCGCTTGCCACCGATATGGCTGGGGTCACAGAAAATAGGCAGTTCGGGAATGCGGCGGCGCAATTCGATAGGGATATGCCATTGGGGTAGGTTACGGTAAATCTTTTTATCATAAGAAGAGAATCCGCGATGGATAGCACCCAGTTGCTTCAAACCTGCATTGTTGATGCGCTCGAAAGCTCCAATCCACAATTCAAGGTCAGGGTTGACAGGGTTTTTAATCAATATAGGAATATCCACACCTTTCAGAGCGTCAGCAATTTCCTGCACGGCAAACGGATTGGCAGTGGTGCGTGCGCCAATCCAAAGCACATCAATACCTGCCTTTAAACATTCGTAAACGTGTTTGGCAGTAGCTACTTCGGTGGCAACATACATACCGGTTTCCTGTTTCACACGTTTCAGCCATGCCAGACCATCTACACCGATGCCTTCGAAACCTCCCGGTTTGGTACGCGGTTTCCAGATGCCGGCACGGAAAATCTTAATGCCTTTATTGGCCAGCATAGTGGCGGTATCCATTACTTGTTCTTCGGTTTCGGCACTACATGGGCCGGCGATAATCATCGGGCGTTTCTTTTCAATTCCCGGAAGTTCGATGGGTTTTAAATCTAATTCCATAATCTGATATTTTGTTTTGTTACATTATCTTTTTAATTCTTTCCAGTGCTTCTGCCAGCTTTTCTTCTTTGGCACAGAGGGAAATACGTATATAGCGTTTGCCGTTACTGCCGAAGATGAAACCCGGAGTGATGAACACACGTGCTTCGTGCAAAACTTTTTCGGTCAGTTCTTCCACGTCATTGTAAGATTCGGGAATACGTCCCCAAAGGAACATACCTACCTGATTGGGATCAAAGCTACAACCGAGTACTTTCATAATCTCTTCTGCCAGTTGGCGGCGGCGGCTATATACATTGACGTTCGCTTCTTCGTGCCATTCCACACTGTTGTTGTAAGCTTGTGCGGCGGCCAGTTGCATGGGGCGGAAAGTTCCTGAGTCAATATTACTCTTTATTTTCAATATCCATTGTACAAACTGCGCATTGGTGGCGAGCATTCCCACACGCCAGCCGGGCATGTTGTGGCTCTTGCTCATAGAGTTGAACTCGATGCAGCATTCTTTGGCTCCGGGCACATTGAGAATACTCAGTGGTTTCTTGTTCAGGATAAAGCTGTATGGGTTGTCGTTTACAATCACAATATTATGGCGGCGTGCAAAGTTTACCAGCTTTTCATACAGTTCCATCGTGGCGTTCGCTCCGGTCGGCATATTGGGATAGTTGGTCCACATAATCTTGACGCGGCTCAAGTCCATCTTCTCTCCAGTTCATCAAAATCGGGTTGCCAATGGTTGTCTTCGCGCAGGTTGTAGTTCACAATCTCACTGCCCAATATTTTATTTAAAGAGGTGTAGGTAGGATACCCCGGATTGGGAACCAATACCTGATCACCCGGATTGACCAATGCCAGCGTCACATGCAGGATACCTTCTTTGGAACCGATGAGCGGCTGGATTTCGGTTGCCGGATCAAGCTCTACATGATACCAACGCTTGTACCAGTCGGCCATGGCTTTGCGTAATTCAGGAATGCCGACAGTAGGTTGGTATCCGTGCGCATCAGGACGCTTTGCCTGTTCGCACAACACATTGACGGTTTCTTCCGAAGGAGGCATGTCAGGGCTTCCGATACCCAAACTGATTACATTTTTACCTTCGGCATTCATTTGTGCCACTTCTTTCAGTTTACGGCTGAAGTAGTATTCGCTAACATTCGCCAGACGGTCTGCCGGCTGAATATTATATGGTTGATGTTCCTTCTGCATATTCTCCTAATATTTTAAGTTCTTTTGTCAATGGTGAAACGGCGTCGATAGACTGCTTGTATCTTAAATAATCATTGAAAATTACGTCTACATAGAACAGATATTCCCATTCGCGGCCTATAATCGGTAATGATTGAATCTTGGTCAGATTTATTTTATAGAAAGAAAAGATAGAGAGCACTTGCGACAGGCTTCCTTCGTTGTGGGGGAGGGAGAAGACGATGTTGGCCTTGTTTACTTTCGAACGTTCACGTAAGTCATCGGCTTTCCATGGGTCGGCCACTACAAGGAAACGCGTGAAGTTGTGTTTGTTTGTTTCGATGCCTTCTTCCAATACTTTCATTCCGTACAAATCGGCGGCGTATCTGGAGCAGATAGCGGCGTGTCCTTTCAGATTTTCCCGTTTGATGGCTTCCGCACTTCCTGCCGTATCTTCCGTTTCTACTATTTTCAGTTTGGGATGTTGTATCAGGAATTCACGGCATTGTGCCAAGGCAACGGGGTGGGAGTTGACTTCTGTCAGTGTTTCCCAATTGTCGTCCGGCAAGCACATGAAGCTGTGTTTGATGCGTAGTTTGTGTTCGCCGACAATGGTCATGCCGCTTTCGCGCAGTAACTCATAGTTGTGCAGCAAACTGCCTGCAATGGTGTTCTCGATAGCGAGCATACCAATTACATTGCTATCCTGCTTTATGTTCGCAAAGACTTCTTCGAACGTGGAACAGCAGATTAGTTCGATCTCTTCTCCGGGGAAGAACTTGTGGGCGGCAATGTCGTGATACGAGCCCGGTACACCTTGTATTGCTATCTTTTTCATTCGCTATTGTATTATAAAAAAATCCCGCTTCTGCCGGAAGCGGGATTTCGTTGTTATTATCGCATTGTTTTAATCATTGTTTAACGTACACATACAAATTCCCGCTTCACTTTGTTGCTAAAGTAAAAGTAATAAAAGAAGAAAAAGTATGTATTGTATAATGCTTTCATTTTGTTCTTATTGTTATTGAATACGCTGCAAAAGTAATATATTTCTAGCAAAAACAAATAAATAAGAAGCTTTTTTTCAATTTTTTTTTAGACAGTGCCTGTTTGGCTCCTGCTTTCCATAATTCCCGGCATCTGTTGTAAAGCCCAATCTACTAATCCTTCTATATGTGGTATTAAGCTTTTCCCTCTTTCTGTCAGTTCATATTCTACTCGCGGCGGAACTTCGGCATACACCTTCCGGCTCACTAGTCCGTCAGTTTCCAGTGTGCGCAGAGTTACAGTCAGCATACGTTGTGAGATATCGGCTATTGTTTTATGAATGTCGCAGAATCGCATGGTTCCGTTAGCATTTAATGTGATAAGAACCAGCATAGACCATTTATCACCAAGCCTGCACAATACATTCCGTACAGGGCAATTATTATCCGGATGAAAATTTTTCATTTTTTAATATTCTCTATTTGCTTGCCGTTCAACAATGGTTACCTCTATGTAAGTTCCTTATCTACAGGTGCCTTCTTGTTTTTTGGAAGAAGGATACTTACATTTGTATCACAAAAGTAATAAACTTACTAAAGATAACTATTGTTTTACTAGATAAATTTATTGTTTCACTTATAATAAGTTAAGATTATGGCAAAGAAAGTAGCTGTTTTAGCGGTAAATCCGGTGAACGGATTCGGTTTGTTCCAGTATTTGGAAGCGTTTTTTGAAAATGCTATATCCTATAAGGTGTATGCAGTGGCGGAAACAAAGGAAATTAAAACAAACTCGGGTATTGAATTGGTGGCCGATGACGTGATTGCAAATCTTATAGGGCATGAAGATGATTTTGATGCTTTGGTTTTTGCCTGTGGGGATGCGGTTCCCGTATTTGCTCAAAATGCGGATAAGTCTTATAATGTGGACTTGATGTCGGTCTTGAAGGCATTTGCCGGGAAGGGAAAGATCCTGATAGGTCATTGTGCTGCAGGTCTGTTGTTTGATTTTGCTGGAATTACAGAGGGAAAGAGATTAGCTGTGCATCCTTTGGCAAAACCGGCTGTAAGTAAAGGGATGGCTACTGATGAGAGATCGGTTGTTGATGGTAATTTTTATACAGCACAAAGTGAAAATTTTGTTTGGACAATGATGCCTCAGGTAATTGAAGCCTTGAAAAAATAAGGGAATATTAATGTCGCCCAATGTAGAAATTTCCTATATTTGGGCGACAATTCCTAAAAATAGAAACAATGAAATACAATTTTGATAAAGTGATAGATCGCAGCGGTACGTCTGCTGAGAAAGTAGAAGGGCTGAAGCATATTTGGGGACGTACGGATTTGATTCCTTTATGGGTGGCTGATATGGATTTTGCCACAGCTCCTTTTGTAACAGATGCTATTCGTAAACGTTGCGAAAATGAAGTTTTAGGGTATACCGGCAAACCAGATAGCTATTATAATGCGATTATAAACTGGGTAAAACAGCGTTATGATTTGATCGTGACCAAGGAAGTGATAAATTTTGTTCCCGGCATTGTACCGGGCATCGGTATGGCTATGAATTGTTTTACTCAGAAAGGGGATAAGGTAATGATTCAACCTCCTGTTTATCATCCTTTTGCATGGGTTACTACTCGTAATGAGCGTACTTTGGTCATAAATCCGTTGAAATGGGAGAACGGGATGTACCGTATGGATTTGGATGCTTTTCGTGAACAAATTAAAGGTTGTAAGCTCTTTATTTTATGTAATCCTCATAATCCGGGTGGCGTTGTGTGGACTGAAGCAGAGTTACGAGCGATAGCTGATATCTGTTATGATGAGAAAGTATTGGTCTTCTCGGATGAAATTCATGCGGATTTGACTTTACCTCCTCATACGCATCGTCCTTTTGCTACTGTCAGTGAAAAGGCTCGAATGAACTCTGTTACTTTTATGTCTCCTAGCAAGGCTTTTAATATGCCGGGACTATCTGCCTCACATGCTCTTATTTTTAATGAAGATTTGCGTAAACGCTTCCGTATCTATATGGATGCCGGTGAGTTGGATATGGGACATGTCTTTGCTTTTCTTTCTGTTGAGGCTGCTTATAGTCATGGTACGGAATGGCTTGACCAATGTTTGGCGTATATACAAGGAAATATAGATTTTGTCGACGAATTTTTGAAAAAACATGCACCTAAAATCAAGGCCATTCGTCCGGAGGCTTCTTATTTAGTTTGGTTGGATTGCCGTGAACTGGAGTTGAGCCAGAAAGATTTGAATGAATTCTTTGTAGATAAAGCGCATTTGGCATTGAATGACGGGGAAATGTTTGGTAAGGAAGGCATTGGCTTTATGCGTTTAAACGTGGCAAGTCCGCGTTGTATCATTGAAAAGGCGATGAAACAACTGGCGGATGCTTATCAACTATATATAAAGTGATTATTTTAAGTATTGCGTCTTAAAGATATTCACGCATAAAATGAAGATGGATAACAATAACGGTCCGAATATGACACCCATGAATCCGAATAAGGAAAGTCCGATGACCACTCCAAAAATGGTGATGAGTGGATGGGTGTCTGCCATCTTCTTTTGCAGAATAAAACGAATGAGATTGTCAATGTTTGTTACAATTAATCCACAATAAAGAAGTAGTCCGACGGCATGTGTCCAATCTCCTGAAAGAGCAAGATAGGCGGCTAGCGGGAACCATACCAATGCTGTTCCTACAATAGGAATGACGGTGGCAAAGCAGGTCAGGAAGCCAAACAATAGCGCGCTGGGTACATCAAACAAATAGTAGCCTAATGTAGCTATTCCTCCTTGAATGACTGCCAGTAAGGGAATACCTATTGCATTACTTCTGACAATCATATTAATTTCTTTCAGTACATTTTTTTTGTTTGTATCGCTGAAAGGAAGTAACTCATAGATGTATTTTTCCATTTGAATTCCGCCAATCAGCATGAAGTAGAGAATAAAGACCAATACGAAAGCATTAACGGCAAAGCTACTGATACTTCCCATCAGAAACTGTCCGATGGCAGGAAGAATTGAGGCTATGGATGAAATGTTTTCTGCGCTTAGTAAGTCATATCCCGTCTTGGTATGAAGCCAATCGGCAAGATTGGTTACCGTATGGATAAAACCTGTCGTATCTACGTTTACCGTCTGTAATTTATTGATCAGTAACCATACAGCCAATGATAAAGGTACAAGAAAGCACATGATGGCTTCTATCAAGAGTAAAATGGCTGTAATACTTTTTTTGAAATGTTTTTCTTGGGTAAGATAAAACATTTGTTTTCTTACCATAATGTAAATGGTGCATGCTCCTAAAATACCTCCCATGAAAGGAGACATTTTTATAAATAAAATAAGTCCTAATCCCAGTATAATGGTGATAAGGGAATATTTCCAATACTGTTCTTTTACGCTCATGTGTTTTTTGCTTATTTTGTATATAAATAAACAATAAAACGAATTGAAATGTTCCGCTTTTAAAACGGAACATTCTTAGTCATGTTTTCATAATTATGGTATTGACCGCTAATATTCATTTCATTTTCAGGAGCCAGTTCTATTGCTTTCTTCATATCTTCCACAGATCCGTCTTTGTCTCCTTTAAGTAATTTGATACGTCCTCGTTCATGATATGCTTTGGCAAAGTTGGGATTGATTTCAATGGCTTCATCATATACAGCCAATGCTTTGTCAAAATCTTTGTTTACCAGATATAGTTCTCCTGACAGGATATAGGCCTTTTCATTGAACGGATTGAGTGACAATACTTGATTAAAACATTCTTGTGCTTGTTCCGGTTCATTGGTGGCGGCTAGAATTTCTCCTTTCAAAAGCAAGGCTTGTTCGTCGTCGGGATTGAGGCTGAGCAACTTTTGTATATCTTCGGCAGCATCTTTTGCTTGTTTCATTTTCCAAAGTACTTCAGCGCGTAGCTGGTATGCTTCGGTATAATCTTCTTTCAATACGATAGCTTTAGTCAGCATAGCGATGGCGGTGATATCATCTTTCATGCCGATAGCTGCTTTTGCTGTCAAATAGAAAGATAGGGGGTTCTTATTATCTAAAACCAAAGCTTTTTGGCAGGCATCCTTCATATTTTCGTAATCTTCCTGCATATAGCAGATGCCAGCTAGTGAAAGGAAGGTGTTTACTTGTTCAGGATCTTTTGTAGCCATGCGGTCTAGTGTGATACGGGCGTCATCTAGTCGGTTTGCCTGTGTATAAGCAGTGGCTAGCAGGCTGAGTGTTTCCAATTCATCGTTGATGGCAACTGCTTCTTCAAAACATTTAATGGCATAAGGTAGTTTACCCATACGTTGGGCGCGGATGCCGTCGTATTTTAAAATCTCGAAGTTCTTTTTATCATTTTTCTCTTTTTCGGTTTCGGGGGTGTTGTTTCCGCCGAATAAGGATTTAAATAAGCCCATAATTTATAGTTGTTTTATTTGTCTATTGTTATAATAAATCGTCTGAGGTAAATTTCTTGTTCCTGATGCTGCATGTTGGTAAAACGTACTGCCTTTATTGGTTTCTGTTGTAAACTGGCAGTCAGTCGGTTGTTTTTTTGTGTAAAGTTTACTTTACTCCAGTCTTTTCCATTTGCAGATATCTCAAGACTTCCCCAAGTTGCGATTTCCGGTTTCCCGAAATCTATCTCTATATTTTCTCCGGGATAAACTTGATCCAGTTCGATAGTCAATGAACCATTACCGGGCCATCTGATAACTTCCAGCGCCGGAGAAATCTGAATACGGTTTATCTTTACCTGTAAAGGTAAGTTCTTTATCTGACTGATATCGCTTATTAGTTTATGCGGCATATAGTCGGTTTCAGCATTCAGCAGTGTGCTATATTTTTGGTTATAGCATTGCGTGACGGTGGCGAAAGTTTGATCAATCAATGGCTTGATTACTTTTCCTGCTGTCTTTATACCCGGCTGGTAAGGGTTTTGGTTGTATGTCTGGTCAATTTGAAACATTTGTTGTTGCAAGGCTTTCACGTGCTTGTATTTACGCATAAATAAAGATTGGTCATTTTTGTCGTATGCTTTGACCATTGCCAGTACTTCATTTCCGGTTTCACCCAATAGTTTGAACTGATAAAGCCAAGGCATGATTTCTACTATAATCGGATTTTTATCAGCATGGGCGACTAAAATATCACTTGATTCAACCATCTGGCTGAAGGTTTCTTGTAGAATAGAGAAGTCTTTTTCAGTGTAAGTTTTATTTTTTATGTAACTTTCAGTAAAGCTCTGCGCTGTGGGTTGGAGATTTACAGATTCCTCTCGGCGATATTTATGTCCGTTGGGGCCCAAATCCGAATTATGGGCGGCAAAGAATTCCAGTTCAGTGGCAGCATCGGGCAAAATGTTCATAATAGCGTCTTTCCAAGTTTTTTCACTGTTATATTTTGTTGGATTCCAAGCGTATGAGGCTACACTATAAATGGCTATTTTAGAAGCCTCGGCATGTTCCATCGGATTAGTTACAAAGCCAGACATCTGATTGGCTATTTGAGTATCGTTTCCATATACTGGTCCCATGAGCAGATGATCTCTAACGTAATCGGAAACAGGAAAGTTCCACCATATATATGCCGGACGTTTAATCCGTTCGTTTATCCATTGAATACCATCTTGGGTAATATCGGAAATAACCCGGTCTCCTGTCCACATAATTTGTATGGATGGATTCAGTTTGTCTCCTAAAGTCGTAAGATATCCTTTAGCAGGGTCGGACCAACTTTTATTGTATTCTGTGGGGCACATGATAAGGGGAGTTACATCCGGTTTTACTTTTACAAAATGTTCATCTATGTAATTCAGCAGTTCTGCTTGTTTCACAGGGTTAGTACCTTCTCCTGAAATATCATCAAAGAAGACGGCAAAAGAACGGACACCGAGATGATACATCTTTTCAAATTTTGCCAATAATAATTCACGGTCTTCCTTATTCCATTTGATGTCTTGTCCCGGATGGATGGCCCAAACAAAATCTATTTCGTTTTCTTGGGCTACTTTTACTAATTCCTGTAATTGTTTTGCTTCTTTTTCGGGGTAAGGCAAGCGCCAGTTGGGAGAACTATGGTAAGGATCATCTTTAGGGCCGTATATATAGGTGTTCATTTTGTTTTCACCATAAAATTGAAGTTGGCGAAGACGGGCATTATGGCTCCAGGGGGTCCCGTAAAATCCTTCTACGACACCACGGTAGCGTATGGCCGGATAGTCTTGTATCTCTATTACCGGTAATTGGTTATCTTTGAGCAATTGTTTTAAGGTTTGCAAGGCATAGTAGGTTCCACGTTCATCGTTTCCTGCCAGAATTATTTCCTTATTATTGATGGATAGATAATAACCTTCCTTTTGGTTGGGGATCTGACGAGTAAACTTGCGGATGGACTTGTCTCCTTTTTCTCCTATATAAATGCGCAAACCGGTATTGGCCGGGTGTTTTCCACCTAATAAATCTTTTAATTCTTGTACGGCATATGGATTGGCTTCAGTTTCTCCCAAGAGTTGGTAAGTTTCAGGTAAATTGATTTGTCCGTCTTGTTTGGAAACTTGTTGAGGGATGGGCTGTACATCTATGTTTTGGGCAAAGATAGTACAACCGGTAAAAAGACAAATGATTGCCAAATGCATTTTTTTCATGTTCTGTTGGGGTAAAAGGTTAATAAATCAATGGCAAAGATACGATTTATACAGAAAGAATTCCATCTTTTAATTGTATTATTTCTTCGGAAAGTAGGTAGGAGAGTACCTTTTCCGCTTTTTCACGATTGCTATTCAATTGGTTCAGTAGTTCTGAAGCAGGCATGGCGCCTGCCTGCAATAGCTGTTTGATTTGTTGTTCCAATTCTTGAAATTCTCCCTGTTTTATTCCTGAATGATGTTTGTTAAGACATACATCACATTGTCCGCAGTTGTGTTCGTTCTTTTCTCCGAAATATCTGAGTAGCATTCGGCTACGACATTTATCATCGGCTGTGGCATATTCTATCATAGCCTTGATTCGGGTGGTATAGCTTTTTTTCCGGTCTTCGTATATTTCCCGAGTTAGGGCAAGGCGATTCTTTTCTTGCCGTTCACGGGTATATATAATATAAGGTGTCTTTTTCCGTGGAATGTAATGTATGATATGTCTACGAGTCAGCGCCAGTAGAATTTCATAGATTCGTTGGCGGGTTAATCCGGAGCGGATTACTAAGGAATCTTCGTTAATATAGGCATAATCAGTAAATAGTCCTGTATAAGAACGCAAGATGATGTTTATCAGTTTCTCTGTATCTGTATCATTCTCGTGTAGTTTATAGAGTTCGTCGCGTTTCATCGTGAAAAGAATACGTGAAGCATTATCTTGCTCGTCTGTATATTCTAAATATCCGGCACGGGTCAGAATCTTTAAAGCGCTGTCGGCTTGTACGGGGAAATGTTTGAAGTTACGACAGAATTCATCCAAGTTAAAAGCAAAGGTGCAACCCATACCGTCTCCCATGGCCATTTGAAAATAGTAGTTGATATCTTCGTACACTTTTCGGATATAATCCTTGTCGGGAAATGTATCACTGATACGTTTGTTGAGGGTGGTTTTATCACTTTGGGCGTATAGCAGGACAGCATATGCTTTCTGCCCGTCGCGCCCTGCTCGTCCGGCTTCTTGAAAATAGGCTTCAGGAGAATCAGGCATATCTATGTGGATAACGATACGTACATCTGGTTTGTCGATACCCATTCCGAAGGCGTTGGTTGCTACCATAGTACGGCTTTCTCCGGTGAGCCAGCTTTTTTGACGTTGATCTTTTACATCATTATTCAAACCGGCATGATAGAAAGTGGCAGTTATGCCGTTATTGACCAGTAGTTCGGCAATTTCACGTGTACGTTTCCGGTTGCGGGTATAGACAATGGCGCAGCCGGGCACACTATTTAAAATATGTAATAGCTCTTCCTGTTTATTTTCTGTAGGACGTACAATGTAAGCCAAGTTTTTTCTTTCGAAACTCATTCGGAAAACCTGACTGTCTTTTTTAAAGTTTAGCTTTGTTTGAATGTCTGTTACTACTTCCGGAGTGGCAGTTGCTGTCAGTGCCAATACAGGTATGTCGGGAAGGAGTTCGCGAATTTCTGCAATTTTCAGATAAGCAGGGCGGAAATCATATCCCCATTGAGAGATACAGTGTGACTCATCTACCGTGATCATGCTTACCTTCATGTTCCGTAGTTTGCTACGGAATATTTCAGTATCCAGCCTTTCCGGAGAAATATAAAGGAATTTATAGTCGCCGAAGATACAGTTTTCCAATGCAACAATGATCTCTTCGCGTGTCATGCCTGAATAAACTGCCAAAGCTTTGATACCTCGGTCGCGTAAATTGCGTACTTGGTCCTTCATCAGGGCAATAAGAGGTGTAATAACCAAACATAATCCGGGTTGTGCTAAAGCTGGTACTTGGAAGGTAATGGATTTGCCGCCACCGGTAGGCATCAATCCTAGCGTGTCGTGACCGTTGCCTATACTTTCAATGATTTCTTTCTGTATGCCCCGAAAGTCATCATATCCCCAATATTGTTTTAGAATTTCTTTATAGGTCATTGGAAGGGAAATAAGAAAATTATGTCAAAACTCCAATGACTTATCATCTTATTATTCTGATAAGTGTCTGATAACGTCATTAAAGTTTTGACATATTTCAAAGATAAATCTTTATCATTATTCCTCACTGGGTTTTATATCTTCTATTTGCAATTGTACTTCACCACGTTTGTGCGTATTCTCTTCAATGGTATAACAAATATCAAAAGAACGTTTGGTCTTGATATAGCGTGCTTGTGAACTTTGTCCGAAAGCGATGCCATTCATCACATTGTTTGATTTATTGTCTACCAATTCCAACTTGATGTGTTCTGATCACGCCCTACTACTTTGCTGGTTCCATAATCATATACATTATGTGTACAAAAGATTGGTTTGTGGTTGTCCGGTCCGAAGGGATTGAACTTTTTTCAGGTCGGCATGGAACTTCGGAGTGATATCCCGGAAGTCAATTTCTGCATCAATATCAATTACAGCACTGGTCTGTTCCGGCAAAATATGTTCTGTGACATAGGTTTCAAAACGACGGGTGAATTCTTCCACATTTTCCACTTTCATGGATAGTCCTGCAGCATAAGTGTGTCCTCCAAAGTTTTCCAACAAGTCACGACAATGTTCGATAGCTTTGTAGACATCGAAACCTGATACGGAACGGGCGGAACCAGTTGCCAGATTATCTGTACGGGTTAATACAACTGCCGGGCGGTAATAAATCTCTGTAAGGCGTGAGGCTACGATACCGATAACACCTTTATGCCACGCTTCATTATAGATGACAATGGAACGCCGGTCTGCTAGTCCTTCCAAGTGGTCTACAATTTGGTTGGCCTCTTCGGTCATGGTCTTATCCAGATCTTTACGGGTTTCATTGTATTGGTTGATTTGGTTGGCTTTCTCCAATGCTGCCGAGAAGTCCTTTTCTATGAGCAGTTCCACCGCCTCTTTTCCGTTCTGTATACGTCCGGATGCGTTGATGCGCGGACCTATCTTGAATACGATATCACCTACGGTAATTTCTTTTTCTGATAATCCGCATACATCGATAATAGCTTTCAGACCTACACTGGGATTGGAATTCAACTGTTTTAAGCCGTGGTGTGTCAGCACTCGGTTTTCTCCCATGATAGGTACGATGTCTGATGCTACACTGACAGCAACCAAATCTAATAAAGGAGTTAGTTGATGAAATTCAATGCCATTATTCAAAGCGAAAGCCTGCATGAACTTGAAGCCTACACCACATCCCGAAAGATGATCGTAAGGATATGTATTGTCAGCCCGTTTGGCATTCAGAATAGCTACGGCTGGTGGCAATATATCATCAGGCACATGGTGGTCACAGATGATGAAATCGATACCTTTTTCTTTTGCATAAGCAATTTCCTCTACGGCTTTAATACCGCAATCTAACACAATAATGAGTTTTACACCTGTTTCACAGGCATAATCCACTCCTTTTACTGATACTCCGTAGCCCTCATTATATCGGTCGGGAATATAGTAGTCAATGTTCGAATAGAACTGCTGGAGAAATTTGTATACCAATGCTACAGCTGTTGTACCGTCTACATCATAATCTCCATAAACCATGATACGTTCTTTCCTGCCCATAGCTTGATTAAGCCGTTCTACAGCAATGCTCATATCCTTCATCAGGAATGGGTCGTGTAGCTCGTTAAGCTGGGGGCGGAAAAATCTTTTAGCCTCTGCTGCTGAGGTTATACCTCTTTCCAGCAACAACTTACAAAGAATCGGGCTGATCCCTGTTTCTTTGGCTAATGCTTTAGCTGCTTCTGTCTGTTCTTGGCTTGGAGGTTGATAATTCCATTTGTGATTCATTTTATATATTGTTTTTTCTTTTTCTGCTCTCGGAGACGGGATAATACCATTTTCTGGTTATACTTACCCAATCAATCCGTAAAGTTAGGAAAAAACAAATAAAAAAACCGCTAATTCCATATATATTTTATGGAATTAGCGGTAAAGTATTGTATAGTAGCGGATTATTTGATACCTAATTTTTTAGCAATTTCTTTAGGCAGTGCATTTTTATTGACTACGATATTCATGGTTTTGTAACGGACGAATGCTTTTGAGGCGTACCATAAGCCATCGTATTTTCCGGCTTTTCCCCAAGAATTCTTTACCATATAATAGTCGTTTCCTTCTTGATCCTTAGCTATACCGTAAATCAACATACCATGATCATCGGTTGTTTCCCAATTGTCATAAGCTTCCTGGCGTTCTTCTTGTGTACACCATTTCTGAGGTTGTGGTTTGGTGTTCAGTTTCTTTTCTTCCGGTTTCATTTTCAACCAATGAGCCATGTCTGATCCACTTAGTTCTTGTACTTTTTCCGTATCGGGCATAACAGCTACGCCGTCACGTGTAAAGCCTTGTTCACTGACATCAGATCCCCATGCGATTGGATAGCCGTTATTAATGGCATTATCAAAAACCTGCATGAATTCATCAATGGGAAGGTTGTATGATTGCCCCCAACGCCAGTTGTCTTGAATTTCAAGAACAAATGGTTCGTAGAACGGATGGTGGGTGTACGAGGTCAATGAAATGTAATCATTTGGATTCAATCCTGTTGATTCGAAGAATGAATGGGGAGTGTATTCTTTTCCTTTATAAGTGAATTTTTCAGGGCATTTACCTAAATAGATATCATGAATAGCGGCAATGGCCTTTTTCCATAATGGATTATGGTTATTATCTGTCTGGAGTTTGCGTAATTTTCCTTTGGCTATTGCTGCTACTACAGCATCCGATACGGCTGTAAGTTCTGTATGGTTACTTAATGTATCACCATACATGACTCCCGGACGCATAACTTCTTCGGGTACCAGACCAAATTTTTTCATTCCATAGATAACGTCATAGAATGATCCTCCTTGGGAAAAAGATACATCTCCGTGAGTACGTACGGCGGCATCGGCTCGATCCAAATAAGTTTGGTGTACGATGTACATTTCAGAAAAGTCGTATTCTCCTTTTCCCATACGAAGTAATTCTGATTCTAGAAAAGCCATACTGGAATAGCACCAGCAAGTACCGGCACGGCTTTGGTTCTTGACAGAAGTAATAGGCAGTTCTTTTACTGTAGTGAATACAAACCCTTCTTCCTTTGGCTCTTCTTTTTGTGCATCTTGTGCAAAGAGGCTTATACTGCATAAACCTAATGCTGCTAATAATGTAAATCTTTTCATTTTAGAAATAAAAGTTTTGTTTGTTATGTTACTCATTCATAATAGTTTCTACTTCTTCGATAGTGATAGGGATGCGTTTCTCGCCAGTGAAACGGGAGCCTTCCGAAGTAATCAGAATATCGTCTTCCAGGCGGATGCCTCCAAAATCTTTGAATTTTTCAATGGCATCAAAGTTCAGGAAGTCTGTATGCATTTTCTCAGCTTTCCATTTGTCAATCAATGCTGGAATAAAATAGCAGCCCGGTTCATCGGTAATCACAAAGCCTTCCTGTAAGCGACGTCCCATGCGCAGGGAGGCTAGCCCGAACTGGGAAGAAGGACGGATTTCATCGTCATATCCTACGTAAATTTGTCCCAGGTCTTCCATGTCATGTACATCCAATCCCATCATATGACCTAATCCATGGGGCAGGAATAAAGCGTGTGCACCAGCGGCAACAGCTTCTTCCACATTGCCCTTCATGAGCCCCAGGTCTTTTAATCCTTGAACCAGCACTTTGCAGACTTCTAAGTGTACAGACATATAGGTTATACCTGGACGAGTAATTTCCAATGCTTTATCATGGCAAGCCAATACAATATTATACACATCTTTTTGCCGTCCTTCAAATTTGCCTCCCACAGGTACGGTACGGGTATGGTCAGAACAATAATTTGTCACTCTTTCAGCTCCGGCATCTGTCAGCATCATGCGTCCTGGTTCTAATATATGGCTATGGTCATGATTATGTAATGTTTCCCCATGTTGGGTCAGGATAGTGGCAAATGAAGTCATGCTTCCATAAGAAGCGGCGATGCCATCCAGTACTCCGGCGATATATTGTTCCTTTATTCCAGGTTTACATAGACGCATAGCGGCTGTGTGCATTTCATAACCGATATTACATGCCAAATCGATTTCTGCTATTTCGCAAGCTTCTTTTACAGAACGTAAATCAACTACAGCTTTTATCAATTCTACAGAAGCGTATTTCTTTACTATAGCGGCACGGATACCGGTTAAGTCTTCCAAGAGCATCATATTATCGAATCGGTAGGGAGGAAGGAAATGTACTTTTCTACCTTGCGCGATAGCTTTTCCTACCACCTCTTTTAGCTGGGGGAAGGGAAAACTTTTCTGAATACCTACTTGTGCAGCCAACTCTTTCACACTGGGTTGGGGCCCCATCCAGATAATGTCGTCCATATCTACATCATTTCCGAAGAAATAATCCTCTCCTGCTTCTATATCTATTACACCTGCATATCCGGGGTGAGAATGACCGAAGAAGTAGAGGAATGAACTGTCCTGACGGAATTTATATGTGTTATCCGGATAGTTTGCCGGAGCTTCATTATTACCTAGTATAAGGATAATACCGTTTTGCACTTTGTTTCTAAGTGCCTGACGGCGTCTTTGATAAGTTGCGGAATCAAACATGGCTAACTTTATTTTAATTGAAAATTTATTGAACTGTGTTGCAAATGTAATAATTATAATCTTAAAAGTACTATTTGCTTATTTGATTTTTTAATCGATTTCGGCTTTATTTTTATCATTTGTCAATCTTGCTTTTCTAATTTCACAGGTTTCTCTTATTTTTCCTTGATAAGTTGCCATTCAGTAATTTATACTGCTAGGAGAATTTGATTGATATTTATGATGGAATGCAATTATTTAATAAATATAAAAGATACGGCTAAATACTTTGAAAAGGTTAACTTTGCAGTGAACTCTTTCAAGGATAGATTTGTTCCTCAACATTGATTATGAAAATAGATGATAAAACAGGGCTGGTACTGGAAGGCGGAGGTATGCGCGGAGTTTTTACCTGCGGGGTATTAGACTATATGATGGATAAGAAGGTTTGGTTTCCGTATGGGGTAGGAGTTTCTGCCGGAGCGTGCAATGGTCTTTCATATATGTCTCGCCAGCGTGGTAGAGCTAAGTTTAGTAATATTGATTTATTGGAGAAATATCATTATATCGGCATAAAGCATTTATGGCGTAAGCACAGTATTCTTGATCAGGAATTGCTTTATGAACATTTTCCTAAGGAAATTCTTCCTTATGATTATAAAACATATGCTGAAAATCCTGCTCGTTTTGAAATGGTGACTACTAATTGCATTACAGGTAGGGCGTGTTATTTGGAAGAGAAACATGATCCTCGACGTATTATTGCCATAGCTAAGGCGTCCAGCAGTCTTCCTTATGTTTGTCCTATAGCTTATGTAGATGGTGAGCCGATGCTGGATGGGGGAATTGTGGATTCTATTCCTGTGTTGCGTGCTATTGAACAAGGATTTGATAAAAATGTAGTGGTACTTACCCGTAATCGGGGATATCGCAAAAAAGGAAAGGATATGAAAATTCCTCATTTTATCTATAAAAAATACCCTCGTTTGCGCGTGGTTTTAAGTAAACGTTGCCGTATTTACAACGAACAGCTTGATTTAGTAGAGCAATTGGAAGACAAGGGCAGGATTGTGGTAATTCGTCCTGAAAAGCCGATGGAAGTGGACCGTATTGAAACAGATATAAAGAAACTGACCGATTTATATGAGGAAGGGTATGCCTGTGCAAAAAAAATGTTCGAAGAAAAACGAATACTTCAAAAATAAACTTTTGGCCAAAAGAATGTTTTATACATGGGGATATTGGGAGGAATGGGGGATCATTCTTGTTATATGGGGTAGATGAGGTTCTACCGCATATAACAAGAATGAATGCTCTTTCCTTTTGGAAAGAAAGATAATATATTAATAATATAAATGTGACGGTACAGTTAATACTTGCTCGGTATAAACTTGCTCGACGGTCGGATAATCTATAGTGAATGTCTTTTTTAAATCCTCAAAAAAAGCCATGAGAACTATGGGGGAAGTCCTGGAAGAAGGTATATATTCAGAGATTATAAATGTTCTTTTGGGTTGTTCTGGAAGAGTTAGATCAAATGAGATGATATGTCTTGTACCCCATTGCTCATTTTCTATTTCATTGGATTTTCTTTCAAAACTACCTTCTATAGCCTTGTCTCCAAACTTTTCTTGATAAACCAGTACTTTGCCTCTTGCAATTTCTGCATCCGTATAGATAAATTTGTATCCTCCTCCTGTTTTTACTGGTATTGTAGCTAATGCTTTTTCTTTAATTGTTTGTTTTTCAGAGTCTTTTAAATCTCCTGTAAGAAATATATCCTGTTTGCTTACAATGTAATTATCGGTGTAATAGTCTACTATTACATGAATGTCAAGTGTGTTTCCTGATTGATCTCTTACAGTAATAATCGCTTCACCTAATGCTAATGCTTTTATGGATATGTCGCAAGAAGAAATCATTTTGGTTTCTATAATTTCCGGTTTATCGCAGCTTATTTCATAATTCCCGTCTCCCCCTTGCAAAGGAAAAGAGTATGTCTGATTATTAGGATAGTTTAATTTTATATTTGCTGTTTCTCTATTTTTTAAGGAGATGGGAGCAAGTTCATCATTGCTGCACGATGAAATTACTAAAGAGCAAAGGAAAATAAGCACTGTGGCTAGCATACTGTTAAGTCTCATAGTTTGATCTTGTTTTATGTTCTACATAATTTAAATGAGGGATTAGATGATTTACTGCTTGGCAATTAGAAATTTATTTTTTTTCTTGAATTTGTCCAGTCTGTGGATAAAATATGAGAATGTAAAATGAAAAATCCCTCTTTCTTCTAAAGAAAAAGAGGGATTATAGTTGAGTTTCTTGTTTCTGATTTTTATTTGGCGAAACTTACCGCACGTGTTTCGCGGATGACTGTAATCTTCACTTGTCCCGGATAAGTCATTTCGTCTTGAATCTTTTTCGCAATTTCACCGGATAAACTTTCAGTCTGTTTGTCGTCAATCTTGTCGGCACCTACAATCACACGTAATTCGCGGCCAGCTTGGATAGCATAGGTTTTTGTTACCCCTGGATAAGACATGGCTAATTGTTCTAGATCGTTCAAACGCTTGATATAAGCTTCTACGATTTCACGGCGAGCGCCTGGACGTGCGCCTGAAATGGCATCACATACCTGTACGATGGGAGCCAGCAGGCTAGTCATTTCAGTTTCGTCATGGTGAGCACCGATAGCATTACATATGTCTGGTTTCTCTTTATATTTTTCGGCTATCTTCATGCCTAACAATGCGTGCGGCAATTCCGGTTCTTCATCAGGTACTTTACCTATATCATGCAGTAATCCAGCACGTTTTGCTTTTTTAGGATTCAAACCTAGTTCAGAAGCCATCACAGCGCAAAGATTGGCTGTTTCACGAGCATGTTGTAGAAGGTTCTGACCGTATGAGGACCGATATTTCATCTTACCGATAATACGGATCAATTCAGGGTGTAGGCCATGAATACCTAAATCAATAGTGGTACGTTTACCAGTCTCAATAATTTCTTCTTCTACCTGTTTGCGTACTTTAGCTACCACTTCTTCAATGCGTGCCGGGTGGATACGTCCATCTGTAACCAGTTGGTGTAATGCTAAGCGGGCAATTTCGCGGCGTACAGGGTCAAACGCTGAAAGTACAATAGCCTCGGGAGTGTCATCTACAACAATTTCGACACCGGTTGCTGCTTCTAAAGCTCGGATGTTACGCCCTTCACGACCGATGATGCGTCCTTTTATTTCGTCCGATTCAATATGGAATACGGTTACAGAGTTTTCGATAGCAGTTTCTGTGGCTACTCGTTGGATAGACTGGATAACGATACGTTTAGCTTCTTTATTAGCTGTTAATTTGGCGTCGTCCATAATGTCGTTAATATAGGAAGCAGCCTGTGTTTTCGCTTCTTCTTTCAAAGATTCAATCAGGCGTTCTTTGGCCTCCTCGGCAGAAAGACCGGAAAGAGCTTCCAGTTTTTCACGTTCTTGCATTTGTAATTTATCCAGTTCATCCTTTTTCTTGTCTATGATGACAATTTGAGCTTCTAGATTTTCTTTGATAGCTTCCGCTTCTGTACGTTTGCGTTGGACCTCTTCCTGTTTTTGGTTCAACATCAGTTCGCGTTGTTTTAGTTTATTTTCGGCCTGCTGAATCTTTTGGTTGCGTAAGGCGACTTCTTTTTCCAGATCAGCTTTTTTGTTCAGGAATTTTTCTTTTACTTCCAAAAGCTTGTTCTTTTTAATTACTTCAGCTTCCGTCTGTGCCTCTTTGATGATGATGTCATACTTAGATTTCAGGCCATATCTGAAAAGCATGTATGATAGGCCACCACCTACAGCGAAACACACAATTGCTATTATTACCGTTGTTATCATTGTTATTAATTTATATATAAATAAAAAACGCACAATCTATCTGTTAAGAACCCTTCTCTTAACAGTATAGCTGTGCGTGAATATCTTCAATTCTAAACGATTACTCTCTGTTACTGATTTGTTTTTCTATCTCTTTGGTCAGCTCCTTCAATTTTTCCTGATAAGGTGCAGTATTATTCCTGTCTTTCATAGAAATATTTTCAAAAGCTAACTCCAGCGCAGCCATTGCCCAATGCCTTGCGGGGCTGAAATCAGGGTAATAACTACGGTATTTGTTTAGTTTATTGTCAATCTGTTTGGCAGCGTCCCTGTATAACTGTTCATCTTCACGACGGATGGTCATCGGGTATCGTTCGTTGTCAATCAGTAGATGTATCTTCATCATATCGTCCATAATACTATCGTTTTATTGTCCAACTTTTTTTATTCGTTTAATAAAGCGATGCATTTGTCGACCTCACGCACAAGCCTTGACAACCGTTGTTTTGTATCATTGATGTCTTTATCATGAATACTGATTGTCCTCGCCATTTTCAAATTGGTATACCTTACTTCTAATTCTTTCCGGCTATTTTCCAATCGTCTTACCTCCTCGTTTTTTTCAGTGAGAAGTTGCTTTAACTGTGCATTTTCATGTTTCAATTCATCATGCAAATACATAAAATGCCTCAGTCTTGCCTCGAAAGTATTTAATAGCTTTTTGTCTTCTTCAGTCATTTTATACCAAAATTGTACACAAATATAAAGGATTGGAAGCAAACACGAAAATATTTCGTCCTAAATTTATCGTTTGTCGTTTAAAAAACTTTTTTAACGTCTTTATTAGCTGTTTTTCCCGTGCTGTTCGAATATGATCTTTTTACTATTACATATGTCTGTTGAGGATTGTCTATCGTTTTAATGTTTTATAGGACAAGATGTGCCAGGTAGTACCGATTGCAATAATCAGAAACAGGATTCTTGCCCAAATGTAGGGTAGTGTCCAGATGGCGCAATAGCTTAGGGTAATCCATATTAATGATACGGAAATGATTTTGGCATGTAAAGGTATTGCTTTATGCTCGCGGAAATTGCGGATGTAGCTTCCTAAATATTTTTGTTGGATGAGCCAATGATACCAGCGTGGTGAACTGCGGAAATACATGGCGGCTGTCAGTAATAAAAAGGGGGTGGTAGGCAGTAAAGGAAGAAATATGCCGATAATGCCTAGTATGAGTGAGGTTGTTCCTACAATGGTATATAGTATTTTCATAGGTGCAAATATAGACCAAAAAACAAAAAAATACAGTGTCCTTTTTATATTATTCTTTTTTATGGTGTATCTTTGCGTCCTGTAGCACCGAGGTGACATTAGGTGTGAGTTCTTTCTTATTATAATTAAATGCTATGTATACAGTAATTAAACGAATGGAAATTTCAGCTTCCCATAGCTTGAAGCTGTCGTATAGAAGTAAATGTGAGAATTTGCACGGTCACAATTGGATTATTACCGTTTATTGTCGTTCCGAGGTTTTGAACGAGGATGGTATGGTGGTGGATTTCACGCATATCAAGGAAACGGTGATGGGGCGTTTGGATCACCGGAATTTGAATGAGGTTGTTTCTTTTAATCCTACAGCTGAAAATATTGCACGCTGGGTATGTGAGCAAATTCCCACTTGTTTCAAGGTTGAAGTTCGCGAGTCAGAAGGAAATACCGTTATCTATGAGAAGGATTAATGAAATATTTTACAGCTTACAGGGGGAGGGGTATCATACTGGAATACCTGCCGTTTTTGTACGTTTTTCCGGATGCAATTTGAGATGTCCTTTTTGCGATACTCAGCATGAAGAAGGTACATTGATGAGTGATGAGGATATTGTGATGGAAGTGGCAAAATATTCGACCCAGGTAGTAATACTGACTGGTGGTGAGCCAGGATTGTGGATTGATGAAAAGTTAGTTGATGCATTGCATCATGAAGGGAAGTATGTTTGTATTGAGACAAACGGCACTTGTCTGCTGCCTGAAAATATAGATTGGGTTACTTGTTCCCCTAAAGAAGGGGCGAAAATAAATCTAGATCGTATAGATGAGGTGAAAGTGGTTTATGTGGGACAAGATGTTTCTGCTTATTTGGATTTGTCTGCCAGTCATTATTTTTTGCAGCCTTGTTCTTGTGCTAATACGGAAGAAGTGATTGCTTACATTTTGCAACATCCTGAGTGGCGGTTGAGCCTACAAACTCATAAACTTTTGCAAATTCCTTAAGAAAGTAGAAGATATAAAAAAAAGATTATCCAATGGCGTGGCATTGAATAATCTTTTTTGCACGGGAGGAGAGGCTCGAACTCCCGACACCCGGTTTTGGAGACCGGTGCTCTACCAACTGAGCTACTCCCGTGTTTGCGGCTGCAAAGGTAGTGTAATATTTGGAATATACAAACCTATTTATGAAAAAATATTGTTCATTATTCGTTTAATAGGCCTAACTCATTGAACATGACCTGGTATATTGCTGATTTTTTTTCAATGGGCAACGGGTAGGCACGGCTGGACGAAGGCATTCTGTATAATCGCATTGTCCGGTCTTCGAATTCGAAAGGTTCACTGGTTCCTACAACGGGTTCTTTTACCTTTATTTGTTCACGAATAATATCCGTTGCTTTTTGTCCTGTGGTTACAATGGCCTTGCACATTGGAATCTGCTTCAGTAGCAAACTGATATCTGTCTGTTCTACAACTTCCAGAAATTTGTCTGAGGCATTGTCCTGTAAACGGCGAACAGCTGAAGCGGTATCATAAAGTGCGATGCCTTTTTTGTTCAAAAGATCAATAATACGTTCCTTGTCAAATACTTTTTTGTCAGGATTCAGAAAGTGGTCTTTGTTTTGGAAAAATATTATTCCAAAAATACGCCACATATCATTTTGCAGATTGGGATAAAAGAATTCCATGCTCCATCGTTTCTTTTGTGGGGGAAAACTGCCTAACATCAGTAGTTTGGCGTTAACCGGTAAAAAAGGCTCTAATGGATGTTCTTCTATATTTAATAAGGATTTCATAAAATCTTTAATGATTATTCTTTTGGCTTTGGTTCTTTTTTAGCCAGTAATACGATGTTATACACATATTCCGTCATCCAGTTTTCAGAATATCCTAAGGCTTGTTTGTATTTACGAATGGCAACACAGGTCTTGTGTACGCTTTCGTCTTTCCAGTCGGTCTTGGTCATGATATCATGAATTGTTTTCTCGGTCATGTTACGTAACATTTTTTTCATTACGCTGGGCATACGGAATTTCCATTGCATCAAATTACCTATCAGCATCATCAAGTCATTGCTGAATCCTTGGAACATAAAAAGATAAGTCTTGACATCATTTACATTCTTGCAATTCTTTTTTATAGAACCGTCAATTTCTTTAAAGAAATCATCACTTAGACCATAAAGTTCTACTAACATCTTTTTGCAGCGTGATTTCTCAGCAATTCCCAACTTGTTGTTTTGGGTCGGTATTTTAAGGGTGCGTTTGAAAACTGCCATGTCTGGCAAAAAATTAATATTTGTGATACCTATGTTGCAGGCCATTACAGACTGATAATATACACGGATTAGTGTCATGAAGTCTTCCATACCACCTATGCGGCTTGTTTCTTCTCCTTCTGTCTGTTTTTTACCAAATAATTTTGAAAATATGCTCATTGTGTTCTTAAATTATATTGTTTTCCTGTCTGCAAAGATAGCGATAAAAACTGAAACATTTTTGATTAAAATCCTTTTGTTTTACTATTTATCTTTTTTATTGAATGGTTGATGCCGGGTATTGCTTTGTGTTACCAGCATTCCAAATCATTTTCAATATCTTTCATTCTGTCTTTGGTGAAAACTGGATTTTTTGACCCCGTTACGTTTCTGAATTCGATAGTCTTCCAATAGACGGAATGCATATTTCCCTAGTAAAGTAATGGCTATCAAGTTACAGATAGTCATAAATCCCATTGCCATATCGGCCAGGCTCCATGCCAGTTCCAGACTGGCCAATGCCCCAAACATAACCATTCCTCCCACTGCTATACGATAAATGGGGATAGCCCATTTCCGATGAGTTATGTAACGTACATTGGCTTCACCGTAATAATAATTTCCCAAAATGCTGCTATAGGCGAAAAACAGAATTGCCACCGCCACATAAATAGTTCCGATGTTGCCTATTTCATTATTCAGTGCCATTTGAGTAAGTTTTATTCCATTGGCTTCTTTTGTGGAGGCCACTCCGCTGAAAAGAATGATGAAAGCAGTGCAGGTACATATGACAAGTGTATCGGTAAAAACTCCCAATGTCTGAATTAATCCTTGTTTTACAGGATGGGTAACATCGGCACTTGCCGCTACATTGGGTGCGGAACCCATACCGGCCTCATTGCTGAATAATCCACGTTTGATTCCTTGCATTAATGCCATGCCTATACCTCCGCTTAATGCCTGTTCCCAGCCAAAGGCATTCGCTATAATCAATTCAATAACTTCTGGCAAATGCTTTGCATTTACAATTACGATGAAAAGGGATAAAAAGATGTATCCCAATGCCATGACAGGAACAATAATGCTACTTACTTTAGCAATACGCTGAATGCCTCCGAAGATGATAATTAATGTGAGCGAGGTCAGTATCACTCCCATTAGGCTGGGAGGAATATTGAATGCTTCTTCGAAAGCGGCACAAATGGTATTGCTTTGTACTGAATTAAAAGCAAATCCAAAAGTAAAGATAAGCAAAAAGGCAAACAAAACTCCCATCCACGGCTGTTTTAATCCTTTTTTCATGTAATAAGCTGGCCCGCCAACGAAAGAATTATGTCCGTGTACTTTATATAATTGGGCCAATGTGGACTCAATAAAAGCGCTGCTGGCCACCCAAAAGAGCAATTACCCACATCCAGAAAACTGCACCCGGACCACCCAAAGTAATGGCGGTGGCGACTCCTGCCAAATTGCCTGTTCCTACGCGGCTAGCTATGGAAACGGCAAAAGCTTGAAAAGAGGAAATATGGTGTTCGCGACCTTCTGTCTTGCCTGTAGAATCACCTAATAGACGTACCATTTCTCTTATCATGCGGAATTGTACGAAATTTGTTTTAAAAGTAAACCAAAATGCACATCCTAACAGCATGATGATCAAAATATAAGTCCAAAGCACATCATTCACTCTGCTGATTAATAGGGTCAGTATATCCATTTTACTTATTCCTTGTTTAATTTAAAATAGAACTTATGTCCATGGAAAACAAGTTCCACTAGACCAAAACGGATAAAGTCTGCTAATAGTTCACAAGTTGTCTTGTGGTTTAACCTGCAAAGTTTGCAACATTGATTTAATGAAAGTTTTTCTTTTTCTTTCAAGACATCCAGTAACCGTTGCTCTCTTTCGGTAAATGTTACAAGTGCTCCTTCAGGTTTCTTGCTGTGTTGCCACATCTTTAGATGGACGGGAGTGGCCAGTATGTTTTCGTCTTTGATGCGGATATAGGCCCATGGCTTATTCGTTTCATCTAGGGCATATACAGGTTTAGAAACCGTTTCGTTAATACGTATTTCCAATACAGTCTTTCCTTCTACCTTGTAAGTCTGCGTTTCCAGTTCTACTTTGGGCTTGCAATACATGGTTGCTGCTGCTTCTATCATATATATTTCTTCGTCAGAGCGGACTCCTGCTATTTTGCCATTGTCCTTTACTCCTATTAACAGCCTGCCGCCCTCGGTATTGGCGAATGCGGAAAGGCTGCGGGCTATTTTGCGTGCGTCCGAAATCTCGAATTTAAAATCCTGATGACAGTGTTCTCCCTCCGAGACAAGCTGTCGTATGTATTGTGTATCCGTTAATGCTTTCATTTCAATTGCAAAAATAGGAAAAATGAAACATATTGTGGGTATCGAATGATAAAAAAGCCGATATTAGTTTGTCTGTTATCAAGCTTTTTGCTTCATTTGCAGTGGAATAAAAATAATTAGCCTTTAAAATCTATGGGAATAAGAAAAAAATGTTTGATCATTACATTATTATGCTTTTCTAGTCTGATGCATGCAAGTGAATTCATGTTTAAACATTTGGAGGTGAAAGATGGTCTGTCAAACAATCAAGTCCTTGATATCTTTAAAGATTCCGAAGGTTTTATGTGGTTTGCCACAGCTTCTGGGTTGAATCGGTATGACGGGTGTCAGATGACTTTGTTTCGTAGTTATAATGCTGATCCGGCTTCTTTACCTGATAATTATATCAAAAGCATACAAGAAGATTATAAAGGAAACTTATGGATTCTTACCGGTGTGGGTTATGCCATTTACAACTCGGAATCAGAAACATTTAATAGGGAGGTGCATGCATGGCTATGTGAAGTCGGTATTGACGGAACTCCAGCATTAGTATATATAGACCATAATAAAAATATGTGGTTTTATATAAAAGGAAAAGGCTGTTATTTGTACATTCCGGAATCTCAATTACTGTATCCGCTTTTGTTTAATACTCATCAGTTGCCAGAAGGTGATATTACGGACATTGTAGAATGTAGCAAGGGAATCTTGTTGGTATATAATACCGGGAGGCTTGTTTGTCTGGATACTCGGACAAATAAGATTAAATGGCAGCAGGATGATTTAGCTAGGGAGTTGGGAACTGACAAGCAGGGAATTTTCACTCTGTTTGTAGATCGTGATAATGATATATGGATGTACAGTCCGCTTGGAATATGGGTTTATAATCCGGAACAGGAAAAGTGGCTGTCTTGGCTGACAAATATTATCAAGCGTCGGTCTCATAACATGGTCCGTGCTGTATCACAGGATAAGCAGGGGCGTATATGGATAGGAACAGATCAGGATGGCATTGATATATTGGATAAGAAGACAGGGGAAGTGAGGCAGTTGCGGAACAAGGCAGGTGATGAACGTAGCTTGCAAAATAATACAGTAATGGTTCTATACGAGGATTCCAGTGAAACTATGTGGGTGGGGACTTATAAAAAAGGAATTTCCTATTTTAATGAGTGTGCTTTTAAATTTGGTGCAGAGTATATGGGAGATATTAGTTGCATTGAAGAAGACAAAGAGGGCTATGTGTGGCTGGGTACCAACGATGTCGGTATCATATATTGGAATTCCGTGACTGGCAACCGGGCTGCTTTTCCACAGAAAGGTACGGATAAACTCACTACTGATGCTATTGTTTGCATTTTGAAAGCCGGTGATGGGAAACTTTGGATTGGTACTTTTGGGGGAGGCTTGATTTGTTATGATAACGGTCGTATTATTCATTATAAAAAAAACATACCGGAACGGCAAAATTCTTTGGCTCATAATAATGTATTGGCTTTGGCTGAAGATAAGCAGGGGATTATATGGATAGGTACATTGGGTGGGGGAGTGCAGAGTTTGAATCCCAAGACGGGTTTGTTCACCACTTATAATACAACTTCGGCCGGCTTGATATCCGATTATGTTTCCTCTTTGTGTATGGGAAAAGAGGGCTCTTTGTGGATTGGTACCGCTCAGGGACTTTCGGAATTGGATATTGAAACTAAAAAAGTGGTTAATCTGGAAGGTACTAAATCTGGTAAGGAATATTTTTCTGATCAGAATATAAGTCAGGTGTATGAGGATAGCCGTGGATTGATATGGATTGGTACATGTGAGGGGCTGAATGTTTATAATCCCAAAACGGATGAACTGATTATATTAGGAGTGGAGCAAGGAGTTTCCAGCCCTATCATTTCTGGAATAGTAGAAGATGGTAATGAAAATATATGGGTGACTACAGCACGTGGAATAACTAATGTCATACCGGCAGTAGATTTAAAAACAGGGCGCTATATTTTTCATAGTTGTGTTTATGATGACAAAGATGGTTTGCAAAATAGTGGGTTCAACCTGCGTTCCATTAAAAAATTGTCTTCTGGAGAAATTCTTATGGGAGGGCTGTATGGTATTAACCGCTTCCGTCCGGATGATATAAAATACAATAAAAAACGTCCCAGCGTGATGTTTACCCGTTTGTTCTTGTTCAATGAAGAAGTAGGGGTGGGTGAGGAATATGAAGGCAGGGTGATTTTGGATAAGGCGTTGAACAAGGTAGATCAGATAAAATTGAGTTATGAACAGAATATGTTCAGTGTACAATTTGCTTCTGATAACTATATTTTGCCGGAAAAAACGGAGTATGCTTATAAACTGGAAGGTTTCAATGAAGGTTGGATGACTACTGCCTTTGGCAAAGTGACTTATACTAATCTAGCTCCCGGAATTTATATGCTGAAAGTGAAAGCAGTCAACAGTGACGGATATGGTGGAGATGAAGAAGCTTCATTGAAAATTGTTATCTATCCTCCTTTTTGGCGTTCCGTTTGGGCATATGTTGTTTATAGCCTTTTGTTGGTTGCTGTATTGATATTGGGACGCTATTGGATTCTGCGTGGAGAACGGGATAAATTTAAAAAACAGCAAATAAAGCAAGAAATAGAGAGGAATCAGGAGAAGGCAGATATGAAATTGAAGTTCTTCACTCATGTCGGCCACGAATTACGTACTCCGCTCACTCTTATTATCTCACCGTTGGAAACGCTGATGAAGGAATATCAATCGGATGCTGCTCTGATGGATAAATTAAATATAGTGCAACGCAATGCATTAAGGTTGTTGAATCTTGTAAATCAGTTGTTGGATTTTAGGAAAATTGATGTGAATGGATATTATTTAAGTCTGTCTGATGATGATATCATCTCTTGTATTCATACGATTTGTGATTCTTTTATCTCTTTGTCTGAAAAGAAAGATATTTCTCTCATTTTTCATTCAGCAGTTCCTTCGTTGAATATGTTGTTTGATGGGGATAAAATGAGGGAAGTGATGATGAATCTGCTTTCCAATGCTTTAAAATTTACTTGCAATGGTGGACGAGTTGATGTGTCTGTCGGTTTAGTAGAAGGACAGGATTCTCGGGAAATGCTGGAAATCAGAGTGGCTGATACAGGTGTCGGCATTAAAGAAGAAAACAGAGAACGCATTTTCGAACGTTTTTATCAAGTGGATAATCCGGATATGAATATCTCAGATGGCGGAGGTGGTCTGAGTATTGTACGTGATTTTGTCACACTTCACGATGGCACGGTGAACGTAATGGATAATACTCCTGTCGGTTGTGTTTTTGTTATTCATATCCCGGTAAAGCGTTCCGAGAGTAAACCGACGAAGATAGAACAGGTGCAAGTTACAGATAAGCCGGTAGAAGACATTTCCACACTTCAGATTCCGGAGTTTTATATGGCGTCTAATGCCGGGGAGGAATCGGAAGAAGAACCAAACCATATAATAACAATAGAAGGACTGGAGGAGGATATCCGAAGATTAGAATCTGGTAATACGGAAGAAATTGCAGAAGAAAAAAACATAGAAACAATCTCAGCCGTTGCTCCACAAAGAGCAACGGTGATTCAATTGATTGAGGGTGAGGATAATGAGATGATAACTCATATTATTCCACCGGAGGAGTTGCCGGAAATGGTGACTGCTGTTCCTGAAGAAAAAAGTGAACAGAAGTTGAAAACGGTTTGGAATCATGCTTATATTGATTTCAAACCTAGTGGGACTGCCATAACTTCGATGGATGAAAAACTGATAAATCATGCTGTGAAATATGTAGAAGACAATATTGCACGCAGTGATTTGTCTGTAGAAGAGTTAAGCAAGGAATTAGGGATGAGTCGCGTTCATTTATATAAAAAGTTATTGGCTATTACCGGTAAGACTCCTATCGAGTTTATTCGTATGATTCGTTTACAGCGGGCTGCCCAATTACTCCGTGGAAGTCAACAGAATATTTCAGAAATAGCCTATCAGGTGGGCTTTAATAATCCGAAATATTTCAGTCGGTATTTTAAGGAAGAATTTGGTATACTACCTTCGGCTTTTCAATATAGACAAGGCAGATAGTTCTCAATATTTTATAGTGTCATTTAAAGTGTGTATCGGAGTTTCGTCAACAGACATACGTTCTGTAACAGATTTCATCTATGAGTAAAAACAATTCCATTTTATTATTGTTTTTATTAGTAATAGTCATACATTAAAACCAATATAGAATGGAACATACAGTTATACATGACGAGAAAGTAGACCGTTTCGAAGTATTTGAATCGGGACAAATCGCCTATTTGCAATATGATGAAAAGAACGGAGTTTTGGATATCCTTCATACCATAGTTCCCCCACAGTTGGAAGGGCAGGGAATAGCTCAGGCTTTGACCGAGGCCGCTGTGAGATATGCTTCGGTTGTAGGGCTTAAAATACGTCCTACTTGTTCTTTTGCAAAAATGTTTTTTACCCGGCATACCCAATATAAAGACATGTTGGTGGAGTGAGAAATAAAATCAGACACGGATTGTATAAACACCGTGTCTGATTCGTTTTTAACTCTCTTATCTTTATATATATTTAATCACATTGTTTGTGGGTCATAATATCCAATACTAGTTTATCGGTTTCATTCATACCTTGTGAACCGATTCTGGTCAGGTTGCGGATGCTACGGTCCACATCATTATCAATGATACCTTCTACAGAAGATACACATTTATGTTCCATCGCTAATATAGCTGAAAATACAGCAGTAGAAACACCGCTGCTTAATTTCAGAGCACAACTGGGCTTGGCTCCGTCACAAATCATACCTGTCAGGTTAGCGATCATATTCTGTACGGCAAAAGTGATTTGCTCGTAAGTGCCTCCCATCAAATAAGTGATACCACAGCTGGAACCTGTTGCAGCCACTACACAGCCGCATAGTGCAGACAGACGTCCCAAGCTTTGTTTGATGTAAATCGCTGTCAGGTGGCTAAGTGTCAGTGCGCGGATCAATTCTTCTTCTGATTTATGGTTGTCTTCGGCATAGACTACTACCGGTAAAGTAGCTGTAATTCCTTGGTTCCCACTTCCCGAATTGCTCATGACAGGAATCATAGCTCCCGCCATACGTGCATCGCAAGCTGCCGAGGTATAAGAAAGGATGTGGGTAAATGTATTACTTCCCAATATTTGTTCTTCGCTTTTGCTGCTTTTCAGAATCTTGCCTAATTCGTGACCGTAGTTTCCTTTGAAAGAACGTTCTGCCGCTGCTTTGTTCAAACGTTTGGTCTCAAGAATAAAACGAATTTCATCCAATGGTGTGGTGGTGGCAAAATCGTACACTTTTCGCAAGTTCAACTCCGGCTCTTTTGCATCCTCATTGCAGGTGGAGGTAGTTTGTTTGTTTAGTAAAACTTGGTTGTTTAGGGCCACATATATAAAATTGGTATGCCCGCAAGCAATAATGGCCGTCGCTGTATCACCATCAGCTTCACAGATAATTTCGATATATAACTTTTCTTCTATATTCTCTTTCAGCCCGATAGAGATAGCTTGTGAGTCAATTAGTTTTTTACCCTCTGCTACGGCGTCAGGAGTGCTGTCTTTTAAGACTTCCAATTGATATTCGGATTTTCCGATTAATGCCCCTAAGGCGATAGCGATAGGTAGCCCAATCATTCCTGTTCCCGGGATGCCTACTCCCATGGCGTTCTTAAGAATATTGGCGCTGAGTAAAGCTTTAATCCTTTCAGGTCTTTTACCTAGTGTTTCTGTTGCTTTTGCTACACAAAGGGCTACGGCTATGGGTTCTGTGCACCCGATAGCCGGAACGACCTCGCGATTTATAAGGGCAATGATTTGCTCTCTTTCTGGTTTGGCGATCATAGTAGATAATTATTAAGGGGTCTTGCAAAAATCTTTTTGAAAGTGTGTCAAAACTCGAATAAAACTATCGTTTCGTTTGTCTTTTCCTTTTTGTTGATTTTCAGAATATGCTTTAATGAAGAAATATTCTGAAAGAATAAAATGATAGGTTTATTTAGTTTTGACACTCCTTCGACTTTTGACACACTTTGGTTATTTTTTATAGTTTTGTAATCCGGTCTGGAGGAAATCAACATATTTGTCTATATCCTCATCATATGAATATGATTTATTCAACGGTTTTCCCTCATTGTCAATCAATACATAGAAAGGTTGTGCATTGGCACCGAATTTAGAGCGTTGCAGGTAACTCCATTTATCACCGATCGTGCGTAGTGTACGTTCCTTACCGTTCTCCATCACTTTGATGTGTTCGGGCAATGGAGTTTTGTTATCAACGAACAATGTAATCAGTACATAGTCCTCAGTCATCAACTTGTTTACTTTCGGATCAGTCCATACAGCGGCTTCCATTTTACGGCAATTTACACATCCGTAACCTGTAAAGTCAAGCATTACCGGTTTTCCGGTACGTTTTGCATATTCCATACCGGCATCGTAGTCATCAAACTGCGCATGTACTTCATTGGTGTATAAGTTGAAGTCTTGTGTATTCATGGGAGGAGCAAATGCGCTGACAGCTTTCAAAGGAGCACCCCATAAGCCCGGTACCATATATACAGCAAATGCAAGTGAGATAAGAGCCATAAAAAAACGGGCAACACCTACTTTATCATCATCATCATCGTGAGGGAATTTGATCTTACCCAGCAAATAGAAGCCTAGCAAAGCGAAAATCACAATCCACAAAGCAAGGAATGTTTCACGGTCTAGAATTCCCCATCCATAAGCCAAGTCAGCAACCGACAGGAATTTCAAAGCAAATGCGAGCTCAAGGAAACCTAATACTACTTTAATTACATTCATCCAACCACCTGATTTAGGCATGGATTTCAGCCAGGACGGGAACATGGCAAACAGTGTGAATGGCAACGCTAATGCAAGAGCAAAACCTAACATGCCGATAGCAGGGGCAACTACACTACCTGTAGTGGAAACTTCTACCAACAAAAAGCCGATGATAGGACCTGTACATGAGAATGAAACCAAAGATAGGGTGAATGCCATCAGGAAGATACTTAACAAACCACTGGTCTGTTCCGCTTTACTGTCTACTGCATTGCTCCATTTTGAAGGAAGAGTAAGTTCGAATGCTCCAAAGAAAGAGGCTGCAAACACAATTAGCATCAAGCAGAAGAATATGTTAAAAATAGCATTTGTGGAAAGTGCATTCAAGGCACTGGCACCGAATATCAAGGTTATGGCAAGACCTAATAATACATAGATCACTACAATAGAAGCACCATATGTCCATGCATCACGGATTCCTTTCTTTTTGTCTTTGCTACGTTTTAAAAAGAAACTTACCGTCATTGGGATGATAGGCCATACACAGGGCGTAAATAAGGCTAGTAATCCACCGATAAACCCGGCAAAGAAGATGTAAATCCATGAACGGTCTTGTTGTGATGTCGTTTCGCCAAATGCGTTCAGCTCTTGGATAACCGGAGTCCAATAATCTTGGACAGCAGTGTCATTGCCGATCAGGGCGGCAGTTGTAGCACTATCTGTTGCGGTAGTTGCAGTAGCTGTTTCCGCTACAGGAACTTCCGTTATGGCTGTTTCTGTTTTTGCGGGTTCAGTAGTCTTGCTTGTAGTGGCAGCGGCAACTCCTTTTCCGGAGAAAGAGAAAGAAACTTCAGTAGGAGGCAGACAGTTTTCATCGTTGCAGGCACCGAATTCCATATAACCTTCTATCATATAGGTAGCGCCCGTTATTTTTAGTTTCTGAATGAAAATGGCAGTGTTCTCAAAGTAACGTAATTTCATTTCAAACACCTTGTCGAAGTTTTCAATTTCTTTACCTTGTGGAGTGAGCTTTCCTACTAATTCTACTCCTTCTATCTTGTCTACGTTGAAAGTAGCGGAGATAGGACCTCCCGAAGGAAGATCAGTGGAATAAACGTGCCATCCGGCATCAATCTTACCAGTGAATACTATTTGTGCTTCCGTATCGGAAATCGTCTTTAACTCGGTTTTGAATTGTACCGGATCTTGAATCTGGGCAACTGCCGGAAGCAATGCCATAACGATTAAGAGGCAACTTAAAAAAAACTTCTTTTTCATTACGTATTATTTAAATTTGGATTAATGTTCATACCGCAAAGTAAGGGATAATATCTTAGATATGCCTCTTTATACCTATATTAATATCGGCAATTGCTGTTTTCAGAATAAAAAAAAGAGCAAAAAGATAACCTATTGCTCTTTTTGAAGTTCCATAACTTTGTTCCTATATTGGGAGGGAGTCATTCCCACTGAGGATTGGAAAAGGTTATAAAAGGTGGAAATGGAGTTAAATCCCAGCTCTGTAGAAATGGCTTTCAGCGGAGTTTCGTTATTGGGGTCGGATAATAGACGGATAGCTTCTTCAATACGGAAACGGTTTACATAATGAGTGAAGGATAGTTTGGATTGTTCATTGATGATACGTGATAGATAAGTACGGTTAGTTCCTAATATTTCTGCTACTTTGTCTTTTGTTATAAAATTGTCTTTGTAAATTTTTTCTTCTCTCATAATACGCTCTAATGTACGGAAAAGTTCTAAACTTTTCTCGTCGGTGAGTGAGGAGGAAGCATATTTTTCGGAAGTAGAAACCATGGAGGGGGCATTGGTTTCCAATTCTTTTATACGGCGATTCAGTTCCGTTTCTCTTTTGATTGCTTCTTGATTTTGCTTGACTATACTTAAATAAAGTTTGTTTTTACGGCGGTAGAGGTAATAAAGCAATCCTAGAACAATCACAATGATAATAAGAATAAATGTCTGTTGTTGTATACGCTGTTCTTTCTGCATTACATCCAGTTTGCTTTGTTTTATCAAATTTTCCTGCCGCTCAGAGTCGTATTTGAATCGCATTTCACTTAAATCTCTTTCTTTGTCCTTGTTGAAAAGACTGTCGTTTTCCAAACGGAATATTTTATAATATTTCAGTGCGTCATGATATTGGTGCAATTGCTCATAGCAGGTGGACAGATTTTCGTATAGTTCATTGCGATGGATGGCGTTGACGCGTGCATAAGAAATAGCTATTCCTTGTTTTAACAATAAAATAGCTTCTAGTTGTTTGTTTTGCTGCATTAGTATACGTGCATATCCCAAATGGGCATAGACAATAGAGGAAGTTTGTGCCGCCTGTTTGTCCTTCATGGCTTTTTTGTAATATTCCAAGGCCTGGGCATATTCACCCATATCATATAATATATTGCCAAAGAGATTGTAGGTATGGGCTTGGTCGTAGAAATCATTTTCCAGCATCAATGTTTCGGCTTCATGTATATATTTCATTGCTTCCTCATTCTGTTTCATTAAAAAATACATATAGGCAGAATTTACTGCACCGGAATAAATGATGTATGGATTACGCATACTGTGTCCTAATTCATAACATTCTAATGCGTATTTGATACCGGCTGTATCTTTTTTGAGGTAATAGATGTTTGCTAAATTGCCTAAAAGCAAAGCGTATTGTTGTTGGAAATTATTTTGTTGTGCCAATTGGATACCTTTATAAAGCCATCGTATGGCACGGTAATAATCGGTTTCAATATTTGCAGAGTAGAGTCCGAGACTACCATAGACGGAACAAAGGGTGGAGTCATTATTCAGTTTGGTTGCTAGTTCAAGAGAAAGGTTCAAGTTTTTTTTGGCTATTTTTTCCCGTCCGCTCATCATTTGTGCTTGTGCTTGGTAGATATATGAATAGAGTTGGAGTAGAGGATTTTTAGTCTTGTCCGCTACGTTTTTCATAATCTCGGCGTAAGTGATGGTTTTGGAATAATCTCCTTTATTTAAATAGTATTGGCATAGAAACTTTAAGGCATCCCCGTTATCAGGTTCTTTCCTAATGATTTCCAACTGTTTCTCAAGGATGACGGGGCGCTTTTGTGCATGTACACAAAAGGATATTCCCAAAAGTAACAGTAAGAAAAGACATTTTAGTTTCATATGCTTTTTTTCGGTTGAGAGTGCAAATATAATAAAACCTTTAATTTTTCTTGTTCAAAAGTCTTGCATATTTAAAATAAAGTCGTACCTTTGCAACGCTTTCAACAAAAAGCACTTCTGAAAGGAAGTTTTGGAGAGGTGGCAGAGTGGTCGATTGCGGCGGTCTTGAAAACCGTTGTTCCGGTGTACTATTCGGTGTACCTGGTCTTATGCTTACATATGTGATATCCTCATGCTCTCAAAAAAGATCAAGAACTTTTCAAAAAAGACGACGACGTTTTTAAAAAAGAACAGGAACTTTTTTAAAAACGTCTTGGTCTTTTTTATTGTTACCAATGCATCGTAAACCGTCATTCTGTGGAGGTACAGACCTTTCATGCGTACTTTTTGCGGGGAAAAAGCCTAAAACACCCTACTTTATATCAAGTCGAAACGATCTATAAGAAAATGGTATGTGGCTGAAAACAAGTAATTTATGTGGAAATATACTTCAAAACATTGTGAGAGTATGAGAGCATGAATGAGAGCGATTTTTTTATCCTTACTACATAAACCGTTAATAATAAACATGTTATATATGCAGTGAGGGCATGAGGGTATACATGGCTCGAACTTTTCTTTGGAATATGCAAAACGGCTATATTCCACGATATAGGAATATATGCCGTTTTGATAGAGGGGAAATTTTTTATGGTATATAATTCCAATAATCCATATTTGTAATGGTTTGAACTATAATTTTACGATCTCCTTCTCGTATTTCGTTGGGAGCATTCTGAGATGCATACGATATTTTTGCGCCCACTCCTTTTGCTTTTAACATTTTATTGGGAACTCCTTTCTTTATAAGTGCATTGACTACAGCGTCTGCACGTTTTTGGGATAGATCCATATTGTATTGTGATGATCCTTTTGCATCAGTACATCCTGTGATGAGATATTTTTTGCTTGTGTCTGTCAGCATAATTTGAGCTATTTCATCAATGATAGTAGCTGCTTTAGGAGTTATTTCTGTTTTATCAAACTCAAAATAGATATTGTTGAATAAATCACATAAAACATTGGGCTGGTTTGGAGTCTCTACAATTTGTTTCATGATTATAGGTTTTTCTATTTCTTTTTCTATGATTTTTTCCACATATTGAATTTCCGGTTTGACTTTTAGGGATTTACCACCAATGCGCCACATCAATCGAATGCTTCCTTGCCATGAATTGGCTATATGTTTGTATGGCATGATGAGGTAGTCTCCTTGGAGTCCTATGCCAATGTTGTCATTAAGCCACATATTCACGCCTATTCCCAATGAAATAGGGATAAGATTTTGTTTATCTTTCCCTTCTTTAGTATAATCATTTGATAGATTCCATCCCATCTCCTCACTGTTGAATTCTTCCATCCCCTTATAGTTGATCTTAAAATTCTTGTACATATAGTTGGCTCCCATCCGTAGGAAAGGATCAATATAATTTGAATGGAGATATTCACCTAGACGCCACTGTAAACCGATTCCTGCCATACCTAGCCATCTTGATTCTTTACCGTTACGGACAGGATCGGAACTGTAGTCTAATGTTCCTTGTAAATCTAGATAAAAATGAGAGTTAAGTTCACGAGCAAAATATAGATTTCCTCCAAAAATAAAATCTTTTTTATTAGTACCTACAGTGTAACCGCCTTTATTATTAGTATGGAAATTAATAACATTAAAACGTGTCATTTGAAGTCCGGTTGCGCCTATACCTATTTCCCATGCTTTTTTATTATTATCGGCTGCTCCATTCTTTGCGCTTTTTTGTGCATTTATAGGTAAACCGAAACATAATACTGAGGTAAAGCATAGTATGAGATGGATTTTATGTATATATATTTTCTTCATATTTTTATTCTTCATAGATAACTTGTACTTCGGGCAACTCATAAGAGCTGCTATAGTTTTCAATAATAAATGTTTTTTCATCCTTTCCTTTTCGGAGATAACCTTGATAATATCTATAGAAATATGAACTGTTGCCACTGTCAATGTATATGGATGAATTTAAAAATGGTGCGAATACTTTGAACGTTGGAACTTCTGCAGAAGATCTGTTATTAGAACTTGATGCTTCTTGTGAGCCGGCTGTTGAGGTATATCTGAATGTGATATATGCCATTTTAAGTTTGCTGGCTTCTTCTTCAGTATATGCTATCGGTTCTACATAGTCCATTCCATTTTCTTTAACGACACGTGTGGTCGATGATTTGTAAATTCTTGTAAAGTCTATTTTTGAAAAATCCAATTCACCTTCAGCAGATGAGAAACTGGGTGCTTCTCCATTGGATATTATTTTTAATTTTAATGTTTTTAGCGTAGGTCCCATTTGATAAGGAGCTAATAAACAAACACCATTCCATTGGAAAGTTTCTCCATAATAAGGTTCTCTAGCTTTTACAGTGTAATAAACGTCACTTCCATCCCAATATTCAGATTGATTGTTTTTGAATTTTCCGGGATTTTCTTGAATGAACCGATAGGTATAAATATAGTAATAATATCCTCCATTATTTGAACTAGAGCCTTGGCTTGAATATAGTTTTTTATCTGACAAAATACTGTTGGGATTATTTTTGTCAGAGACTCTATATGCGTCTAAATTCCTTGAACCACTATTAGGTAAATAAGAAGGGATATTTTGCCATTGGTCTTCCGGATTAACTTTTCGTTGTATATAGAAATATAGATACTGATAATCGTATAATGAATTTGAATTATCGCGGAGGATCATTCTCATGCGTACTCTATTAGGAACATATGTGTTTTTAGCGGATTCTTGCGGCAACTTTCCGGCTAGGGTTACTTCTTTTACCGTTCCCCAGCGTAAGTTTATGTCTTGTATTTCGGGTAAATCTTCTTTAGGTACAATAAACTCTCCGTTTTCATTGGTAATGTAAGTTTTTTCCGCATTGATACCCGGCATGCCTTTTACTTGAGCTTTTGGTGCGATTTGTCCAGTTTCATCATATACTTTATAGAGTACACCTCCATCAGTTGTGCGTACATATTCACCATATTCTGATTGAGAATATTGTGCAATAACATTAGGTATACCCTTAATGATGGTAACTTCTGTTCCCGGTTTTCCTGGTTCTCCGGGTTTGCCGTCTTTGCCATCTTCTCCGTCTTTGCCATCTTTCCCGTGTAGATAGTCATAAAAATCCTTTAACGTATTTTTTTCACAGTCCCATACTCCACCATTTTTGTGGTCAATAAGTGCATCTGTTGTACCGCAAAATTTAGCTAAGTCATTTTTCCACAGTTCATGTGCTGATAAACCATTGCTTCCGTTTATTCCGTCTTTACCAGCTAAATAATTGAAAAAATCATATTCTGAAACTTTGTCAGAAGGCCATTTTTGTCCTGGATTTTTAGGATCATTAATATTGCCTGTTCCTACAGTTTCTTTCCATAGTTCATAAGTGGATTTTCCATTGTTACCATTTGTTCCACTGAGGTAAGTGTAAAAATCTGCCATTGTAATTTTATCTTTGGACCATGCTGAATTATTTTTGTCTTTGATTTTATCATTTTTGACGTCATTTACCCATAATTCGTATGCAGATGCTCCGTTAACTCCTTTTTCTCCTTGAGCTTTTATTCTTGTATCAGTAGTACCTATCCACCAATTTCCGTTATTACCTATATGGGGAGATACGCCATCATCTCCTTTCTCTCCTTGAGCTTTTATTCCTGTATCGGTGGTGCCTATCCACCAGTTCCCATTTTTTATCACCGGGGTAAGTCCGTCCGCTCCTTTATCACCTTGTTCTCCTTTGGGACCTTGCACTGCAATCCCTGTATTGGATGTGCCTATCCACCAGTATCCGTCTTTAATGAAAGGGGTTAATCCATCGCTTCCTTTTTCTCCTTGAGCTTTTATTTTTGTATCGGATGTATTGATCCACCAGTTTCCATTAGGACCAATATAAGGGGATGCTCCGTCTTTACCATTTTCTCCTTTTTGACCTTGAGCGGGAAAATTTGTATCATGATTGCCAATATACCAATTACCATTTTCACCAACATGTGGAGTAATACCATTTTCACCATCTTTCCCTTTTAAATATAAAAAGAAATGTTCCATTGTTGTTTGGTCTTTGGGCCAATTTATATTGCCGCCAGCAACAGATTGTTTCCATAATTCATAGGCGGAAAATCCGTCTTTGCCATTAATTCCATCCTTTCCATCTTTGCCGATAGCTTTGATTTTTGTATCTTTATTGCCGATATACCAATTCCCATTTTCGCCAATATGAGGTGATTCTCCGTCTCTTCCGCTAAGAAAATCCCAAAAATCGGCTTCTGTATTTTTTGAAGAAGGCCAAATGAGCGAAGGGTCATGAGGGTTGGTGACATTACCTTGGGTGATCAGGATTTTCCATTGATCGTATGCAGACATTCCATCTTTTCCTTTGTCTCCTTTTTCTCCTTTAATATAAACTAAAAAGTCTGCTAAATCAACTTGGGTGGAAGGCCAGTTTATATGACCGGTTTCAACTTCTTCTTTCCATATCTCATAAGCGGATTTGCCATTGGTTCCCTGAGGACCTTGGGGTAATTCAAAATCAATACTGCTGCACGAGAAAAAAAATGTGCAAAGTAGCACTGATAATACATAAATTTTGCATTTCTTCTTTGTATACATGACTGTAAATTATTAAAAATGAATTGTTCTTTGTTGTTACATATTGGATAAACTCCGTTCTGCTTTATTGAATATTGTATCGTTGGGGGGCATGCAATTTTATATTTTAGGTTATTCTGCTGTGTGCGATTTACATTATAATAATATTCACATTTTATTTGGGTGCAAAGTTCTATATTTGGTACTAAAAAGAAGTTGCGTATTTAAAAGATTTGTTTGCATATAATCATTCTTTCTTTTATATCTGCATAAAAAGGTTTCCTATTTTTCTAAATGTTCGTTTTGGGATAGTTTTAAATGGTAGATGCTTTATATGATTTTACAGAGGGGTATATGTGATAAGTTTTCCATATATTGATGGTGGATTATGATTAGGTTTTGTGATATTTGTTATTATAGATGTATAGAAACTCTTAAAATAGATCCATATACCGAGATCAGGAAACAAACTTATTATTAGCTTTAGTGTGTATGATGGAGATAACTATATTCATAATCTTTAGGATGCGGGATGTTTGTTTAATCGTTTGCAGAAACTGAATATGTTTCAAGAGAAGGTGTATCTCTTGATTCTTCTCCTTTTTTACGTATTTCGTTAGGAGTAGCTCCGATATTTCTTTTACAGTAGGTTGTAAAATGGGAGAAAGTCTTGAAATGATAGTCCAGCATTATTTGTTTGATGGGTAAAGTACTTTTTTTTAATTTGAATTCAATTTCATAAGATGTTTGTTTTTGTAACCATTGATATGGTGTATCTCCATGGAAGTTTTTTTTGAATAACTGTGTGAAAACAGTATCATTATATCCACATAAAACAGCTAGTTCTTTGGCTGTTCTGCAAGCTTTGTAATGTGTCATGACGGATACGAAGAATTGAAGGTCGTTAGATAGCGCATCACGGAAAATGGAGGCAATTTCATTCTTCTTATAGCAAATTTTAAATAATGAGAACAATTCATATTCTTTGGCTCGATGTAAGTCGGGAATTTCTGTTCCATTTTTCATGTAATCGACCAGCAAATCTAAGTAGGAACGCATTAACGGATAAATGGGAAGGACTTCTACCGGTTTTACTTCTTCGATGGATATATCTTGCAGATACTCTATTGTTCTGCTATGTAGATAAGGAGCCACAATATTACATGCATGAATGACAAGTTGTACTTCATCCATTGCCTTGATTTTACATTTATGTAAGCTGCTGATAAAGAAAAATTCATTCTGCATTGCCATCAGAGGCATGGATTCTATATGATCTCTGAATAGGCATAATGATCCTTTTAGAACAAAACAAACTTGAAATTCATGGGTTTCGTTCAAGTTTTGGATAATCTCTCCTTTACTTATATGAAGACACCTGAATTGGCTGAATCTGGATAGCGCAAGAGGATCACGGTATAAATTCTTTAGTAAAAATAGCATTTCCATACATTATAAACATTTTAAGATAAAAAAAGTTTTGATACATCTATCCCGGACAAATATAACTTGATATTTAAAATGTTTTAAAGCTATAGGAGGAATATGCAACTAAATCATTGCTAATATGAAATTGAATCTTCTGTTTAAGAAAGAGTTTATCAACATATGAAATTATAAGGTATTTAAGGCCGGATGCTTTGGATGGTAGCTTATAAAGTGGAAGATGTTTGCTGATTTTTTTTATGAGTGAATGTAAATAAGTGATTTGGAATGGAGATAAATCTAAGGATCTTTTTCTTATTGCAATGAACAATAAGGAAATTACAAATAAAAATCCGAATATAAGGCCGCTCATGTGATACTGATTACTAAGTATCGATTATATAAGTATTCCCCATCTTCGGGAGTATGGTTCAAAGTACAAAGCAACCATTGGCATAATGGATTATTTGTGTCGTGGGAACAATAGAAGTAAATAAGGAATGACGGACTACCTATAAGTAGGGTAAGTACTGTCAGAATCTCTATTGTTCTATGATGAAGTGTCTTGTTCACAGGCATTTCATGATGTGTCAATTTAATCATGCTTGCTTTTTTTACAAAATTGGTTATAGAAATACATACTGATAATACCTATTAATGGTGATAATTTTCGGCTTTATACCTAAAAATAAGTACTCGTGTATTTTATGATGTATATGATTATCAGTAATAAAACCCCAATTTTTAGGTATTGTGTACTCTTGGTGGCAAGGGTAACTTTGCAACAAATTTGAAAACATAAAATAATAACTATTAATCAATAAAACTAAAGTATTATGAAATTGAAAAACTTTTTAGCGATGATGGCTATTGCATTGTGTGCAGTAGCATGTAGTGACAATGATGATAAAAAGGAAGATACCGTGATTCCGGCTCAGGAGGTTGCTGGTATTTACAATGGAACATTATCACTCTCAGTATCAGGAAATGATCAAGGAACGTCAGACAGTCAGGTGAAAATTACTGCGGAAGAAGGGGGAACTGTTCAAGTTCTTCTAGTTGGCGGTGCTGGTGAAGGAATGATGTCATTGCCGGATATTGCTATACCTGGAATTAAAGTGCATACCTCCGATAATGTTACTTATATTTTGCCGGAAAGTGCTGTTGATGTAACTGTTGGTACTGTAAAATATACAGGAAGTTTACAAGGAACGATTAAGGATGAAAAGGCTGATCTGATCTTTACACTAAAGCCGGGAGCCATGCCTATGGCTATTACTGCGACTTTTGTAGGCACTAAATAGCATGAAAAGATATCTCTCTTTATTATAACCATACTGGGAATGATGCTTTTGCCATTCTCGGCATGTGATGGTATTTTGGAAGGAATATATGATAGTCCTGCTGCTTCGGATAGTAATGAATTGGGTTTTATAAGAACAGACCCTTCTACCCATTCGGGTACTATTTATATTGATGCTACTGATTATAGACGTTGGACTTTTATCGATTTCCATACACAAAAAGTAGATTCTGTAAATGTGACGGATTCTGAACAGAAAGAACCGGAGGAATGGGATATTGCTGTTCATCGTTATGATGTTAAAACCAATGCTGGAGCAGTATTGGAAACCGGTTTCACAGGTTTTTCCGCTTTACGGAATGCGGATGCGATGCCCGAAGGAGCCTATGTGGAGGATGTTTGGACTACCGCTAAGATAGCCATTGATATGTCAGGTATGATGGATGGTAATATTGTTTATATGGAATCCTATTATAATGAAGAACTATCCAAATGGTTGAATGTTGATAAAAGTAATATGCCACCTACCTATACTCTTTCAAACAAGGTTTATATGGTAAAGCTGAAAGATGGAACTTATGCGGCTGTTCGTCTCACAAATTATATGAATGCTAGTGGTGTAAAAGGCTTCATGACTATTGATTATATTTATCCGTTTGAATTGTAAACCGACATACGATATGCATAGATTACTCAGAAACGTGTGCTTGATACTGTGTTGGCTGATGGCGGTACCAGTATCAGCACAACGAATTATTTCGGGAACTGTATTTGATGAAAATAAAGAACCTCTGACGGGAGCAACAGTCTCCGTAAAAGAAAAAGTAACTTTGGGAACCACTACGGGTACACAGGGAAAATACATGTTGAAATTACCCGATAATAGAGAATATACTCTACAGGTTTCATACATGGGGTATATCTCGCAAACTCATAAAGTGTCTGTCAGTAAAACAGGTAAAGTTGATTTTATACTGAAAGAAGATGCTGTAAATATGGAAACTGTAGTTGTAACGGGAACCCGTACTCCGAAACTCCTGAAAGATGTTCCCATTGTAACTCGTGTCATTACTGCCGATGAAATAAAAAAAGTAGATGCTACCCATATTGGAGATTTGCTTCAGGCAGAACTGCCGGGAATTGAATTTTCTTATTCCATGGACCAGCAAGTTTCTCTCAATATGCAAGGATTTGGTGGAAATGCTATACTTTTTCTGGTTGATGGTGAGCGTCTGGCAGGTGAGACTTTGGATAATATAGACTACAACCGATTGAATATGGGCAATGTGGAGCGTATTGAGATTGTAAAGGGTGCGGCTTCTTCACTCTATGGTTCGAATGCGGTAGGAGGAGTGGTAAACATCATAAGTAAAGTGTCTGCGGAGCCTTGGACTGTGAATCTCAATGGACGTTACGGGGCTTATAATGAGCAGCGTTATGGAGGAACAATAGGTTTCAATGTTGGAAAATTCAATAGTGTGACTAATGTACAGCATACCCAAGTAGATGAAAAAGATTTGGCAGATGGAAAAACAAATGAGGAAACGGAGGATTGGGCATTTAAAAAGGTGTATGGTGATAAAACTTGGAATTTCAAAGAACGTTTGGTCTATACTGCTAATGACCATCTGAAACTGACGGCACGTGCCGGATATTTTTTTCGTGAACGTGAGAAGTCACAGACTAGTAAAGACCGTTATCGCGACTTCAGTGGTGGGGTGAAAGGAAATTATGTATTGGATAAAGATAAGGATCTGGAAATAGCTTATTCTTTCGACCAGTATGATAAGAGCGACTACTTGCCGCAAGATGCTAATGATGTACGTGATTATAGTAATGTACAACATTCGGTTCATACTTTTTATAATCATACTTTTGTCGGTAAGCATATTCTCACCGTGGGTGGTGATTATATGCGTGATTATTTAATGTCCTATCAGTTTGCCAATAATGGAAGTAAACATCAGTATACAGTGGACGGCTTTGCACAGTTTGACTGGAACCCGACGAAATATTTCAATGTCATCACAGGATTACGTTTTGATTATTATTCAGATTCCGATATTAATCATTTCTCTCCCAAATTAGGACTGATGTATAAAATAGGAAACTGTTCATTGAGAGGTTCCTATGCTGGTGGTTTCCGAGCTCCTACTTTGAAAGAAATGTATATGAATTTTGATATGGCAAGTATTTTTATGATTTATGGTAATCCTGACTTGAAGCCTGAAACCAGCCATAATTTTTCTCTTTCGGCAGAATATATGAAAGGTCGTTATAATTTGACGGTGACAGGTTTCTATAATGTAGTTGATAATCGTATCACTACGGCGTGGAGTGAGGCGTTGAAAGGGCAGGTATATACCAATATATCAAATATCAGGATATCCGGTGCCGAGGCAAATGCTTCCGTCAAATATCCTTGTGGACTGTCGGCACGTTTATCTTACGCCTATACACACGAGAATATAAAGAAAGGGCAACCTGTCATTTCAAGTACTCGCCCGCATACGGCTACTGTCCGTCTTGAGTATGACAAGCATTGGAAGAACTATGCGTTTAATGTTGCTTTGAACGGACGCTTTCTGTCCAAGGTGAATACGGAGGAATATACTTCGAACACTTCTTATGAAGAAACTGAGAAGGTGACCTATCCGGCGTATACAATGTGGAAGCTTACGTTGTCTCAGAAAGTATGGAAAGGTGTTGATATGACTTTGGCGGTAGACAACCTGTTTAATTATGTCCCTTTCCGTTATTATAATAATTCGCCTGCTACTAAAGGAACAACTTTTTCAGCCGGTTTGTCATTGGATATAGAACAATTGTTCAAATGAAATTTGGCTGCTAATACTAAATAAACTATGTGATTTAAATAAAGATATGAAGAAGAAACAATTATTGATTGGCGGAGGGATAGCAGTCATCTTGCTGCTTTTGTTTGGTGTATGGAATCTTTGGTTCAGTGCAACTAAAGTGGCTTTCATCAACTATCAGGTAATCAGTTTAGGGCAGATATCTAAAGCTAATGACAACTCATTTATTAAAATCAGTGAACTGAGCACAGATGATCTGAACCGATTGGCCGGTTATGATATGGTATTTATCAATGCCATGGGATTAAGGATTACTGAAGAGCAACGTGCGCAAATACAAAAGGCAGCCGATGGTGGTCTGCCGGTATTGACTACTGCCGCTACCAATCCTGCAAACAAGATTATTTCATTGGATTCCATCCAAGCGGATATATTGAAACATTATCTGTCTAATGGAGGACGTCGTAACTATCGCAGTATGCTGAATTATGTGCGTGTGCATATTGATAAAAAACTATTCTCTGTGTCTGAACCGGAAGCCGTAATGAAACGTGCCGATGATGTGCTTTATCACATGGATCCAAAGAAACCCGAAGACGAAGAGTTGGGTTTCAATACGGTAGCCGGATACAATACTTTTCTGCAACATAACGGCTTGTGGAAAGAGAATGCTCCGCGTATTATTGTGACCGGTCCGATGGGTGAACCTTCCGGGCTTATTGCTAAATTGGAGGAAACTGGCAATATGGTTTATCCTATACGTTCCATGCGTTCTTTTATTCAGAACCATGGAATTGATTCTGTCCGTCCGTCTGCTATTATCAATATGGCGCATGGACGTATGGGCGATTATATCGTAGATTATTTGGCGAAACAGAATATACCGCTTTTCTCCCCATTGAATGTAAATCGCTTGGTAGAGGAGTGGGAGAGTGACAAGATGGGTATGAATGGCGGCTTTATGTCACAAAGTATTGTTACTCCCGAGATAGATGGAGCTATCCGTCCGTTCGCTCTTTTTGGACATTATAAGGATGAGGAGGGTTTGCAACACGCTTATGCTATTCCAGAACGCTTGGAAACTTTTGTAGAAACAGTTAATAACTATATTGCTCTGCAGCGTAAACCCAATAGTGAGAAACGCGTTGCTATTTATTATTATAAAGGTCCTGGTCAGAATGCACTGACTGCGGGTAGTATGGAAGTGGTTCCTTCACTTTATAACTTGTTGCAGCGTATGAAACGCGAGGGCTACAAGGTGGACGGTTTGCCTACCTCTTCGAAAGAATTGGAACAGATGATACAATCTCAAGGAGCCGTATTTGGTTCGTATGCCGAAGGAGCTTTTGATCGGTTTATGGAAACCGGCAAGCCCGAACTCATAACAAAAGAACAATATGAGAGTTGGATAAAGAAATCCATTCGTCCTGAAATGTATGCCGAAGTAGTAGCTGCTAATGGTGAATTTCCCGGAGCATATATGACTACTTCCGACGGCCGTTTAGGAGTAGCTCGTTTGCAATTTGGAAATGTGGTGCTCTTGCCACAGAATGCGGCCGGTAGTGGGGATAATGCATTTAAAGTAGTACATGGAACCAATGCAGCTCCTCCACATACTTATATTGCTTCTTATCTGTGGACACAATTCGGATTTAAAGCTGATGCGTTGATTCATTTCGGTACTCATGGCAGTTTAGAGTTCACTCCGCGCAAACAAGTTGCTTTGTGCAGCAATGACTGGTCCGACCGTCTGGTAGGTGCATTACCTCATTTTTATATTTATTCCATCGGCAATGTAGGCGAAGGGATGATTGCTAAGCGTCGTTCGTATGCGGGATTGCAATCTTATCTTACTCCACCTTTTATGGAAAGTAGTGTCCGCACCATTTATCGTGAACTGACTGAGGCTGTCAAAACATACAATAATTTACTTCCGGCCGATGGGCAGGCTGTACTGTCTACCGGAAATAAAGACGCTTTGAACCGTGCTTCATTGGCGGTAAAGAAACTCACGGTGAAACTGGGCATCCATCGTGAATTGGAATTGGATAGTCTTCTTACTGTTCCTTATGCCGAGGAAGATATTCAGCGTATAGAAAATTTTGCAGAGGAACTGGCAAATGAGAAGATTACAGGTCAGTTGTATACAATGGGGATTCCTTACGAACCCATTCGTATTACTTCCAGTGTGTATGCTATGGCTACCGAGCCGATAGCCTATAGTCTGTTGGCATTAGATAAACTACGTAATCGTGCGGACGGACAGGTAGAGAAACATCGCACTCTTTTTACTCAGCGTTATTTAGAACCTGCACGTGATTTGGTCACTCGTCTGTTGGCTGATCCATCGTTGGCTTCTGATGAATTGATTTGCCGTATTACTGGCATTACTTCCGATGAACTTGCTAAAGCACATGAAATCAATAAATCCCGTAATACTCCTCAAGGCATGATGACCATGATGATGGCATTAGCTGAAGAGGCTCCGGCTGAGGCTAAAACACATGCTGATATGAGCAGTGGAATAATGCAGGCTGACCAAAGCGGATGTTCGAAAAGGAATAGCATATCCGGGTCTATGAAAGAGAAAATGAAGGAAATAGCGAAAGGTATGAATCCTGAGAAAGCTATGGAACTTGCAAAAAAAATGGGTGCAAGCCCTGAAGCTTTAAAGAAAATGGAAACAGGAATGTACAAGAGTCGTGCTGTAGGTATGAATACACTGGCCAAAGATACGGTTACAATGAAAACAACTTCTCGAGGAAAACGTGAAAAAGCGGATAGTGATAAATTCGGAGGCATGGAAGCGATGATGAAAGCTATGATGTCCAAGAAAAAAGAATATTCTAAAGAGGAGATGAATTTTGCTTTGGCTGTCGTGGAAGTAGAACGTACCTTGAAGAATGTGGGCAATTATAAGAGTGCTCTTTTGGAAAGTCCGGAAAGAGAATTGACCTCTATGGTGAATGCGTTGAACGGAGGATATACGCAGCCTTCACCGGGTGGTGATCCCATCGCCAATCCTAATACATTACCTACAGGACGAAATCTTTTCGCTATCAATGCTGAAGAAACTCCGTCGGAATCTGCATGGGAAAAAGGAAAACAATTGGCTGACAACACTATCGAAATGTATCGCCGTCGTCATAATGACTCTGTTCCCCGTAAAGTAAGTTATACATTATGGAGTGGAGAATTTATAGAAACCGGCGGTGCTACTATTGCACAGGTGCTTTATATGCTGGGTGTAGAGCCTGTTCGTGATACGTTTGGGCGTGTGACGGATCTTCGTCTGATTCCTTCTGCTGAATTAGGCCGTCCTCGTATTGATGTGGTAGTGCAGACTAGCGGGCAGCTGCGAGATATTGCCGCTTCACGTCTGTTTCTTGTTAATCGTGCCGTAGAGATGGCAGCCAATGCTAGAGAGGATCAATTTGAAAATCAAGTAGCAGCAGGTGTTGTGGAAGCTGAACGTGTATTAATAGAAAAAGGTCTGACTCCAAAAGAGGCCCGTGAAATGTCTACTTTCCGTGTGTTCGGAGGAGTGAATGGTAATTATGGTACGGGTATACAAAGTATGGTGCAATCTGGTGACCGTTGGGAAAGTGAAAAGGAAATCGCCGATGTTTATTTGAATAATATGGGTGCTTTTTATGGTAGTGAAAAGAATTGGGAAACTGTCCGCCAATTTGCTTTGGAAGCTGCTTTGACACGTACGGATGCGGTTATTCAGCCACGTCAAAGCAATACATGGGGTGCATTAAGTCTGGATCATGTGTATGAGTTTATGGGAGGTATGAATCTTGCTGTCCGTAATGTGACCGGTAAAGATCCTGATGCGTATCTGAGCGACTATCGTAACCGTAACAATGCCCGTATGCAAGAGGTGAAAGAAGCTATTGGTATAGAGAGCCGTACCACAATATTCAATCCTGCTTATATTAAGGAAAAAATGAAAGGGGAGGCCGGCGCAGCTAATACTTTTGCTGAGATTGTGCAAAATACGTATGGTTGGAATGTCATGAAACCTCAGGCTGTTGATAAGGAAATGTGGAATGAGATATATGATGTGTATGTAAAGGATAAATTTAACTTGGGAGTGCAGGATTATTTTGAAAAGCAGAACCCTGCCGCTTTGGAAGAAATGACTGCGGTAATGATGGAAACTATCCGTAAAGGAATGTGGCAGGCTAGCGGGCAACAGATAGCGGATATTGCCAAACTACATACCGATTTGGTGAATAAATATAAACCGTCTTGTTCTGGTTTTGTTTGTGATAATGCTAAATTACGTCAGTTCATAGCTTCTAAAACGGATGCACAGACTGCATCCCGGTATAAGGAAAACATCAGTCAGATACGTGAAGTTGCTGCTTCAAAAGAGCAAAAGGGTATGGTGATGAAAAAAGAAGAGATGAATACAGTCGGTACGGAACAACAGACGAATACGGTAAGCAATACTGTTGTTTGTGTTGTAGTGGTGGCTGCAGTTCTTGTTTTAATTGTATTGGTGCGTTGTCGCCGTAAAAAAATGCAGGAATAACAGGCTATGGAAACAGTTGTAGTTGTTCTTATGATATTGGTCTGTTTCAATTTTATGATGAAACAGACATTTCGTAAACGAGGATCGGTTGCAGCAATAGCTGTTGTAGCCACCCTCTTTGTGGGACTGATGTGCCCATATGCAATTCAGCAGTCTAAGACACAGATTGCTGATTGGTTGGCAAATGTCCAATTGATGCTTGACACTTCGGTGGTGCTTACAGTGGAAGTTGCCTTACAGATGGCTTTTTGTATGTTGGCTGTTCATGTGCTTACTACAGGGCCTGTTAAGAAACGTACTCTTTGGGCTTACCGTGCTTTACGTTGGTTTCCGGGGATTTTGATATTTCCTGTCTTGTTTAGCGGATTGGTATATCTTATCTTCTCTTTTCCGGGTGTTTCCTTTTCTCTTGTCGCATGGAGTATGGCGGTAGGTGTATTGATATTAATTTCTGTAGGCACATTGTTTCTTCGTTATCTCTTGCCGGAAAAGGAATTACGGTTGGAGCTATTGTTCCTCACTAATGCATTGACCGCCATATTGGGAATTATTGCTACTGTAAATGGTCGTACCGCCGTAACAGGTGTAAGCGAGGTGGATTGGGGGGCATTGACCGGCTTGATAATTATGCTGGCAGGTGGAGGACTCATTGGATTGGTTATATATAAATATAGACGAATAAAAACAAACATTTAAAACTTACTGACATTATGAATCTTATATCAGACATTCTGTTTTGGATTTCGAACGGACTTTTAGTCCCTGTTGTTGTATTGCTTATTATTCTTTTCATCCGTTCGCTATTATTGATAGGCAGTTTTTTCGGGCAGTATCTGGCTATTCGGCGTACGGATGCGTTGTTGCGTCAACAGCTTGATACACTGACTATAGATACTTTGCCCGAATTGGAAGGCAAACTTCCTGTGAAGTCGAACTCGTTGGTCATTGTGTATATCCGTCGGGTGTTGGGGTCAAAAGACCGTCCGGCACATGTGCAGCGCCTGTTGGCTGATTTTGAAATTACTGCTGATAAGGATTTGGCTATTTCAAAAACATTGACCAAGATGGGACCGATGCTTGGATTGATGGGTACATTGATTCCAATGGGACCTGCTTTGGTGGGACTTTCTACTGGTGATATCGCTTCTATGGCGTATAATATGCAAGTCGCTTTTGCTACGACTGTAGTTGGTCTGTTTTCTAGTGCTATCGGTTTCATAACCCAGCAGGTGAAGCAACGCTGGTATTTACAGGATATGACTAATCTGGAATTCCTTTCTGAATTGCTCACTGAAAAACGTACAGCTTGAGATGAAACGTAATTTATTAAGAAAAGAGGAGGATAGTGACCCGATGAGCGTGGTCAGCAATCTGTTTGATGTGGCGATGGTGTTTGCTGTAGCGTTAATGGTGGCCTTGGTTACCCGTTATAATATGACTGAAATGTTTAGTCAGGAAGATTTTACGATGGTGAAGAATCCGGGTAAGGAAAACATGGAAATCATAACCAAGGAAGGGCAGAAGATTAACCGTTATACCCCTTCTGAGGATCAGGATGTCAAAAGCGGCAAGAAAGGAAAAAAGGTGGGTATTGCCTATGAATTGGATAATGGAGAAATCATTTATATACCCGAAGAATAAACTTGTATAAAGGAAAGGGAGGATAAAGTTAAAACTAGAACTTGCCATTTTATATAGCCGAACAGAATTTATTTGAGAAATATAGGGCAAATAAAGTAACTTGACTTCGTGAGCCAAGTAAGTTAAGTGAAAGTGTCAAGTAAGTTAAGTTACTTGCCCAATGCACTTAAGTTACTTTTGAAGCTATCGGGGATTCATCCATCCTATTTCCCACAAGTTAATTCTGTTCGGCTTTTAGTTTGAAGTACCTTTATTACATACATATGTGTGGTCCGATATATATATGTATGTAATAAAGGTATTTTCCCTTTTTCTAGTATCGGTTGATAACTTTTTTTGCTTTGTTTACGGCAGTGGTAGGAGAAATCTTATCCATGCTTGATTCATCAAACATTTTCAAGGTTTTGTCTATATTCTTAATAGCTCCTTTATTGCCTTTTTCTTCAAATTCTTCTTTCAGAATGCGTACTTTCTCAAAAAATTGTATTCCTTCTGTCAGGCGTTCCAGCCGGATGGATGAACGGGCGCCCGGATAAATCATATACGTGTCTCCGGCAGCCCAAGCTGTGAAACGGCTGTCCTGTAGGGGATTTTTCACCCAGCTGTTTAAAGCCCAACGAAGATATCCGTCCAGATTTTCTTTCGCACTATGCCATGCCAGCCATTCAGCTTCGGCAGGTTCGCTGAAAGTGAAAGTGTTGGGGCGGGGCTCTGTGCAGCAGGTATAATAAGTAGTTACTTTGCCTGCCTTCCGGCGCGCTTCAATCTCTTCGGGAGTAAATTTCTCGGCAATGGTGATACAATAGTCATTCAGATCATCCAATAGTTCTTTGTGATAAGTTCCTGCCAAAGAAACTTTAAAGTCTTTATCAGCCTTACGGATCACTTTCAGTGTTTCCTGCATGTCCTTCATCGGGCGTTCGTCCATCGCAATGTGAGTGATATCGAACCAGCCTTTTGCTTTCAGATGCTTTGAGAAATCTTGCAGCATATTCATCCAAAATTCTTCATAAGCAACTTCACCCGGTTTGGCGTCCAAGAACTTGAAAGAGTTGCTGGCCTGATCAAAATATTGGAAAGAAAGGCGCCAGGGAACCATAGAATAGCAACTGATTTGTTTTTTGACACCAAGATCCATCATAAATTCCACCCACTTGTCGAATACGGTATAGTCAAAATACCAGGTTCCATCCGCTTTTTTCAACCAAGTGACCATGCTTTCAAAAGCATCATAGGTCTGTCCGTTCCAAGGCTTGTGCATAATGGAGGCTGTGATTACCTTACCACCTGCATCGGCATACAGTTTCATCAATGGGCGCATCAAATCGAAATGTTTTTTGCTGAACGGTTCCACATTGTAGTAACGGGATACTGCATAAGGGTTCTGCCATAAATCCAGATGGAAAGTCCATTCGGAAGGAGGAGGCAGAGTACGGTTCTTCACTTGGAGGTTCAGTTTTAATTCAGACAAGGTGATACCGTCGGCTTTCACTGTGACGGTTCCTGTGTATTTCCCGGCTTTAGTGCCCTGAGGGATGTTTACGCTGATCCATCCCCCTTGGGTGGAGTTGGCGGGAAGGGTTAGAGTAGGAGTGATATGGTCTATTACATCTGCTACTAAAGTTGAGTCAAAATCAGCACTGTTTCGATAGCCACATGCGCCCAAACCGTCTTTGTTCAGTTCATCGGTTATAACGTAACGGACAAAGCCTGTTCGGATATTCTCTTTACTGATGGTTGCACTGCCTGAGGTTAAATCGCTGACCATGAAAGTCAAGTCATTTAGCGATTTGGGAGTCCATACTACCAGTTGGGCTGAAATTTTCTCACCTTTCCATGCAGTAAGATTCATACTTTTCTGCGCACTATGGATGGGAGCCGGTTCCTCTTTCTTATAGCGGATGTCTGTGCTTCCCCAGCTGATTTGTGGAGCTGTAACTTTCGCCCATAAAGCGGGGTTGGTGGCAATAGGATTGGCTGCTTCCTGATAATATTCGGAAGTTTGGGCGTTCATACATACTGTTGACAACAGGAGAGCGCCTAGAAATAGGAGTTTTTTCATAGGTTATATAATAGTTAGTTGAAGTTACAAAGGTAACTCAGGGAGAGTTAATTTCCAAATAGGAACGGTGGAGTTTGCATAATTGCATAGGAATATTTATTTTTGACGAGTTATAATAATAAGGAAGATAGAGATGAAAAGAATGGTAAATGTGCTTTTTGCTGGTGTACTGGCTATGACTGTACTGTCCTGTGGCGAAGAGAAAAAAGGATATACTCTGAATGGAGAAATATCGGATGTTAAAGATGGAATGGTGTATCTGAAAAAATATCAGGATAAATCGTTCATAGCTGTGGATTCGGCTGTGATTACTGACGGTACTTTCAAATTTGAAGGTGTTTGTACTGAGCCATTGGCTTATGGGCTGACTACGTTTAGGGATAGCAAACGTCCGTTGGTATTCTTTTTAGATAACGAAAAGATGCAGTTGAAGATGAATGAATCAGAAAAGATACTGACAGTGACAGGTTCTGCCATTAAATGATCTGTATGCACAAAATGCTCCTTTGACTCGTCAGGATGGATATAGCATAGATAGTCTGGTTGCTGTTCACCCGGCATCTGCTGTTACCCCTTATTTCATAGTGAAGGATTTCGCTTATAAGTTGAATTTGGAAGAAATGAAGGCATTGCGTGCCAAATTAGATGCTTCATTGGATGAAACCATGTATGTCAGTCAAATAGATGGCTTTATCAAGCGGATGGAAGATATTCAGGTCGGTGCTGTGGCTCCGGATTTTACATTGCCCGATGTAGACGGTAATCCTGTCACATTATCCGGTTTGAGAGGAAAATATGTACTGATTGATTTTTGGGCTTCCTGGTGTCCTGATTGTCGCAAGGAAAATCCGAATATTGTTGCTGCCTGGAATAAATACAAGGATAAGAATTTTACTATTTTAGGAGTTTCTTTGGATCGTAAGAAAGAACCTTGGTTGGCCGCTATTGAGAAAGATCAATTGGCATGGACTCATGTTTCAGACTTGAAGGACTGGAAATCGGATGCAGCCGTGCAGTATGCTATTCGTTGGATTCCTATGAATTTCTTGTTGGACCCCAATGGGGTGATCTTGGCTGTAGGATTGGAAGGGGAGGCTTTGCAACAAAAGCTGGATGAGGTTTTGAAATAACAAGTTTGCTGTAAGATTATGAAAATAAATGTACCAAAAGCCAGGGGTTACTGTTGGTTCTCCATTGGCTTTTGATACATTTTGTTGTCTTTGTTCACATCATTGTTCTTTCTCTTTAGTCATTATCACGTCCGAAGGAACAGAAAATCCTATCAGTTCTGTATATTCATCCGGTTCTTCAAGGGCTAATCCTAATTTTTCATCCAGATGCCAACGAATTTTATCGGAAGAAAGCAGAAGTATTTTTCCGCCTAATATCCCTTTTCCGCCGAAGTGCTTCTTCCGTTGGTCGTAAAATAAAACTCCGACTCGATTAGGATCAATGTAGTCCAAACTGGTAGCATTGTTTGAAGCCCAGATAGAAAAATCTTGAGTTCCCTTTTTTTTGTCCAAGTGCCAAATAGTATCTCTGATACTAAAATAGTTTTCTACAATTATTCCCTTCACTGATAGAAAATATCCTCCCATAAGACCATTTATAATCATGTGTTGATCCTCTGCATATCCTTTTTTAAGAACTATTTTAAAAATCGTATCATTTGACTGATACATCCAAGTCCCGATATAAGCATCCAAGTTTTTTGTTGGAGCAATTTCCTTTTGGGCAAAACTAACTGTGCTGATAAAAAACAAACACAAAACAAATTCTATTCTTTTCATGACTTTTCTTTTTATTGGTTACATTCCATATTTACAGATTTCCCATTAGAAGCTAGTTCCTGAGCATTCCAAGTCGGATTGCTTTCATCAATATTCGAACTAAACATCACTGACAGACCGGAGTTATTGCGATCTAAAAATTTAAGCAACTGACCTATACATTCATCAACTCCCCCTCCGCTTGCACCAACTATATAAGCGTTCCAACTTTCGGAAAGTTCACCATTTCGAACTTTGGTAGCGAAAGTATTAAAATCTGTGGGAGAAGTTATCATAATACTCATACATCCGAACTCTGAAACTACTCCATAAGTAAAATTCTCTGATTTCACATATCCCTGTTGGTATCGTATAGCTAAAGCCTTTAAATCTGCCCATGAAGTAATCATAGAGCCTGTAGGGTGGGAATGGTACCATTCCATGATTTCTTTTCCTGCTATTTGATCATTTGTGAATTTGGCACTTCCTGATTCTTGTACGTTCGGGAAAATAGTTTGCCCGTCTGAAGTCTGTATAAAGCCTTGCTCCACAGTATTGCCTGCGGAAAATGTTTTTCTATACACATCTTTTATACGCGATTTAAATGCTGCGTCCTGCGACAATGTTTTAGCACGTTTACAAGGAGTAGGAGGTGTTTCAGGAGGATTTGAAGGAGGATTATATCCACCACCTCCGCCATCCATTTCGTCATCATCCAATGAAACGCAAACTTCATGATACTCAGGATGTAAATACTTGTCGCAAATTACATCGATGCCGGGCAGCCCCAGTTCATGATCCCAAACGATATCATTATGACAATTCCGCTTTTCCATCCAGTCTATTTCCGTATTACATACGGATTGTCCTCTTCCTCTTTGCAAACTCATACGGTATCCTTCCTCTGTTCCCGGAGAAATGGAGGCTGTTATTTTCCCTGATTCATATTTCCAACCATTTACCAATCCATAATTGAAATTGTAGAATAAAACTTTTCCATCAAAATCAGCTTCACGATGTAAATAAGAATTGTTTTCAAAAGAGGTGGTATGCATCAAATAATCATAAGTACCTATGAATACCATGATGAAGTTGTAAATCTCACCTGTTTCTAGATTCTTCAATATTACCATGCGTGCTACATTATATATTTTATCCAAATCATCTTGTAGTTCATATTTTTCTTTTGTCTCGTTATCCATAAAAAATGTACTACCGCTTGTCATTAGAGTCGTTTCGACTACCTCTAAATCTCCTTTTCTACTTTCTTTAGCCTTGTTCCAATTAGGCTTTGCTGGAATTCGCCCGTCAGCACTTAAGGATCTAACTGTAGTAGCTGAGGAATTGGTGGCATTATACCATTGTTCTGCTTTAGCAATGGTCAATTCTTTATTGCTGTCAAAAATAACTTCATCAGTTACATTGGAGGACCATTCATCTTGCCAACATGAATAAACTATCATACTGACAAAAACCAAAATGCCAACAATAGAAATTTTTCTTTTAAGTGTTTTTCGTTTCATAGTATCTATTTTTGATTTGTGGTTAGTATGGGTTGAGAATATTTGCAATAATATCAAAAAAAGTAACTTTACAAAACCCTTAAGTAAAAAGATAGTTATTAGAGAGCCTTTATTTAAAAGCCTTCGGCTTCGAAGCTATCTTTTTTCGAAAGTATCTGTAATAAGCGTTAGTGCCCCATCTCCGGTAATATTACAAGCTGTTCCGAAACTGTCCTGTAATGCAAAAATCGTAAGTAGTAATGCCGTTCCGGCTTCATTAAAGTGAAGAACAGAGATGATTAGCCCTAAAGAGGCAAGTACTGTTCCCCCCGGTACTCCCGGTGCACCGATGGCGAATAATCCTAATAACAGGATGAATAAAGTAATTTGTAATATGCTGGGCATACTTCCATAAAGCATTTGGGATACAGTGAGTACAAATACGGTTTCTGTCAGGATAGAGCCGCATAGGTGTATATTGGCGAATAAAGGTATCGTCACATCACTGATTTCTTTTCGAAGGATAGGGCTTTTGCGGGCACATTCCAACGCCACTCCCAGCGTAGCTGCTGAAGACATTGTACCTAATGCTGTGAGGTAAGCAGGACCATAGTATTTCAATACCTGCCAACTATTTTTTCTTGAGTAAACAGCTGCAATGAAATAAAGCAATGACAGCCAGATGAAATGACAAACAATAACAACTATCAATACGGAGAGGAATACCGGTAACTGCTTCGTAACAGCTCCCTGATAGCTAAGAATGCAGAAGTTAGCGGCAATAAATACGGGAAGTACGGGAAGCAGTACTCTTTTCACCAATTCAAGTACCATCTTTTGAAAAGTATCCAGTAGTTTTGATATTTCATCCGATTTAACCCAAGCAGTAGCAAGTCCTATCAAAGCTGCCAGTACAAGGGCCGTCATAACATTCATGACCGGTGGAATATCTATTTTTAGTAAATTTTCCGGCAATGCTTTCAGTGTATTGGCATCATCGGCTATATGCAGAAAAGGAATCACATTGTAACCTACGGCTGCTCCGAAAAAAGAGGCTCCGATAGATGATAGGTAGGCTATGCTGAAAGCGAATAAAAGCATCTTTGATGCATTGCTGCGCAAATGGGCAATAGAGGGGGCTATGAATCCCAGAATAATAAGGGGAACCAGGAAAAATATAATCTGTCCCGTGATGTGCTTTATACAGATAACGACTTCCAGCACTGCGTCATTAACAACAAAGCCTGCCGACAGTCCGATAATTACGGCAATAAGCAGTTGCACGATGGTGTTACTTAGAAACTTTTTCATATATTTTTTTCAGTTAAACGATGAATATCCGGAAAAAGTTTGCTGTATAGGTATGTTATTTCATAGCTTGAACAAAGATAGAAAAATAAAATAGAATGCCGTATGAAAAACAGAAAAAGACGGGAAACATCACGCTCCCCGTCTTATGAAATCTTTTTGCCTTATGCTAATACCTTGATTAAGTGAAATATTTAAAAATCTCTCTTATAAATAATAGTTGTTACTGAAATATGAATTAAAAGTTGTTTTTACCTGTGTCCCACCATAGCCGTGTACCGCCATTGTCTGCACCACCAAGAGCCGTACACAGATTTTTATACTGCTCAGGATCTTTTTTGGCATCATCTTGTGAGAAGGGGAGGCGGCGAATCATGATGTCTGTATCAATTGTACCATTGCTGTTGTTGGTTTGTACTTTGAATAATTTCGGATATCCGGTACGGCGCTGTTCTGCCCATGCTTCCATGCCTTCTGGCCAGCAAGCAATCCATTTTTGAGTGATAATTTTTTCAAGTTGTTCTTCTTGATTAACTGCATCGTCAAAATTGGGAGTGGTGGTTATTAATGCTTTCATGTCTTTTCCGGGGCCTGCTGCGTAATTAATGTAATCTGTCGGTTTACCTTTACTTGTCAGATATAGGCTTGCATCTCCGGCACCCCATTGGCTGAATGAAGTTTGGACACCGGTTTCATAACATTGCTTTGCGCTTTCGTTTTTCGGATTGATACCTCGTAAAGATGCTTCGGCACGTAAGAACCAAGTTTCTGCTGCTGTCAGAAGAACGGCGGGTGTGGATGCTGTGATTGTTTGGGTGTTGATAAAGGAATAGCTTTGGTAATAATTGGGGTCACCGTCCTTGGCATATACTCCTTGAGGTACTCCTAGATATTCCTCTGTATGCTCTGCCAATGTCGCCGGATTATAATATATACTGATGCGTGGATCTTCATAACCGTTTAGGACAGAAGCTATTGTTGCTCCCATATAGGTTTCTCCCCAACCGGCAACACCTGCTAACGGGTTTTGATACCCCTTACCGGAGATTTGTATGTTTTCATCAGAAGATTCTATGACACCATAAGAGTTTTCTAATGCTTTTCGGGCTTCACTGGTAGCAAGTGTCTTATTTACATTAGATACGCGCATAGCTAGACGAAGACGTAATGAATTGGCAAATTTTATCCATCTGCTGGCTGTAGGACAATTGCACATATTAATGCTTTTCACGCCATCTTCTTTGCCGCCTTCTTTCAAATAAGTATCCAATGCGTCTACAGCTTTATCCAGATCATCAAAGAATGCTTTATAAGCTTCTTCTTGGGTATCAACAGAGTTTGTTTCGTTTTTTCCGAATTTAGAATAGACAATAGGGCCATAAGTATCAGTTATACGGTGCATGGCTTCTACTTTTAAAATAAGGGTTGCACCATAAAAATGTTTGTATTTGGCTTCATCTTGTGTAATTAATGTTGATTTATGGGCTACTGGAAATATATAATTATAAGTATAATTCCACGCACTGGCTGTCCATCCGGCCTCTAATGCATATACTGTATTTTTATCGCTGAATTTGGAGGCAAAATCATGAAAATATCCTGAGAACATATCATGATTCAAGTTTTGGAATGTCTGCCAAGGCCAAGTGGTGCCTTCTCCCCAGTCGTAGTTAAAATAAATACCTTTTTGAATTGTCTCAAAGTTAGTAGTGTATTTTTGGAAATCATATTCTTTTACAGTATCATCAAAACTACCGTTGATTTTATTGTCAGATTCGAATCCGTCTGTGCATGAGGCTAAACTCAGAAGGCTTCCCACGCATAAAATTGAAATATATTTTGAACTTTTCATAATGTCTTTGTTTTAAAATTAGAATGTAAATTTAACGTTGAAACCAATATTACGTGTAGTCGGCATGCCGAAAACATCAACGCCCTGCAGAGTATTACCTACTGATAAAGTTGCATCCGGGTCAAATGGAGCATCTTTGTACAAAAAGAATAAGTTACGTGCAATCAATGTGAGATCTAATCCTTTGATGAATTTGGTTTTGGCAAGGAGGGTTTCCGGGAATGAATAGCCTAGTGTCAATTCTCGTAAGCGTACATTCGTTGCATCATACATATAGTATTCTGAGATGCCGTTACGTCCTCCGACTGTACCATAGAAGTTAGGAACATCTTTGAATTGGATGCCTTCATATTCCACATAACCGCGATCACGGGATTCTCCGGATTCTTTGCTGACTCCCATTGCGTCAAGATGTGCTTGTGTCAATGACATGACATCTCCTCCGATACGTGCATCAATCAAGAAATATAAAGTAAATCCTTTGTAAGTAAAGGTATTGCTCCATCCTAATAAAGCATCAGGATTAGCGTTGCCTAGTAAAGTGTTGTTTCCTGTTACTTTGATTGGATTTCCTGCCTCATTTAATTTAATCTTACCATTTTCATCTCTTTCGAATCCGTTTCCATAAATATCTCCCAGTTTTCCACCTTCTTTTACCCACATGTCATAAGCCATGGAGAACCCTTCAGAACCGTAGCGGAATGATTTATAGTCCTTGTGTAAGGAAACAACTTTGTTTCTGTTCATGGACATGTTTACAGCGGTTTTCCAACGGAAATTTTCATTCATCAAAGGAGTACCCTCTAGTGTCAATTCGATACCAGTGTTACGAATTTTACCTGCATTGATATAACGGAACGCATAAAGTGAACCAGCCGGATTGGCTACTCTTAACAGTTGGTTTTTTGTATCAGTACGATACCATGTAAAGTCAATACCGAAACGATTATTGAAAAACTTCCATTCTGTACCGAATTCAATGGAAGTACTGATTTCCGGTTTCAAATCACCACGTTGTTCTATATCGTTTGTTTGGATACTTCCACCACATTGAATGATATCAGCTAAATTGGTGATGCCGATGGGAAGGTCATTGCCGACCTGTGCAAATGAACCACGGAATTTTGAAAAATTGATCCATTCCGGTAGTTTGATGCTGTTGCTCATAATCCAAGTCAAACCTACTGACGGATAGAAAAATCCATTTTTCATACTTTCTGTGTTTGCCAGGGTGGAAGACCAGTCATTACGTGCTGTAACATCCAGATAAAGAGCATCTTTCCAACCCACTTGTGCTGTACCAAATAAAGATTGTATAGTACGTTTCGCATCAATTGTTTGGTTGATATATCCCTTTGAAGAGAATATGATATTGGAAACGGTAAATACATTAGGACGATATAAAGATGCTGTTTTGGAGTCGATCATTAAAGAATTGGCTTTGCTGACGTTAATGCTGGTTCCTAATGCGGCATTGATGGAAAAATCACCAAAGGTTTTGTTGAACATGGCCATGAAATCACCATATACTTGGAAGTTTTGTTCATCCGACCATACATAGCGTCCGTTAGGTAACCCTGTTTCATCATTTTTTCCGGCAATGTTTGCTGCTGTTGATGCATACATCTTGTTGTCAAACTTATCACTTACATAGTCTACATTCCCGCGTGCCTGGATACTTAACCAGTCAGTTGCTTTTATATTTGCACTGATAGAAGCTAATGCACGGTAACGTTTACTCTTGTTGGTCACACGATTTTTTATCCAGTACGGATTCTGATCCCATTCACTGAATGAGCCGTCTTCATTTTTTGTGTACCAATTCTGTAAATTCATATTGCGGTCAGTATCGAAAACTTCAAAGTTTTCAGCGTAGGGAGCCAGATCGGCACCACGGGGAAAAGAATACAAGCCAACCAGCGGATTCAGATAATAACCACCTCCGGCAGGAGTGTTCCGGATAGTTTGTGTCATCAAACTGGCATTTCCATCCAATTTCAAGCGATCGTTGAAAAAACTGGCTGTTTCACGGAAAGTGATATTGTGCTTTTGAAGCTTATTTGAGTCCACGATACCTGTCCCCCGGGTATTGGCATAAGAAAAGTAAGTTTGCATTTTGTCATTACCTGTTTGGAAGGTTAAAGAGTTGATGGCTGTAATACCATTGCCAAACCAATTACCTACGTTATCATAGTCTGTCAGATTTCCTTTGTCGCCCCAACTGCTGGTACCATCGGCAGTTTGTCCATAATTGTTTTGGAATTGGGGCAGGCTGATAGCATGGTCTACTGTCAGGTTGGAAGAAAATGTAATTCTTGACATACCGGCTTTCCCTGATTTTGTAGTAATTAAAATAACACCGTTGGCAGCTTGGGAGCCATAGAGAGCAGCGGCAGACGCACCTTTTAATATACTCATACTTTCAATATCATCAGGGTTCAAGTTGGAAACACCGTCACCAGAGTCATGGTTGACCCCGTCATTTTCACCTCCCATAACGGTGGCTGTTGATTCTGTTGTGATATTCAGCATAGGAACGCCATCTATGACATATAACGGTTGGTTGTTACCACTGGCGAATGCTGAACGTGCACCACGGATAGATACTTTTGCCGAACCTCCCAGACCGGATGAACTCTTTGTTATTTGCACACCGGCAGATTTACCGGCTAATGAATTGATCATATTAGCGTCCTTTACTTTATTCAGTTCGTCACCATTCAGTTGCTGAGTGGAATAAGTTAAAGAGGCTTCTTTCTTTTTAATACCCATAGCGGTTACTACAACAGTTTCCAGTTTCAATGCATCATCTTCCATTTTAATGGTAAAATTAGTCTTTCCGTTTACTGGAATTATGACTTTTTTATAACCGATATAAGATATAACCAGTTGTGCATCAGCCGGAACTTCTAACGTAAAGTTACCGTCAATATCGGTAATTGTACCGTTAGTAGTACCTTGTTGAATAATGTTTGCACCGATAATTGCTTCACCTTGCATATCAGTTATAGCACCTTTAACAGTGATTGTATTTTGCTGCTTCACTTCTTCACGGGCTATATTGCTTTCTTTTGTCAAAACAATGTTTTTACCTTCCATAACATAAGTGATACCAGTTCCGGAAAAAACTTCATCTAGAATTTCGGATACGGCTTTATTTTTTGCGTTGATTTTTACCTTGCGGCTTAGATCTACATTTTTCTTACTATAGACAAACAGGTAATTAGTTTGTGATTCGATGGCAGAAATCAATTGGGCTACCTTCATGATGTTGGTATCCAGACTGACTTTGGCGTTCTGAGAGTGTACATCCATACTGAATGCGCTGAATGCTGTGGTTAACAGAAGAATTAAGGTGATCTTCATAGTTCGTAATATTTGTTTAAAAGCTAAACTTTTTGGGCATAAGTACCCTTCCAAAGAAATTTTTCTCATATCTTTGTAATGTGTTAAGTTAATAAATTTGATTAAGGTCAATTGTTAGCTGTCGAATCGGGGAGTATGGGGGTACTTTCCGATTCTTTTTTCAAAGGTTCTTATGTAATCATAATGGTTAATTTTTTAAGGTTAAACTTCTATTGTGATTTTATTCTATAGTTATCTTGTTATGTTCGTTATCAATATCGTATTTGAACGGATGGTCTTTTTGTATAACTTTTAGTATATGCTCTATGCCATCCAAATCTTTGAATTTACCAGTGCAACGGTAGTTCTCTAAGATTTTAGGATTCTTCACTGTTATCTTATAATTATAATATAGAGCAATCTTGTCCAGTAACTCTTTAAACGGAACATCATCGAAATAATAAATGCCTTGCATCCATGCCAAAGCATTGTTACTGCTCATTTCGCCCGTTCTATATTTGCCGTTTTCCATCGAGAAATACTTTCCTTTCGTCAGTCTGGTAATTGTTTTTTCTTCTTTTGCACTGTTGGTAAGCAAGTTGATGGAACCTTCTATCAGTCTGGCTATAAAACTGTTTGAACCTTTATAGGAGCATACATCGAATTTTGTTCCGGTGACTTGCACCTTTATGTTTTCTGTCTGCACATAAAAAGGAATCTCCTTATTGTGTGCCACCTCGAAATAGGCTTCTCCGTCTAACGTGACTTTACGGTCTTTTTTACCGAAGTCTTCATCATAAGTTAGTGTGGTTTGGGAGTTCAACCATACTACCGAACCGTCAGGGAGGTCCATCTGCGCACGTTGACCTGCTGGAATACGGATGGTTTGTGACAATTGTTGTTTAGGTTTGTGCATATGTGGCAAATCCATGACAAAAACAATAGCCAACATGGCGGCAATGGCAATCAGCGGATACAGATACAGATGTCCTTTCGGCTTCCGTTGTATGTTCGAACCGTCAGAAAAAAGGGTTACATCAAACAGCATTCGCTCTTAGAAAGTGTTCCTTGTTTTCTACACTGCTTTCTACCCATTCCACAATCTGGTTTTCCTCTTTTTTCGGTGGTTTCTCCTCTGAAATATTTATGTAGCAATTCTGTCTTCATTCTTTCCGCATTTTGTATATAGAACAGGATAGTGGGAAACAACCCTAGCGGAAAAATGATTTTTTTTTCGATTTTCTCAAAAAAAGTGGTTTTTACCCTCTTTTTTCATTTCAAGTAAAATTATTACCCCCCTGACACACTGCTAATAAAAAATATTAGTAACTTTGCAACACCCAAAATAAGCGAGATTGTATTTATACACTATAAACAAAAATAAGAGATTATGATGACAATTGACAAATTCAACTTTGCCGGTAAAAAGGCAATTGTCCGTGTGGACTTCAATGTACCTTTGGACGAAAATGGTAAAATTACTGATGATACTCGTATCCGTGGTGCTCTTCCTACACTGAAAAAAGTGTTGGCTGATGGTGGCAGCTTGATTATCATGTCACACATGGGTAAACCCAAAGGTAAGGTAAATGCTAAATATTCATTGAGCCAGATTGTCGATGCTGTTTCTGAAAAATTAGGTGTACCTGTTCAATTTGCTCCTGATTGTGCGAAAGCCGGTGATGCTGCAGCTGCTTTGAAACCGGGTGAAGTCCTGTTGTTGGAAAATTTGCGTTTCTATCCTGAAGAAGAAGGAAAGCCTGTTGGCATTGACAAAGAAGATCCTGCATACGAAGATGCCAAGAAAGCGATGAAGGCTTCTCAGAAAGAATTTGCCAAGACTTTGGCTTCTTATGCTGATTGCTATATCAATGACGCATTCGGTACTGCTCACCGTAAACATGCTTCTACAGCCGTTATCGCTGACTATTTCGATGCGGACAACAAGATGTTGGGGTATTTGATGGAAAAAGAAGTTCAAGCTGTTGATAATATCCTGAAAGATATCAAGCGCCCGTTCACTGCTATTATGGGTGGTTCCAAGGTGTCTACTAAGATTGGTATCATTGAAAACCTGATGGATAAAGTGGATAACTTGATTCTTTGCGGTGGTATGACTTATACTTTTGCAAAAGCTCAAGGTGGAAAAATTGGTAATTCTATCGTAGAAGATGACAAATTGGATTTGGCTCTTGATATCATTGCTAAGGCTAAAGCTAAAGGTGTGAATTTGGTATTGGGCTCTGATTGTGTGGCTGCTGATGCATTCTCTAACGATGCTCATACTCAGGTTGTTCCTGCAAATAATATTCCTGACGGATGGGAAGGTTTGGATGCAGGTCCTGAAACTCAGAAAGCATTTGCTGCTGCTATTGAAGATGCCAAGACTATTCTGTGGAACGGTCCTGCCGGTGTTTTTGAATTCGATAACTTTACTGCCGGTTCACGTGCCATCGCTGAAGCTATCGCAAAAGCAACTAAGAACGGTGCATTCTCATTGATCGGTGGTGGTGACTCTGTAGCTTGTATCAACAAGTTCGGCATGGCTGACCAGGTTTCTTATATCTCTACCGGTGGCGGTGCTTTGTTGGAAGCAATTGAAGGAAAAATTCTTCCGGGTGTTGCAGCTATCAAAGGTGAATAATTAATTTTCTGCTATATATAAAAAAGGCAGCCTTCGAAAGCTGCCTTTTTTTATATTCTTTATTTTGTACTTTTCAGAACATGAACAAAACTGTTGCTACCAGTCTGTTGTTTGAAACAGAATGAGTATCAATAATCTTTCCGTTAGAACTTTTCATGGAACCATACCATGCGGAAGTAAGATTGTATTCAACTCCCAATTTCCAGTGAGGCACATTATAGGTTAGTTCTGCGCTGGTGCTTACCAATTGGTCTACATTGGTTCCTGTACCATACATTTTACTTATTTCGTCACTCGTTCCTAAATTTTTCATATAACCTAAAAAAACAGCCGGTTTCCATTTCTTACCGTATGCAATGTTTAGCCATGAACTAGAATTCCGGTTGGGGGAATACTCTTGTTCTCCCGTACGGGCATCAGTGGATTTTACACCGTATCCGCCCAGCATGGATACTTGTGTAAGATTGGAACCCAAAATACTTTTTGCTGCCACATACCATAGGGGAGAAGTATATTTCATGTGAACTTCGTAAGACAGGGCAGTGACACGTTCATCCACTTTGTAAACTTCATCTTCTACTACCGATTGAGTACGAGGTTTTAATGAAATCATTTCAATGCCTGCTCCCACTAGCCAGTTGCTTCTTTTGTAATCTGCACCAATATAGATTTCGGGTATACAACTTTCTTTTATGTATTTCTGGCTTTTCCCATCAGGACCTTGAGACAGGTATTGGGATTGCCAAATAGCCGCGCCTGTCAGTTGTATATCACCAGCTTTGTAGCGGAATCGTATTTGTGGGGCACGGCTGAACGGTTGGAAAGGAGCTCCCATATTCAGATTCAGAATTTGTGGAGCAACGTCACCATATAACGGATGCCAGGTTTGTCCCAACAGTAAAGACGGTTTTCCCCAATCAAGGTTTAAATAGGCATGGCGCAGACGTACAGTGGAGAAGGTTGTTCCTGATCCGCGGAAGTCCATTTCTACTTTTGCGGAGGTTTTTGCTCTTCCCAACTTGGGACCTTGCACATCTATTCCCAAACGGGTATATAAAGTATAAAAGCTTCCATTAGCTGTCGCATTCAGGTCTTTACCTGTTGCATCGTACACTTTATCTTTAGGATACATATAGAAGAGCCCGTCAACAGTTTCTTCATTGGCACGACTATTGTAATAGAAGTCGGTGCGGATTTGTCCGTAGAACTTGTAATTGAAATCTTTGTCTTGAGCAAAACTTTTTGCCGATAGCAGTAAAAATGTGAATAAAAATAAATATTTTCTCATATTTTAAAGGGTTATTATAAACAGTCGGCAAAATTACATAATTTATTTGAAAATCGCACGTGTGTCTTGGTAAAAGAATTGTGCGCCTCTACATATAAAGTCTGCACCGATACAAATTATTTTTGTTGCCTCATTCAAGGCAACATTTGAATCTTGTCGTATTCTTCATCAGTTACGGGTTCTAACCATTCATTGGATGTGTTTTCTCCGGAAAGTTCGAATGCAAGGTGGGCGAACCAACTGTTGGCGGCTGCACCGTGCCAATGTTTTACGTTGGCAGGGATATGGATCACTGTGCCGGGAAGAATCTCAACGGCTGCTTTACCTTCCTCTTGATACCAGCCACGACCGGCTATGCCGATAAGCATTTGTCCGCCACCTTGAGTTGCATGGTGGATGTGCCAGTTGTTACGGCAGCGTGGTTCAAAGGTGACATTGGAAATGCTTACCTGTTCACGAGAGATAGGGGCGAGGTAACTGTTACCAGTGAAATATTGTGCATAAGCGGTGTTTGGTTCTCCGATAGGAAAAATCATTTCGCGTTGGAACGTTGTTTTTTCATCTTTATCTTTACAAGAGATTTCTTCATTCCATACTTCTTTGGCAAGACGGAATGCCGCCCATGCTTTCGGCCATCCTGCATAGAAGCCGATTTGAGTGATGATCTCTGCAATTTCCGTACGCGTAATACCGTTGTTTTTGGCTGATTGGAGATGGAATGTAAGCGAACTGTCCGTTATTCCTTGACTGATGAGTGAGGTGATTGTGACTAAACTGCGGTCACGAAGACTGAGTTGCTCGGTGCGGCTCCACACTTCTCCAAAAAGAATGTCGTCATTAAGTTCCGCGAATTTAGGAGCGAATGTTCCTAATTGGTCGCGTCCTGCTGTCTGTTTGATCTTTTTTTGTGCCATACTGGTTGTTGTTAAAATACTGAATATTAAAAGTAAAATGACTTTGTTCATAGCGTTCATATTTTAAGTTTTTCAATATAAATTCTATGTACAAAAGTATGGAGTTGAAAAAAATAAGATTGTACCCGGATTACAGATTTTTATACCATTTTTCCTGTTTGGTTTGTTGTGCTTTTTAAAATGAAATTCCATTGTCATCCGGCTAAGTTTTCAATTAGGAAATAGAAAACAAGGTTTTGAGCCGGATTACAATGGAATTTAATTCTCCTTATATAAATAGGTAATTAATAGATTTCTATTTCGTCCAAAGCTATTGTGCTGGGTACCTCGCTTTTATCATGCGGGCTATAGCAATCAATTCCATTGCGTATTTTACCTCCGCTTGTAAATTCTATTTTTACCTTCACCGCTTCTTGTGCCGGAAATTCTATTTCTTCATCGAAGCCTCTGAACGTATTTTCTTTGATATCGTAAGTGAATTCTTTTTCGGCTACTTTCTCGAATTTGTTGTCTAAAGAGGAAACATAGACTACAGCTTTGCTCACCGGCAATATTCCACCTGCTGCATTATACAATGTACCGAATCTGATTTTACGGATAGTGGCTTTCTCAAAGTCTACTATAAAAGTAACTTTGTCATTATTGTCTGGGCTGATACCTACCCACGGGGTGGAGGAGGCATTATTTCCACGTTTTCCATTGGTCAGTCCTAAAGTCACAGTGTCTGCGCCCAATATATCATTTTCTCCTAAAATATCCCCCTTCATTCCTTTGGGTTCGGGCATGATTTCATATTTTTTTCCACTGATTAAATTCTTGTAAAGCTGTTTATGAGTAACCTTACCGATTTGTTTGCCATTAACGAAAGCAGCGGCTTTCAAGTCGTATGTGCCGTCCAATGGGAATGGATGATTGTATAAGTTGGCATGTATGGATGGTTGCTCACCATGAGTCGTATAATAGATTTGTGCTCCCGGATAGAATGTTTCCAGCTCTACATTCAGTACACCTTCTTGGGTAGCACGGGTGTTGATATTTACATCAAAGAAGTTGAGGCAAGGTTTTACGCCCATTGCTTCCAGACGTTGGAAGTCTTCAACCATGCGGTTGCAGAATGAAGTAAAATTCTTTTTCTTCATCGGAGTCCAGCCGGTTTCGGATATAGCGATCAGGCGTGGGAAGATTTGATAATCACGGTTATCCTCAGTTGGCATATATTCTGCCCAGCAATTGGCCTGTACACCAATGATGTGCTGTTTTACCAAACTGTCTGCATCAGCCGGTACAGGATTATAGCTGTATGTCTTTTTCAGTGTGTTGTATCCACCGATAGTAACAGGGGCTATTTCCGGTTCTTCCTGGTAATGGTCAAGGTAAGCGTAAGGATTAGGAGTCATAATAGCATCATGTCCGGCTTTGGCTGCGGTCATTCCGCCTTCCACACCACGCCATGACATCACTGTGGCGTTGGGTGCAAGCCCGCCTTCCAGGATTTCATCCCAACCGATGATATTACGTCCTTTGCTGTTCAGGTATTTTTCCACACGGCTTACGATATAACTTTGTAATTTCTCTTCTTTCGTATGCTTTCTTCCGTCTACGGGATTGGGAGTGATGTCATTTTCCAATCCCAGTTCACGTATCAGTTTTTGACAATGTTCACATTGTTCCCAGGCTGTTTTAGGACATTCATCACCACCTATATGTATATAAGAGCTTGGGAATAATTCCACCACTTCGTCCATGACTCCTTCCATAAACTGGAAGAAGGTGTCGGTAGGGCAGAATACTTGGTCAAACACACCCCATAATTTGCAAACTTCGTAGGTGCTGTCCGGAGTACAGGACAATTCAGGGTAGGAAGCGATAGCGGCCAAGGCATGTCCAGGTAACTCTATCTCCGGAATGACAGTGATATATTTGCTTTGAGCGTATGCAACGACTTCTTTTATTTCGTCTTGTGTGTAAAAACCTCCGTGGGGCTTCCGTCATATTTGAATGGGTAATGGGTATAGAAATAATCCACCATGGTTTCTGAACGTTGAGAGCCGATCTCAGTCAGTTTGGGGTACTTTTTGATTTCGATTCTCCAGCCTTGGTCATCCGTAAGATGCCAGTGGAAGGTATTCATTTTATGTGCGGCCAATACATCTATGAATTTTTTGATATAATCTATAGATGCGAAATGGCGGCATACATCCAGCATGGCTCCGCGATAGCGGAATGTCGGGGCGTCTTCTATTTCAACGCAAGGTACACTCCATTCGGCATTACGTGCTCTTTCTTTGCAATAGACATCCACCGGCAACAGTTGATACAGGGTCTGTAATCCATAGTAAAAGCCGTTAGGCGCCGATGCGGTAATTTTTATCAGTTGAGGGGTGACCGATAACTTGTAGGCTTCTTTTTCCATCCCCGGAATGCTGTCAAAAACAATGGAGGGTACATTTTCATGTAACTCGTCAGTCGGTTTCAGCTTGAGACCGGCTATATCCAGGAGAGTGGTTGACAGGCCGGAAGCAATGTGTTTCACTTCTTGTGAGGCGTTAACGACGATAGGAACATCACTGTTCAGGTAAAAACGTCCCTGCTGCTCGCTCATGGTAACAGGCAATGGAACTACATTGTACTCATTGATTACTTCTTTCATTTGGCATCCACACATTAATAACCCAACGAAAAATACTGGCAGACTCTTTTTCTTCATAATATATCTGTGCTAAGTTTTTAAATAAAGGGGGTATAGAAATTCTTTTTGGACAAAAATAGCAATAAAAACGGAATAAACATGTTTTTCAGAGAGATTAATATGTTTACAATATAAAAATATTTTTCACAAATTTGTTTCTTTATTGCTAATAGAATGCTATCTTTGTCCGAGTTAACCAATTTATTAATCTAACACGCATGACAGCAAATACCCCCAAACGGTTGCTTGCTCTTGACATCTTGAGAGGCATCACTATTGCAGGCATGATTCTTGTAAATAACCCCGGTTCATGGGGGCATGTGTATACTCCGTTGGAGCATGCCGCCTTTAACGGGTTAACCCCTACCGATCTCGTTTTTCCTTTTTTTATGTTCATTATGGGAATATCCACTTATATTTCTTTGCGGAAATATAATTTTACTTATTCTCATGCTACATTACGGAAGATTGTGAAACGTACAGTCGTTATTTTTTGTATCGGTCTGTTTTTGAATCTTCTGGCCAAATCGGTTTTTACACATCATCTGAATTTTGAAGAGTTGCGTTATTTAGGAGTCATGCAACGGCTTGCTATAGGATACGGTGTGACTAGTCTGGTTGCTATAACGGTGAAGCATAAATATTTTCCCGCTATCATTTTGGTGACTTTGGCCGTCTATTTTCTTTTATTGGCTATGGGAGACGGCTTTAACTTGTCGGCCACTAATATAGTGGCCCGTTTTGATGTATGGGCATTGGGTACATCCCACATGTACCATGATGGTGGAATGGCGTTTGATCCGGAAGGACTATTGAGTACGCTTCCTGCGGTGTGCCATGTAATGGTAGGGTTTTATTGTGGAAAGTTATTGTTTTCTGCTAAAGATAATGACGAGAAGATACAACGATTGTTTTTGGTGGGTACTATTCTCACATTTGCCGGCTTTTTGTTAAGTTACGGCTGCCCTATCAATAAGAAAGTGTGGTCGCCTACTTTTGTCATTACAACCTGCGGATTGGCATCCAGCTTTTTGGCTCTGCTTATCTGGATCATTGATATAAAAGGCTATCAAGGTTGGTGCGTTTTTTTCCGGTCGTTCGGAGTGAACCCTTTGTTTATCTATGTGTTTGCGGAAATAATGGGGATTCTATTGGGCGCTACGGGGGCAAGTGTCTTTATTTATGAAAAGGTACTGGTTCCGGTGTTGGGAAATTATCCCGGTTCATTAACCTATGCTTTGTTGTATGTATTATTTTGTTGGAGTATTGTTCATATTTTATACAAGAAAGGTATTTATGTCAAGATCTAAAAACGGAAACAGAAAATTAGTTAAATGAAAGAGACGAAGAATGTTTTTATGTCAGAACTGACGGAGGTGTTTAGCAAACGTCAGCAACAGTTTGTTCAGTTTGCTTACTCGTATGTCAGGAACAGGGAAGAGGCTGAGGATATTGTAATGGGGGCTTTTACTAATGTATGGGAGCACCGGAATGAGTTACAGGAGGATACCAATATTTCTGCGTTGCTGTTGACTGCCATAAAAAATCGTTCATTGAATCATTTGCAACACTTGGAGGTACGTATGCGTGCCGAGCAGCATATAGGAGATATGCGGCAGAAAGAACTGGCTTTGCGTATCTCGACTTTGGAGGCTTGTGATCCCGATAAATTGTTTTGTGATGAGATTCAAGCTTTGGTGCAGGAAGCCATTAGTGAATTGCCTCCTACAAGCAGGGAGGTGTTTATTTTGAGCCGGATGAAAAATTTACCGAACAAGGAAATTGCTTTGCGGCTGGATATTTCTGTAAAGACTGTAGAATTTCATATCACCCGGTCGCTGAAACAGTTACGGGTGCAGCTGAAGGATTATCAGTTTCTTTGGAGTTTTTTATAAAACAAGACCATGCCTCAGTTATTTGGACATGGTCTTGTTCTTATTTCATATACAGGAATCAGAAACTATAATCTGCACTTAAACCGAACACTTTGTTAGTACGGCTATATACATTTGTTCCGGGTAGTCCGGTTCCGTTATAGTTGGTTGATTTCTTGGTATAATCCTCATAATTAGTCCACATATAACCAACATTTAAATTGAGGTGTTTGTTCATCTTTATTTTGGCTCCGACTCCCAAAGAGTAAGAATCACAAGAAAAACTGGTATCTGATTGATAGTTATCTGATAGTCCGTAGTCAGTGATTTGTCCACCACAGCTGAGGGTTAGTTGCTTGGTTACATCAAATTCAATACCTGCCAAGTATTCATTGGTTCCTTTAGTCAGATATTTTTGTTTGCCGTTTGCCATACCTGCATTTTTGTCATCATAAAAATGATATTCTACAGAAGCGCGAAGTACCGGAAGGAATTCGTAGGCGGCTGCGATAGAGAGCATGGCTGGGATGTCATTGGGAGTATTCACACCGTGTTCGTAGGGGGCTACCATATCTTTGGCACTGGGTGGATACTGTAAGTTCTTTGTATTGTTTTCGATATTCAAGTTGGTCTTGAATTCATATTTGGCACCGATGTTCAGTTTACCCAGTTTAGCATCTACACCGATAACAGGAGTAAGTCCCCAGCCGGTTTGGTCACAGTCTAGAGCAAGAGGCAACAGGTTTGTGTCTGTTCCTTTTACAATAGCGTTCAGAAAGCCTTTGTAGCCACCGGTAAAGTAGTTCATTCTACCTCCACCGAATACGGAAAGCCATTCGGTAGCTTTATAGGATAATCCCAGCTGCAAAGAGTAAATATATTGTTTACCGTCCATGGCACTTGTTATATCATACATATCAGGAGTTATAACCGTAGGTTTTTCTGCTTTTAAACCTTCTTGAAAAATACCTGCCATAGCTGAGGCGTCGAACATAGGCAGTCCGTCATCAAAAGACGCCTTTCCACCTCCGGCAGTGATGGCGAAGAATCCTGAAATTGTCCACTCACCTTTTTTATATGCGGCGAAGAGGCTGGGGATAACCGGTGCGGCGGCTGTTCCTTCGTAATATTTTTCAAAAGGCTTGTCTGCAACAGTAGGACCTGTGGCGTTAACGCCATTGTATGTCATAAAACTGGCATCAATATTTCTAGTCTGATAAGCGCTCTGAATGCTCAATCCTACATGGAATCCGTCTTTGGGCAAGAAAGCTAGGCCGGCAGGATTAGATAAAGCACCGTCTATTTCTGTTGTAGCACCACGAGATAGCATACGGAGAAAAGCTGCATGTTGATTTGTATTGGTTAAAATACCTCCTGCGAAAGTTGAATTTGAAACGATTAGTGTCGCTGCACTAATTAATAATAGTTTCTTCATTTATTACTTGATTTTTTGTTTGCGGGCGCAAAGGTAGGATAAAATAACACACGGGCAAACCTTTTGTGCAATTATTTGTGTCGTCTATTGAAAAAATCAACTGTTTCAACAGAAACTATTTGCCTGGATGATGAATATCCTTTTTTTATTTGTGTGATTGATTGGTAGGAACTGTGGAATGAAGGGAGCGTGCTGATGCTTTTGTGATATATTTGTTCCGGCACGCCTGTCCGCTAAGTAAATTCCTGGTCTGTTTACAGTTTCTTCACTCCATTCAGAACACCGGATTGAAAAGAATGTAGTATCTTTGCAACTCTTTTACTCAATGCAAAAAAAATATATGTATACCAACAAAGAAATATGGAACGTAAGTTATCCGATTTTTCTCGGATTATTGGCGCAAAACATTATCAATGTGACAGATACTGCTTTCCTAGGCAGGGTAGGAGAAGTCGAGTTGGGAGCTTCCGCCATGGGTGGATTGTTTTATATCTGTGTCTTCACTATTGCTTTCGGTTTTAGTGTCGGTTCACAAATCTTGATTGCTCGTCGTAATGGAGAAGGACGTTACAAAGATGTGGGTCCCGTAATGATACAGGGAGGGACATTCTTGCTGGGATTGGCGGTGCTCATGTTTGGGCTGACACATCTTTTGGCCCCATCCATTGTCCGCTTGCTCATTTCATCTGATTCCATTTTTGATGCTACCATGGAATTTCTCAACTGGCGTATTTGGGGCTTTTTCTTCGCCTTTGTCAACGTGATGTTCCGTGCGCTGTATATTGGTATTACACGTACTAAGTGCTGACAATGAATGCAGTGGTCATGGCATTGGTGAATGTGCTGTTGGACTATATTTTGATTTTCGGTAAGTTTGGAATGCCGGAGATGGGGATTAAAGGAGCAGCTGTCGCTTCGGTGATGGCTGAAGCCGCTTCATTGGCTTTTTTCTTGATTTATACCTACGCAAAGGTGGATTTTAAGAAATTCGGCTTGAATCACTGGCAGAAGATTGATTTCTCTTTATTGGGAAAAATTCTGAGTATTTCGTGTTTTACCATGATACAATATTTTTTGGCCATGGCTACTTGGTTTGTCTTTTTCATCGCGATAGAACGGTTGGGGCAACGCGAGCTGGCGATTGCCAATATCGTACGTAGTATCTATATTGTGATGCTCATTCCGGTTCAGGCATTGTCTACTACTACCAATTCATTGGTCAGCAATCTGATTGGTGCGGGGGGGATAACCCATGTCATGCGTTTGATTTGGCGTATAGCCCGGATGTCGTTTCTCATTATGGTGGTCTGTGTGGCGGTGGTGGTGCTTTTTCCTCATGCCATGCTTTCGGTTTACACCAACGAACCGGCGTTGCTGGTAGAGTCTGTGCCTTCGTTGTATGTCATTGCCGGAGCGATGATTATTGCATCAGTGGCGAATATTTATTTCAATGCCATTTCGGGAACTGGAAATACGCAGGCTGCTCTGATACTTGAAATGGGGACTTTGGTATTCTACGCCCTTTACATTCTATGGATAGGCATGGTGGTGAAAGCACCGGTTTCTGTTTGTTTTTCTATAGAGGTGGTGTACTATAGTTTGTTACTGCTTAGCAGCATTATTTATTTGAAAAAAGCAAAATGGCAGAATAAAAAGATATAAGGTTCATAAGTTTTTTGTATTTTTGCACCCTGTTGTTATTCTGAAGGTTAGTAAAGAAGGACAGGCAATCATAATTCGTAATTTATAATTAAAGATATATGTTCGATAATTTAAGTGAGAGACTGGAACGGTCTTTTAAGATTCTGAAAGGTGAGGGAAAAATCACCGAGATTAATGTAGCGGAAACATTGAAGGATGTGCGTAAAGCTTTGTTGGATGCTGACGTGAACTATAAGGTCGCCAAAGGCTTTACTGATACTGTGAAAGAAAAAGCTTTGGGGCAGAATGTGCTTACGGCTGTGAAGCCCAGCCAGTTGATGGTAAAGATTGTACATGATGAACTGACTGCATTGATGGGCGGTGAGACTGCCGAATTGGTGTTGGAAGGTCGTCCGGCAGTTATCCTGATGTCAGGTCTGCAAGGTTCCGGTAAGACTACTTTCTCCGGTAAGCTGGCACGGATGCTGAAAACCAAGAAGAACCGTAAGCCGCTGTTGGTGGCTTGTGACGTTTATCGTCCCGCTGCTATCGAACAGTTAAGAGTATTGGGAGAACAAATCGAGGTTCCTGTATATAGTGAATTGGACAGCAAGAATCCGGTGCAGATTGCATTGAACGCTATTCATGAAGCAAAAGCGAAAGGTTATGATTTGGTTATTGTCGATACAGCCGGTCGTCTGGCTATCGACGAACAGATGATGAATGAGATTGAGGCGATTAAGAAAGCGGTCAATCCGGATGAAACATTGTTCGTTGTCGATTCAATGACCGGTCAGGATGCGGTGAATACAGCCCGTGAATTTAATGAACGTCTGGACTTTAACGGTGTTGTGCTGACCAAGTTGGATGGTGATACCCGTGGCGGTGCCGCTCTTTCTATTCGTACCGTTGTGAATAAGCCTATCAAGTTTGTGGGTACCGGCGAAAAGTTGGATGCTATCGACCAGTTCCATCCTGCACGTATGGCAGACCGTATTCTCGGTATGGGTGATATCGTGTCTTTGGTAGAACGTGCGCAGGAGCAATATGACGAGGAAGAGGCAAAGCGTCTTCAGAAAAAGATTGCCAAAAACCAGTTCGACTTCAATGACTTTTTGAGCCAGATTCATCAGATAAAGAAGATGGGTAACCTGAAAGAGTTGGCTTCCATGATTCCGGGTGTGGGTAAAGCGATTAAAGACATTGATATCGATGATAATGCATTCAAGAGTATTGAGGCGATTATTTATTCCATGACTCCGCAGGAACGTACAAATCCCGAAATCCTGAACGGAACACGTCGTACGCGTATAGCCAAAGGTAGTGGAACCAGCATTCAGGAGGTAAACCGTCTGTTGAAGCAGTTTGACCAGACTCGCAAGATGATGAAGATGGTGACCGGTAGCAAGATGGGTAAGATGATGCCGAAACTTAAAAAGTAAGGTTTAAATAAACAGGTAGGGAGAAAGTGCGGAACTTTCTCCTTTTTTTATTATGCAACGTGGCTGATTTATGCTACATTTGTTGCTCAATGGATTATTTATAAATAAATAGTATGCAACTAATTGATGGAAAAGCTATTTCGGAACTGGTGAAGCAGGAGATTGCTGCGGAAGTTGCCGGAATCGTGGCTAAAGGTGGCAAGCGTCCCCATTTAGCTGCAATCCTCGTTGGACACGACGGGGGAAGTGAGACATACGTGGCGGCTAAAGTAAAGGCCTGTGAAGTATGTGGTTTCAAATCCAGTCTGATCCGTTATGAAGCAGATGTGACGGAAGAAGAATTACTGGCAAAGGTCAGAGAACTGAATGAGGATGCTGACGTGGATGGTTTTATCGTACAACTTCCCTTACCGAAGCATATTTCCGAGCAGAAAGTGATTGAAACCATTGACTATCGTAAAGATGTGGATGGTTTCCATCCTATCAATGTAGGACGTATGTCCATTGGCCTTCCTTGCTATGTATCCGCTACGCCTAATGGTATTTTGGAATTGCTGAAACGTTACCATATTGAAACACAGGGAAAGAAGTGTGTAGTATTGGGCCGTAGCAATATTGTGGGTAAGCCTATGGCGAGCCTGATGATGCAGAAAGCTTATCCGGGTGATGCCACTGTAACTGTTTGTCACAGCCGCAGCAAGGATTTGGTAAAAGAATGTCAGGAAGCTGACATTATCATTGCTGCACTGGGTCAGCCGAATTTTGTGAAGGCTGAGATGGTGAAAGAAGGTGCGGTGGTTATTGACGTGGGTACTACCCGTGTGCCGGATGCCACAAAGAAATCCGGATTCAAACTGACCGGAGATGTGAAATTTGATGAAGTGGCTCCAAATGTTCTTATATCACTCCCGTTCCGGGTGGTGTGGGACCTATGACTATTGTATCTTTAATGAAGAATACGTTGCTGGCTGGAAAAAAGGCCATTTACAAATAAGTGCCACATGCTTTGCGAAGCTTGCTGGATAAAAAAGAATGTGTCAAAAGTTTGGTAATGCTTACAGGATAAGCTGACCTGCTTTTGACACACTTGTTTTCATGAACAAAAGTTATGCCTGCTTTTCGGACTTACCTGTAAAATCATAAGGAAGGATTTTCGCTCTTAAAAGATTATTTTGTTCTTCGGAATGACTATATTTTCGGGAGTGTCCTTGATGTATAGGTCTTTCTCGCTGGGAAGTTCGGGACATTTATGCCCTCATGCCCTCACTGCATGTATAATAGGTTTATTATAAAAGATTTAGATGGTGAGGGTAAAAAATATTGCTCTCACTTATGCTCTTATGCCCTCACTGTATTGTGAAGCTGAATTTTGCATAAAATGCTTGAATACAGTTATATATATACTTTTTATAGGATATTCCGTTTTGATGTAAAGTTGGCTATTTTTAGGCTTTCTTTCTTGTAAGAAGTGCGCATGGAGGATTTGTACCTTTATGGAATATGGCGGATTCCGGCTGTGGTAAAAAAGATCAGGTCATTTTTAAAAAAGATGACGAGCTTTTTTTAAAAGGCCGCCGTCTTTTTTAAAAACGTCTTGGTCTTTTTTTTAAATGTCCTTGTCTTTTGGACTGGCGGTTGGCATGCTTGCTGACGTGGTTTCTGTTGGGGTCATTGTCATCAATAAGGCATGTGTGTGATATATAAAGATTTGTTGCAAACGCTTGTAGACCCTCTTTCTAATTTTTTATTTGTATTATTCGCTTGAAAAAAACGATGGTACTGCTGTTTCAGAACGGGTGCAGGATAGTGAAGCCTGTTGGCACAGTTCGGGGTTGCTCCTACGGAATTCAAGCGTATGAAAACTGTAAATTAGTGTAGAACTTTGTTCTTTACGAATTTTTTCCTATCTTGTACCCTTTAATATTAGAATAGATGAAACAGATCTTTATTCTTTTTTTGCTATGGTTTGGTTTGTCGCTATCGGCGCAAGATCAGATCTCTTTGTTGTTTGTCGGTGATTTGATGCAACATCAGGCTCAAATTGATGCAGCCAGGCAAGGAGACGGGTATAATTATAATGATTGCTTCCGTCATGTGAAGAAAGAAATAAGTGAGGCGGATATGGCTATAGGGAACTTAGAGGTGACATTGGGAGGAAAGCCTTATAGAGGGTATCCGGCGTTCAGTGCTCCGGACGAATATCTTCATGCTATAAAGGAAGCCGGATTTGATGTATTGCTGACCGCTAACAATCATTGTCTGGATAAGGGGAAGTTGGGGTTGGAACGTACTATTCTGATGCTGGATTCTTTGAAAATACATCATGCTGGAACCTATAGGAACCCGGAAGAACGCCATAGGAACTACCCGTTATTGATTGAGAAAAATGGTTTTAGAATTGTATTGTTGAACTATACTTATGGAACGAATGGCTTGAAGACTGATGCTCCGAATATGGTTAATTATATTAATCTGGAACAAATAAAAAAAGATATTCTTGATGCACGCAGAAAACTTCCTGATGTTATTATAGCCTGTATGCATTGGGGAGTGGAATATTGTTCGTTCCCTGAACGATCGGAGTGTGAATTGGCTAACTGGTTGATTGAACAAGGAGTTGATCATGTAATAGGTTCGCATCCGCATGTACTCCAGCCTATGGAAATTGTAAAAGACCCCCGGACTCCTGCCCGGCATGTCATTGTTTATTCATTAGGTAATTTTATCTCAAATATGTCGAAAGAAAAAACGGATGGAGGAGCTATGGTAAGATTGAAGTTGCAACGGATTTTTCGAATAACCCGTTTAGCGGATTGTGAATATGCATTGGTTTGGACTTCAAGACCTGTTTTAAGTAAAAAAAAGAACTTTGAATTATATCCTGTTACTTTTATTAATAAATCCATTAATAATGAGGAACTTAATGTGATGAAACGTTTCTTGAAAGGAACTGAAAATTTATTAGGAAAATCGAATGGAGGCATAAAAGAGTATTTTTTTGAATAATTTTTCCTCAAAAAGTTTGCAGATATAAAAAAAAGCAGTACCTTTGCATCGCTTTCGAAAGGAAAGCCTAACATGGTGACTATAGTTCAGTCGGTTAGAGCGTCAGATTGTGGTTCTGAATGTCGTGGGTTCGAATCCCACTAGTCACCCTTTAACATATGAAAGGTTCTGTAAATCTAATGATTTATAGAACCTTTTTTTAGTTTTTATGTCTATTAGTGTATTATCATGATGATAAATTTGAAAGATAATAGCGAAAAGGATAAGTATATCTTGGAGTTGTTCCAGACATCTCCTAAGGAGGCTTTTCGTTTATTATTTGATGCTTATCACATGAAATTATGTATATATGCGGTGCAGCTGACCGATTCTTTTGAGATGGCTGAAGATATTGTGCAGGATTTCTTTATCTATTTTTGGGAGAAGAAATATTACTTGAAAATAAATCAAAATCTTCGTTATTATCTTTATTTGTCTGTGCGGAATGCGGCCATCAATGCTTTGCAGAAAAACAACATGTTGTCTATGGAAGAACTCTCAGGCATTGATATGGGTATTCCTGAAGAGTCTATAGATGAAGAGGAGCAAGAGGAACGAAATAAGTTATTATTGGAAAAACTACAAAAATTACCTCATCAGGAATTACAAGTGGTGAGAGCTGTCATTATGGAAAATAAGAAATATAAAGAAGCTGCTGAGGAACTTCATATTTCTGTGAATACCCTAAAAACTCATCTGACAAGAGCATTGAAACAATTAAGAAAAGAATACAATCTGCACTCACTGTTTTACTAAAATTAAATTTTTCTTCTTTTTCTGTCACCCATTTATTAATTTGGACTCTCTTTTATTAAAAGAAAGTAATCAATGAACAAAGAGAATCCAAAAAAGAACAAAAAGTCTTTTGAGTATTATATAGCGCAGCGAAAAGAAGAATTTCGTTGTCAATATGATCATGAACGTTCATGGGAAAACCTGCAATATAAGCTTCAAAAAAGAAAGAATCACCGTCTCAGTTTATATTGTGTAGCAGCCTCGGCAGCTTTTCTTTTTCTTATTTTAGGAGTCAGTCACATATTCTCTCTTCACAATAACACGCAAAACAAGGAGGCCGTAGTGGCTGCTGTGGTTTCATTTCCGGAAACAGGCAGCCGCAAGGCTATCCTTACTTTAGAGAATGGAGAAAAAGTGGATCTGTCTGTTAAAAAGGGTACGATTTCTAATGCAAATTCTACTGTAATCAATAATAATGCCAATCAATTATTGACTTATAGAAAAGTGGAAGAGGTTTCTTCAACTCCTCAGATTAATACATTGGCTATTCCAAGAGGAGGGGAATATCAGTTGATTTTATCGGATGGAACAAGGATATGGATGAATGCTGAAAGTCTTTTACGTTATCCAACTTCTTTCGTTGGAGAAAAAAGAGAAGTTTTTCTAGAAGGGGAAGCTTTTTTTGAAGTGGCGAAAGATGCTAAACATCCTTTTATAGTTCATACAAACAGACATTCGGTGGAGGTACTTGGTACAAGTTTTAATATATCTGCTTATCCTGATTATAAGGTATATACGACTCTTGCAGAAGGGCGTATCAAAGTAAGTACAGCTAAAGTTTCGGTTGTGTTAAATCCTGACCAACAAGCGGTTATTGAACCGGATAATGATGATATAGTGACACGTGATGTGCCTGCTTATCTATTTACTTCCTGGGCGAAAGGAAATTATGAGTTTCGTAATACGTCTTTGTCTGAAATTGTTGCCCAACTGTCACGGTGGTATAATGTAGATATCTATTTTAAAAATGAATCTTTGAAAGATAAAAGATTTGCAGGTATCATTTTCAGGGATGAAGAGTTGAATTTTGCTATTGAAGTGATTGAGAGAGTGTCTAATGTACATTTTACTCGCGAAGGAGAAACGATTTATATTGAAGATAAACATGAATGAGAAAGCAAAATGATAGGAGAGAATTGACTTTTTTAATAATAAATCAACAAACAATTATGAGTACAAAACTTTTGAGCGAAACTATCTGTCGCAAAGGCCTCATGGTGAAATGCTTTGTTGCATTGATAGTGTTTTGTTGTTCGGTGGGCGAAGCGTTTGCCCAAACGGATACTAAGGTGACTATCAATGTAAACAATGTTTTAATCAGAACAGCCTTGGATCAACTGCAAAGGGAAGCAAAGATCCATTTTGTTTACGATGAAGAAAATATTGATTCAGGAAAACGGGTAAGTTTATCTTATACCGAAACTCCTTTGAATGCAGTTTTGGACGATTTTTGTAAACAGACTTCGTTACGATATGAAGTAAAAAGAAATTTGATTCTTATTTTACCTTCAAAGGCTGAGAAAACAACCGGAAAACATGAGCCTTTTTATATGACAGGTGTAGTTACGGATGAAACCGGAGAAAGTATTATTGGGGCTACCATTATGATTGGAGGTACAAGTCAGGGTACTGTAACCGATATAGACGGTCGGTATAGTTTGCAGGTTACTCCTGGTGATTTAGTGTCATTTACTTTTGTTGGAATGGCAGATAAAGTAGTCAAGGTACAAGCTGGTAAGAAAGTTGTGAATGTGAAAATGGAAACTAATGCCACTGCATTGGCTGATGTTGTAGTAACTGGCTATCAGACTTTGTCCAAAGAACGGGCAACAGGATCTTATTCTGTGATTTCAGAGAAAAGCACGAAGGGTAAACTGGAAACGGATGTGTTGTCACGTATTGAAGGACTGGTAGCAGGTATAAATAAAACTTCAAGCAACAGTAATGATGTTGTTATTCGTGGTATTACTACTTATATGGGAAATACAAAGCCATTGTATGTAGTTGATGGTATGCCTTATGAAGGTGATTTAGCATCAATAAATCCGACAGATGTACAAAATATAACGGTATTGAAAGATGCTGCTGCAAGTTCTATTTATGGTGCCCGTGCAGCTAATGGTGTAATTGTTATTACAACTAAACGCGGACAGGAAGGTAAAACTAAAGTAAGTTATAATGGTAGTATTAAGTTGTCTCCAAAACCGGATTTTGATTATTTGAATTTGATGAGTAGTTCCGAGCTGGTAGATATGCAGATTGAAGGGTTTGATTATTATCATACGGCTTATGAGAATTTGAATAAGCGTCAAGCTGTAAATCCGGTAGTTGACTTATTGTATCAGCATGAACGAGGTCAGCTGACAGATAGTCAATTGGCAGATGCTCTGTTACCTTATCGTACAAATGATAATCGTAAACAAATAGAAGATGAATTTGCGCGTGTAGGTATTGTTCATCAGCATAATTTAGCTATTTCTGGTGGATCTAATAAAAATCGATACATGGCTACTGTTAATTATATGGGTGATTATGGTAATCAAAAGTATCAAAGTAAAGATCGTATTGGATTTAGCCTAAAAGATGATGTGGATTTTTTTGATTGGTTATCGGCTGATTTTGGAGTTACAGGAAGCTTTTATCGTTCAAAGGGTGATAATGGAGCAGGTAGTTATAGCAGCTTGATGAGTAGTTATCCTAGTTATTATATGTTAAGGGATTTACAGGGAAATCCACTAGATTTTCAACGTACTAAATCAGATTATGAATTGCAACGTTTGCAAAGTATAGGTTTGATGGATGAAACATATAGTCCGATAAAGAATCGTGCAGAAGAAAGCTATCATAATAATTCCAATTATTATCGTTTGCATGCAGGATTGAAATTTAAACTTCTGGAAGGCCTTAATATTGATCTAAAATATCAGACAGAAGGTACTTATGATAAGAATCGTACTTTATATAGTAATATGTCATATACAGTGCGTAATATGATAAATGATGCAGCTCAATATGATGCGGCAACAGGAAGCCTTACACTGAATGTTCCTAAAGGTGGTCAATTGGATGAAAGCCGTTATGAATCTTATTCATATACAATGCGTGCTCAAGTGAACTTTAATCGTATATTTGGAAAACATGCTATATCTGCGTTGGGCGGTGCTGAACGTCGGTTGGTGCGTCGTACTGGTGCGCAGAATTATTATATGGGATATGATGATAATAGCTTGGGAGTAAAACCTATAAATCCGTTAGCAATGTCTCCTATTAATGGTACTGAAGCTTTGTTGGGGTCGTTTAATTGGGTCTATGGTGAATATAATGCATTGACTCATACAGAAGACCGATATGTTTCTTTTTATGCTAATGGTTCATATACCTTTGACGAACGTTATTCATTAACTGGAAGTATTCGTATCGATCAATCTAATTTATTTGGTACTGATCCTAAATATCAGTATCGTCCGTTGTGGTCCGTTGGTGGTAGTTGGCAGATAGCTAATGAGCCTTTTATGGAAGATTGTATGTGGTTGAATCGTTTGAATTTGCGTATGACTTATGGTGTGGGTGGTAATGTTCCTAAGGATGCAGGGCCGTATATGACTGTGGTTGATAGCGGATATAATGAATGGGTTGGAGATTTTGGTTCGTATATACAGAATCCACCCAACTCTCAACTTCGTTGGGAGAAAACGGCTTCTACCAATGTCGGGATTGATTTTTCAGCATTCAATTCTCGTTTAAGCGGTAGTATTGATTATTATTATAAGAAAACTACGGATTTATTAGGAAATCGTAATGCGGATCCGACGTTGGGTTGGGCAAGTCTATTGCAAAATTATGGCTCGATGTTTAATAGAGGTGTAGAATTGTCATTACAGAGTGTAAATATTCAAAATAAGAATTTTACTTGGGGGACAAATTTAATGTTTAGTTATAATAAAAATGAATTGACTAATTTAGAAGGTACGAAAGAAACGGTTTTTTATTATAGTGCATATAATGTAGCAGCTGTTGGTTACCCTATTAATAGTGTCTTTAGTTATCGTTATGCAGGACTTAATCCGACAAATGGGAATGTGTTGGTGTATAATAAAGAAGGAGAAAAAGTTTCAAAAGTAAGTTCTATTGATGATATGGTATATTCTGGAACTCGTACTCCAAAGTATACGGCATCATTGAAAAATTTCTTCTCTTATCGTGATTTTGATTTTTCATTTATGTTTGTATATTATGGCGGGCATGTGTTACGTGATGTTGTAGCTGGATATATGGGTGGTGCACCGAGTGCGAATCTTACTCGTAAGGCTTTAAACCATTGGAGGAAACCGGGGGATGAAAATATTCCAGGAGTAGCTCCGTCTTTCAATAGGAATATTTATTATACAGATGCGCAGGCATGGTATTCGGCAGACATCCATGTAAAAAAGGCAGATTATATTAAATTGAGAGATATCTCACTGAGTTACAATTTGCCAAAGAATTGGTTGAGGAAATATTTTATAGAATCGGCTGCTGTGACTTGTCAAATTAGTAATGTGTGGTGGTGGGCTGCTAACGGAGATATTGATCCGGAAGCGTATACTACATCGGGTATGGATGGGGAGCATTGACTCTTCCGAATCCTACTACTTATACAATTGGTTTGTCCCTTAATTTTTAAATGATTGAATAGATAAATATGAAATTATATAAATTTTTACTTTGTGCATGTTTGGCGTTACCTATAATGTCATGTGATGATTATTTGGATATACAACCTAAAGGGATTGTAATTCCGGAAAAGAGTGAAGACTATGAACGTTTATTGAATTATGCTCAATTGCTAAAGGCTTCAGAATCATATCCTAACTTTATGACAGATGATGTTTTCATGCCTTATGAAGATGATATGACTGGAGGATTTGTTTCTCTGGAGTTGCCGAAGCAGCATTTATATGCGTTTAATAGTGAAATCTTTGGAGAAGGAGAGAGTGACGGTCTTTGGGAATACTCTTATAATCGTATTTATTATTATAACGTAGTTATTGATGATATAATGGGGGCTACTCAAGATACTGAAGAACATAAAAAGCAATTGAGGGCTGAAGCATTGGTTGGGCGTGCTTTTGAGTATTTGACTTTGGTTAATGCTTATGCTAACCATTACGATCCGTCGACTGCTGCTACAGATCCTGGCGTTCCATTGATGTTGGATAAAAATATCAATAAAACAAATTTGCAGCGCGCTACAGTGCAGGAAGTATATGATCAAATTAAGGCGGATCTGGATGAGGCTGCTCCTAATTTACCGGAAAAACCGGTGTTGAATGCCTATCGTGCATCTAAGCCGGTGGGGTATGGGATGTTGGCACGTATGTATCTTTATATGGGAGATTACAAAAAAGCTTTGGAGAATGCGGTGATCTCATTACAGAATAATTCAACTTTGATGAGTCTTTTCCCGTATAAAGTAGTGGATCGTGATAAATATATTGGTAGGATTGATGTTCCGGATGGAGATGAGAACCCGGAAAATATTTATATTCGTTTGGCCCCCTGGACTTTTGGATTTAGTGCTACTGCATATGCTTCTGAAGAATTGGCCTCCTTGTATGATCAGGAAAAGGATCAGCGTTATCTGTTGTATTTTACGAAATATTTAGGTGGGATAGATTTGGATTATCCTCTTTGGGCGCCTTATATTTATGCCAACATGGCTATGTCTACCCCGGAAATGTATCTGATAGCAGCAGAGTGTGAAGCTCGTATAGGTAGTAAAGACAAAGCTATGGAATATATTAACACCTTGCGTGATAATCGTATTATTGATAATGTCCCTTTGGTTGCAAGTGATAACAAGGATGCATTGGTAAAAGTCTTGGAGGAAAGAAGACGGGAAATGCCTATGCTTGGCTGTACCCGCTTGATTGACTTGAAACGTTTGAATCGTGAACCTGAATTCGCAAAGACTATTGTGCATGAGGTGAATGGTGTAGAGTACAGATTGGAGCCCAATAGTCCTAAATATATTTTGCCTATTCCACCCTCTGTACTTCGTTTTAATCCTGATATGATTCCTAACATAAGATAAAAGATATTTTAATGAAAAAACTAACGATTATGATGGCAACAGCAGCATTATGCTGTTGCCTGGGTTCCTGTAACAGTGGAACTAAGCAAGAATTGGCGAATACGGTTCATTTGAAAGGCCAGTTGCTTGATATGGGTAGCCAGAATGTGCGTATGAGATTTGATGGAGCGGCATCTATGCTAGGCGATAGCCGGGATATTTTGTTGAAAACGGATGCTTCCGGTCATTTTGATACTACTTTTGTACTTAAAGAACCGACATATTATACTATCAGCCGCAACACATTGTATCTTACTCCAGGAGATGACATGACTATCAAAGTAACTCAGACAAATACAGAAGCGGAATTCTCGGGAATCGGAGCCGAAGCCAATAATTACATGAAGTTCCGTCTTTTTCCGAAAGGTGGTTCTTATCTGGAAGCCGGTGGTAACTTGCGTGGAGATTTTGTGTCCACTAAAGCGTTGGTTGACAGCTTGGCCGCTATACGTATGCATACATTGGATACGTTGAGTAATGTGTCTGATGCATTTAAAAAGCTGGAAACAGCACGGATCAAAGCGGATATTATCAATAGTTATATCTGTTATGCAAGTTATTCAAGGATGTTTGCCGAAGTGAAGAATGAAGAAGAGATGCGGGCTAAATGGAATGAGTTTAATGTTTCATTAACTCAGGATGTAACTCCGCTATATAAGGAGATTATGAATGAAGATATGCTGAATGTAGCTGTGGTGCGCGATGTTTTGTCTTATCAGGAAGATTCTACATTAGCTTCTCTTTGGTTTAAGGATATTTCCATTCCTGCGCGTACTACGGAATTATATGCTTGTGCTAAAATAGTTGATAATCTGAGAAATGAAGCTTCAGAACAGACTGTGAACGAGGCGAAGGCATTTTTGCAAACAGTGAAGAATGCTGATTTTGCAACAGAAATTGAAGGAAAGATTGTTCAAGCTTCCAAGTTGCTTCCCGGACAACCTGCCATTGATTTTGAGATGTTGGATGTGGAAGGCAATGTGAAGCATCTTGCAGATTTTAGGGGTAAGGTGATTTATATTGATTTATGGGCGACCTGGTGTGGCCCTTGCATTCAGGAATCTCCGGCATTTGAGGCTTTAGGTAAGAAATATGTGGGTAAGGATATCGTTTTTCTTCCGGTTTCTACAGATACTACAACGAAACCTTGGTTAAGGTATTTGGATGGACATAAGAAAGAATTGACTCAATATCATTCCAATGATGTTGCTTTAAAAGAAAGTTGGGCTATCATGTATATTCCTCGTTTTATTTTGATTGACAAGGATTTCAATATTGTGAATGCATACGCTCCACGTCCGTCAAGTGAAGAGATTGGTACTTTGATTGATTCTGTTCTTAATAAATAGTAAATTTATGATTTATAAAAAATATCTATTATTAGGCGTTTCTTTATGCATGTTAAATGCTTGCAATGAGTCTAAGTCTGTGTCTTTAGAGGGTAGTCTTGATGGAATCCAGGCTGATTCTATCTATTTATATCAAGTAGACAATGAGCATTATGGTAGTGTGAAACTGATTAAATCTATTGCTGTTACCGATGGTAGGTTTGCTTATCCCACTGATTCTATACAAGCCGGTCTTTATTGTTTCTCTTTGCAGAATATGGAGCGTGGAGAGTATTTACAGCAATACGCTAATTTGTTTTTGGAACCCAAATCCATGCAGCTTACCTTGGGTAAGGATAAGTATGATCAACTGAGTTTACATGCTACAGGGTCTGCATTGCAGGAGCAATACGAAGCCTTGCAAGAAGCGAAATATGTAGCAGGTAATCGTATGGTTCTCGATTCTTTGGATCATATGTTCTATGAAGCTCGTGAAAAAGGGGATCGTGAGGAAATGGAGCGTATCCGGGAGGTTTCCAGTCCTTATTATGAGAGTGCCTCGGAACAGACCCGTAAACTGATAAATGGGGAAATTGCTAAAAATAAAGGCTCATACTTCGGTTTGTATCTTTATTATACTTATCGCTTCCAAAATCATACTTTTAATACAGTTGAGGAGATTGATGAGGCACGTAACTTCATAGGCGGTTTTGATGAGGCGTCCAGGCAAAGTGGTATATATGTAAAAATGCAAGAAGGTTTGGATAAATTTGCTAGGTGTGCTACCGGTAGCGTTGCTCCTGCTATAACAGGAATTGATTTGAAAGGGAATTCTGTCAGTTTGAACGATTTCAAGGGTAAATATGTTCTAGTCGATTTCTGGTTTGCCGGTTGTAGTTGGTGCCGTAAGGAAACTCCTTATCTGTTGAAGACGTACAATGCTTTCAAAGATAAAGGATTTACTATTTATGGTGTGTCTACAGACCGTCGTGAGGAAGATTGGAAAAAGGCTATTGAAGAAGACAAGAGCTATTGGAATCAGGTTCTGTTGCAGAAAGACGATGTGAAGGATGTGTTGGAATCATATTGTATTGTCGGTTTCCCACATATAATTTTAGTAGATCCGGAAGGTAAAATTGTAGCGAAGGAGTTACGTGGAGATGATCTTTATAATACCGTCGAAAAGTTTGTAAACGGAGCAAAATAAAGAAATGTGTTTTTTAACTCATAAAGCAGTAGGCTGGGAATGTCCGGTCTACTGTTTTTTCTTTTATGGAATATGTTTTTTTTGAAGGAATGATATGGTTTTATTATAGATAGTGATGTTCTGTATTGTATTTATTTTTTAAATAAATCTAATGTGTGACCTGTATTTCTTTAATGTTTTCCTTTTGAAGAACATATTGTCTGTCGGATAAGTTAAAAGTTTACCTTTGCAATATAATCAGAGGATGAGATATTGATCTATAATAAATATTATAAATAAAACGCATAGGTATTGTAAGCGTACAATACTTTTTGGTGGTCTCGTTGGATGCTTGTGTTCAGATTTAAGGCGAGGTCACCTTATTCTCGTAGAGAATTTAGATTTTAATTTGAATGATACTTGCTCGCGATGAGTAGGTATCATTTGTTTTTTAGTCTATTCTGTATGGAAATGGCTTGTAAGATTATACATAGAAGATAGAATAATTAGATCACTCTGCCGTTGAAATGGAGGATTTGAGCGGATTATTTTAATTATTGGAAGAATTGTTCTATCCTTTAAAGCATATTGCTTCTATCTTTGCCATACTGAGAAAAACATTAAATTACACTATTATGAAGAATTTTCTTATCTTATCTCTGTTGTTAGCCTTTTTGACTACGGAAGTATGTGCGCAGTGGAAACCGGCTGGTGACAAGATCAAAACACAGTGGGCAAATAAAATAAATACCTCTGCCGTATTGCCTGAATATCCACGTCCTATAATGGAACGTAATGAATGGAAGAACTTGAATGGTTTGTGGGAGTATGCTATCACCGATTTGGGAGGAAATGTTCCGGCGCATTTTGACGGGCAGATTTTGGTACCTTTTGCAGTGGAATCTTCTTTATCAGGTGTGGGACAAAGAGTCGGTGCAAAAAAGGAATTATGGTATTCCCGTTCATTTGAAGTGCCTGTTGCTTGGAAAAATAAAAATGTATTACTTCATTTCGGTGCTGTGGACTGGAAAGCAGATATTTGGGTAAATGATGTGAAGGTTGGTAGTCATACTGGTGGTTTTACTCCGTTTTCTTTTGATATCACTGCAGCGTTGTCTGGTAAGGGAAATAATAAATTAGTAGTAAAAGTTTGGGACCCTACGGATGAAGGGTATCAGCCTAGAGGTAAACAGGTGAATAATCCGGAGGGTATTTGGTATACTCCTGTGACTGGCATTTGGCAGACTGTTTGGCTGGAACCGGTTACTGCCAGACATATTGAAGAACTTCGAATCACACCGGATATTGACCAACACTTACTGACTGTAAAAGCCCATTTGAATATGAGGGCACCTTCCGATCTGATTGAAGTAAACGTATATGACGGCAATCAGTTGGTTGCCACTGGGAAAAGTATTAATGATGAGGCTGTGGTCATACCTATGCCGGAAGATGCTAAATTATGGAGTCCTGATTTTCCCTTTTTGTATACTTTAAAGGTTATGTTGAAAAGCGATAATAAAATATTGGATCAGGTGAACAGTTATGCAGCTATGCGCAAATACTCTACGAAACGTGATGCTAATGGAATTGTACGTTTAGAACTGAATAACCAACCTTTGTTCCAGTTCGGACCATTGGATCAGGGATGGTGGCCTGATGGATTGTATACCGCTCCTACTGATGAGGCTTTAGTATATGATATACAAAAGACTAAATACTTAGGATTCAATATGATACGTAAACATATTAAAGTGGAACCGGCCCGTTGGTATACTCATTGTGATCAATTGGGAATTATTGTGTGGCAGGATATGCCTAGCGGTGATCGTAATCCGGAGTGGCAGAACCGCAAATATTTTGAAGGTACGGAAAAAAAGCGTTCGGCGGTTTCTGAGGCTTGTTACCGTAAAGAATGGAAAGAAATTATGGATTGCTTGTATTCTTATCCATGTATCGGAACATGGGTTCCGTTCAATGAGGCATGGGGGCAATTCAAGACTCCGGAAATTGCAGAATGGACTAAAGAATATGATCCGACCCGTCTGGTAAATCCTGCAAGTGGAGGTAACCATTATACTTGTGGCGATATGCTTGACTTGCATAATTATCCTGCTCCCGAAATGTATCTGTATGATGCCCAGCGAGCTAATGTTTTGGGAGAGTATGGTGGTATCGGTTGGGTAGTGAAAAATCATATTTGGGAACCGGATCGTAACTGGGGATATATACAGTTTAATTCTTCCAAAGAAGTAACTGATGAGTATATAAAATATACAGATATGCTTTATGACCTGATAATCAGGGGATTCTCGGCGGCTGTTTATACTCAGACTACGGATGTGGAGGTGGAAGTGAACGGACTGATGACTTATGATCGTAAGGTGATTAAAGTAGATGAAAAACGAGTGAGAGAAGCCAACGCACGTATCTGTAAATCATTAAAGTAAGGAATATGAATAAGCTGTTCTTTTGGGTATGTGCAGTCCTTATGACTGCATGTGCTTCTTATAAAAATGATGAGGTCTTGACTGAATCCGGTTTAAGTAACAGTCGTTTTCAAACGGAGATAAATGGTGAGAAAACTGATCTGTTTGTATTGAAGAATAAAAATAAGATGGAAGTTTGTATCACCAACTATGGCGGTCGTATTGTTTCTGTTATGGTTCCTGATAAAGATGGAATAATGAGGGATGTAGTATTGGGTTTTGATTCCATACAGGACTATATCAAATATCCGTCGGATTTTGGAGCAAGTATAGGGCGTTATGCCAACCGTATAAATCAGGGACGTTTTTCATTGGATGGGATAGTATACCAATTGCCTCGAAACAATTACGGACATTGTTTGCATGGAGGTCCTCAAGGATTTCAATATCGTATTTATAGAGGTATTCAAGTGAGTGACAGAGAGGTGAAACTGACTTACTTGTCTAAAAATGGTGAAGAGGGTTTTCCTGGAAATTTGAATTGTACTATTATAATGAAATTGACGGACGATAATGCTATTGATATTCAGTATGAAGCAGAAACGGATAAACCGACTGTTGTAAACATGACTAATCATTCTTATTTTAATTTAGATGGAGATCCGTCAAAAGATAATTCTGATTATTTATTGACTTTGAACGCGGATTATTATACTCCTGTTGACAGTACTTTTATGACGACTGGAGAAATTGTTCCGGTTGAGGGTACTCCTATGGATTTCAGACTTCCTGCTGTCATTGGAACTCGTATTAATCAAGATTTTGAACAATTAAGATATGGGAATGGCATTGATCATAATTGGGTATTGAATACTAAGGGGGATATTCATCAAGTTTGTGCCACATTGGAGTCACCTGTTACGGGGATTGTACTCAATGTTTATACTGACGAGCCGGGTATTCAGGTTTATTGTGGTAATTTTCTAGATGGGACATTGACGGGTAAAAAAAATACAATATATAATTTTCGGGCCTCTGTGTGCTTGGAAACGCAAAAATATCCCGATACACCTAATAAGGCAGACTGGCCTACGGCAGTAGTGAGACCAGGAGAAAAATATCAAAGTCATTGTATTTACAAGTTTTCGGTACATAAATAATGTATGTTAAGGTAGAAGGAATTGTGGAATATAACATTTGGGATAAATAAGATTCAGAGAGGAAGAGTCCTGAAAGAAGCGGTGAGAGTAAACACTGGTTCTTTTGGGACTTTTTCCGGATAATTATTGATATGGAGAATTTAATCTTTAATTTTGTACTCTCTAAACTAAATTGATATACTATGAAAAGAATATTCATAATAGGACTTCTTTTTTTATATGCATTTACTCTTTACTCTCAAAGTAATATCCGATATTATTTCAAAACATTGGATATTCAAGACGGACTCTCGCAAAACACGGTGAACGCTATTTTGCAAGATAAACAAGGTTTCATGTGGTTTGGAACAAAAGATGGTTTGAATCGTTTTGATGGCCTGAGTTTTCGTATTTTCAAAAAAGAGAATTCTGCTTTAGGAAATAATTTTATCACTGCACTTCATGAGGATAAAGAAGGAAATATTTGGGTTGGAACAGATGCAGGTGTTTATGTGTATAATCCTTTATTAGAAGACTTTACAGTATTTGATAGAGTTAGTGACACAGGTGATATGATTAGTCGTGCTGTGACTCGTATTGAAAGTGATGAAGATAGTGATATATGGATTTCCGTGGATTATCAAGGATTGTTTCATTTTGATCGTGTGCAAGATCGGTTAATTAATTGTCTGCATAGAGATAAGCGTAAGAACCAATTGGCCAATGTTACGCGTTTTTGGTTTGAGGAAAAACTATGTTGGGTCAGTTTATATGACGACAACCTATATTATACAAAAGATAATTTTAAGACATTGTTTCCCTTTCAGGATTCTGAAGGAAAAGAGCCTTTTAAAGATGATATCATTAATACTTGGATTATGGGTCCCCATAATTGTTGGTATATCGGTTCTTCTAATGGTTTGACTGAAATTAATCTGACAACAGGGCGGGTAAGGCGTTTGTTGAATTATTATGTGCGTGATTTAGGCTTTAAATCGGATAAGGAATTATGGGTAGGTACGGAGTCGGGGCTATATATTTATGATTTGGAAAAAGGTGAAATAGCTCATCTCACTGTTTCAAACGGGAATGATTCTTATGCTTTAGCCGATAATGCTATTTATTCTATATGCCGTGATAATGAGGGAGGAATGTGGATCGGATCTTATTTTGGCGGGGTCAATTACTATCCGCGTCAATGGACTTATTTTGAAAAATTCTACCCTCGTGATGATATTAAAAATTTTGGGCGTAGGGTACGTGAGTTCTGTGAAAGTAATGATGGTACTGTTTGGATTGGTACTGAAGATAAGGGATTATTTCATTTTTATCCGGAAAGTGGAAAGATTGAAAAATTCTCACATCCTGCTATTTATCAAAATGTTCATGGTTTATGTTTGGACGGTGATGATTTGTGGGTAGGCACTTTTTCCGGAGGTTTAAGCCGTATTGATTTGCTTACGAAGCAAGTAAGACACTATCAAAAAGGTATAAGCCCAAATTCTTTGGATGCCAATAATGTATTCTCTATTTGTAAAACTACATCTGGTGACTTATGGATTGGCACTACATCTGGATTGCTGCGATATAATCGTGATACAGATGACTTTACTAGGATGCCGGAACTAGCTAATATGTTTGTTTATAAAATATTGGAGGATTTTAGTGGGAATTTGTGGCTGGCAACTTATTCTAACGGTGTTTTTCGTTATGATGTGAATAAGAAAGAATGGAAGAATTTTATTTTTCACAAGAACGATTCCACTTCATTACCTTATGATAAAGTAATCAGTATTTGTGAAGATAGTCGTAAGCGGTTATGGTTTATGACACAAGGGGCGGGTTTTTGCCGTTTTAATCCGGAAAATGAAAGCTTTACTCGTTTTGATATGTCGAAAGGTTTTCCTAGTAATATCATTTATCGGATGGTAGAGGATAATCGGGGGAATTTATGGTTGACAACTAATAATGGTTTGGTTTGTTTCAATCCGGAAACAGATGATAAACGAGTTTATACTACAGCAAACGGATTGCTAAGTAACCAGTTTAATTATCAGTCTGGGTATAAAGATAAGATGGGACGTATCTATTTAGGTAGTATAAATGGTTTTATCACTTTTGATCCATCTACTTTTGTAGAAAATACTTTTGTTCCACCAGTTGTCATTACAGATTTCTTCTTATTCAATAAACGAATGCAGATCGGCAGTAAGGATTCTCCATTGAAAGAAAGCATCGTCTTTTCTGATGAGGTCGAGTTAGAATCTGATCAAAATTCTTTTTCATTGCATGCGGCGGCATTAGGTTATCAGGCACCGGAAATGAATCAATTGGTTTATAAAATGGAAGGATTTGATAAAGAGTGGTATAATGTAGGGCGGAATTCGGTAATCAATTATTCCAATTTACCATATGGAACTTATATTTTCCATTTAAGAGGATCGAATAGTGACGGAAAATGGAATGAAAAAGAGCGTATATTGAAGATTCATATTTTACCTCCGTTTTATTTATCAGGGTGGGCCTATTTTATTTATTTGCTATTAGGAATTCTGTCTGTGGTAGGTATCATTTATTATTTCCGGAAAAGGAATGAGCAGAAACACCAACAGGCCATGGAGAAATTCGAACGGGAAAAGGAACGCGAACTCTATACTGCAAAAATAGATTTCTTTACGAATGTGGCGCATGAGATTCGTACTCCTTTGACATTAATCAAAAGTCCGCTTGAAAATGTGCTTGTTTCTCCGAATGTATCTGCAGATATCCGTGATGATTTGGAAATAATGAATCTGAATACTACCCGTTTACTGGATTTGGTTAATCAGTTACTTGATTTCAGAAAGACTGAAACACGTGGGTTTCAACTGAATTTTGTAGAGTGTAATATTTCGGATATATTACAGCAGATTTATATGCGGTTTACTCCATTGGCACGGCAAAAGAAATTGGAATTTGTTATTGAATGTTCGGAATCTATCTATGCGTCGATAGATCGTGAGGCGTTGACTAAGATAATTAGTAATCTGTTTACTAATGCCATTAAATATTCTGAAACTTATATTCATGTCCGGTTGTGGATGGAGGATACTTGTTGGTTCTTGTCTGTCTGTAACGATGGCAATGTAATTCCTATGGAAATGCGTGAAGAGATTTTTAAGCCTTTCATACAGTATAAGGACGGATTTTCCCGTAAGGTTTCGGGTACGGGAATTGGTTTGGCATTGGCAAGATCTTTAGCTGAGTTGCATGAAGGGAACTTAATTATGGATGATTCACAAAAGCAGAATTGTTTTATTCTTTCATTGCCAGTAAAGCATGAACATACTATTGCCATTTCGAAGAGTGAGATTAAGTTGAAAGAGGATCCGAAAGAAGAGGATCCGGGACAATTGCAACAGAAGCCGCGTTACACTGTATTGATTGTGGAGGATAATGTTGAAATGTTGGCTTTTGTTGTCAGACAATTGTCACCTGTTTATCAAATATTGACTGCAACTAACGGAGTGGAGGCCTTAAAGGTGTTGGAGGGGCATACAGTGAACTTAATAGTATCGGATATAATGATGCCCGAAATGGATGGGTTGGAATTATGTGACCGTATAAAATCAGACTTGGATTACAGTCATATTCCTATTGTACTGTTGACGGCTAAGACCACTTTACAATCAAAAATAGATGGTTTGAAATCTGGAGCGGATGCTTATATTGAAAAGCCGTTTTCTGTGGAGTATTTGAAAGTGTCTGTTGCCAATTTATTAAGTAATCATGAAAAGCTGCATGCGGCTTTTGCACATTCACCGTTTATACAGACCAATTCTATGGCTATGACGAAAGCGGATGAAACTTTTTTGAAAACCTTGAATGAAGTGATTGTTGCCAATATGCAAAATCCGGACTTCTGTCTGGACGATATGGCGAGTTTGCTCAATATGAGCCGTTCCAGTTTGAACCGCAAAATAAAAGGAGTGTTGGACATGACCCCTAATGACTATATCCGTTTAGAGAGATTGAAAAAAGCTGCTCAATTATTAAGGGAAGGAGAATGTAAGGTAAATGAAGTATGTTATATGGTTGGCTTCAATACTCCTTCTTATTTTACTAAATGTTTTCAGAAGCAATTTGGTATTTTACCAAAAGATTTTGTGAAATGATTTTTTTCGGCGCATGAAATAGAATAATAGAACTAATCGCCCTCAGGAACTATTCTGAGGGCGATTTTTGAATGTATTATTCTATTAATTGGTTGAATAGTTCTAGCACATTCGGGGAGTTTGGAATACATTTGCATCACAAAAAGTTGAGAATATGATTCATGTAATACTGTGAAAAAAGAAATGCCTATGACATAACAAGAATGTGACCTTTAAATTCTATCTGTTGTATGTATATTTATGAACATACTTGTGATTAATTAAAAAGCGGAACTGAAATCTCCGCACAATTTTACAAATCTAATTCTATAAAAAATGATTAAAAAATTATTAGTCTTCTTTCTGACTATTTTTACGATGACTGCTTATGCGCAGAACGTAACAATGACCGGAACCGTAGTAGACACAGACAACCTGCCTTTAATTGGTGTGAATGTGGTTATTAAGGGTACTTCTACCGGTACTACTACTGATTTGGATGGTAAGTTTACTCTTACTGGAGAAAATGGACAAACATTGGTTTTCTCATATATAGGGATGACCCTCCAAGAGATTGTTTACAAGGGAAAACCTTTGCACGTGATAATGAAGGATGATTCCAAGGCTTTGGAAGAGGTGGTTATAATTGGTTATCAGACTGTGAAGAAATCTGATCTGACGGGTGCAGTAGCAGTAGTTGATACCAAAGAGATGAAAAAAAGCTCAGCTGGAACACTTGTCAGTCAGATGCAGGGGCTTGCTACAGGTGTAAACGTTCGTAGTAGTGGTAGAGCAGGTGAGGATGCTTCTATTCAAATTCGTGGTGTGGGTTCATTAAGTAATAATGCTCCGTTGTGGGTGGTCGATGGGATGATAACTGATCCGGGAGTTGACTTTAATCCGGCTGACGTTGAATCTATTCAGATCTTGAAAGATGCTTCCGCTGCCGCTATATATGGTTCTCGTGCTGCTAATGGGGTGATTATTGTTACTACTAAGAAAGGGGTGAGTGGTCCCATGAAGGTGAATGTAAGCGTAAAGGAAACATTGGAGTGGAGCCCGAAATTTGACTTGATGAATGCGGCAGAGTACATCAAGTATAATGATATAGCCTATAAAGAAGCTATCAAAGATGGTATAGCTCCATAACAGCACTCAGAAGCACTCCGAGTATGATACCAATTGGCAGGATGAAGTATTGAAGACAGCATTGGTGCAGGACTACAACGTATCACTCTCCGGTGGCGGTGACTCCGGTAGTTATTTTGTATCAGCCGGCTACTATAATAATGACGGCGTTTCTTATGGAAATACTTTCGATCGTTATAACTTCCGTGTCAATACACAAGGTAAAAAGGGCTGGTTCTCTTTTGGTGAGAACTTGGCCTACTCACTCACTAATACAGACCCGAACCAGACCAATACCTACAATGACTTTTTGCGTATGATGCCTACCATTCCTATCTATGATGAGAATAACCCGGGTGGATATGGCTATGGTGATGCTGCCAAGTACAATACGTTCGGTGTAAATCCCATTGCCCGTGAAGATTTGGAATAACGCCATTTCCGCCAGAATCGTCTGAATGGTTCTTTGTGGTTGGAATTCAAGCCATTCGAATTCCTTTCCTATAAATTCAATGGGGGCGTTGACTTGTATTTCTATGAGAATTCATGGTTCCGTGGTGAAGGTAATTGGACTCAGAATCAGGAACATCGTGATCCGGAGAGCCAGAAAGCGCGTGATAATACCTACAACATGTTGATTGAGCACACGTTGAACTTCAATAAGGATTTTGGCAAACATCATGTCGATGCAGTATTAGGTACTACTTACCAACATCATGAGTGGGAAGGTTTGTGGGCTTCCCGTCTGAACTTTCCGATGACGGGTAACGGCGATTACTTTACAGTTTTGAATGCAGGACAGAGCAATCAGCAGAATTCAAACAGCATCAGCGAGAATGCGATGATTTCTTATTTGGGACGTGCAAACTACGTTTATGATGATAAATACTATCTGACTGCCACTTTCCGTCGTGACGGTACTTCTCGCTTGGCTAAGGAAAACCGCTGGGGCAATTTCCCCTCATTCTCCGGTGCCTGGAGAATTTCAAAGGAGGAATTCTTTGATGTGCCTTGGATTAATGACTTGAAAATTAGAGGTAACTGGGGTCATCTTGGTAACTCTTCCATTGGTGATTGGGATTATATCGGAACTATCAACCAGAGTATTGTAACTGTATTCGGTGGTGCTATTGTTCCGGGTTCTACTCAGGTGAAACTGGTGAATGCAGGTCTTGTTTGGGAAACAAAAGAAACGGTGAATGTAGGTTTTGATGCCAGTTTCCTGAACCAACGCCTGACTGTCAGTGCGGAATATTATAATTCAAAAACCAGTGACGTATTGGCTGAGACTCCGATTGCCATTTCTACCGGTAATCAAGGAGGCTCTCCGTGGAAAAATGCTGCCAGCTTGCGCAACAAGGGCTTCGAGTTTACATTTGGTTGGAAAGACCAGATTTCAGGCTTTAAGTACAGCGCTTTACTGAATGTGACTACGATGGATAACGAAGTTCTGAGCTTGGGACGGGATGGGTCGGAAAGAAACTTTATTGATTCCGGTCAAGCCAGAACAGAGCCGGGAAGGTCGTTGGCCGAATTCTATCTGAGAAAAACAGACGGCATCTTCCGGACACAAGAGGAAATAGACAATTATGTGACGAAAGGTAACCATGTACCGGGACCTAATGAAGATAAAGTACCTGCCGGTACACCGATCATGATTGAAGGGAAACGTCCGCAATTGGGAGACGTTAAGTATCTTGATTTAAATGATGACGGTCAAATTACTGATATTGACCGTGATTATTGTGGTAGTCCATGGGCCAAGATGCAAATGTCGTTGGTATTGAATGCAGAGTGGAAGAACTTCGATTTCAGTATGATGTGGAACGGTCAATTTGGCAATAAGATATACAACGTATCCCGTTGGCAAGGACGTCTGTTTGCAGACAACTCCAACTATATCCGCTTTGAGAAGGGCGAAGAGCCTTATCAGGTGAATCCTAACTCCAATACCCCACGTATCATTTACGGTGACTTCCGCAACTCGCGTGATGCCGACCGTTTCCTGGAGAATGGTTCTTACTTCCGTATGAAGAATATCTCTATCGGTTATAATTTCAAGCAGAAGTGGCTGACCAACTTGGGCGTTGAGAAACTCCGTCTGTTTGCTACCGGTAGCAACTTGATTACTATTACCGGATATTCCGGTCTGGATCCTGACTTCAAGGGTGCGAATTCCGTTTGGAACAGTGGTACGGACAGCTTTGCTTATCCCAATACCCGTTCGGTGATGTTTGGATTGGATTTGACCTTTTAACTTATAAATCAGTTTGTAAATTATGAAAAAGATATATAATGGATTAATGCTCGCAGGTGCCTTGACATTGTGCACTGGATGCAGTTCTAGTTTATTGGATATTGATAATCCCAATGAAGTGACCAACGATACTTATTGGAATAAGCCGGAAGATGCTACAGCTGGTGTAAATGCCTGCTACAGTTTTCTTTATAAGGAAGGTACTTGGATGCGTTGGCTCTCTTTTCGCTACGATTTGACCTCGGACGAGGGATGGAGTTCTTCTCCTTGGATTGAATTGGGTGACTGGACACGTTTTCTTTACAACAATTATAATTTTTACGAAGGCAACAATATACATTGGGAACATTTCTACGTAGGTATTTTCCGTTGCAACCAAGTGTTGAGTCATGTGCCTAATATTGAAATGGACGAGACTACAAAGAACCAGGTATTGGCACAAGCTTCTTTCTTACGTGCAATGTGGTATTTTCAGGTAAATCTGTTGTGGGACAAAGGAACGATGCCTTTGGAACCTAAAGATGCCAATTATATTCCGGAAGACGCTTCCGAGCAGGAAATATGGGATCAAGTGGAGAAAGACTTGCTGTTTGCTATGGATTATCTTCCTGAATCTTGGGATGCTGCCAATTTGGGACGTGCCACCAAAGGCGCTGCCAAAGCATTGTTGGGCAAGGCCTATATGCAACAACATAAGTATGACAAGGCGAAGGAACAATTGCAATGGCTGATTGATAAAGAGGGCTCTTTGTACGATCTTATCGCCAATCGTGAAGATAATTTCACTGACTTGGATGAGAACAACAAGGAAGGTATCTTTGAAATTCAGTTCGATGACCAAAACAAGGGTGGTACGGGTAATGATGCCAGTATGGCATTCGGTTTCCAGCGTACTCAGTTCTATGCTCCGAGTGGTATAGGTTGGGGAGATGGTAAGGCACGTCGCTGGTTGGTAGATGAGTTCTTGAAAGAGAAACGTATTGACGGAAAGAATGACTTGCGTTTGTATGGTAGTATTCTGTACCGTGGATTCTCACAAGACTTCCCCGATCAACCGAAGAAATATTATGGATTTGAAAATGCCGATTGGAATGACGGTTGGGGAACTGACCCGGAAGACTGCTACATACGTAAATACAATACTGCTTACTATCGTGATGCAGAAGATTACTTTGCCCGTAACAACTATCGTATCATGCGTTATGCAGATATCTTGATGAACTACGCAGAATGTCTTGTTGAAACGGGTACTAATCCTGCCGATGCTGCTGTTTATGTGGATAAGGTAAGAGAACGTGCCGGTCTGGCCAAGTTGAAAGACAGTCAGTGGAAAGACTGCCTGAGTTCTAAAGATGCCTTTATCAAGCGCCTGCAGATGGAACGTACTTTGGAACTCTGTTTCGAAGGTTGGCGTTGGGCTGACTTGAAGCGTTGGGGATTACTTGATTCTCAGGCTGGAATTGATGAGCTGAAAGCCCGTGACAAGGACTTCAATAACTTCATCGTCGGTAAGCACAGACGTTTGCCCATTCCGAGAGATGAAGTGATGAACAGCACGGTAGGTGGTGTTGCACATCTTACTCAGAATCCTAACTATTAATAACTAAAGAAGGCTATGCCTGGAAGCCTGTTCTCATTTAGGATGCTTCCGGCATAGCCTTTTCTTTCTTAAATCTTATACCATATGCTTGTCTGTAAAAAACTACTATTACCATTCGCTTTTGCTTGCTGCGGCAGCTTGTTTGCGCAGAACATCCAGAATCCGGTACTTCCGGGAGTGGCGGATGCCGGCGTAATGAAATATAATGGCAAATATTATATTGGAGGGGTCCGTACAAACGGGGATTTCTATGTATCCGATGACCTGGTTCATTGGGGGAAACCTATCCATGTCGTATCCATGGACAATGACTGGACCAGAGGCAGCGGAGCCGGAGATGACCAGATTCATGCCAATGACATGTTCTATCTGAATGGAGATTTTCATTTGTACTGGTCAGTCAATTATTGGGGGAAGGACAAGCATGCCGTTCACATTGTACATGCGCAGAGCAAAGATGTCTTGGGCGCTTATGCAGAACCGAACAAGAAAACATGGATGGATAACCGTATCGACCCCAAAATATTCAGAGATGATGATGGACAACTATACATGTATATGGTACGTTTTACTGATGGAAATACCATATGGGGACGTAAAATGAAGAACCCGGCAGAATTTGCCGGTGAACCGGTGTGCCAGTTCGCCTCATTGCCGGATACATGGGAAACGATGGATAACAGAGTAGCGGAGGGACCGTGGGTCATGAAGTACAGAGACCGATACTATTTGATGTATAATGCCAACCACACCTCTACTGAGTGGGGCAATTATCAGTTGGGAGTTGCCGAGGCAGACTCTCCTTTAGGTTTTCAAAATGGTAATAAATATAGCTATCCGGTTGTAGGCTGCAATCAGACGCAACTGGAGGAGAAGCAAGTGGATTTATTGCGGTATGGCCGCACGTATGAGCCGTTGTTTGCTTATACGGAGAACAAGCCGGAGGGCGACTGGACAAAGGCGACCTACGATGACTCCGGCTGGGCGAGGGGGGAGACCGGCTTTTCGTTCCGTGAAGTGAAAGGTTCCACAACCCGGCATCTGGGTACCTTGTGGAATACGCCCTCCTTATGGTTGCGAAAGGCTTTCTCTGCCGGCAGCGAAACCGGCAATCTGGCATTGCGTGTCGCTCACGACGGAGATACCCGGATTTATCTGAACGGAACACTTGTCTACGAGAAGCAGGGGCGTGATTATTGTATCGTGAACCTGGACAAGAAGCTGCGTGCTGCTTTGAAGGAAGGCACGAATCTGCTTGCCGTAGAAACAAACAAGGGACGTTCGCAATTCTTCGACGTTTCTCTGTTCGATATGAAAGACGGCATTGCCGACGATATTCTGATGACTCCCGGCCAGCCCAATATCCTGAGAGGCCCCAACGGATTTGAATGGTGGCTGATTTATATGGCAAACAAGAACAATGAGCATCGGGGACAATATATCAACCGTGTCCAGTTCTTCGACAAGACGTTGTTTGTGGATGGTATCACCGGCCCCCGCACGGCAGGTTATCATCCCGAACCTTCGATGCCTACCTTTGCGGGTAAAGGCGAGACAGCTTCGTTCGGTGTGTTGCAACAAGTACAGCCGTCCGTGGCTTACTTGTTCGAGACGGGAGTCAAGACCGAGGGTGGAGCCGGCGTCATTGCCTGGTGGAAGGATGCAGATAACTGTGCCTATGTAGGTTTGGATGCCGAGAACCGGAGTTGGTACCTGCGTACACTTGTCGGCGGTAAAGAAAATAAGGAATCCTATGCCCTGCCTGAAGATTTCCGTTGGGGTGTGTACCATCATCTGCGCATTGAGCGTAACGGTGGCTGTCTGAAGATTTGGCTGGATGAGATTCCCGCACCGGGGAGACATGTCTTTGCAGAGGCTCTTCCGGTAGAAGAAGCGGGTGTTCCCGGAGTATTTGACGAGACAAAGTCTGCCTTGTTCGAAGGGGCTACCTATACCATCGGCTTCGATGATGTGCATTTCCAGCTTTCGGGGAATGAGGAGTTGTTGAAGGGCGATTTCTTGAACGATTATGAATTCAGCTTCCAGTTGTCCGGCTTGTCCGGACAAGACAAGGCAGGAAGCTATCCGGTTGTGGAAAAAGATTTGATAACCCTTAAGAAAGAAACGATGCGTCCTTGTATTCATGTTTCACAGGCTTGGGAGGAAGTGTGGCCTCGAGTCAATGAAGGTTCTTATATTCTCAAACACAATGGAATTTATTATATGACTTATTCTGCGAATAGTTATGAAAGTCCATTCTATGGTGTAGGTTGTGCTACAGCTACCGATATAATGGGGGAATGGGCTAAATACGACGAAAATCCATTATTGCAAAATCCTGGTGGGTTGGTAGGTGTAGGGCATAGCGCCATGTTCACTGATAAAGAGGGAAAACTTCGTATTGTATTCCATGCCCACAAAGATAAAAGTAATATTCATCCGCGTGCTATGTATATTGGTACGGTAAATTTTGAGAATGTGAATGGAACAGACCGTATGAGAATCAGTAAAGAATATATAACTCCTAAATTACTGCAATGAGAAAAAATTTGATCCTGTCTATCTGCTTTTGTTTGGTGTCTTGCTCATCATCGTCTGCGCAAGAAGAAATACCTGATGGTGATAAAACCAGCTATTACTGGAATCCGGTGATAGATTATAGTCTGCCCGATCCTACTATTATAGAAGGTGGTGATGGTTATTATTATTTGTATGCAACCGAAGATATTCGTAATTTGCCGATCCATCGTTCCAAGGATTTGATTAATTGGGAATGGGTAGGTACAGCATTCACGGATCGAACGCGTCCTGATTTTGAACCGGGTGGAGGCTTATGGGCTCCGGATATCAATAAGATAGGTGATACGTATGTACTTTATTATTCTATGTCTAAATGGGGAGGTGAGTGGACCTGTGGTATCGGTTGCGCTACGGCAGACAAACTTTCGGGGCCATTTAAAGACCATGGTCTGATGTTTCGGAGTAACGAGATTAATGTACAGAATTCTATTGACCCTTTCTATATAGAAGATGCCGGAAAGAAATTTTTGTTTTGGGGCAGCTTTCGGGGCATTTATGGCATTGAATTAAGTGAGGACGGTCTTTCAATAAAACAAGGGAAGAAGCCTCGGCAGGTGGCTGGTACAGCTTATGAAGGAACTTATATTCATAAAAAAGAAGGTTTTTACTATTTTTTTGCTTCCATAGGGACTTGCTGTGAAGGATTGAATAGCACTTACACTACTGTAGTTGCTCGTTCAGAAAATTTGTTTGGACCTTATGTTGATAAGAACGGGAGGACAATGATGGATAACCAACATGAAGTGTTGATTCATAAGAATAGTTCGTTTGTGGGAACAGGACACAATTCGGAGATTGTGACTGATAAAGTGGGTAATGATTGGGTATTTTATCATGCAGTGGCCACAAAGCATCCTGAAGGGCGTGTTTTGATGATGGATAAAATAAGTTGGAAAGACGGATGGCCTGTGGTAGCTACGGATTCTCCCTCATTGAAATCGGAAAAACCTGTATTGTAATTAATAAATACATAAAAATATGAATTGGAAAAACTTTGTATGTAGTGTGGTGTGTCTGGCAGGAATGACTTGTGCGGAAGCTGTGAACTATACACCGGAAAATGTTTCGGCTTCCATTGCTTTGAAAGTGCCTGGTAATGATGCGAAGCGGTATCCGCTGACTTTGCAGCAATTGGATAATAGTAATTTTGAATATCAGTGGGTGGCGGCCGATAAATTACCTGTGGTGATTTATCAGAATGTTGAAGAAAAAGACGGCAACCAGCGTATTGTCATTTTTATGACTGCATTGGATGATGTTTATTTCAATTTTGGTGAGCAGGTAATGACTGGTTGTCATCATGATGATTGTTTGTTTTATATGCCTGGATTTTGGTATCGTCGTAACTTGCGTTCTCCTCAAGAAGCGCCGTCTTTTCATACCTCGGATAGCTGGTTGGTTCGTGAAGACCGTTTAAGTACTCCCTTGACTGCTATTTTTGATGAAAAGAATAGGAAAACATATTCTGTTATCCGGCTGGATAATATGGCTTCGGATGCTTTGACTACCCATAAGGAAGGGGAAGTGATATTGTCTGGTAAAACCTCTATAGGTTATACAGGATTTGAAAACCTCTCGGGTATCGCTTCTTTGTCTTTTGGGTTTCCTTACAAGGAAGCTCCTAAAACTTATATTCGTAAATTGACATTGGCTCCTTCGGTTGAGGCCTATCAATTATTACGTAAAGGTGAGAGTCTTTCTCTGACTTGGGAATTACATGAGTCGGAAATTGCTGATTTTTCAGAATGTGTGCAGCATATTTGGGAATATTCTTATGATACAAACTGTCCTCAAATTGTAAATACACCTTATTCTCCTGAGAAAATGAAGGAAGTGATGAGTAATTTCTTCGTGGAAAGTTTTGTCGGAAATACTCCTACTCATTATTATTCGGGGGTGGAATTGCGTACAGCTACTTGTGACCAAACGGATGTTGCCGAAGTGGGTTTTGTGGGACGTACTTTGTTGAATGCTTTTAATGCATTGGAATATGGAGAACAGCAGCGTCGTACGGATTTGGTGACGAATGCTTATAAAATTTTTGATTCTTATTTGCAGAATGGATTTTCGGAAACGGGTTTCTTTAATGAAGTAGTACATTATAGGCGTAATTTTGTAGAGTCTGTTCATAGTATCCGCCGTCAGTCTGAAGGGGTATATGCCCTGCTTCATTTTTTGAATTACGAAAGACTGCAAGGTCGTAAACATCCTGAGTGGGAAAAGCGTATAAAAAGTATGTTGGATATGTTTCTGCATTTACAAAATAAGGACGGTAGTTTTCCTCGTAAGTTTAAAGATGACTTTTCTATTGTAGACAAGAGTGGGGGAAGTACCCCTTCGGCAACTTTGCCATTGGTTATGGGATATAAATATTTTAAGGATAAACGGTATTTGGCAAGTGCAAAACATACGGTGGAGTATTTGGAAAAGGAATTGATTTCGAAGTCCGATTATTTTTCTTCTACTTTGGATGCTAATTGCGAGGATAAAGAGGCATCTTTGTATGCGTCAACTGCCGCTTACTATTTGGCTTTAGCTACAAAAGGAGCTGAACGAGCCCATTATGCTGGGTTGGCGAGGAAGGCAGCTTATTTTGCATTGTCATGGTACTATACATGGGATGTCCCTTTTGCCCCCGGTCAGATGTTGGGTGATTTAGGGTTGAAAACTAGAGGCTGGGGAAATGTTTCTGTAGAAAATAACCATATTGATGTCTTTATCTTTGATTTCGCTGACGTATTGAACTGGTTGGCAAAAGAATATAATGAAAAGCGTTTTTCGGATTTTTCTCAGGTAATCAGTACATCAATGCGTCAGTTGTTACCCTATGAAGGGCATCGATGTGGTATTGCCAAAACAGGATATTATCCGGAGGTTGTCCAGCATACTAACTGGGACTACGGTAAGAATGGTAAAGGCTATTATAATGATATTTTTGCTCCGGGATGGACAGTGGCTTCATTGTGGGAATTATTTTCTCCGGGACGTGCCGAGAAGTTCTTGAAAAAATAGTTTGAAAATTGATAATTTATTATGATGTTAAGTGATTAGCATTTCATTTAAAACTTGATTTTCTTTTCTTTTGTAGGGAAAGGTATGTCCTTTTTCAGAAAATCAGCTTTCTCTTTAAGGAAGGATACCTGAAGTATATTAAAAAGCCGGGGATTGTCTTTACAGATGTTCCCGGCATAATTTTTTACCGTCACTGGCATTATTGTTCTGACTTTACATCTCTTATTGAATAAAACAAGTAAAAGAAAGAATTTCTCTATGTTAAGATAACAGTTTACTTTAAATTCTTAACTTTGTTCCCCTTGAAAAATGATTGTTACAAGATAATTTAACAGCTAAAATGCAACAATATAAAAGACCGGAAGCTATAAAACGTATGAATGAGCTGGCGGGTAGCCGGAAGCCTTTCCTTTTTATTATAGATTATAAACAGCAGTGTTCCTTTGATAGAGGAAATAAGTCGGATTGATTCTACCCGTTGCCGTTATAACTTTAATGGAGTGAAAAATGTGGATACTGTAACAGAAAGTTACAGTGGGCGGATAGGCTGGAACTTTGTTCCAATGTCTTTGGCAGACTACCGGCAGGCTTTTGAAATCGTAAAACGGAATATTCTGGCAGGTAACAGCTATCTCGCTAATTTGACTTGCAAAGTTCCTGTCAGTACTAATCTTACTTTGGAGGATGTGTTCCGGTACTCCAAAGCGCTTTATAGACTTTGGTTGAAAGATAAATTGGTCTGTTTCTCACCCGAAATTTTTGTTCGTATAGAAGATGGCGAGATAAAATCTTTCCCCATGAAAGGAACGATTGACGCTACCTTACCTGATGCGGAAAAACTGTTGATGGATGATTCTAAGAAACTGCCGAACATGCTACCATTGTAGATCTGATTCGTAATGATTTGAGTATGGTGGCGGAACAGGTCAGGGTTGTCCGCTATCGTTATTGTGACCGGCTTGAAACCAATAAGGGACCTATCTTTCAGACAAGCTCCGAAATATGTGGTGTCTTGCCCGATGATTACCCGTCGCATATAGGAGATATTATATTTCGTTTGTTACCAGCCGGTTCCATAACCGGAGCGCCCAAATCCAAGACGATGGATATTATTGAAGAAGCGGAAAATTATGAGCGTGGATTTTATACGGGCATAATGGGCTATTGTGACGGCAGGACTTTAGACAGTGCGGTGATGATCCGTTTTTTAGAACAGGAAGGAGAGAATCTTTATTATAAGGCGGGGGGAGGAATTACTTCAAAGAGTGATTTACAAAGTGAATATAATGAAATGATACAGAAGATTTATGTACCCATTTATTGAAACTATACGGATAGAACAAGGAAAAGCGTGTAATTTGTCTTATCATAATGAAAGACTGAACAATACCCTTCATCATTTCTGGCCGGACTGTGCCGGCATAGAATTAGGTGAATACCTGAAATTGACACCGGAGATGAACGGAATGAAATGTAGGGTGATTTATGATGGAAGTGGAATAAAAGAAATTAGTTATGAAGCCTATCAGATGCGTCCGGTACATTCTTTGCAGTTGGTTTATTCGGATGATATAGATTATACTTATAAAAGTACAGACAGGGAAGCTTTAAACCGGCTTTTTGCCTGCCGTGGAGAACGGGATGATATTTTAATTGTCAGACGCGGACTGCTGACCGATACTTCCATAGCTAATATTGCCTTGTTTGATGGTAAGGATTGGTTCACACCTAAATTACCTTTGTTGAGAGGGACTTGCCGTACAGCATTGATTGACAACGGAATTATAAAAGAAAAAGATATCCGGCCGGAAGAACTATCCTCTTATTCTTTTGTTAGGTTATTTAACGCTATGATTAAATGGGGAGCGTTGGAACTTTCTACCGGAACCATTTATGAATAATAAGAAAGAAGGTGGAATTTTGAAGATTTTTGTTTGTTTCCTTAAATAATTTGCTATATTTGCAAAAAAAATATAAATATAGGTAGGGTATGAGATTGCGGACAGTTGCCAAGTTGGGTATGGTGCTATCAGTGGTATTGTTTTGTACGGCTGTGGGCTTTTACGGCTTTGCTAAATTAAGCCTGACGGATAAGAGTCGTGAGATCAATCTCTTCTCACTTGTACCGGCTGATTGCATCGGTGTGTTGGAGAGTGATAATATTAATTATTTTCTGAATGAATTTCCTCAATTGAACTATTCTGAAGAACTGGGTAATTTCCAGTTTCCCGGTTTGTTTAATTATGTGTTGGGAGGTTTGAACGAATATACCACTAACACTGCTCATGGTCTGAGCAGTAAGATGAGCCGGGTAGTGGTCAGTTTCCATTCTCCGGGTACTCCGCGTGACCAGGTGGTATATTTCCGTATGGGGGCTGATGATAAGGAAACATTGGGAGATATGTTGTTAGAGAGAACTCCGGGAAGTTTTTCACCTAAAAAAGAGAAATACAGAGGAAAAACTATAGCAGTCTATCCATTGGGCAATAATGATTTTCTAGCTGTCTATAGCGAGGCGGGATTCTATGTGGTGAGTTATCAGAAGAGTTTGATAGAGAAAGTGATTGATGCGCGTGAGGATGAAGAGAAAGCATTGAGTAATGATCCCGTGTTTGCCAAAGCGATGCAGAAAAAGAAAACGCATAACTTCCTGACTTTATACGGACGTACGCCGTCTATGCCTTTCTTGCAGGATAACAGTGGCTGTTGGAGTGAGTTTGACTTTCACATGAACAGTGATGTGGTGTACCTCACCGGAGATACTTTTATGCCTGATTCATGCGGCTGTGTGAACCAGATGGCCGAAAAATTGAAGAATATTCCGGATATAAGGGAAGATAGTTTGATTATTTCTGCTGATAAAGATTCCATGGCAAATTATATGGAAGAGGCCTACGAAAGAAATAGCAGGACATTGTTCAATGAATGTGTAGCTAATCTTTCACGTGATGCAGCCTTTATGCTTGTGGCGGACATGAACAAGATTTCCCGCAACCCGGAACGTTTCGAGCCTTATTTGCCGGCATTTCTGTTGGAGAATGCTCCTTTATTCCATTCGTTTATTCTTTCAACCCAATTGTCAGTTGTAAACGATCGGCTTTCCCATATCATGGTGCTGACATATAAAGATTAGCGCAACTTATGTCGGTGGAAGTGGGGAGCCACTTTGCTTCTAAAATAAAATAACGAAATAACAGTGAGTGCGGCTCCGAATAGATAGGCCATCTTGAAGGTGGCTATTTCTGCTATATATCCGCCCAATAACATGCCGGCGCCTATACCTACATCCCACGAAGTCAAGTAGGTACTGGTTGCCGTACCACGCTGGTTGTTGGGGGCCAAGTTCACAAACAGCGTGTTATAGGCGGGGAACATGGTTCCAAACCCAATACCTAGTAAAAGAGCTATGGTGAACAGAAAATAAGTGGTCCATTGCAGACTCCATGTTGTCAGCCATCCGCATGAACTCAAACCGAAGAAACAGAAGCAGACCAGATACAGGCCGGCTTCAATAACTTGAGTAACCATTCCCCGGTCTACCAGGCGTCCGGAGAAAAGACGGGAAACTGCCATTCCCAACGCCATGAAGGTGAAGAAGAAACCGGTGGATGCCTGGATACCTATTTGCTTGGCATACATTGCAACGTAATTGGTGGTCATGCCATAAGGGATGGATAGTAATAACAGACTGAAACCTGCCGGTATTCCTTTAAGCAAAATAAAGCGGTCCAATGATATCGGTTCTCGTTTTACAGGAGGTTTGTAGGTGGTCTTTACCAATGAGGCGCATAGAAATCCTATCAGGCAGGAACCTAATGAGCAACAGAAGATAAGCGTATAGTCTGCTCCTGCATCATGCAGGAAGAGTCCGGTCATCGGTCCGATGGACATGGCTATATTGTTTGCCAGCCCATAATATCCTAATCCTTCCCCACGGCGTGAAGAAGGCATGATATCAATGACAATGGTATTTCCGCTGACTGTCACCATGCCGAATGATACTCCGTGTATAATGCGGAATAAAATAAATAAGGTTAGTGTTCCTGCAATGAGATATCCTCCGAAGATGGCGGTAAAAGTGAAATAAGCCAACAGATAAAGTGGTTTGCGGGCAAATGTATCTAACAGATAGCCGGAAAAGGGGCGTATGCACAGGGCGGCAATGGTGTAACAGGAAAGTACGGCCCCTATGGTTGTTTTGTTGGCGTCAAAAACTTCTGCCAGATAGAAAGGCAATACAGGCATCAGTAACCAGAATCCAAAGAATAATAGAAAATTGGCTGCCAGTATTTCTATATAATTTTTGGTAATCAGCTTGTCCTTCATAAGCAATAATGTGCTAATATGTCAATGTATCAATATGCTAATGTGGCAATATGTTAATATGCCAATTGACCGCGTTCTATTCCGCATGGCAATTGGCATATCAGCACATGGTCACATTGACACATTATTAATTGGCTGCTTCGAATTCTTTCAGGAAGCGGGTATCGTTTTCAGAGAATAATCGTAAGTCGTTTACACGATATTTCAAGTTGGTAATGCGTTCAATACCCATACCTAGCGCATAGCCTGAGTAAACTTTGCTGTCAATGCCGTTGGCTTCCAATACATTCGGATCCACCATACCACATCCCAGAATTTCCACCCAGCCTGTGCCTTTACAGAACGGACAACCTTTTCCGCCGCAAATATTACAACTGATATCCATTTCGGCACTTGGTTCGGTGAACGGGAAATAGGACGGACGCAGACGGATTTGAGTATCTTCGCCGAACATTTCTTTGGCAAACAACAGCAATACCTGCTTCAAATCAGTGAATGATACATTCTTGTCAATGTAGAGTGCTTCCACTTGATGGAAGAATGCATGGGCACGATAACTGATCGCTTCATTGCGGTATACACGTCCCGGACAGATGATGCGGATAGGAGGTTGCGAATGTTCCATAGCTCTTGCCTGTACGGAAGAGGTGTGAGTGCGAAGTACGATGTTCTTTTTCACATCTTCCTGATTGGCTTCGATGAAGAAAGTATCTTGCATATCACGTGCAGGATGGTCTTCGGCAAAATTCATGGCAGTGAATACGTGCAAGTCGTCTTCTATTTCGGGACCGTCGGCAATACTGAAGCCCAGCCGATGGAATATATCAATGATTTCATTCTTTACAATGCTCAGCGGGTGACGTGTTCCCAGTTCGATGGGATAAGCCGTACGGGTAAGATCCATTTCGGCTGCGCTGTTATCTTGGGTTTCGAAAGCTTCTTTCAATGAGGCGATACGCTCCTGAGCCTTGTTCTTCAGCTCGTTCAGTTTCATACCCACCTCTTTTTTCTGCTCGGCAGGTACGTTGCGGAAGTCTGCCATCAACTCATTAATCGCTCCTTTTTTGCTAAGATATTTAATGCGCAAGGCTTCCAATTCTTCCGCATTGGCTGCTTGCAAGCCTTCAATTTCCTGAAGTAATTGTTCTATTTTAGCTAACATAGTTTCTTCTTTATTTTTTAATGACCGCAAAGTTAGCGAATTAAACCCATATATTTTGCTGAAAACTAAAAAAAACGATATTTTTGCATCGATTTTTTCTAAATATAGAAAATGAGAAAACTTATAATCGGAGTTTGTCTGCTTATGCTGATAAGCTCCTGTGGAGGTGGGAAAAAGAAAATGGACCCCTTCGAGACGCTTACTGAGGAGATTGATTCGCTGACTGCAACCCCGGACACAACAGAAGCGATGGCTGCGGTAGAGGAAGAACCAATGGTTCCCGCTACGGCCGACGAAAGTTTTGCCGACTTTTTCTACAATTTTGCCAGTGATGAAAAATTACAATTGTCACGCATCGTGTTCCCTTTGCCGTATTATACAATGGAAAAGAAAGAGCACATTGAAAAGGAGCAATGGAAACACGATCCTTTATTCAGCCGGCAGGATGCCTATACAGTTCTGTTCGATAAGGCGGAAGACATGGAAATGGAGAAAGATACGGGTCTAACCAGTGTCAAGATAGAATGGATTTACTTGAAGAAGGGAAAAATCAAGCGGTACTATTTTGAGCGGCTGAAGGGGCTGTGGAAACTGGAAGCCATAGATTTTGCGGATATGCCGAGAGAGGATACCGGTAAGGAGGACTTCTTTGAGTTTTATGAACGTTTTGCCAATGATTCTGTTTTCCAGTTGTCTCGTTTGCACGAACCGTTGAAGTTTGTGACTGCTGATCCCGAAGACGAGTTTCAGATACTGGAAACGACTTTGGAGGCCGGGCAATGGTTCGCATTCCAGCCTGTGTTGCCTCGTGAGAATCTGACTAATGTAAACTATGGCCAGAACGAGAATGTGCATTCCAATACGAAAGTGATTGAAATGAAAGGTTTTGGCAATGGATTTAATAATACGCTCTATTTTGAACGGCGGCACGGTCTATGGAAACTGATGCAGTTTGAGGATCTGAGCGATTGATTTGATTGTAAATGAAGGAAATAAAAGACTACTCTCTGTTGCCTCATAATACATTTGGTATGGATGTGAAGGCATCTTTGTTTGTGGAATATGAATCGGTGACAGAGCTGCAATCCATCTTGTCGGATAAAAAACTGATGGCCGGTAACTGGTTGCATATTGGCGGAGGAAGCAATCTGCTTTTTAAAGGTGATTATGCGGGAACTGTCCTGCATTCGGCTATCCGGGGGTATGAGGTGGTTGCTGAAAACGAACAGGAAATAGAGGTAAGGGCAGGAGCCGGTGAGGTGTGGGATGATTTTGTGGCATATACCGTGAAAAACAGTTGGTATGGTGCTGAAAATCTGTCATTGATTCCCGGTGAAGTGGGTGCTTCTGCCGTTCAGAATATCGGTGCGTATGGTGTTGAGGCAAAAGATTTGATTGTAAGTGTGGAAACCGTCGAGGTGGAAACCGGCAGGAAACGGATTTTTACCAAAGAGGAATGCCGTTATGCTTATCGTGAAAGCATTTTCAAGAAAGATTTGAAAGGTAAATATATAGTGACTTACGTCACCTATCGTTTAAGTAAACAGCCGGTTTTTAATCTGGAGTATGGAAATGTGCGTGGCGAATTGGAAAAGCGAGGAGGTGAGGTGGCATTGGAGAATGTAAGGAAGGTGATTATTGCCGTGCGTGAAGCCAAGTTGCCCGATCCCCGGGTGCAGGGAAATGCCGGAAGTTTCTTTATGAATCCGATTATTCCACGCAGGCAGTTTGAAATAGTACAGCAACAGTATCCTGATATGCCACATTATGAGGTGGATGGCAATAGGGTGAAGATTCCTGCTGCATGGATGATAGACCGTTGCGGCTGGAAAGGCAAACAAATAGGACGCGCGGGTGTTCATTCTAAACAGGCATTGGTCTTGGTGAACTGTGGAGGCGCTACGGGAGATGAAGTGATTGCTCTTGCCAGACGGATACAGGAGTCTGTGCTTCAAAAGTTCGGGGTGGCTATCTCTCCCGAAGTGAATTTTATATAAGGTATGATATGAAGATTACAATACTAGGCAGCGGAACGTCTACGGGAGTACCCGAAATAGGGTGCAAATGTCCGGTATGCACCAGCAGCGATCCCCGGGACAACCGTTTGCGTTGTTCGGGACTGGTAGAAACGGAAGGGCTCCGGATTCTGATAGATTGCGGTCCCGATTTCCGTGAACAGATGATACGGTTGAACGATTTCAAGCCGTTGGACGGTGTTTTGATTACTCACGAACACTATGACCATGTAGGAGGCTTGGATGATTTGCGTCCTTTCTGTCGTTTTCGCGATGTGCCGGTTTATGCCGAACAATATACGGCAGAGCGTTTACGCCAGCGTATTCCTTATTGTTTTGCCGAACATCTTTATCCGGGAGTTCCCCGTATTACATTAGAGGAAATTGTTCCCGATTCTCCTTTTATTATCGGCAATCCCGAAGGAAACAAAGTAGAGGTGACACCTCTTCGGGTAATGCACGGCAAACTGCCCATTTTGGGATACCGTATCGGCCGGATGGCATGGATTACCGATATGTTGACGATGCCTGGGGCTGAATATGATTTGCTGCAAGGACTGGATGTGTTGGTAATGAATGCATTGCGTCCTCAGCCTCACCATACCCACCAGAATTTGAAGGAGGCTTTGGACAATGCACAAAGAATAGGAGCCGGGGAAACCTATTTTATTCACATGAGTCATCATATAGGATTACATGCTGATGCTGAACGGTTATTGCCGCCGCATGTGCATTTTGCATACGATGGAATGAAAATTTGTTTATAAAGCCGGCTTCAACGAATACCGGCACAATCCGTTCAACCCGCATTCCGAACATTTCGGTGTCCGTGCCACACAAACATATCTTCCGTGTAAAATAAGCCAATGATGTGCGGTGGGCACAATCTCCTTCGGAATATACTTCATCAGATATTTCTCGGTAGCCAGCGGTGTGGTGCAGGTTTGAGGAACCAGCCCGATGCGGTGGCTCACGCGGAACACATGTGTATCTACCGCCATGGCCGCTTTATTGAATACTACACTTTGGATGACATTGGCTGTCTTGCGTCCCACTCCCGGCAGTTTGACCAGTTCTTCCAATGTTCCCGGTACTTCGCTATGAAAATCTTTCACCAGCATTTGCGCCATGCCCACCAGGTGTTTTGCCTTGTTGTTGGGATAACTTACACTCCGTATGTATTCATAAATCACTTCCGGCGTCGAAGCGGCCAATGCCTCAGGAGTCGGGAAATCCCGGTAAAGAGGAGGGGTGATCATATTTACCCGTTTGTCCGTGCATTGTGCACTCAGGATAACAGCTATCAATAACTCGAATGGGTTATTGTAATGAAGTTCGGTTTCGGCAACAGGCATCGCTTCTTGAAAATAAGCGATCACCTTGTTATAAAGTTCTTGTTTTTTCATCTTACCTTCTTTTTTCGGTTACAAATATAATTGATAAATCAATAGGGTAGAATTATTCGGGCAATTCATTTGTTTAGTTGAGTAAACTTCTTATATTTGCATAAATATATTAGATTTATGCAGCTTAACGTAAAGAATGAAACTTCTACATTGAAAGCTGTGGTGCTTGGACAACCCGGTTCCATAGGGAAGGTCCCCACGCTGGAAGAAACTTATGACGCCAAGTCATACGAGTCCGTATTGCATAACATATACCCCCATGAAGAAGATATTTTCAAAGAGATGAGATGCTTTGAAAGCGTATTGTTGAAATATGGGGTACAGGTCTATCGCCCGTGGACACTGGAGAATTGTAATCAGGTGTTTGCCCGTGATGTGGGGTTTGTGATTGACGACAAGATTATTGTTTCCAACATCATCCCCAACCGGGAGGATGAGAAGGAAGCCTACGAAGTGGTCTATAATCAGATAGCTTATAACAAGATTTTCAACCTTCCCGAAAAGGCGCACGTAGAGGGAGGTGATGTGGTGCTTTACAATAATATAGTGTTTGTAGGCCTTTATACCCAGCCCGATTACCCGCAGATGAAGACGGCACGTACCAACCGGTATGCTTTTTCCTTTCTGAAAGAAATCTGTCCGGGGAAGATATTCATCCCCTTGGAGCTGAAAAAACATAATACAGATCCACGTGCGGGGATTCTGCATCTGGATTGTACCTTTATGCCGGTAGGGAAAGGGCATGCGATTATTTATAAGGACGGATTTATGTATCCTCAGGATTATCATACTCTGCTCGATTTGTTCGGCAGGGAGAATGTATTTGAAATAACGCGGGAAGAGATGTACTATATGAATACGAATGTCTTTTCCATCTCTCCTGAGGTGGTGGTTTCTGAAAGGAACTTTATCCGCCTGAATACCTTTATGGAAGAGGTATGGGGAATGACGGTAGAGCGTGTACCTTATTATGAAATATCTAAGATGGGCGGACTGTTGCGCTGCTCCACCTTACCATTAATCCGAGAAAATGACTAAACAAACAACAAACCACATTTTGATGGTGGAACCCGTGGCCTTCGGGTTCAATGAAGAAACAGCGGCCAACAATTATTTCCAGCAGCGGACAGTTGCGGCAGGTGAGACAGTACAAGCTTGTGCCTTGAAGGAATTTCGGGGCATGGTGGATAAGTTGCGTGCAAACGGCATAGAGGTAATAGCGGTGCAGGATACCCCGATACCTCATACTCCGGATTCCATATTTCCGAACAACTGGGTGTCCTTTCACGACGACGGAACGGTGGTGCTGTATCCTATGTTTGCGGAAAACCGCAGGGCGGAAAGACGGGCGGATATCTTGCAGCGGATAGAGTCGGAGGGGTTCAGCATCCGTCGGAAGGTAGATTATACAGGTTTTGAGGAAGAAAACCGGTTCTGGAGGGGACCGGGGGGAATCATTCTGGACCGGGTGAACCGTTATGCATACGCGGCTTTGTCGCAACGGGTGGACGAAGCTTTATTGGGCCGGTTCTGCAAGGAGCAGAATTTTATTCCGGTGTCCTTTCATGCTTATCAGACTGTAAACGGACAACGTCTGCCCATTTATCATACCAATGTCATGATGTGTGTGGCGACAGATTATGCGGTCGTTTGTCTGGACAGCATCGACGACGTGGAAGAGCGTGAGCAGGTTTGTCACGTCTTGCGGCAGACAGGGAAAGAAATCATTGCCATCTCCGAGGAACAGATGCATCACTTTGCCGGAAATATGCTTCAGGTGGAGAACGGGAAAGGCGCATTGTTTCTAGTGATGTCTCAAAGTGCTTACGATTCGTTGGATGAAGGCCAGTTACAACGGCTGTCTAAGTATAACGCGTTGCTTCCCATGCCAATCCCTACCATTGAAACGCTGGGAGGAGGAAGTGCCCGTTGCATGATGGCGGAAATATTCTTGAAGAAAGAAAAACATTAAATGATAAAAAGCTTATGGATGCAAAATTATCGGCAGCTCAATTGATGGAGCTTGAGAACAAACATGGAGCACACAATTATCATCCTGTTCCTGTGGTATTGGATAAGGAGAAGGTGTGTTTGTATGGGATGTGGAAGGAAAGAAATATTATGATTTCCTTTCCGCTTATTCGGCAGTGAACCAAGGACATTGTCATCCGCGTATTATCGATACGTTGGTAAAACAGGCGCGAAAGCTGACTTTGACTTCACGCGCTTTTTATAACAGCCAGTTGGGACGGTATGAAGAATTTGTCACCCGTTATTTCGGATATGACAAGGTTTTACCGATGAATACGGGAGCCGAGGCGGTAGAAACCGCATTGAAGCTTTGCCGCAAATGGGCGTATGAAGTAAAAAAGCTTCCCAAGGATACGGCGGAAATCGTTGTATGCCGGAATAATTTTCATGGGCGTACTACCACTATCGTTTCTTTCTCCATTGATCCGGACGCTTACAATAACTACGGACCTTTTACCCCCGGCTTTGTCGTGATTCCCTACAATGATGCCGAAGCATTGGCGAAAGTGCTGGACGAACATCCTCATGTGGCCGGATTCCTGGTTGAGCCCATTCAGGGAGAGGCAGGTGCTTATGTACCCGATGAGGGATATTTGAAAAAATGTTACGACTTGTGCCGTGCCCACAATGTACTTTTTATAGCCGATGAAGTGCAGACCGGCATTGCCCGTACAGGTAAATTGCTGGCTTGTGACTATGAGAATGTTCATCCGGATATCCTGATTTTGGGAAAGGCTTTATCGGGTGGGGCCTGTCCTGTTTCTGCAGTATTATCATGCAATGAAGTGATGGATGTTATCCGTCCGGGGCAACATGGTTCCACTTTTGGCGGAAATCCTATTGCTGCGGCAGTGGCTGTTACGGCGCTGGAGGTAGTACGGGACGAACAGTTGGCGGACAGGGCATACAGGCTGGGACTGATATTCCGGGAAGAGATGAGAAAACTGTGCGAAACATCTCGTGTGGCTTCTTTTGTCCGGGGCAAGGGATTGCTGAATGCGTTGATAATCAATAATGATGAAACGAAGGATTTGGCGTGGGAGATTTGCTTGAAATTGGCCGAAAACGGCTTGCTGGCCAAACCGACACATACGAATATTATTCGTTTTGCTCCGCCATTGGTGATTACAGAGGAACAGTTAAAGGAGTGTATCGAAATTATAAAGAAGACGATTGCCCTGTTTGAATAAAGGATTTTTTATCCTGTCTTTTAGGGGTGGATTCAATCTGCCCCTCTAATCGTTTTCACTGATACCCACCTGTTTATGACGCTTCATCTTTCACTGTTCCATACTGTTTGGCAATCAAGGAAGTATAGAAAAAGTAATTATTTGATGAGGCTGTTCTTCTTGATAAGAATATTTAATGCAGTTATATCCGGTTAACTCGGAAATAATTTCTATCTTTGCACCCCGAATTAAAAAATAGACGTATGATGCCGTGAATAGCGGTCGTGTATTCTAGAACACCACGTAAAAAACAGGAGAAATGAAGAATAATAATACTGTATCTGTATCGTTCATGTTGCTTGGCATACTGTTTTGTGTATGTCTTGTCGCAGCAAATTTATTGGAAACCAAAGTTGTCCAGATCTGGAAAATTACGGCAACTGCCGGACTGGTTGTATTTCCTATCTCTTACATTATCAATGATTGTATAGCCGAAGTATGGGGCTTCCGCAAGGCACGTCTTATCATTTGGATGGGCTTTGCCATGAATTTCATGGTGGTAGCTTTGGCGCAGCTTGCCATTCTGATGCCCGCAGCTCCGTTTTGGGAAGGAGAGGAGGGCTTCAACTTCGTTTTCGGCATGGCGCCCCGCATCGCTGTAGCCAGTCTGACCGCTTTCTTGGTCGGCTCTTTTCTGAATGCCTATGTCATGAGTAAAATGAAGCTGGCCTCGGGGGGAAAGAACTTTTCACTTCGTGCTATCACTTCTACCTTGGTGGGTGAGAGCGCCGATTCCATGATTTTCTTTCCTGTTGCCTTCGGAGGTTTGATGCCTGCCGGTGAACTGATAAAGATGATGGTTATTCAGGCGGTGCTCAAGACACTCTATGAAATTATTATCCTGCCTGTTACCATCCGTGTGGTAAATTACATCAAGAAGGTGGATGGCAGTGATGTCTTTGATGAGCATATCTCATACAATGTATTAAAAATCAAAGAACTTTAATAAGTTGCTGATGTGTCAGTGTGCCGGTTAGCCAATTACCATGCGGTATATGGCGCAGCATATCCACATAGCGCGGCAATTGGCACATTAGTAAATTGAAAAATTGTCAACAATGAATAAAAGTGACGCATTGGTTGTGTTCAGCGGAGGGCAGGACTCAACCACTTGCCTGTTTTGGGCAAAAAAACATTTCCGCAAAGTGTATGCTTTAAGCTTTATCTATGGACAAAAGCATGTGAAGGAAGTGGAGCTGGCCCGTGCTATTGCCGGAAAGGCAGGGGTGGAGTTTAAAGCGATGGATGTTTCCTTTATAGGCAACCTGGGTAAAAATTCGCTGACAGATACTACGATAACGATGGATGAGGTGAAGCCTGCCGATAGTTTCCCTAATACGTTTGTGCCGGGGCGGAATTTGTTCTTTCTGAGCATTGCGGCTGTCTATGCACGCGAATTGGGAATCAATCATATCGTGACAGGAGTGTCGCAGACTGATTTCAGCGGATACCCGATTGTCGGGATGCTTTTATCAAGTCGCTCAATGTTACATTGAACTTGGCTATGGACGAGCAGTTCGTGCTTCATACTCCGCTGATGTGGATTGATAAAGCGGAAACATGGGCGTTGGCGGACGAATTGGGCGTGCTCGATTTGATCCGGCATGAAACGTTGACTTGCTATAATGGCGTACAGGGAGATGGCTGCGGTCATTGCCCGGCCTGTAAGCTCCGTCGTGAAGGATTGGAAAAGTATCTGGAGATAAAGGCGGAAAGAGAGAAATGATAGGATAAACGAAGGTGTTTTCTCTTTGTATGAAAGGTGTTCCTTTCTTGCCGGGTATATCGTTTCACTTTAGTGAGCAAGTTTTATCACTGAAGTGAAGAAGTTTCATCACTCAAGTGGTACAGTTTCATCACTTTAGTGAAACGATGTACTTGGCAGGGAGAGAATTTCTATTCCAAGGTATGAAAGAGAAAACATGAATATGAAAAAAACAGATTTTAATGGAAAGAAAAGATGAATTGACCCTTCTCGGGTCGAAGACCGAGTACAGGCAAGATTATGCTCCCGAAGTGTTGGAGTCCTTTGTGAACAAACATCCCGGAAACGACTATTGGGTACGTTTTAACTGTCCCGAATTTACCAGTTTGTGTCCTATTACAGGACAGCCCGATTTTGCGGAAATCCGTATCTCCTACCTGCCTGATGTGAAAATGGTGGAGAGCAAGAGCTTGAAACTTTATCTGTTTAGTTTCCGTAATCATGGCGCTTTTCATGAAGACTGTGTGAATATTATAATGAAGGATCTTATTCACCTGATGAATCCTAAATATATTGAGGTAACAGGACTTTTTACTCCGCGTGGTGGTATTTCCATTTATCCGTATTGTAATTACGGCCGTCCGGGTACTAAGTATGAGGAATTGGCGGAGTATCGGATGCGTAATCACGATTTATAGATGTATCTCTTGGAATGAATAGATAGATTGTGGACTCAAATATTTGCTGGTTTTGAAAATTTGTTCTATTTTTGCACTCCGAAAAAAGGAGAGGTGCTCGAGTGGTTGAAGAGGCACGCCTGGAAAGCGTGTATACCCCAAAAGGGTATCCGGGGTTCGAATCCCCGTCTCTCCGCAAAAGTAGAAAAGTTAAAGTTGTAGATTCTTGAATTTGAACAATTCAAGAATTTTTCTTTTTCCAGCACTTATCTGTATGGATGATAATGCGGAAAGTGGTGAATACAAAAGGTGAATAAGAAACAGTACCCATAGTTCAGGCAGATTGATTTTATAATGGATGTAAAACAATCTAATCGGATATTATTATGGATATAAATTGATTGACGCAAAGGCTGGAAAAGTATAGCTTATGCTCAATGAATCATTTATGAAGGATCCCTTTCAAAATCCTTCACGACAACACATTGAAAAACAATGTATTGTGTAAATATGAAGGATTTGAAGGATTTCCCGGTATTTTTTTATTTAAATAGGTTTTATGATAACTCCAATCCCAGTGCTTCTTTTAATTTCAGCAGATTCGGGTTTTTCTTGCTCATCATCTGGAAACGTTCCACGTGGCTGTAAGCACGGATGTTCTCGGTAGGGGCACTGACACGTACCGTCATGGTGATTTTCCGGTTGTGCAGACGTTCGCGTAAGTGATTCTGAACCGATGGTATCAATTGTACCATATATTTTTCCACCATATCATTGTCTACTGTCACTTCAAAAGTCGTGTCATTCAACAAATGCGGATGCATGTTCATCATTCGTGCTGAGTTAGCCTTCTCTTCTTTGGGCAGGGCGGCTGCAAATTCACGCCAGTAATAGTCCAGATCTTTTTCATTGAAAATATAATCTTCGTATGTGGCATCGTTTTGGACAGCGGTGCTTGCCGCTTTTGCTTCTTGCTTCTCCGCGGCTTGCTGTTCGTGCAAAGGACGGCGCAGGGATATACCGAGTGAGCCCGCCTTGAACACCGGGATTTTTTTCTCTTCTCTGGTCTGAGGCAGCGGGCTTGGACGGCTTGCGTTCATACTGCCGGTTGTACTTGTACCCTGTGGTTGAGGAGCGGCGGTTGCTGCGGTCTGTGCAGCGGCAGTTTTAGCCTGAGGCTGTGACTGCGTGGCGGCTGTGGAAGCCGCTTGCTGCGTAAATAGGGGTTTTAATATCTTCTTAGGGCCACGCCCACCACTTGCATCATCGGCGTCGGGCAGAGTGAGTTGGGCGCATTGAATCAGTGTCAGTTCTACCAGCAGACGTTTGTTTTTGCTTGCACGATAGTTCAGGTCACAATCATTGCATAGCTTCATGGCACGGTACAGGAATTTCTGGTCACATTTTTGTGCTTGTTCTTTATAGCGGTCGCGGATACCGGCGCCTACTTCCAGCAATTGCAGGGTGGAAGGGTCCTTGCTCACCAGCAAATCCCGGAAATGAGAGGATAGTCCGGTGATGAAATGACTGCCGTCAAATCCTTTTTTCAATACGTCGTTAAAAAGCAGCATGGATTCGGGAACTTTGTTTTCAAGCAACAAATCGGTCAGCTTGAAATAATATTCGTAATCCAAGACATTCAGGTTTTCAATCACACTTTTGTAAGTGATGTTCCCACCTGTGAAGCTGACTACTTGGTCGAAGATGGAAAGAGCGTCGCGCATACCACCGTCGGCTTTCTGTGCGATGACAGTCAGGGCTTCGGGTTCGGCGTTGATATGTTCCAGTTTGGCAACGTATTGCAGATGGTCGATAGTGTCTTTGATGCCGATGCGGTTGAAGTCATAAATCTGGCAACGGCTCAGAATAGTCGGCAGTATCTTATGCTTTTCCGTTGTGGCAAGGATGAAGATGGCATGATGAGGCGGTTCTTCCAATGTTTTCAGAAAAGCATTGAAGGCGGCTTGCGACAACATGTGGACCTCATCAATGATATATACCTTGTACTTGCCGATTTGTGGCGGGATACGTACCTGCTCAATCAGCGAACGGATATCTTCTACCGAGTTGTTGCTGGCGGCATCCAGCTCATGTATGTTGTAAGAACGCTGTTCGTTGAATGCCAGACAAGACTCACACTGATTGCAGGCTTCGCCTTCGGCAGTGGGGGTCTGGCAGTTGATGGTTTTGGCAAAGATACGTGCACACGTTGTTTTTCCCACTCCACGCGGTCCGCAGAACAGGTAGGCATGTGCCAGCTTGCCGGTGGCAATAGCATTTTTTAAGGTGATGGTCAACGCGCGTTGCCCTACAACCGATTCGAATGTAGCGGGACGATATTTTCGTGCCGATACGATATAATTTTCCATAAGCGGAGTTCTTTTTTCTAATATGAGTTCTGCAAAAGTACATAAATTATCCGTTTTTATGGGTAGGATTGCTTGAAATATTTCTATCTTTGCAAAAATCAAAAAAGGGATTCTTTGTATGAGCAAATTGCTGACTATTTGGAACTACATCCGGCGCCATAAGTATATGATTACGGTGCTGATCTTTATTGTAGTTATTGGTTTTCTGGATGAGAACAGCTTGATTCAGCGGGTAAAGCATCGCAGTGAGATCAGCGCGCTGAATAGTGAGATAGAGAAATATAGAAAGCAATATGAGGAAGATACGGAGAAACTGAAGGAACTGACCACGAATCCTGAGGCTTTGGAGAAAATAGCACGCGAGAAGTATTTGATGAAGAAGCCTGACGAGGATATTTTTGTGTTTGAAGAATGAGTAAATCTTATAATATAATTTCGATGGCAGGGGCAGTCCTGCTGCTGGCAGGTGCGGTGTTGCAAATCACCCGGTGGGAGCTTGCGCCTTATCTGTATACGCTGGGTGCTGTGATGTTCGGCTATGTGCAGGTCATGGGGAATCGTTATGATGGAAGGAATTTTATCATCAAGCGTTTGCGTAGACAGCAGATTTTCGGGGCTGTCGCACTGGTCTTTACAGGAGTATTGATGTTTACCATGAAACGTAACGAATGGATTGTTTGTCTTTCCATTGCCGCTGTCCTGGAACTTTATACGGCTTTCCGTATTCCGCAGGAGTTGGAGAAGGAAAAACGTTAAGGAACCAGTGTCATTTCTTGTCCGCGTTTATAGAGGCTTATCTTGTGAAAAATAGGAGAACGCGGACGACACTTGTTACGTGTGGTCCGCGTTCTAAAAAATAGTTGTCCGGTATTGTTATTCCACAATGGTCATTTCATCTACCAAGTGTTTCGCTCCTGCAAACTTATCAATAATAAATAAGGTATAGCGGATATCCACACAGGCTGCACGTTGTAACTGGGGATTGTAAGCAATGTCACCGGTCAGTCCTTCGTAGTTGCGGTCAAAGCCGGTACCGATCAATTCCCCTTTGTTATTGAAAACGGGGGAGCCGGAATTACCTCCTGTATTGTCTGTTCCTGTAACAAAACAGATGGGCATTTCACCATTCTTCATGGCATAGCGCCCGAAGTCTTTCTTGTTATACAAGTCCTTCAGTTTGGCCGGAACCACGAATTCATAGTTGTTCGGATCCTCTTTTTCCATCACTCCTTTCAACGTGGTGTAATAGTTGTATTCCATACCGTCTTTGGGGCTGTATGAACCTACTTTACCATAAGTGAGACGTAACGTGGAGTTGGCATCCGGATAAATAGGAGTGCCTTCATGCTGTTTCAGCTTCATCATACCCTCTACCCAGGTTTTATGGGCCAGATTATAAGCATCGGTTTCGGCTTTCATGGCTGCATCGGTATCTGCATAACCTTGGTCTACTGATTTGGCATATTGCACCATCAGGTCATTTTCCAATGTCTTGGCATCCGGCTTTGCCACAAAGTTGTCAAAGGCTTCACGGCTTCGGAAGATGGATGTATCAAAACAAGCATCGACAAAGGCGTCAATGTTTCCTTTGAATTCTTTGTCAATTACTTTAAAGATGCTGATGCGCTGTTCGGCCGGAATTAATTCTGCGTAAGTTTTCAGCAAAGCTTTGGAAACTTTACGGTCTATTTCGGGATTATAGTCTTTATTGAAAAAATTATCGGCTTGTTTGATCAGTGTGCTTAATGCATGATCCAGCGGATTGATTTCTTTAGTAGCATGAGGTACTTTATATCCTTTTTTCAATGCTTGCAGGACTTTGTCTGTGGAAGGAATCTTATAGAATTCCGTTCCCAGTTTGCAAACTTCGTAAATGGCTTGCTGATGATATACGGCATCCCGGCGTTTGCTCACGATTTCCCGGATAGCATCGAAGGCTTTCTGGTAGGCGTCAGTACCCGTCTCACGTCCGTAAGCCAGAAGCTTTTCCTGTTGTTTCTTTTTCGTATCAAGTACTTTCAGCTGAACCAGTCCTTCGTTCATACCGATAGCATTCTTCCAGTAATTGGCTGACGAGGCGTATTTGCTGGCATACTGGATGCGTACTTTATCACTTTTCAGCATCTCTTCCAGCAGATTATTCAATCGTACGGTGCGGACGGTCTTACGCATGAAGTTGGTAGTCTGCATACGTTCTTCCACTTCGTCCGAAATCATGTATCGCCAGTTGCGTCCGGGAAATCCCATTACGAAAGTGAAGTCTCCCTCTTTGACTCCTCCCAGGTTGATGGTCAGATGTTTTTTCACCTTCAAGGGTACATTGCTTTCGTTATAGTCAGCAGGTTTACCGTCGGGTGTTGCATAAATGCGGAACATGGAGAAATCGCCACAGTGACGGGGCCACATCCAGTTATCGGTGTCAGCTCCGAACTTTCCGATGGAAGAAGGAGGAGCGCCTACCATACGGACGTCTTTATAGATGGTCTTTATAAACAAGTAATAGCGGTTGGCTCCGTAGAAAGGCTTTAGTTCCAAAGCGGTGAACGGAAGTGATCTCTATATTTTCTTGTTCGGCAAAACGTTTGGCTACTTTGCTCAGATAGGAGGGGGACAGGTAGTTCAGTCCTTCCGGGTCCTCATCTTTGGCCAGTTGTTCCTTTACATAAGGAGTGACGTCCAGAATTCTGTCTATGAAGGTGACAGTCAGCCCCTTGCAGGGAAGTTCTTCTTTGCGGCTCATAGCCCAGAAGCCGTCAGTCAGATAGTCGTGTTCTACCGAACTGTGTTGCTGGATATAGCTGTAACCGCAATGATGATTGGTCAGCACAAGACCTTCAGCAGAAATGATTTCACCGGTACAACCACCTCCGAAATGCACTACAGCATCTTTCAGGCTGATGCTGTCCGGACAATATACTTTATCAATGCTGATATCCAGTCCCATATCATACATGGTGGCCGCATTCTGTTCTTTCAGATCAGTCAGCATCCACATCCCCTCGTCGGCATGGCCGGCAAGGGTTGTGAAAGTAAATAGCGAGAGTAATAGTATCTTTTTCATTATTCAACAATAGTCATTTCGTCAATCAGGTGTTTGCATCCGCCCAATTTGTCGATGATGAATAATACATAACGTATATCCACTGCGATACAACGCTGCAGGTTGTTGTCGAAATTAATGTCACCACTCAGTGATTCCCAGTTGCCGTCAAAAGCGGCACCGATGAGTTCGCCGTTACCGTTGATGACGGGAGAACCTGAATTACCGCCGGTAATATCATTGGTAGTCAGGAAACAAGCAGGCATATCACCGTTGGGCAATGCATAACGTCCGAAATCTTTTGCTTCATACAATTCTTTCAGTTTGGCGGGAACAACAAATTCCGGATTGGTAGGATCCTCTTTTTCCATGACACCTTTCAGCGTAGTGTAGTATTTATAGTGTACGCCGTCTTTGGGATTGTATGATTTCACATTGCCGTATGTCAGACGGATGGTGAAGTTGGCATCCGGAGCTTTGGGTTCCGGTGAATACATTTCACACAGACCGCGTACATAAGTTTTGTGTAATAAATCCATGCCTTTCATCGATTCAGCCAGTTCGTTTCCCAGCTTGTCCATCAAGTCATATTTAGCCCGTACGTATGCAGTCATAGGATCTTTTTCTATGGCTTTCACGGTAGGTTTCTTGATGAATTTATTGAAATTCGCTTCGTTGGAGAAGATGGAATTGTCATAACAATGGTCTACGTATGCGTCATAGTTACCTTTAAAATCCTTCTGGATGGTAGTATAGAAGGCAGGTAAAGCATCGGCAGGAACCATTTCGGCATACAGGGGCAACAGAGCTTTGGCCACTTTGCGGTCTACTTCGTGATCGTAGTCTTTGTTATGTATATCGGCATATACTTTTTTCAGCGTTTCAATATTTTTATTAATCGCTTCTTTATCTTTATTTTTGATTGCGTCTTTCAGCTTGTCCAGAATCAGATAAGGAGTGCCGAATTCTATACCTCCTTGAAAGACTTCACGGAAACAGGTGTAGTTATAAAGAATAGGATTACTCTTTTCGATGGCGGCATCAATTTCGCTGACTACTTTTTCATAATCAGTGTTGCCTTTGGCTTTAGCAAATGCTGCGAACTTGGCTTCTTGTTCTGCTTTTGTTTCCAATACCTTGTTGTCGATAATGGCTTTATTCATGCCGATAGAGTTTTTCCAATAGTTGCTGGAACCTGCATATTTGCTGGCGTATTGGATACGTACTTTGTCACTGGCAGCCATTTCTTTCTTCAGTACATCCTGACGCACACCACGTATGCGGATACGGGGTTCGTTGGTGGAATGCATCCGTTGTTTCACTTCACTTTGAGTCAGATAGCGGTTGGTGCTTCCGGGGAATCCCATAATCATGGCATAGTCACCCTCGTTAATACCTTTCAGTGAGATAGCCAGATGCTTTTTGGCTTTCAGAGGAACATTGTTTTCATTATATTCTGCCGGTTCGCCGTTGGCATCCGCATAAATGCGGAAGACGGAGAAGTCGCAAGTATGACGGGGCCACATCCAGTTGTCTGTTTCACCACCGAATTTACCGATGGATGAAGGCGGAGCGGCAACCATGCGTACGTCGCTGTAGGTTTTCAGATAAATCAGATAGAATTTATTGCCTGCATAGAAAGGCAGAGCTTGTGCGCTGATACCCGCTTTTCCGTTCAGGTCACTGGCTTTCAGTTCCTCGTCGGCCAGTTTTTTCAGGAAGTCGTATTCAAAGGTTTCCTCTTCTTTTACTTCGCCTGATTTTACTTTATTGTTTACTTTATCTGTGACATCGACAATGCGTTCTACAAATTTGAACTTCAATCCCGGAGTCGGTAGCTCTTCTTTGCGGCTTTTTGCCCAAAAACCGTCAGTCAGGTAGTCATGTTCTACCGAGCTATGTTGCTGTATCGCTCCGTAGCCACAGTGGTGGTTGGTCAAGATCAGTCCGTCCGGTGAGATGATTTCACCGGTACATCCTCCTCCGAAAATGCCTACTGCATCTTTTAATGAAACGCGGTTCGGGTTATAAATGTCGTCTGCTTCCAGCAGTAAGCCTTGTGCTTTCATGCGGTCTGCCAAATGCTGCTCTTGCATCAGTTGCAACAGCCACATACCTTCGTCTGCCTTCGACGGCAAGAATGCTACACACATCAATGCGAGCAATAAAAGTTTGAATTTTTTCATGTTGTGTACTAATTGTTATTTCTTTATCCTTATATCGGTTACAAAAATAGAAAAAAAGAGGGAACTTTGCACTATAAATTGCCTTCTCGGTAATAATCTTCTATTTAGTTTTAAATTTTAATAAAATATTTTTGTCACTAAATTATAGATTGTACCTTTGTATGCGAAAAATAGTAATGGGGCGTAGATAAGCATGAATAAACTTTTTTTCTCTGTGGTATCTTTATTGGCTTTTACTTCATGTGCCAGTGAGTATAAGATAGAAGGTAGTTCTTCTGTTTCTCGTCTGGATGGGAAAATGCTATTTGTAAAAGTTCCTAGTGGAGACCGGATGCTGAGTATTGATTCGGCAGAGGTAATTCATGGAATGTTCAAGATGGAAGGTATAACCGATTCTACTTCAATGGCATCCTTGTATATGGATGATGAGAGCATCATGCCTTTTGTCATTGAAAAAGGGAAAATATCCATCAGTATTGATAATGCCCGTATTGTAGTTACCGGAACTCCGTTGAATGATCGTCTGTATGATTTTGTGGGAAAAAAGACTTCTTTGGATGACAGAGCATACGAGTTGGAGCGTCAGGAGAGCCGTATGATTATGGATGGAAAAGCACCGGATGAAATTCAACGTGAGATAACGAGAGAACGTGAGAAACTGGCTGCTGAAATGAATGCATTGGCTAAGGAGTTTATCCAGAAGAATTATGATAATGTATTGGGACCGGGTGTTTTCATTATGTTGTGCAGCAATTTTCCTTATCCTGTCATGACTCCCTTGATTGAGGAAATTATAGAGGAGGCTCCTGACCGATTTAAAAACAACTCCTTGGTAAAGGATTATGTGACAGTAGCCCGTTCGAATATGGAAAAATTAAAAGCTCCCCATTAATGAGGAGCCTTTTTTTATCTGTCTTGGTCTGGATTGTCTATTTTTCCTTGATATTTTTCAGGTAAGTCTTTCTCAATTTCCCTGTAAGCCTCTTCCATGGTTGCTTTGATGTTTTCCATTCCCTGGCTTTGCGGATAAATGGGCTTATGTACGACTAATGTCATAGGATGCCAGGATACAAAACCGCCGGTACGGGGAAGAATATTAAAGGAGCCGATAATAGTGAGTGGTACTACGGGAAGTTGCAAATCATCTGCCAGTTGGAAAGCACCTTTCTTAAAATATCCCATGTGCCCGGTAAAAGTACGTGCACCTTCGGGAAATACCACTAGAGAAGTTCCATCCTGTAGTACGTGACGGGCATGTTCTATGGTTTCTATTACCTTCTTGGGACCGGATTTATCAACGAATATATGTCCGGCAGCTTCACAGGCTTTGCCGACGAAAGGCATTTTGCGCAGACTTTTTTTCATCATCCATTTAAAGTTTCGTCCCAGAAAACCATAAATCAGGAAGATATCGAAAGACCCTTGATGATTGGCTACAAACACGTAGGATGTTTTTTTAAGTACTTCCGGATGTCCTACTACCTTGACAGGAATAAGTAATACATAGCAGAAAAGCTGTGACCATATTTTTCCCGGATAATATCCCCAAAAATGCGGATTGCCTATCCATGAACCAATAATGGTAACTATTGCTGTAAGTATGGTTAATACCAGCAAAATGGGAAGTGCTATGAATAGTTGGTATAAAATATATAGTACTTTCATTTGTCTGAATTTTAGTTGTACAAAGATAGAAAAACTATTTTATATTTTATGTAACGTGATTACTGTAATTTCCGGCCATGCTCCAAGGCGCATAGGGAACATCAGGTAGCCCAAACCAATATTGACAAACAAGGATTGTTTTCCTTCCTGGTATAAACCGTTGTGTTCGGGATATACGAATTTAGCAGGAGAGAAGCCAAACAGGCTGAACTGCATTTCATGGGTGTGGCCTGAAAGCATTAGCTGTACATCACTTTCCGGCAAGACTTCTCTGTGCCAATGAGTGGGGTCATGGCTCATTAATATTTTATACATTCCTTCCGTTCCTTTTAATGCTTTCTGCAGATCTCCATAATTGGGAAATGGGGGATTTCCGCTGTTCTCTACACCTGCCAGGGCTATACTGTCTCCATGATGATGTAGAATGACATGATCGTTATTGAGTATTTTCCATCCCATGGCAGCCTGTTTGGATTTCAAGCTGTTCAGGTTAGCTTCTTGAGCTTCTTCTGTTTCCCATTTTATATAAGGAGAATAGTCATGGTTGCCTAAAACGGAATACACTCCGTCTTCCTTTTATCTGTTCTAGAATAGGGATAAATTCGTCCAATTCCGTTGCCACGTTATTGACCAGGTCACCTGTAAAAAAGTACCAGGTCGGCATGTTGTGCATTAATAAGGTTTACAGCCTTCTGTAAAGCAGCACCGTTGCCAGTCCAGCTGCCGGAATGGATATCAGATATTTGTACAATGCGGTAGCCGTCAAAGCCGCTGGGAAGTTCATCGGAACTGATGGTTACCTCCCTGATTTGAAAATGCTGTTTTCCTTCGGTTGCTCCATATATTACATATATTAACGAGGCTAAAGCCAATCCTCCTGCTACATATCCTCCATACAGTTTTTTGCCGGAGATGATATATAGGAGCTTCATAAACAGGATAACAATGACGAAAAGTGCCTTGGGTACGGAGAAACAAAGAAAAATCAATAAGAAATTGCTAAGTCGCTGCATGGAATCCGGACGTGGCTCATGTATAGAAAAGACTAATGTCATTCCCAATAAAAGAAACAGACTGGGAAGCCAATAAGCCCAATGTGTCCATTTTTGGGAAACACGGCGTATATATGCCTTGTATATATACATATCGGGCAATATCAGTAGCAGTAGAAAAAACAGAAATAACTTTATCAGCATCATAATTTATTCGTTTTTTATAGATTGGCGGCGAGAAACTTTTTAGTTTCTTCTATACTCATGCCCCGGCGGGCGGCGTAATCTGCCAATTGGTCTTCACCTATTTTTCCGATGGAGAAATAGCGGGAAGCCGGATGGGCAAACATGAGTCCGCATACAGAGGCATGGGGCTTCATCATACCATTCTCGGTCAATGAAATTCCTATTTGCTTCATATCCAGCAACTCGTCTAATAGGAAATTGACGGATTGGTCGGGCAAGGAAGGATAACCTACGGCAGGACGTATCCCTTGATATTTTTCATTATGCAGGTCTTTTACGCTTAGGTTTTCATCAGGTGCATATCCCCAAAGTTTTTTGCGTACATCTTCGTGTAGTTTTTCGGCAGTAGCTTCCGCCAGTCTGTCGGACAATGTTTGCACTAACATACGTTTGTAGTCGTCTTCTGCATAGAGCCGCTCCATTTCTGCATCTACCGTGGTGGCGAATGCTCCTACTTTGTCTGTGATACCCGATGATAATGGACGCACAAAGTCACTCAGACATAAAAACGGGTCATCTTTTTTCAATTTTGCGGTTTGTTGACGCAAAAGCGGAAAACGCTTGCTGTTCAGCAGCAGATCATCTCCGTCGGCATTGGCATCCATGATATTGACCACTCCGTGGGTCTGATACGCTGCATCCAGTTCATTCAACATCCGATTTGCCTCTTTGAAAAGCTGCATGGCTTCACTGGCTTTCGGACGGTCTTCTTCCGCAAAACCGGTGAGCCACATGGCCCGGCATGAATCACATCCATGTATGTCCGCAATGGCGGCAAACTTGGGTTGAAAGCCCCATGCATGGAAAAAATAAATCCAGTTAATGTATTCGCTTACTTCGTGAATCTTGTAATTTACAATCATCTTTTAAACCTTAATTCTTGTCCGCGATGACTTTGGTCTACCTTGTTGTCACTGTAAACCAGATCACCATTGACGAATGTTTTTTCTACCCGTGTGTGGAATTTCTGTCCTTCCATCGGAGTCCATCCGCATTTGCTTAAAACGCAGTCGGCAGTTACAGTCCATTCATGATCCGGATTTACCAATACGAGGTCGGCTTGATAACCGGGGCGGATGTAGCCTCGTCTTTCAATATGATAAAGTTCGGCCGGTGCATGGCACATTTTCTGAACCAGTTGCTCTATGCTTAATATGCCTTCGCGTACTAATTCCATGATAGCTACTAATGAAAACTGTATCATCGGCATACCCGATACGGCTTTCAATGCTCCCCCTTCCTTTTCTTTCAGTAAGTGAGGGGCATGGTCGGTACCTATTACATCTATCAGATTGGTAGACAATGCTTTGCGCAAAGCATTCCGGTCTTCTGAAGTTTTGATGGACGGATTGCACTTGATACGTCCTTTCAATGTCTCATAATCTTTGTCATAGAAGTATAGATGTGACACGCAAGCTTCCGCCGTAATCTTTTTTTCACTCAGGGGTTTGTCTTCAAGCAAATCCAGTTCTTGTGCGGTGCTGATGTGCAGGATGTGCAGGCGGGCATTGTTTTCTTTTGCCAGCCGGATGGCCAGTGAGGAAGAATATGCACATGCTTCCGCACTACGTATCTGCGGATGGTATTTTATATCAGGATCTTCTCCATATTTTTCTTTGAAGGCTGTTGTATTGGCACTGATTATAGATTGTTCTTCACAATGTGCTGCAATCAGCATACCTGCATTGGCAAATACTTTTCTAAGTACTTCCATGCGGTCTACCAACATATTTCCCGTGCTGGCTCCCATAAATAATTTAACACCGCATACCCGGCTTTTATCTAGTGTGGGGAGTACATCCGCATTCGTATTGGTTGCTCCGAAATAGAATGAATAGTTTACGATGCTTTTGGTTGCCGCATCCGCAAACTTGGCATTCAAAGCTTCCAGGGTCGTAGTTTGCGGAGTGGTGTTGGGCATGTCCATAAAACTGGTGACGCCACCTGCTGCCGCCGCTGTGCTTTCAGTATGTATGTCGGCTTTATGAGTCAGTCCCGGGTCACGGAAGTGTACATGATCGTCTATTACTCCCGGCATCAGATAATAGCCTTTCGCATCTATTATTTCTCCACAAGGCTGGGAGGGAACTGTTTCTTCTGCCAGCACTTCAGCTATGACTTCATTCTCAATCACTATCGAACCGTGAAAAATCTTGCCTTCATTCACAATCCGTGCATTCTTTATCCATGTACGTTTCATACTGTTTTCTTTTGCGGGTATTTGCGGAACCAGCTACCCAGTTTTAATTGAATGACTCCTAATACAGCTTCACCGAAGATACTTCCGTTCATTTTTGAAGTACCTAATTCGCGATTGACAAAAATCACAGGAACTTCGGCTATCTTGAATCCGCACTTGTAAGCAGTGAACTTCATCTCAATCTGGAATGCATATCCTTTAAAACGGATGCCATCCAGACCGATTGTTTCCAAGACTTCACGGCGATAGCATTTAAATCCGGCGGTAGTATCATGTATGGGTAACCCTGTGATAATCCGTACATATTTGGAGGCGAAGTAGGACATCAGCACACGCCCCATCGGCCAGTTCACTACATTCACACCACTGACATAGCGTGAACCGATAGCTACATCATAGCCTTCAACGGCACATTTGTTATACAGCCTTGGCAGGTCATTCGGATTATGACTGAAGTCAGCATCCATTTCAAATACAAAATCATATTGATGCTCTATCGCCCATTTGAATCCGGCAATGTAAGCAGTACCCAGCCCTAATTTACCTTTACGCTCAATCATGAAAAGACGGTCGGGGAATTCTGTTTGCAGTTTACGGACAATAGTTGCCGTGCCGTCTGGTGAGTTATCTTCAATAATCAATATGTGGAAGAATTTTTCCAGTCCGAATACAGCCCGGATAATGTTCTCTATATTTTCCTTTTCGTTATAGGTGGGTATAATAATAATACTATCGGATTTCTCCATACATTTTTTGTATTAGCTGAATAAATATCATACAAAAGTAACTATTATATTAACACTCCCGTCAGAATTTAATTTTATTAATTAAAAAAAGAGGATTACCCCTGCCTGGCGCACGGATAATCCCCCTATTTAACAGAATAGTTTAGAAATCTTTAGAATGCCACACCAAGGCGGAAACCGAAATTGTTTAATTTATCCATATCATAGTTAAATACGGTTCCCTTGTTGGTAGAGTAGCTGTAGAATGCTGCCAGATGGAAGCCGATACTGTTTGTCCAGGGGTAGATATTCACACCGACTTCTGGTGATACATAGAAACCCCAAGTGTTGTCTTTCACTTCGTAAATGTAAAAGTCACTGGACATTTTGGTATAGTTGGCACCCAGCTTCAATCCGATATAAGGTTGGCATGCACCGTCACTGAAGCGATAGTGTGTTGCGAAACCGAAAGGCAACTGAAATACGGAATGTTGCTGGTCGGTTGTCAGGGCTGCCGAGTTGCTGATTGGTAGTGTCTGACGTGAAATATACTCATTATTGGTATGATAATTGATAAAGGCACCGATTGACAAATCCGGCAGTACATAATATCCACCTTCGAAGTTCATACCCCAACCGCTTGCTTTGTTTGCAAAGTTATTGCTGATAGGAGCGTTGAACTGCCAGTCTACATTGAAATAGGTAAACGGAGTTACCTGTGCTTTTGCCGGCAGGGCAAAGGCTATGGCGATAGCGGCTACCGCCATCAGTCTGAGAGTTAAATATTTTATAGTTTTCATATTTCCTTTTTATTTTAAATGAATACTTGTTTCACTTACGTTTATTTTTTCAGATAAGGACTCTGAGTGAATGCCTGGTTGATGGCAGTAGTTGTACGGTTTACATTCAAACTGCCACTTCCGCCCAGCAACCCGCTGATGTATGCATTCCAGACAACAGTTAATTTTTCTTTTTGTCCTTCCGGAGCATTTTTTAAATTAATCATGTCGGCCAGCAATGAACCGGTGCTATAGCTGTAAGTGATAGGATAGGGATAGTACCATCCACCTCCCCAATTGCCGCCCCAGTAGCCGGGATACCAATAACCGGGATAATAGCCCCACCAGGGTCCGTCATTATAGTAACCGTGGAAATAATAAGTACTTGCTACGTAGCTTACCTGTAGGCCGAGGTCGGCGTCGTCTTTATTAGCTGCGGTGTAGCCGGCAGCGTTCATCTTAGTCTTGAATGCATTGATGATGATCTGTGCATTCTCGTCCTTCCAGTATTCAGGGTCTTTCTTGTCACCGATGATCAGGATGCTGTCGGGGATATAATAAGTACTGAAGTCATTGAACTTAGTACTAGTGTCATGACTGGTGAATACCAGATACTCATTGTCCAATTTGTCCATGTCCGGGTCTTTCTCGCAAGATACCAAGGCAAAGACCGCCAGTAGGATAGGAATTAATTTTTTCATGTCAAGTTTTTGTTTAAGTTAATACTAATTGTTTTTCGTCTAGTTTCTCTCATACAACGGCCAGCTTATGTTTTTGTTCACTAACAGTCTGTTCTTTAGTGAATTTTTTTGCAGCCAGGTTAATTAGAGTTTCTTTTTTAAAGTGTAATTTAGTTTAGAAACAGCTTTCTTGAAGTCCTTGCCAATCATTGTCAGTGCACTGTCACCCTCTGCCAGAAAGTTTGTCTTTTCGTGTCCCGGAGTAGCGGAAATTAATTGATAAACGATAGCGGTGCTGTCATTAGGAATTCCAATAATAGTTACAACTGTACCACTGTCGGTAAATGCCTGGTTACCATCTTTTGTTCCTAAATAAGTGGTCGTCAGATTGTACGTGCCCAGTGAGTCTTGGCCTGCCTCCTGAAGTGTCAGTTGATAGTTGATACCTTCGGCATCGGCAGCTGGCAGAATACCTTCATAGCTATATGTTTGTAATTCACCCAGTGTGCTGTCGTTCACAGCGAAAATAGAGTCACTTTCACTTTCGGCTATTATTTCAGCACTTTTGTTTCCTTTAGAGCCACAGGAAACAATCATGGCAGCCAAAGCTGCTGCAATAAATACTTTTTTCATTGTTAAGTCAGGTTTTTAATGGTTATTTGGGTACATAACATTTGTTATGCCCGTTTTGTTTTTAATAAGTTCTCTTTTCAGAAAAAACAAGACCATGTTTAAAATGCATTAAACACGGTCTTTAATAAATAGGGCGTTGTATCTGGATAAATCGGACTACCGTAGCCGTATGCCGTTCATACTTCTTCGAATCAGTGAGTTATAGATAATTTTTCCTTTTGATACTTGTTCTTCTGTTTGTGGCAGGTCGGGCATACTTCCTGTCGTAATATAAGCTATGGTGTTCTTCAATAAATACTCTTTGGTGTCTCCCAGTGGGTAGAGAGGGGAGATGAGGTTACGTTCGCTCAATGTGAAATCGGGGGTGATTCCATTTACATAGTTGGCTTGTCCTGCCGAGTTGAGAACGTATGCCACAACCGGCCATAAAATAAAGTTGTAACGCTCATCTTGGTATGGTTCCATGGCTACATTTTTGCCAACAGTCGTTTCACCTATTACCACTACATTTTCTGTACCTATATATGGACGGAGACAATTTATGACTGCTTCTGAGGCCGATGCAGTAAATTTGCTTGTCAGTACGTAGAGCTTGCTTAAGTTCAAGTTTTCGGAAGCAAGTCCTGTATTGAGAGGGAAATCAATTTTTTGCGGGTCACTGATGTCATTATACAAAGTTGTGCAAAATACTTTCCCTAGATCTGCCGCAGGTGCCAGATAACTTCCTAAATCTGTGGCACAACTCAAATAACCACCGGGATTGTATCGTAAGTCCAGAATAAAAGCATCGGGTGACTGCCCTTTGAACCGGGCGAATATCTGTTTCATCTGTTCCCTGTATTCTGTATCTGTTGCCTGGTTATTGGGGCCTGTACTGAATTCATTGTAGACCATATAGGCTATTTTTTTTCCGGATACTTCATATACTGTATCTATATAGAACGGATTCAATTCTACGGGGCGTGATGCCGCTACTTTGACTGTATCTGTTGCAATCCAGCTGGAATTGCCTTCCTCATCAAAAACCAAGCTTTCTCTGGCGAAAGTTGTATTGCCGCCTTCCATCAGATATCCGTAATTATTGTTGGTCAGTTCTTCTTTGCCAATGGCTGATATCCAGTTCCCTCGTTCCAATCCGGCTTCTGAGGCCGGTGAATTGGGCAGTACGAATAAAATACGGGCAAATACATGTGATGAGATTCCGGTAGGATCGGTCATTAATTCAAAATCAAATCCGTAAGTAGAAGTACGTTGCAGGTAGGAACGTGCCGCATCGGAAGCGTCCTTTATTTCTATATACGAATACGGGTCTCCTTTTCCGTTTTGTGCCTTGGTATAAACCAATTTTTGCAGGAAGTCTTCCGGTTCGGCAAAATAGTCCGTTTCCTTTATTGCCGGAATACTGTCATACCACAAATAATGCTCTTTCATTATTTGCTCTATCCATAAATTCTCTCCAACTAATGCATAGTATTCCCCACTGCGGTCTTCGCCACATGAAGCCATTATAAATAAAGTGGTTAGAAGAAAAAAAGTGCTCCGTATATGCTTCATAATCTAATTCCTTTTTCGATCTGCAAAGCTAGGGATTTTATTTTAAAGTAGGGATAAGGTTTGGAATAAATAATCCAAAAAACCTTTATATAAAAAAGAAATCCGCCGGTTAGGTCAAGCAGACTTCACGGCGGACGTTCTTAATTTTTTATTTCTTTTCAGATTTCCATTTGTCAGCATATTCATTCAGAATTCTGCGGATACTGAGTCCGATTTTGATATAATCTTTCTCGTTCAGGTTGGCAAGTGATACACGTACACTCCATTCGGGTCCGTCGAATCCACCACCATTCAATACGACCAGGCCTGTTTCATTGGCAAGACGGAATACTACGTCCAATGGATTATAAGTTGTCTGCAGATGTTGTACGAATTCATCTCCGTAAAATTTCTTGGCCCATACCAGCATGTCTATTTCTGAATAATAACCGGCCCTTAGTGGATCGTCGGGGAGAATGAACCCTGTGTTGTCCCATAATGCTTTCAGACGGGTATGGATTAAATTAAGCATGGCATGACGATATGTATTTTCTTTGTCCAGTAATGAAAAAGAAGCAAAGAGTGACATCTGCATTTGTTGTGGCAAGGACAGTCCTGCTGTATGGTTCAAGGCTACTTGACGGCTATCTGCTACCATACGGTCAATGAATTTCATGTTTTCTACTTGCATACTCAAGCTGCCATACCGTTTGGTTAGTTCGCTTTTTCGTTTGCGGGGCAGATTGGCAATCATTCTGTCGAATACATTTTTCTCATGTAAGGCAATTACAGCAAGGCGCCAACCGGTCGCTCCGAAATATTTGGAGAAAGAGTAGACACAAATTGTGTTCTGTGGCAAATCAGCCATCAGGCTGCGGAATCCGGGAACAAAAGTACCATATACATCGTCTGTTATAATCATCAGATTGGGATTCCAGCGTGTTACTACGTCTTTCAGGGCATCTACGCATTCTTTGTTCAACTGATAACTGGGTGGATTGCTTGGATTGACAATAAACAAGGCTTTGTATTTCGTGTCTCGCAGTTTATTGATATCTTCCACTTTGTATTGCCAGGTATGAAGTCCTTCTTCATTTAGAGTACTTGCAGGAATATTGAGCACATCATAATCGTAACGTGTCAATTCGGGTATCTCGATATAGGGTGTAAAGATAGGAACCATCAATGCTATACTATCTCCTTTGTGTAGCAGGAAATTTTCTTCCAGCGAGTCGAATACATAGCACATCCCTGCTGTTCCGCCTTCGGTGGCGAATAAATCGAATTTACCTTGCGGGGGTTGCCCGTTGCACATTTCCTGATTCAGGTAATCCTGTACTAGAATTTCTGTATATTTCAAGATGCGGTCAGGCATAGGATATTGGTCGCCTACAATACTTTCGGTCCATTCGTGTACTAGCTCGTCCGGATCGGCTGCATGTTCCATCAGCATATAATTATAGGTACGTTTCAATAGATCTGTCCCCGCATTTCCTTCATGCTTTTTCAGGTACTCCTCAAAACGTTGGGCTATGCCTGTTTTTTGAGGAATACCGGCAATGCCTTCGGGCATGTCCATGACCCGGCGACACTCTTCAATGCCAAAACCGCCCAAGGCAAAGAATGCTTCACGAGCCTCCGTTGCAATCCAGTTGGGATTACCTCTGCCTGCATTCAGCATGACGTGCGCCATTTTCTTCACACTTTCATCTGCCATTTCAATCAAACGGTTTTTTAATTCGAAGGGACTGATCTTTTCCAAATTCTTGTCCATTCGGGCAACGCTGCTTTTATCACTTAAATATTCCATAATGTATGAGTTTAGTTTTTTAGTTGATTAATAATACAATGATTACTCCCCAGATGATGAGTAGTGTATTTCCTACGGCGTAGGTCACGGTGTATCCTAAAGAAGGCGTTTCGCTGCCTACTGCTTCTTGTATGGCGCCCAATGCAGCAGTGGTAGTACGGGCTCCTGCCGTGCACCCCAAAGAGAGGGCGGGATGGAACTTGAATACATATCTGGCTAGAATCAGCCCTAATAATAGAGGCAAGGAGGTGGCCAACGCACCTATGATAAACAACATAGGACCTACTTCTTTTAGTCCTTGTACAAAACTGGGTCCTGCAGAAATGCCGACTACGGCGATGAACATATTCAAGCCTACATTATTCAGCACCCATAAAGAGGATTCCGGTATTTGTCCGAAGGTAGGGCGTTTGCTGCGCCACCAGCCAAATACTAATCCGGCTATCAAGGCTCCTCCACTAGTGCTCAGGCTAATAGGTACTCCGCCGATATGGATTGCAAGTGCTCCGATGATACCTCCCAGTAAAATGCCGAGTCCTACAAATGTCATATCTGTGGCATTGGTGGGGCGGTCTATATATCCTAGTTCTTTTGCAGCAGATTCCACCTCTTTTTTCAGACCGACCAATTCCAAAGTATCTCCGCAGTCGATAGTGGTTTGTGCAAAAACAGGGATATCAATACCTGCCCGTTTGATACGGCGTATACTGACGCCATGCATAAAGCTTTGACGGCGTATGAAGTCCAATTTTTGGTTGGAATATGGCTTTTTGTGTATCATGACAGGGAGTACTTCCACAGGGAAGTCAAGCAGTTGCGGATCGACGATTTCTTCTCCAATCCAGTCTTCCTCACCAATGGCGAATTCTCTTCTTCCGCTCAGTACCACTTCGTCTCCTTTTTGTAATAATTGTCCGGGAATAATATCATTGACAATGGAAGATCCATGTCGCATTCTTTCAACAAACAATCTTTTCCCTTGTGAAATAAAATAGGATTCTAGCTGGTCAACAGTCTTGCCGTTGCCAAACCAATCGTTCTCTATGCGGTAAGCACGAAAAACTACCGGACGGCGGGCCTGTTCAAATCCGGGCTCGTCTGCTTCGCTGGTACCCATCCGGGTTTCCAACTCTTTGCAAGCGGCTTTCACTTTTTCTAATCCTCCCAACATTTTAGGACCTAAAGAAGAGAGGACCCAGGCAGAGCCTGCCGTACCGAAAATGTAAGTTACAGCATATGCCACGGGAATGATATTAATCATATCACTTTTTTGGGAAGAGGATATGTTGAGTCCGTTTATGGTATCTTCTGCTACTCCTATGACGGCAGAGATAGTTTGTGCTCCGGCCAGTAACCCGGCTGCTTCACCGGCATTATATCCCATTAAGATAGCTAATAACCAAGTGATAATCAAACAACCTATACACATGAGCGCGGCGAATCCTACTTGAGGTAAACCATCTTTTTTCAGTCCGCGAAAGAATTGTGGTCCCACTTTGTATCCGATAGCAAAAAGGAATAAAAGAAAAAACACGGATTTCACCGGTTCTTCTATTGTAATGTTAAGCTGTCCCACTAATACCCCTACTAGCAATACACTGGTGACGATTCCCAAACTGAATTGTTTTATTTTCATTTTTCCAATCCAGAAGCCTGCGGCGATTGTCAGAAAAATCGCCAGTTCTGAATGCTGTCTCAAAAGATGTATAACCCATTCCATATTTCACTTCTTATTATAATTGCTGTTTAAAACAGCGTGAGGGTAAAGAAGTTGAGTTAAAAAGCTCCAAATTGTACTTAGTTCTAATATTTTTTATTTTATTTGCATAGAGATGATACTTGACTTATGAAAATAAAGTTGTTTGTAAAATATATTTCTTTATTAATTCTCTTGTTTGTTGCTGATGGTTGTAAAGAAAAAAAAGCTGACACATATGTGACTAAGGTCACCGATTTAACGGGAGAGGAAGAACAAGTTTTGAAATTGGAATATGATCGTGATGGTAAAATTATAAAGTATGGGGATACCCCGGTAAGGTATGAGGGCGACCAAATCACAATCGGACAGATGGATTGTTTGAATACCGGCAATAAGCTTTGCAATGTTACGTTTCAAATAGGAAAAGGCAAGGCGAGGGAGAGTAGGGCCCGTTGTATGTTGAAGGTAGGAGAAGAGGTTTATGAAGCTGATAAACAGACTGTCTATGATTATAAAGGAGATACTATTTTTATCAATTCTGATTATCGTGCTACTTCCGATTATCGTTTCTTGAAGAAAGTGCAAGGAAAATATGTTTTTGATCAGTTGGGACGGTTGAAGGAGGTGATGACTGTTTTTACTGAGGCAAATGATAGTGTGTCCAGTTGTCATACTTATTATAATTATGATAATAACATCAACTATCAGGCGAATCTGAATTTACAGGCTTATGTGATTGATTATGATGGGGTGGATAGTTTCTTCTATTTTTTATTGAATCTTGGGCAGTTGAGGAATAGAACAGCCTTACCTAATGATATCGGATATTGTATGAATCATGGTTTAAGCACTTATAATGTGCATGCCAATTATCGTCTGGATGATGAGAATCCGGTCAGGATAGAAGTTTTATATAATTATACCAAACTTCTATCCCGAATAGATTTATCTTATAATCCTTTAAATTAATTCATCGGGAAGTATAAACAAGTCTACTTCATTGGCGCCTTGCTTTATCAAGTCTTTCTTATCTATTTGGTAAAGGCGGACAAACTCATCATGACTGTCGCATAGTTCCTGGGCTTTGCGATAATATTCTATTGATTTTTCTGTTTCATTCAGGATATAATACACATGTCCTGCATTCATCCAGTCTTCCATAATGGGCTTGGGCTCGGATATCAGCAAGTCGTAATATTTCTTGGCTTGTTGATGGTTGCCGGTAATGAAGGAACACCATCCGATGGCGCGTCGGGCATTCTGTGGCTTTTTATCCAGATACTCCACTTTGAAGAAATAAGCCAGTGCTTCATCGTATCGTTCCAGTGCCATCAGGCATTGTCCTATTTGTAGTGCCAGATTCAGACTGTCGGGCTGTGCCTGTTCCACCTTGTTATAATATTCCAAAGCTTTTGGGTAGTTTCCCTCTTTTCTATAACATTGTGCCAAATGGCGGTTATTCCATGTATTATCAGGGATCAGCAGATCTGATTGCAGGTAATAATCTATCGCTTTTTTATAGGAACCGATTTTCTGATAAATGAAACCTGCTTTCTGCCATAATTCGGCATTTTTACGATTGTATAATTCAATTGATTTATCATAGAGAATTCCGGCTTCTGCCAAGTCGTCGTGTGTGAATAGGTAATCTGCCAGTTTGTTGATATACTCTTTGTGTAACAAGGCTTGAGACAATGCTTCTTTATTCCATAAGTCCAGAGTGTCCTCAAAAATGTCATGTATTTCATGTCTTCTTGACCATAATTTGAAGAAACGGTAGAGGTCATGAATGTATTGCCGGCTCACGAATTCAGCGCGGGCTTTTGATTGTGACATCTCTTTTAAACGTTCTTTCAGTTCTTCAGAAGCTTCATGTTGTCCGTTCAATTGTTGCTGCATGAGATTCCTTTGGCTTTCCGGCATTTGTAACATGGTAAAACAAAAAGAGTATTTGTCGGAATTGCAGAATACATCCGAATTCATCAAAATGTTGAGCAGAGAGATTTTTTGTTCGTCATTTCCGAGAGATAATTTGGCGATATCCTGATATTGGGGATCAAAAGGATAGAACCAGTGAGAAATTTTGCGGAAAAACGGGAATTGTTTCAGCTGTGAAAAGGTACTCATATACACATCTGCCCCGGACATTTGCAGTTCACCTAATTCGCGCAATTTATCGGTAATGCCTGAACGGTCAATCCATTCTTCCCATTCCGGATTATGATCTTCGGCATCTTCATCCAGTCCTTCCAAATTAAGTTTGGGATTTTTCATCATTTCGGGAATGATTTCTTCACGCATCTTCTTGTCTATCTTTCGGGTTTCACGGGAAGATTGCAATAATTGAATCTGGATATGATGCAGGTTTTTGATGAACTCGGAATTTTCATTCAGTTCATTTATGCGCGACACGGCTTCAGGGTATTGAAGGATACGCTTTTCATAATAGTAGCATGTTAGTGCGATCCCTGCAATAGCCCGCTGATTCAGCATGGTATCCTGATGGGTATAGGCGTTCAATAGAAACATGAACTTGCGGATGTCGAATATTTGCAGCAGGCTCATGGTAACGGCGCTGACCATTATGGAAAGGTCGTTGACTTGGATCAATAGTGAGTTGAACAAAGTTTGCGCTTCAGCATATTCCGATTCACTCCACCGGGTGGATACCCATATTTTTTCAAATAATTCGTCTACGGCTGTTTCGTGACGTTTTCTCATGGCATCCATTTCTTCATTTCTTTTGGCCTCGGTGGTATATATCAATGGTGCTGTAGCCATATCTTCTGTATACGCCTCCAGTTGCATTTGTAATTCGGCATAGCTGTGAGGAGGGCTTTGGACAAAAGTGCGCATTGTGTCATAATAGGCTCCGTAATTTTGTGTTGCCTGTACGGCTATATGGATACGGTCGGCCAGTTCGTATGCCGTGCGTAACATTTTATGGTATATTTCCACCTTATTGGGATCTTTCATCCCTTTTGAAGTATATTGCAGCATCAGGTCGTATGACGTTTGCAGGGCTTCTAGCTCATTCTTTAATTGCCAGTCGGAAGTATGTGTGGCATATCCTGTCATTTGGAATAATGCTTCTTTTAACCGATATTGGTCTAATAGTTTTATGATTTCTTCGCGCATATTTTAAAGTTCTATTTGTATGTCTTTTATAAACAAATGCGGGCAGACTTCGGTTCTTGGCTTATTTCAGCCAGGTTGCCCGTTTCCATATATATTCCATCGGGCCGTGAGAGTGGTGATTCATCCACCAGCGGCAGAAAGAGAATTGCAAGATGAAGAAAACTATTCCTGCCAGGCAGCTGGCTGTGATACCAAACTGATTGTGCAATGCAAATCCCCAGTTGTAGTATAACATGGAACCTACTATACTTTGAGTAATATAATTGGTAAGGCTCATCTTTCCGTATGGCGTTATTTTCATTAATCCGTCGTGTAAGTTTGTCTTGTAAAAAGCGAAGACGACACCGGATACCAGAATCAGCATAAATGCAAAATTGGAAAGCGAGGTGATGATTAGTGAAAGAGGGGTCAGAATGGATTTATTTGTGATAAAGTCTGGTAGCATATTGCCCAATCCATATAAAGGGAAAAATGCGACGAGTGAGCCTGCAAGTACCTTGTTCCATACCTTCAAGTGCTCTTTCAAAAAAAGTTCCTTGCGCCCTATCAGCATACCGAGCAGGAAAAGGGCGGCTGTTTGGAATACCCGTCCGTGATCCCAGGCCCAGGCAAGGCTTGCCAACTGTCCTTCCCATAAATTGACACGGATGGTTTCCAGAAAATTACCATTGCTTTGCACTGCAAAAGTTGCATTCCAGAAGCTGCGGGTGGGGATGGCCGGAGTAACAAATTCCGGATCGAGACAGGCACGTATTACATAATAAAGCGGCAATGGCTGGATCAATAGCAGACATGCCAATGCAAATATCCATTTGTCTTTCAGCCGGCAAGTCAGTGGCAGGATGAAACCTACTAAAGAATAAAGGACCAGCACTTCCGCTGTGAAAAAACTGGCATTGATATTACCTATCAGGAAAAGAAGAATTAACCGCCAACAAAAACGTAGACGGAAATCATTGCCCCGTAGGCGTTGGTTGTCATCTTGAATAAAAAAGCTAAAACCGAAAAGTAAAGCGAATATGGCGTATGCTTTTCCGCCGAACATGAAGAATAACCCGTTCCAAATGGCTTTGTCCGAGAAGTTCAGCCACGCACTTTGTCCGGCTGTATCGGGAAATGAGTAGAAATTAAAATGTTCGATAGAGTGCAGGATGATGATTCCCATCACTGCCAGTCCGCGTAGCACATCAGCTACATCTACACGTGCGTGTCCTTTCAATTTTGTGTTTATTGCTTTTGTTTCCATGGGGTTATATATTAGCGTACAAAAATAGGAAAATCTTGAATAGTTGGCAAAAAAAGGAGGAAGTAATCAGATATTTCTTTAATTTTGTCCCCATCTTAAAAAAAGATATGGATATTTCGGAATTGCAACGTATTTATGCCGGTCATCCTAACACTAAGGGACTGGCTGCGTTATTGGAAGATTCCTCAGTGAGGACTATTTTCCTGGGAGGATTATATGCTTCTGCGGCAGCTTTATTTGTTTCCTCCTTTCTTAGAGAGAATAAACAGACATTTGTATTTGTACTGGGTGACTTGGAGGAAGCGGGTTACTTTTATCATGACCTGACACAGGTGAACGGTGATGAGCATATTTTGTTCTTTCCATCCTCGTATCGTCGGGCTGTTAAATATGGGCAGAAAGATGCAGCCAATGAGATCCTGCGTACGGAAGTGTTGAGCCGTTTACAGAAAGGCGATCCGCTATGTGTGGTGACTTATCCCGAAGCGTTGGCGGAGAAAGTGGTATCACAAGAGGTACTGATGGACAAGACGTTAAAACTTGGTGTGGGTGAGCATGTGGACACAGAGTTTATCACGGAAGTGCTGGCCGGTTACGGATTCGAGCATGTGGATTATGTTTATGAACCGGGGCAATATGCTGTACGCGGTAGTATTATTGACGTCTTCTCTTTTGCTTCCGAGTATCCTTACCGTATTGACTTTTTTGGTGACGAGGTAGACAGCATCCGTACTTTTGAAGTGGAAAACCAGCTTTCGAAAGAGAAGAAACAGAGCATTGCCATCGTGCCCGAGCTGACGAATGCCGCCGACAAGAGCGGGGTGTCTTTCTTTGAATTCATTCCTCGGGAAACAGTTCTGGCAATGAAAGACTTTCTTTGGGTACGTGAAAGAATACAGGTAGTACGGGAGGAGGCACTCTCTCCTCAGGCGCTTGCCGCATACGAGGGAGAGAAGACGGAACTGATGAATTTGGAACTGAAGCTGATAGACGGGGCGGAATTTACAGTACGGGCTTTGGATTTCAAACGGATTGAATTTGGTAACAAACCTACAGGAACTCCACAGGCAACGTTGGCTTTCGATACGACGGTCCAGCCTATTTTTCATAAGAATTTTGATTTGGTAAGCACTTCATTCACTGATTATCAGAAACGAGGTTACACCTTATATATATGTACCGATAGTGAGAAGCAGGCAAAGCGTCTGAAAGATATCTTTGAGGAGCGTGGCGATCATATTACGTTCATTCCGGTCAACAAGACTTTACATGAGGGCTTTACAGATAATGTATTGAAAAGCTGCTTTTTTACAGACCATCAGATTTTTGACCGTTTCCATAAATACAATCTTCGTAGCGACAAGGCGCGTAGCGGTAAGGTGGCGTTGACCTTAAAAGAGTTGAGCCAGTTTGAGCCGGGTGACTTTGTGGTACATATAGATCATGGTGTAGGCCGTTTTGGCGGATTGGTACGCATTCCGAATGGAAATACCACTCAGGAAGTGATTAAACTTACTTATCAGAATGAGGATGTGGTATTTGTTTCCATTCATTCCCTGCATAAAATATCCAAGTATAAAGGGAAGGAGGGAGAAACTCCCCGCCTGAACAAATTGGGGACCGGTGCGTGGGAAAAAATGAAAGAGCGTACCAAGAGCAAAATCAAAGATATAGCCCGTGATCTGATCAAACTGTATTCGCAACGTAAACAGGAAAAAGGATTCTCGTATAGTCCCGACAGTTTTATGCAACATGAATTAGAGGCGAGCTTTATTTATGAGGATACCCCCGACCAGTTGAAGGCGACTCAGGATGCCAAAGCCGATATGGAGAGCGACCGTCCTATGGACCGTCTGGTGTGTGGTGATGTGGGTTTCGGAAAGACTGAAGTGGCTATTCGTGCTGCTTTCAAGGCTGTGGCTGATAACAAACAGGTGGCTGTGCTGGTTCCCACTACGGTTCTAGCTTATCAGCACTTTCAGACTTTCAGCGAACGGTTGAAAGATTTTCCATGTAAGGTGGATTATTTGAGCCGTGCCCGCAGTGCGAAAGATGTTTCCAAAATAGTGAAGGAACTGGCGGATGGAAAAATAAATATTTTGGTCGGTACACATAAAATCATCGGTAAAAGCGTTAAGTTCAAAGATTTAGGATTGCTGATCATTGATGAGGAACAGAAGTTCGGAGTTAGTGTGAAAGAGAAGTTGCGTCAGATGAAAGTGAATGTGGATACACTTACTATGACCGCTACCCCCATCCCCCGTACTTTGCAGTTCTCGTTAATGGGCGCCCGTGATCTTTCTGTTATTCAGACTCCGCCTCCCAACCGTTATCCCATTCAGACAGAGGTGCATACCTTTAATGAAGATATCATAACGGAAGCGATCAATTTTGAAATGAGCCGTAACGGACAGGTGTTCTTTGTCAATAACCGCATACAGAATCTGGTAGAATTGGAATCCATGATCAAGCGGAATATACCCGATTGCCGTGTCTGCATAGGTCATGGACAGATGGAGCCCGAAAAGCTGGAGAAGATTATTTTCGACTTTGTGAACTATGATTATGATGTGCTGCTGGCAACCACCATTATCGAGAGTGGCATTGATATACCGAATGCCAATACGATTATCATCAACCAGGCGCAGAATTTTGGATTGAGTGATTTGCACCAGATGCGTGGACGTGTGGGAAGAAGCAATAAAAAAGCATTCTGTTATTTGTTGGCGCCTCCATTGACTTCACTGACTCCTGAGGCAAAGCGTCGTCTTCAAGCCATTGAGAATTTCAGTGATTTGGGCAGCGGTATCCATATAGCCATGCAGGATTTGGATATCCGTGGAGCAGGAAATATGCTGGGGGCGGAGCAGAGTGGCTTCATTGCCGATTTGGGTTATGAAACTTATCAGAAGATACTGGCCGAAGCGGTGAAAGAGTTGAAAGAGGATGAGTTTGCCGATCTTTATGCAGAGGAGTTGCAGGCAGCGGGAGAAGAGAAAATCAGTGGCGAGAACTTTGTGGATGAATGTCAGGTGGAAAGTGATTTGGAATTGCTTTTCCCCAATGAGTATATCCCCAGCAGCAGCGAACGTATGTTGCTTTATCGTGAACTGGACGGATTGGAATTGGATAAGGACCTGCTCGCTTTCAAGGCACGGTTGGAGGACCGTTTCGGAAAGGTTCCTCCCGAAGGGCTGGAACTTCTGCGTATCGTACCTTTGCGCAGATTGGCTAAACGGTTGGGGGTGGAAAAAGTATTCTTGAAAGCCGGACGAATGACTTTGTTCTTTATCAGTAATCAGGAAAGTCCTTATTATCAAAGTGCGGCTTTTGGCAAGGTGATTGATTACATGAGCAAGAATCCGCGTTACTGCAATTTGCGTGAGCAGAACGGCAAGCGTAGTATGGTAGTCAAGAATGTGGAAACGGTAGAGACGGCGGTAGGTATTCTGCAGGAGATGGTGAGTTTGTGATAAAAGATGTCTGTATTGGCGGAAACCGGCATTGCCGTAGAGTAAGCAGGATATGTTAACGTAAAATTGAATATTAACTAAATAAACAGCTGATTTTTAATTAATTGTTTAACGGAATTGAATTTGGGGTGTTTTATATTAAAAAATAATATAAGACACTCCTTTTTCTTTTAACTTATCTATATTTTTACTATCTTACTTCCAGTTTAAAAGCGGACACTGAGATTTTTACTCACATATTGTCTAATTTAAAAAACACTTGTTATGGAAGTGAAAAAAGCACGAAGAGCCGACCTTGAAAAGGGTAAGTCCCGTTGGCTGTTCATGGGTCTCATTGTGACGCTGTCGTTTATGTTTGTTTCGTTCGAATGGACTGAACGTAATGTAACTTACGCGATCAGTGATTTAGTCAGTGACCCGGATTTCTTTGAAGAATTAGTTCCTGTAACCTATAATCAGGATAAACCTCTGCCGCCACCGCCTCCGCCGGCTGCCGTCAACCCGGAAGAGCTCAATATAGTGGATAATAACTCGACGGAAACAGAAACCGATATTGCAGCTTCAGACCCTACGGATGCTCCGGTAATTATACCGACCCCTATTGAAGTACCCGAAGAAGTAGTGGATGAAAATGTGGAATTTGTGGTGGTGGAAGAGATGCCGGTATTTCGTAACGGTAATGCTGATTTGATGAGGTATCTGAGTGAAAACATCAAATATCCTACCGTCAGTGCCGAGCAGGGAGTTCAAGGAAGGGTAGTGGTGCAGTTCGTTGTGGGTGTTCATGGAGAGATCCTGAATCCGGTAGTGGTGAAGAGTGTGGATCCGTATCTGGACAAGGAAGCAATCCGCGTGATCAGTTCCATGCCAAAATGGAAGCCCGGCAAGCAAAGAGGAAAAGCAGTGAGGGTGAAATACACTGTTCCTGTAGTCTTCAGGCTGCAAAGTTAAGATTTAATTAGTATGGATGGAGGAAGCGTAATCTCAGAAGAGGACGCTTCCTCTTTTTTATGACAGTACGGTCGGCTGTTTATATGTGCAGGACACAGTGAAGTGTCTTAATTAAAGGGTGTATTCTAAATCGTGTTTACTTTGTTAATGTATTGTTTTATTGAAAGGTACTTGTCTGTAATTGCCAATAAATCCAATCTTAAATGATATTACGGGAATCTGAATGTGAAGAATAAATTTCGGTAAGTAGGTCTATGATATAATAGTCTGATAATCAAAATTTTCTTGTTTTAAATATTTGCAGCAAATTGGGGCTCTCTTCATAAGAGAACCCCAATTTGCTGCAAATATACGTATAATTCTTCAATCTGAAAGTTTTCGCATTAGAAAAAGTGTCTTCAAATTGGCTTAAGAATGATTATTGTTTGCAAAGGTTTTAATTCTAAGGAATATTATGTGCCACATTATCAGTTGGTTAAGATAAATTGGGGTTCTCTTATGAAGAGAACCCCTCCAAAAAGAAGAAATTTAAGGGCTTGCCTGAGCCTTATATTTCAAGATTATGAACTTAAATTGTAATGTTTTGATGGCAATAAAGAGCGATGCGGAATCTGTAAAAGTACTCCCGTCAGACAATCAAGACATAACGAGCGAAGCGCCTAAGTTACTGCTCTGCAGTTCAATCGCTTCTGGTTCAGACCTGGGGTCAAATGAAGGAGTCACGCCATTGGCGGGAATAGGAAAGGAATACCCAGAACTCAGTTGGTACTATCTGTATCTGTCTAATAAAGAGCTGAAACGCTATATCAGTGTATTCAGCGGTAGGAAAGCTGTCCGGTTCCGTACTCTATCGGGGAGTGTAGAGGAGGAATTTTTCTGTTTCAAAGTGTTTTCCTATACAGCTGCCGATCATAGGAAACGTTTTGAGCAATGTGCTTATACCAAGGAGGAATATACTGCCCGCCGTGACTCAGCCCGGGTGGTGAAAGAGGCTTTTGCTACCGGTTCCACCCAAAAATTGAATACTTTGACGGACGAGAAGGAAATTGCAGGTAATGGCTGGCTGTTTGTCTGTGCTCCCTTGGATCAGTTGGAGCGTATTCTGTCTGCCATGCTTCCCCGCCAGTATCTGGTGACGGACTATAACACGCATCGTGCGGCTGTCATCCCTCAAAGCCAGATGGAGGAATTCATCTATCTATATGAATCCATGCCCTACAACATTGAACTGTTGAACCGTCCTTTGGAGGCTTATCTTCAGAAGAAGCAAAAAATTCGTATTACCGGTGGCGTTTTTCGGGGAAAGGAAGGGTGCATCATGCGTTTGCACCGGAATACCCGGCTGGTGTTCGCTTTCGGAAATATGACGGTGGCTGTCAGCTATCTTCATGCTTTTCCGTTCGAGAAGATAGAATAGCAATGGCGGACATTTTTATTCAATTAGGTATTTGTAAAAGTGTTTATATAAAAGGAATTGCTCTAAATAGAGTACTAGCCGGCCATTTACTAATCAAGTATTGCTTTTATAATGGAATCTGTAAATGCTCAACTAAATAATAAACGTATAGCCAAAAACACTTTACTGCTTTATTTTCGGATGTTGTTTTTGTTAGCGATTTCTTTATTTACATCGCGCGTTATATTTAAGGAATTGGGGGCATCTGACTTTGGATTGTATAATGTGATAGCAGGATTTGTTGTCATGCTTTCCTTTTTAAATGGTGCTATGGGCAATGCTACTCAACGTTTTTTGGCCTTTGAATTAGTAAGGAATGATATTGTAGCACTTCAGAATGTTTTCTGTCAAATACAGCTGTTACATTTGGTAATATCATTTGCTATTTTGTTATTAGGGGAAACATTAGGGCTTTGGTTTGTTAATTCTATATTGAATATACCTCCCGATAGAATATTTGCTGCAAATATCGTATACCAATGTTCTCTTTTGTCAACTCTGTTCACAATAATAAGCGTTCCCTATAATTCAATAATCATTGCACGTGAAAATATGAAACTTTTTTCCATGATGGGTCTATTGGAGGGAGGAATGAAGATAATCGTTTGTCTTATGTTGTTTTTGACATCGAAGGACAAATTAATAATTTATGCGATATGTCTTGCCCTTGCATCGGTTCTATTAAGATTAGCATATTGGTGGTATTGCCGTAGATATGAAGAAACAAGATTTCGATATTCTATTGATTGGTCTAAGTTGAAAGAGGTGGGAGAATTTGCAGGATGGTCTTTATGTGGAAGTATTTCTACATTAGCTAATATGCAGGGAATAAATGTATTGATAAATTTGTTTTTTTCTACTATTGTTAATGCTGCTAGAGGGATAGCTTATCAGATAGATGGTATCATTCGCAATTTTGTAGCCAATTTCCAAACAGCTATGAATCCTCAAATAGTAAAAAGCTTTTCTGTAGGTGATTTTTCCAAGATGCATTCTTTTATTTATTTAGGAAGTAAAATTTCTTTCTTTATACTGTATGTCCTTTCAATTCCTATTATATTCAATTTACCTTTTTTATTGCAATTATGGTTGGGGGAGTATCCTCAGGAAACTGTTGTTTTTACCCGATTGGTTTTAGCCAATTCTTTGATTGTTTCTCTTTCCGGAGTGTTGAGTATTTCCGTGCAGGCTACGGGAAAGATTAGGAATTATCAATTGACAATGGGCTTTTTCCTTTTATTAAATCTTCCTATAGCAGCAGTTTTGTTTATGTTCAAATTTCCGGCATATAGTGCCTTGTTGGTAAGTATTGTTATAGAAAGCATCCTTTTGTTTTTAAGATTGCTGTTTCTTCAAAAAATAGTGTTTTTAAATATTTCTCATTATCTGAAGAATGTATTATGTCCTGTCGGGTTGACTATTATAATCAGTTTTCCTATTTGTTATTGGTATTATGCAAATTATAGCGAAGAAACTTTTTATAGTTTCTTGATATCTAGTTTTCTATATTGTGTGGTGGCATTATTGTTTGTCTTTCTTACAGGATTGGATATGGATGAAAAAGGAAAGATTATTAAAATAATGAAGAATAAATATTTTAATTTGATATATCGTTATGGAGAAAAATAATTTTCCTTTGGTTAGTTTGATAACTCCTGGATGGAATGGGGTTTCCTTTGTCGGTAGACTTCTTGATTCAATCTTAAATCAGACATATCCAAACATGGAATACATTTATATAGATGATGGTTCAACAGATGGAACAAAGGACGTGGTTTTGTCTTATAAGGAAAAATTCCAAAAAGCAGGTATTTCATTTGAATATGTATATAAAGAGAATGGTGGGGTGTCATCTGCTGTGAATGAGGGCCTAAAACGGGTGAAAGGTGACTATTTGTGTTGGCCGGAATACGATGACATATTGATTTCTGATTCTGTGGAAAGAAAGGTTTGTTATTTGGAAACACATAAGGACTGTGCTGTTGTCACCAGTGACGCGTGGCTGGTAGAGGATAATGATATCACTAAAGTTACAGGAGTCCTGTCCCATCATAATCCTAATCGGTTTGATCGTAATCATTTTTTTCAAGCGTTGATGACCAATTCCATTTTTACTGCGGCGTGCCACATGATTCGAATGTCCATGTTTGATGAGGTAAATCCTGAAAGGTATATATATCCTTCTTGGATTGGACCAAACTGGCAGATGCTTCTTCCTGTATATTACAAATTTAATAGAGGATTTATTGAGACTCCTTTGGTGTATTATGTGATTCGTTCCGAAAGTATTTCTCATAGTCATAATACATTGGAAAAAAAAGATCGGGCTATTGATGAATATATTCGAATACTGAGATATGTGCTGGGCACGATTGATATGCCGGAGGATGATAGATCGTTTTACAATAAGATGATAGATGAAAAGTATTCTTGGGATAGGATGTTGTTGGGGCTGAAGCATAATGATAGAAAAACTTTTGACAAAGGGTATTTATATTGGAATCAATCGGAGTGTATTCCTGAAAAGGTTGCATTTCTAAAAAAAAGGTTTGACAATCCTTTTTTAAATTGGGCCTGTTTGCTTGTTGAAAAAGTAGTTGGAAAACTCAAAAAACAATTGTTGTGATACATATAGTGGATAAGCGGCAGTGCTGCGGTTGTGCAGCTTGTGTGCAGAAGTGCCCTAAGCATTGTATATCTTTGTATGAAGATGAAGAAGGTTTTCTTTATCCTAGGATAGATACAAATAACTGTATAGATTGTGGTTTGTGCGAGAAAGTTTGTCCGTTTCTGAATTGCGATAAGGCTGTTCCTCCGCAGGAGGTTTGGGCGGTAAAAAATCAAAATGAATCGGATAGAATGCACAGTTCTTCGGGAGGCGTGTTTATAGCATTGGCCCGTGAAGTACTGGCATGGGGCGGTGTGGTGTTTGGTGCTGTCTTTGACGGGAATTATGAGGTGAAGATAACTTATTCGGAAACGTTGGAAGGGGTTCGTTCCATGATGGGAAGCAAATATTTGCAGGCACGGGTGGAAACAGGGTTTGCAGATGCTGAACGTTTTTTGAAGCAGGGGCGTCATGTTTTGTTTTCGGGAACTCCTTGCCAGATAGCAGGACTTCATAAGTATCTCCGGAAAGATTATCCTAATTTGTTGTCTGTATATTTTCTTTGTCACGGTGTACCGAGTCCCGGTGTGTGGCGGAGATATTTGAAAGAAACAATGAATGACTTACAATCCGCCCGTAGGGCGGCGGCTGGAAAAAATACAGTTTTTCCTTCTCTAAATGTCATGTCTACGATAGTGGGTATAGAATTTAGAGATAAGACACTGCACGGCTGGAAAAAATTCAGTTTTGTTGTCCGTGGAAGCTCCGCCTTTAAGGCGGACAAAAATTCAGTTTTGTTGTCCGATATACACCGTGAAAATCCTTTTATGAGAGGTTTCTTATCTGATATTTATCTGCGTCCTTCTTGCTATGAATGTAAGTGTAAGAACGGGGTGAGTCACAGTGATTTGACTATTGCTGATTTTTGGGGAATTGACCGCTTGATGCCTGATTTTGATGATGATAAAGGGGTGGGGTTGGTATTGGTAAACACGACTAGTGGACATCATTTTTTTGATAAGCTTTCTATGGAGAAACGTTTGTCCTCATTGGCTGATGTGCAGCCATTGAATGGTGGTTTCAAGGAATATACCCGACCACATCCTAAACGTGTGCAATTCTTCCAACGGCTTGCGAAAGGGGAGTCAGTGAAGAATATTGTGGAAGATTTGCTGCACGTTCCATTGTGGCGTAGAATACTAAGAGCCATAAAGGAACTTTGTAGACGCATATTCCAAAGAAAGCTGACATGTGATTAGGAAAAACAGAATGAAATTTGTTTCTTTGCATAGAAAACAAACTAAAAAGGGAATTGACATCAATGCCACAATTCATTCAAAATATACAGATCAAGAACTTCAAATCAGCAAAGAATGTCAGGTTTGAAGACTGTAAGCGAATCAATCTTTTGATCGGCAAGCCTAACGTCGGTAAGAGCAATTTGCTGGAAGCCTTATCCATCTTTTGTCTTCCATTTTTGAAGTATCTTAAAAAGAAGGATTTGCAACAGTTTGTCAGGGTGGAAAATATCTCGGAATTGTTCTGTAACGGTAATGTTGAAAGTGACATACAGATTCAGGCAGACGGGAAGCAAGCTGTACTCAGGTGGGTTCCGCAGGGGGGCATTGAAGTGAGTTTGCAATATGCAGCTTCAGAAGAGGCAATAACGTTGCCTTTTTCAAGTACATTGACATGTACGAAGAAAAATATACCGGACACCTCGGATAATCCCTTCCGTTATTATATTTTCCCGGCATCTTTTACCAGGGAGAGTAGTTTGCAGAACTTTTTATTGCCTCCTTCCGGTGGTAACTTGATGACTGCCGTCTCCTTGTTGTCTGCATTGAAAGATGAACTTTCCGCTATATTTCATGAATACGGTCTGAAGTATGTGTTTGATGCGGGCAGTCAGGAGATCAAGGTGATGAAAGAAAGTGGTGATGGAGAAATCTTTTTGATACCGTTTCATTCTTTGGCAGATACATTACAGCGGCTGATATTTTATAAGGCTGCCATATTGAGCAACAAGCGGAGCATATTGCTGTTTGAGGAGCCTGAAGCGCACACTTATCCTCCTTATATCACTAATGTGGTGCAAAGTGTTATAGACTCGACGGACAACCAGTTCTTCATCACGACTCATAGCCCTTATATTATCAATGCTCTGCTGGAGCAATTGAATGATGAGGTTGCCATCTACTTCGTGGACATGAAGTCGGGAAATACTACCGTGCAACGTGCGACGGAGGATGAAATGCAAGAAATGTATGAGAGCGGGGTGGATTTGTTTTTTTAATATAGAAACATATTTGAAGTAATGAAAGACTTGTTCATCATTCCGGAATGTTATATTGACACAAATCTGGTAGAAACTTTGATAATAACTGATGGGTGTAATCATCAAAAAGGTTGCAATACAGTGGTGAAGACGATGCAACAGAAGTTTGCCAACGCCTTTTCTGTAGGAATTATAGATGAAGATAAACGCCAGGTGAGTTATGTGAAAGAGTTTTCCGAGATAGCGCGTACTCCTTCATTACGGCTTAAGAAACATGGTTCTAAATCTCATTATCTGATCATGGTATCTCCTGCAATGGATGGATTTTTATTGAAATGTGCGGAAGAATTAGGAATCAGTATGGAAGAATATGGTTATACTTCTTGTTTGAAAGAATTTACGTCTATAACAAAGTCTGTAACCAGTAAGAATGATTCAGCCTTTAAAAAACTTTTTAAAGCGTTAGATAATGCTTCGGAGATGATTGTGTTGAAGGAATGGCTGGAGTATCTGAAAAAGAATCAATATAAGTGCAATGTGGACGAGTTGAAAAAGATAGCTAAAGTATGAAAGGAGCTGTTTTCACAGCCCCTCATACTCTTTCACCGCATCAAAGCAAGGGCATCCCTTCAGCGGATTCAAATCCCGATGTCCTACAATGATTGCTTCGGGCAGGACAGCCCGCAACTCCCGGAGCAAGGCCAGCAGGGTCGCTTTCTGTTCCAGTGTCCGTGTGTCCGCGGGTATGCCGCCGGCAGACAGGCCCCCTTCATAACAGATGCCGACAGAATGCCGGTTGTGGTTCTTGCAGTGCGCTCCGATTCGCTCCAGCGAGCGTCCGCGGTGAATCCCGCCGTCGCGCGTGATGTAGAAATGGTAACCGATATCCTTGAAACCGCGGTGGTGGATATGGTCGTGGCGGCAGGTCTCGAAATCCAGGTTCCGCCCCTCGGGGGTGGCGGAACAATGGATGATGATCAATGTTATCTTGCGCATACCGGCCGGTTAAATACAACTTTGTATACCTATGACGCTGCCTATAGCAGTTGCCACTGCAATGATAACTTTCAGGATGGTGCTCCAAGTAGATTTTCTTTTCTGATTTTCCATAAAGGATAAAGTTTTAAGTGTGATACATTAAAGATTTAGACTTCCGGCTCGTTTTTGCTCTTCAGCAGGTCTGCCACGGTTTTTCCTTCCTTTTCGGCACGCAGTGCGGCAGCCTGTGCGGCACGGCTGGCTACAGGTTGGAATTCCAGTGCGCCGAAGATGGTTTTTAAATCCTCTCCGGGAACATATTGGATATTGACTCCGGTGATATGGGCGGCGGTGAAATCCGTCAGTTTTTCCGTTCCTATACTGGCTATCTGGAGACGGAACTTGCCCAGTTCACCGAAATCCACCTGTTTGCCTTCGGTGAGGGCTTCCAGCAGATTGTCTACAGTAGCGGTGAGAACGGCCACCACATCGGCGCGACTCACGGTGGTTTGTGAAGAAACACGTTTGCTGAGCTGTTTCAAGGTAAGTTCGCCATTGATCTGTGAGGTGGCGTAAGCTTTGGGAGCCGCATCCTTGTCCAGCGGATTGGGACGTAATGAAACACTGTAATTTAATGCCATAATGATTTTGTTGTTAAATGATTAATATGAATTGAACATGACAAAGATAACACTTCGGAAAGGTGTGGATATGAAGGGAAATAAACAGACATGAAGGTGTGTGACACATTGTGGCGGAGAATGAAATAAAGTGAATTAAAGGTTTTGATATATTTTTATATGTGAGTTGTTTTTGTTACATTTGCTTTGATAGATAATCTCTGTGAATAAGCTTGCTGCAAAGGAGTTGTAATAGCTGGATATTTACGGATAATAGAAACGTTTTAAAAAAGTGAATGTAATGAACGAAGAAGAAACGTATATGGGCGAATGGCCGGTGAAGCCTTATTACAAACGGGATTTGGCCATGGGATATGCCCCCGATATCACTCCTGTGGCAGCATTGAACCGCCTTTCTGCCTGGATACACCATCATAAGCCGCTTTATCAGGCTTTGCTCGATTCGGGATATGCGGACAGACAGCGTATTTTCAATTCGGTACAAGTGGGGTTGATTTTCCATTATTTGGGAAGACCGTAGGAGTCGGGCGTCCGTATGCTTGGTTCTACACGTCAGTATGTGCAGACCTATGCATACGTATGTATCGCCTCACACAGACGTATATGTGAGGCGACGTCGCCGTATGGATTAACCATTGTTACTACTACATTCCTCTTCGCTCTCATGCTCTTCATAACGTCCGCAGGGCTGGCGGGTGTAGTACACGGTTCCTGTGCGGCACAGTTCCTGGTCGCGCACTTTCAGCACATCCAGGCGGGTGAAGGCACGGTCGGGTTCGTTTATACGGGTGATGGAGAGGATGAAATCGGCCAGATTCGCCCAATTGGCACTGCCGGATATGGTGTACATGTTGATGTCCTCCATTGCGTTCTTTCCGTCTATTTTCTTCAGGCTGCGCGGATGAGCCACGATGATTACCCAGATATGGTTCTCGCGCCCCCACGACTGGAAACGGGTCAGCATCGACTTGATGCTTTGGGTTTCGGTCTCGCCTTTTCCGCTTTGCGCCTCTACAAAAAGATAAGGGTCTATCACCAGATATTTCAACGGCTGCCTGCGGCGTACCAGATCGGCCCGGTGCAGAATGTTTCCGGGAGTGGGCGGCACTTCGTGCATATCCAGATGAATCATGTGAGTGTTCAGAAAATCAATATAGGGTGTCAGCTGTTCGTCGGTATAGGCGGTGGTGTTGGCTTTGCCCAGCAGCAGGTGTATCAGGTGTGCTATATGCTTGTCCTTGTCCGGCACTTCGAAAGAGAGGTAGCATACAAAGCGTTCCGTGTCGCGCATGATGCGGCTGGTCAGGTCGTTCAGAAAATCCGTTTTTCCGCTGTTGGGCATACCGGTCATGATGATCAGGCCGCCTGTGTCGGTGGGATGGAAAACGCGGTCGGTCAAGGGGCCGTAGCCCACGCTGTAGCCGTGGTCGTATTTGCCGTGCAGCACGTTCATCACCTCTTCCCTGCGTTGTTCTACAGTGATGATATCGGTGGTGTGGCAGGCACAGGCATCTTCTATGACGCTTTGCACCACTTCGGTGCCGTAAAGATTCATCACATCGCCTATGTCTTTGCATCCTCCGGGCAGGGTGGTGAAAAGGCAGCGTGCTCCGAAGTAGTCGGACAGATGTTTCACCAGTGTGCGTCCGGGCAGGTCGGTGTCACCGCAGATCACGATGTCCTGCACCTGGTCCAGCCAGGAAGTGAATGCCTCGAAGCTTTTCGCCAGGTCGCTTGCCGCTCCCGAGGGCACACTGATGACGTGGCGGTATCCTGCTTCCATCAGTACCAACACATCTTTTTCGCCTTCTACGATAATGAGTCGGGGAATGGTCTCTTCCTCCACCAACAGCGGATTGATGCAGTCTATGTTGTAGGGAGCGCATGGTTTGGTGGGCGAATCCTGACTCCAGAATTTGCTGTAGGTTACGGAAGATTCTTCCGTTGTTCCGTCCGGAATTTCTATCTCTCCGGATACTGCGGAGGCGTTGGCAGCGGTAACGGTTTTTGCGGATGGCGAGGGGCTGCATGAGCGGTACTTGGCATTAACGGGACGTCCGTCCACGTAGTTCACGTAGGCGATGCAGGGAAAGACGGAGGAAGCCTGTTCGCGTTTGTCCTCACTGTTCTTGGTGATGCAGTAATGACGCAGGCAGCCGATATGCGTTGCGATGGCTGTGGCGAGAGAGATGCCCTGATCGGCCAGATAACGGCGTGCTGCCAGTTGGTCAGGATCCGTACACTCGGGCGATTCATCTAGCGGCTTGATTTTTTGCAACACGGCGGGGGATAGGATTTTGTAATCGCCCGGCAGCATGGGGACTTCGTTCATGCTGTTTTCTGTCGCATTTCGATATTCCGGTAGGTTGCCTGTGAGGTGGCGCGTTCCGGGGGGTGGGTATGTTCCGGTTCGATCGGACGACTTTTCTTTGGGGTAAGAGAACATGGGACGCTTGTCTTTGCAATAATCAGTCAGGATGCCATTGAATTCGCATCCGGCGTAGAAGCAATGATACAGCCCTTTGGCTTTTGAGATATACAGATGCATGGTACCGCATTTGGGACACCGGGCAATGAAATTTTTTCCCGCATTCTTACGGTCGGGAAAGTCGGAGAGAGAATAATAAGGTTTCATTTGAATTAAAAATTGAGAATTAAAAATTAAAAAATAAATGCCGGGCAGCCAATGCGCAGCCCACTAATCATAAACCACTAACCACTAATCCCCCGTGTCTATCCATTCTTTGGACAGCACGTTCCAGATGGCGGTTTCGACAGGTCGTGGCGGCGCATTTTCCGGTATCTCCACTTTTCCGTCTATGGGGTCGTCGTAATAACGGATATCCGTGCCGGCGTCCTTCCACTCGAAGGGTGAGACGGGGCGGAATTCACGGAGTTTCCTACGTTTCTCCTCCAGGTCTTTGCTCAGCTCGCTGCTCAGCCGGGCGACGGCTTGTTCCATCAACGACTGTCCGTGGCGCGTCTTCATGAGGTTTTGCAGCCAGATGATTCTTCCTGCGTGCGAGTTCCGTGAGAAGCGGGGATCGGCATTGAAGTGGGGAATGAGAAATTGGTTCACCAGAATTACCAGTGTTTGCAATGCCCTTGGGCGGGTGTAGTTGTGACTGGTGGCTATGCGGTTGATGAGCGGTATCAGTACCCGCTGCTTGTCTTCGGGGGTGGTGTTGAGCCGGTGGAAGAAGTCGGTGGCAGGAGATAAAGTCTGAGAAGTTTTCTCGCCGTCAGGCGTTTCCGAAGGAGTCTTTCCGGCATCCGCTTCCATTTTCTTCGCTTTCCGCGCTCCGTTTCCGGCGGGATCTCCCTTACGGGAATCCTCCGGAGGAATTATATTATTAATATTATATAATACACTATTATTCGTAGTTGCTTGATTTGCAGCTGTAGTTGCCGGACTGGCAACAGGAACTGTAAGTTCGGCAACAGAACCGGCTGCTTGTGCGGGGGTATTTTTCAGTCCGTCGCACCATAGGGGGGAGTAGAATCCCAGCAGGTGGGTACGGTTTTCGTTCCAGATGAGGCCGAATGAGCAGCACTTCCTGATGTTTTCCAGCAAGGTGGTGGTATGCGTGGTTTTCATGGACTGGCAGATTTGGTAGAGGTTGCGCATGGGATATATTCCTTCGGCAGTCATGTAGGGTGTCAGTCCCAGATAGAGATCCAGCAGTTTCAGTGTGGCGGAATCAGTGATTCCTTTCGCTTTCCACTGGTGGATCATTTTCTGCGTCTCGCTGATGGAAACGCTTTGTTTCAATGCTTTTATAGCCATGTATGCTTGTTTTAGTAATAATGGCGGTGAAGTTACAAAGGAAAAAATAGACGCGTCTGTCCACAGTGGACAGACAATTATGAGACAGATGGTATTATTAACAATGTTTAAACTGAAAAAAAATGAAAGACAGAGAGTTTTCTACAAAGAAGTTGGCCGAGAGCATCAAGGTTCTTAGAAAAGCCAGTGGCGTAAATGTAAAAGAATTTTGTAAATCTATCCACATGACGGAACGTAGCTATTACAGTGCTCTTAAAAGTAAACTGACAATCTGAATTTTTATGCTACTATCATGCATTCTTTGGTGGAAAATTATGGCGATTGCGGACTGGACGAGGAGATAGAAGCGGTGAAAGAAGAGTGGTGGAATGTGGTGACGGAGAATTCATGGGAGTATTTGGCGGGGGAGAAAGAGAAGTTTGAGGAGTAGATGGTAAGAGGGTTTAAATTATGAGGATTGGAATATTGACATTGCCTCTCCATACTAATTATGGAGGGATACTTCAAACATATGCGTTGCAGACGGTATTGGAACGAATGGGGCATGAAGCTTCGGTGATAACTACATCCAATAAGGCTGAATTGCCTGTATGGAAATGGCCTTATTCTTATCCTAAACGGATGATAAGGAAATATATATTGGGTAAGGATGAGCCGGTTTTTTTTGAATCGTACTATAATCGTGTATATCCGATTGTAAGTCAATATACTTTACAATTTATAAATAAATACATTCATTGTTTTGAGGTCGGGAAATTACTCGATTTGAAAGAAAAGGACTTTGATGCTTTTGTGGTGGGTAGTGACCAGGTGTGGCGTCCTATGTATTATCCGACTAGAATAGAGAATGCATATTTGGACTTTGCAAGGGACTGGAATGTCAAACGAATGGCGTATGCGGCTTCTTTTGGAACAAGCGATTGGGAATATACTGCCGGACAGACAAGACGCTGTAGGGAATTATTACGAAAATTCGATGTGGTAAGTGTTCGTGAGGAATCGGCAGTGGAACTGTGTCGTAAGTTTTTTGGAGTGAATGTCAGCCATGTGTTAGACCCCACTATGCTTTTGGATGTTCAGGATTATGTAGATTTGGTGAAAAGGGCGGATATTCCTAAAAGCAAAGGTACATTGTTATGCTATATCTTGGATGAAACGGAATCAACAACAGATCTGATATCACGGTTGGCTAGTGAGACGGGGTTGGTTCCTTTCCGCGGAAATTCACGTGTGGAAGATTGGAGCGCTCCTTTGGCTGAGCGTATCCAGCCGCCGGTGGAACAATGGCTGCGAGGCTTTATGGATGCGGAACTGGTTGTTACGGATAGTTTTCATGCTTGTGTGTTTTCTATATTGTTTCATAAACCTTTTGTGGTTGTGGGGAATAAGGAAAGAGGTTTGGCCAGAGTTAAATCTTTGTTGAAAATGTTTGGATTGGAAGAACGGTGGAATTCAGATATTCCTACTATATCTTTTTTTAAAACTATTGATTGGAAAGATGTGGATGAATGCCTGGAAGAGTGGAGAAAGAGCTCTCATGATGTGCTTCGCTTTTTTAAAATCAATAAAGAATAATTATGAATGGTAATCCCAAAGTATCTGTTATTGTTCCTATATATAAGGCTGAAAGTTATTTGTATAAATGTATTGATAGCTTGTTGACACAGACGTTAGCTGATATTGAAATACTGCTGATAGATGACGGCAGCCCAGATGGGAGTGGAATGATATGTGATGAATACGCTAGGAAAGATTCACGTGTAAAGGTATTTCATAAGTCTAATGGAGGTGTGGCCAGCGCAAGACAATGTGGTTTGGACCATGCATGTGGAGAATATGTCATCCATGCCGATCCGGACGACTGGGTGGAGTCTGACATGTTGCAATCTCTTTATGAAAAGGCTGTTGAGGAAGACGCCGATATGGTGATTTGTGACTTTTACTATGAGATAGATGAAACAGAAGGTTATGTCAGGGTTTGTCAGCAGCCGGAAACATTGGATCATATGACTGTGTTAAAAAACCTGTTCCAACAGCTGCATGGCAGCTGTTGGAACAAACTCTTACGAAGAGTTTGTTGCAGCAAGTATAATGTGCATTTTGATTTGAACCTATCATTTTGCGAAGATTTGTATTTCAATGCTTCGCTGTTGCTTTATCCGCTTAGAATTGCTTATCTATCTCGGGCTTTTTATCATTATGTACAAAATCTTAATCCTGAATCATTGTCATTTAGCTATAATAAAAGTAGTTTCCAATATGATAGAATGTTAAAGGGGAAATTTTGTCGTTTGCTGGCTCAAACGAGTGTATACCCTGTTTGTGAAATGCGATTGGACTATCTTATCGTGTATCGTGCGTATGAAGGAAGAGTCTTTTCATCTCGGGAGTTTAAAAAATGCTGTGAGCCTTATAGAAAGTTGGCTGTACAGGCCTGTCCTTCTTTGTTGATGAAAATTCGGTTTTATCTGGCTTGTCGTGGGCTTTATTCATTGGTTTATAAATTGCATTCTTATATTGTGAAATTTAGGTGATTTTTATTGAAGTTATGATACCCAAAGTAATTCATTATTGTTGGTTTGGAAGAAATTCGCTTCCACCGTTAGCTGTAAAGTGTCTAGAATCATGGAAAAGGTTTTTTCCTGATTATGAGATTAAAGAGTGGAATGAAGATAATTTCGATGTGAATATTATTTCCTATACAGCGGAGGCGTATAGAGTGAAAAAATATGCTTTTGTAAGTGATTATGCTCGTTTCTGGATTTTATATCATTATGGTGGTCTTTATTTTGATACCGATGTAGAAGTGATAAAATCAATGGATGATATTATAGCCAAAGGTTCGTTTATGGGATGTGAAAAGGATGCGGACAAGGAGGGAGCGACCGCGTTAGCGGTCGCTCCCGGCCTAGGGCTGGGTGTGAACCCCGGCCTAGGGCTGTATGGTGAACTCCTGCAGTTGTATGCAGGTTTGCATTTCATAAAAGAAGATGGTGGCTTGAATTTGAAAACTGTAGTGGATTACACTACGGAAGTGCTTATCTCTCATGGGTTGAAAAACGTCCCAATGCTCCAAAATGTTGCTGGTGTTTGGATCTATCCTCGTTGCTATTTTAATCCCAAAGATTATGAAACGGGGAAAATGACTATAACAGAGAATACTTATTCTATTCATCATTTTGCGGCATCGTGGCATCCATGGTATGCTGTATTGGAAAAAAATATATGGAATATTTGTGGTATGAGGAATCATGATATTTTATACAGGGGAGTAGAGAAAATAAAAAAAGGAATTAGGAAAATATGCTTTCGCAGTATTCATTAGAAAAAATTGTATATTTCTGTTTGGCAGGGTTGTTGTTTGCAGGGACGAATGTACTTGTTGCTTTGGGATATAAATCGGAAATGATATCTACAACCAAATTCTTAAATGTCCATCCTGCTATTTGGGTTTTGTTGTGCATAGCTTTATTCTTGTTTATAAAAGGGAAGAAACCTTTTTTAATGGGAAAAAGTATACTTGTTTTTCTAGCAGTATTAGTTTCTTTCAATAAATTGACGGGACGTGGGGTTGATTTCTCTTTTTTGTTGAATGTCTTAATTCTTCCGCTGGCTGTCTCATATATTTTTAGTTATTCTTCATTGATAGATAAAGGTAAGGTGCAAAATATCATATTGGATTTTTTTATTATAGAATGCTTTCTTGCAATAATAGAAAAAGTTTTAAATTTTAATCTGTTTCCTTTGGTATTCAATGGTAGCATTTCTGATTGGACTTGGGAAGGCTTTAGGAGTACAGCTTTTCAATCTCATCCTTTATCAAATGCATTGATTGTTTCTACTTTGATGAATTTTATTTTATGTTCATCTCTCCCTATGAAAAAAAGGTATTCTTATTGGTTGTTGGGATTGATTTCTTTGTTGTGTTTTAATACAAGAAGTTCAATGGTTGGTTGTTGCTTGCTTTTTGGTGTCTTTGCTTTAAAGAAAATATTAAGTAGAGGGATAGGCCATAAGGAAAAAATCATACTTCTTGCATGTTTATGCGTATTCCCTATTGCTGTTTTTGTCCTTCTTGGATATGGATTAGGGAATCGATTGCTTGAACTGGGACTGTTTGATGATTCCAGTGCAGTTGTAAGGGTGAAAATATTTGAAATATTTGATTTCTATCAGTTAAAAGATTTTATACTAGGATATTCATCGGAAAGTATCGATGATATATTATTTGTTTCAGGTTTGAGCTCTTATTGCATTGAGAATTATTGGTTGGTCTATATTTTAAAATTTGGTATTGTCTTTACAATATTAATAGCTTATTTTTATGGCTCTTTTTTTATACGTTTATTGCAAAGAACTTCGTCTTTTCACAAAATGTTTCTTTTAGGGAGCTTTCTTTTAATTTCTTCTACAAATAATTCGTTGGCTACAGATTCCATTGCATTGTCTGTTTTGACATTGTGTTGTTACTGTTTGCCTCCTATGAAAATCTCATGAATAGAATAAACATGATTGCGATTACTTTGATTGTTCCAGTATATAATGTAGAAAAATATCTGGTTCGTTGTTTGGATAGTTGTTTACATCAGGATCTTGATGAGGACGAGTATGAAATTATTGCGGTGAATGATGGTTCGTATGATGGAAGTTTAAAGCTATTGAAAGAATATGCTAATAGATATCGTAATATTGTGCTTATTGATAAACCTAATGGAGGATTGAGTTCTGCTAGAAATGCAGGTCTTGAAAGGGCAAGAGGGAACTTCATTTGGTTTGTGGACAGTGATGATTGGATTGCTGAGAATTGTTTGAAGACTGTTTGTCGTCTATTTGATAATAATAATATTGATATGATTACATTTAATACGTATTATGCAACAAATATTGGCTATAAGGAGCAGGCTGTAAAAAGGGATATGGTTGATGGACAAATACTTGATGGAGTACAATTGTATAATCAAGGATTTATCTATCCGTTTACGGGAGTTCCATTTTATATATATAGAAGTTCTTTCCTGAGGAAACATAACTTACGTTTTGTGGACAAAATATATTTTGAAGATTGGTTATTCACTCCGATAGCTTATGTGTATTGCGATAAATGCCTTTATTGGGATAATTTTTTATATTATTATTATATGAGAACGGGTTCTATAACCCAATCTGTTCCTACTGTAAAAAAAGCGGAAGACATCATCGAAATAGCAGAACGGCTTTATACTGAAACGGCTTCGGTGAAGAGAGAAAGGTCTATGATTATTTATAAATCAATAGCATGCCTTACTAAATCTTTTTATGCCCAGTGGTATTATTTGAGTAAGACTGAAAGATTATATTTAAGAAAAGCTTTTTTGACAAAGAGTTTTTGGATTAAATCTATCTTGTATAGTGCGAAATTGAAATATATTGCCGTGGTTGTCTCGTTGTTATTGAATATCAGAGTAATGCATTTGGCCAAATATAATTTTCAAAATAAATAGTTTATGAAAATAGTCTGCTTCCATGTTTTAAATGATTATAGCGGAAGTCCTAAAGTATTGGAAATGGTATTGTCTGGCTTGTTGTCTAAAGGCTACTCTATTAATTTGGTTACTTCTAAAGGTAATGGCGCGTTGAATAATCTGCAAGGAAAGAAAAATATGATTTTTTACCAGTACTATTATCGTTTTTCCCAAAATATGTTGTGGAATGCTTTACAGTTTTTGTATGTGCAATGCTATATTTTTTTCTTTTCTTTTCGTTATCTGTTTCAAAAAGATATTGTGTTTTATCTGAATACCATCATGCCGGTGGGGGCTGCTGTTGCCGCTAAACTTTCAGGAAAGAAAATAGTATATCACTATCACGAAAACGCGTCGGCGAAAAGCAGGTTCTATGTATTTTTGGCTTGGTTTATGCAGAAACTTGCGGATGAAATTATTTGTGTTTCGGATTACCAGCGTCAGTTTTTGCGAAGAAAGAATGCTGTAACGACAATTCCGAACAGTCTTCCTCCTTCTTTTGAGGACGAGTGTGTGAAATTCAGAGGAAAAGGTAAAAAGGAGAAACGGATTTTGATGTTGTCTTCGTTGAAATTGTATAAAGGAACACTGGAATTTATTTGTTTGGCTGTAGCATTGCCTCAGTTTCGTTTTGAGCTGGTGATAAATGATTCTTGGAGTGCTATCAATTTATTCTTGAAAGAGTATGGAATAGAGGTTCCATCGAATTTAACAATATGGGACAGACAAAAGAATGTCTTACCTTTTTATGAACGTGCTTCGCTAGTCTTGAATTTGTCTAATAAAGAATTGTTCATCGAAACTTTTGGCATGACCGTTTTGGAAGCAATGACAGCCGGTCTTCCTGTTATTGTACCGACAGTTGGAGGAGTGGCGGATTTGGTGGATGATGGTGTTAATGGCTATAAAATAGATGTACAGCAATTAGAGGATATTAAAATGAGGATAATCAGTATATTGACGGATGATGAAATTTATGCTTCGTTAAGCCGGAATGCAATAGCTTTGTCAAAGAAATATTCTTATGCAAATACGATTGATAGCATAGAGAAAACGATTATTGGATAGGACTTTATGATTCCTGCTGAAAAGTTAAATCTTCATTTTAATCGGAAAAGAATGGCATAATGTGATGCGGATAATTAGAAAAGTATTATTTTTGTAAAAACGATTAAATGTATTAAGGTATGAGAATCTCGTATTCGGATGCAGCCCAGATGGAGTTGCTTTATGCTATAAAGAATATTCGTACGGAAAGTGAACTGAATGAGCTGAAACTGGCTCTTTCTCATTTCTTTGCTGATAAGGCACAAAAGGAACTGGACGAATTGTGGGACTCCGGTGTGTTGGATCAGAAAAAATTGGATGAATTGAGAGAACAACATCTCAGAACTCCTTATCGGTCATGAAACGATTGGTGGTTCTGGACACGAATTGTTTGGTGCAGTCGCTTCCTGCAAAAAGCCCGTACCATAAGATATGGGAAGATTTTCTGCAAGGGAAGTTTATGCTGTGCGTATCTAATGAAATACTGAATGAATACGAAGAGATTATAGAACGGTATTCTTCGGCCAGTGTAGCTCGGAATGTTATAAGTGCTATAGTGCATAGTCCTTATACGCTTTATAAAGAGGCTTCTTTTAAATTCAATTTGATAGAGGCGGATCCGGATGATAATAAATTTGCAGATTGTGCTATTGTTGCAAATGCAGAGTACATAGTATCTGAAGATGCTCATTTTCGTATACTGGCCACTTTCCCTTTTCCCAAAATAAGAGTGGTAGGCTTGGATGAATTCTTGACTGATTTGTTGGTTGATATCTGAGATTTAACAAAGACCAGGTTTCTATAGCCAAAGTTCCCAATATGTGTGTTCACCTTTGAAACACGAACTTGAAACAGGATTGAGGGGCTGAAACAGCCGCATTCCCACAAAAAACCGAATGTTTTATTTTTTTTAATATTCCCGGTCGCTTTCTGCGGCCGGGCTAAACTTCATACACTTAATTTTCAATGAGAATCGCTTTTATCAGCACCCGTGGCATTCCTAATGATTACGGGGGCTTCGAGCAGTTTGCCGAATACATATCTGTAGGTCTGGCAAACAGAGGTCATGAGGTGACCGTTTATTCCCCTCATTTTCATCCTTATAAGGAAAACAGTTACAAAGGAGTCCGCATCAAGCACATCTATAGTCCGGAGACATGGATGGGAAGTTCCGTAGGGAGTTTCTTCTATGATTTTGCTTCACTGCGTGATGCGTTGAAACGGGAGCGGTTTGACATCATTTATGAGGCGGGATACACCTCCATTGTACCGGCATACATTTGGTTTAATGTAAAGAACATCAGACATCCCGTGTTTACCACGAACATGGACGGACTGGAATACAAGCGTACGAAATTCAACAGATGGGTGCGGAAGTTCGTCTTTTGGGAAGAACGGATGACTGTGAAGCACAGTCATTACTTGATAGCCGACAACATGGGCATTCATGACTATTACAAAGAGAAGTATGGCAAGGAGAGCAAGTTTCTGGCGTATGGGGCTGATATCCACGAGGATTACAATCCGGAGTTTCTGAAAGAATTCGGACTGGAGGAGAATGGTTATTATTTGCTGGTGGCTCGTCTGGAACCCGAAAACAATATAGCAATGGCAATCGACGGCTATCTGGCATCCGAAGAGAACGGGCGCAGGCCATTGGTCATTGTGGGAAAAACCAATACTCCTCATGGCAAAGAGCTGGTGGCCCGGTATGGTAAAGAGCGGTCGGTACGTTTCATCGGTGGCATTTATGATTTCAAAAAGCTGAACTCCATACGAAAATACTCTTTGGCCTATTTTCATGGGCATTCGGTAGGCGGAACGAACCCTTCATTGCTGGAAGCTATGGCGTCCGGTTGTTTCATATTAGCCAATGACAATCTGTTCAACCGGGCGGTATTGAAGCATCATGCGGAGTATTATAGTACTCCGGCGGAAGTAACCGGGTTGTTGAATGATATGGCTGCATATGTAGTGCGTGATAAGGAAAAATTTATCGCGGCAAATTTAGAGGAGATCCGTACAGCGTATTCGTGGGAACATTTGGTGGATGAGCATGAAAAGTACTTTGAATGGTTACTGGCACAGAAACGCTGAAAAAAGATGGGATTTATATCAAATAAGAAGAGATTATACAGGGTACTTACGGCTGTCTTGGTATTTCTGTCAATCAGTTTTTCCGTCTGTGGACAGGCGTTGAGAGGTACGACCGGACTGCTTCATGCGCCGACGGCCGATATGCAGCGGGACAAAACGTTTATGCTTGGAGGTAATGTGCTGGACATAACCCCGTTGCATTATTATGATTTTGATGTGAGATACACTTTCAATTATTATCTCAATATTACGGTTTTTCCCTGGCTGGAAGTGGGATATACCTGTACGTTGAATTACGCCAATAAGGGTTCTACATATTTCCCGGAGCAGTCGTGGGGGAAATACACCAATCAGGACAGGTCTTTCAATTTCCGTCTTCGTGTCTGGAAAGAGGGATGGTGGAAAACGTGGACTCCGCAGATCGTGATAGGGGTGGACGATCCGGGTACTCATGACAGTTACGGTGGAGGAGGCATATCAAGTCGTGACCAGAATGGCGGTAATTGCTTTTTCACCCGTTACTATATTGCTGCTACGAAGCATATTGGGGTTGATAATCTGGGAATGTTGGGAGTGCATCTTGCCTGGGTGCTGGACCGGCCGGCTACCTGGGAGCATCATAACCGTCCGGCTATAGGGGTGAATTTCCGGTTGGGATTGCCTGTGCAAGAGTCTTGGGCTGTAAAAATGATAAATGGCTTGAACCTCAACAAGGATTATCTCTATATAGATAAGACGGAATATGTTTACCGGATGGTGCACGGTGCCTCCAATTATTGTTTCCTGAGCCGCCCCCGCCGGTTCGGCAAGTCATTGCTGACCTCTACGTTGCACAGTTACTTTACCGGAAAGAAGGACCTTTTCAGGGGATTGGCCATCGAGAAGCTGGAAACCGAGTGGACGGAATACCCGGTGCTGCACTTCGACATGAGCTTGGCGAAGCATGTGGACAAGGATACGTTGGAAAGCATGCTGGATGTGCAGCTCTTTGAACATGAGAAAATATACGGGAAGCCGGAAAGGGCGGTTACTCTTAACGACAGGATGAAGACACTCATCATGCGTGCCTACGAACAGACCGGCCGCCAGGTGGTAGTCCTTATTGACGAGTATGACGCGCCCTTGCTGGATGTGATGCACGAGGAAACGAGAACCTCCCCGTTCTCCGTAACGTGATGCGCAATTTCTACAGTCCGTTGAAGGCGTGCGACCCTTATCTTCGCTTTGTGTTCCTGACCGGCATTACCAAATTCTCCCAACTCAGCATCTTCAGCGAGCTGAACAATATCAAGAATATTAGCATGGACGAGCCCTACGCTGCCATTTGCGGTATCACTAAAGAGGAAATGTTGGAACAGATGGGCGGGTATATAGAACGCTTTGCCCTTTTGCAGGAGATGAGCAAAGAAGATACCCTACTGAAACTGCAAGAGAAATATGACGGCTATCATTTTACCTGGCCTTCGCCCGATGTCTATAATCCGTTCAGCCTGCTGAATGCCTTTGCCAGATGGCAAGTTGAACAATTACTGGTTTGGCAGCGGCACGCCCACTTATCTGATAGAGATGCTACGCAAGTTCCACGTCCTTCCCTCTGAAGTGGGACACAGCATGCAGGCTATGGCTGCCAGTTTTGATGCCCCTACCGAGCGGATGACAACTATTACGCCTTTGCTCTATCAGAGCGGCTATGTCACGATAAAGGACTATGATAAATATACCGAGCTTTACACGCTGGATATTCCGAACAGGGAGATACGGGTGGGACTGATGCAGAGTCTGTTGCCGAACTATCTGGCTTACAATACCGATATGGGGCTTACTACCATAGGCCGTATGTATGGTGCGATACGCTTGGGCGATATGGATGGAGCCTTGCGTCTGCTTCAGGAGTTTCTCTCCACCGTTCCTTATTGCGATAACACGAATTATGAAGGGCATTACCAGCAGTTGTTCTACATCATCTTCTCTCTTTTCGGAATGTATGTGGATGTGGAAGTCCGTACCCCGAAGGGACGTGTGGACGTGGTGATGCGCACTGCCGACATGTTGTATGTTATTGAATTGAAACTAGGCAAGGATGCCGATGCCGCCATGTCTCAGATAAATTTGAAAAACTATCCCGAACGTTTTACCCTCAGCGGACTGCCTGTGGTGAAAGTGGGCATCAGCTTTGATGCGGAGGAGCATACGTTGGGCGACTGGCTCATAGAAAAATAGCCCCTGTCATCGGTTTCGTATTAAATTCAGTGGCGGAACGGTTTGCGATATCAAATATTTACGATATCAACTAGCAAGCCGCTGATAAAAATGAATTCATAAAGATAGAATATTCACTATAGGCTGTGTGCGATGATGCATGCAGCCTTTCCCTCTTTTGTTGCCGGTGGCGACCGGCATCCGCATAATGTATTGCAAGAACGACAGTCTTCGTGACTACCAGCAGGAGATGAAGCTCCGGCTCTTTAAGGAGTGGGAGTTTCATCAGAGTGTCATGGTACAAATGCCTACAGGCACAGGAAAGACACATCTGCTGGCTGCGGTGGTGAAAGAGTTTCTCTGTGGTATCGGTACCGGCACGCGGGTATGGATCGTGGCGCACCGCAGGGAGCTGGTGGAGCAGATAGAGGAAACCGCAGCCCGGTATGGAATGGGAAAAGAACCGGACGGAACGGGATGGGAAAAAGTATGCCGGGAACGGAAGGGTGAGGGTGATGTCCATCCAGTGGCTGTCACGAAACCGGAAACGCATGGATGAAGAGCCGGACTTGATCGTTGTCGACGAGGCGCATCACGCCCTGGCGGAAACCTACCGGATACTTTGGGAGAAACTATCCGGAGGCAAGGAAACTGGGTATGACTGCCACTCCCTGCCGGCTGAACGGCAAGGGATTCACGGACTTGTTCGACAGCCTGATCACCTCGTGGACTGTCGCGGAATTCATCGGACAAGGGTGGTTATCATCCTTTGACTATGTGTCCATCCGTGCGAACAGCAGGGAACAGCGGTTGATAGACTCGCTGAAGAAACGGGGTGCGGACGGGGACTACCAGGTAAAGGAGATGAACGAGGTACTGAACCGGGAGACAAGTATCGGCCGGCTGTATGAGAGCGTGGAACGATATGCCCACGGAAAGAAAGGAATCGTATATGCTGTCAGCATCGCCCATGCCCGCCGGATAGCGGCTTGTTATAGCGCACACGGGCTGGAGTCTGTTGCTATCGACAGCAGGACTCCGGCTTCGGAACGCAAGGAACTGGTGGATGATTTCAGACGGGGGAAGGTGAAAGTGCTGGTCAATGTGGATATCTTCTCCGAAGGCTTCGACTGTCCCGATGTGGAGTTCGTGCAGCTGGCTCGTCCCACGCTTTCCACTGGCGAAATACCTGCAACAGGTAGGGCGTGGGCTGAGGAGGTCGGCAAACAAGGAGTCCTGTATGCTGATAGACAATGTGGGTCTGTACCGCATCTTCGGTTTGCCTGCCCGGAACCATGACTGGGCGGCGATGTTCGAGGGACGGATGATTGGCAACGCGCTGTCCCGGGCACGGGCGGAAACAGGCAGGCTGTCCGTATCCGGTCCGCTGCCGGAAGAGAAAGACAGACGGGAGGATGAACTGGAGGTGGTGATAACGCACGACCGGCTGATGGACTTCCTTACAAGCCGGGAAGATTCCGCAACGGAAAAAGGCGGACAGCCCGTTTTGAAAAGTTATTATGACAGACAAAGCGGGCTTTGGGGATTGAGGCGCGGGGAGAGGATGACGGTAAGGCCCCGGTATCCGGAAGTGTTTGATATCTGTGGAGACCGGGCGGCAGTGAGATTCGGGAATAACCGGGCAGGTGTGGTGAATGAGACCGGACAGCCTCGGAATACAGCTGGACCGCTGCCGGAAAATGAAGTTCATGAAGGGGGATCTGCTTGCCGTGACAGACTGTGCGGGCAATGAATCTTACATCGACCTGAAGGTAAACAGAACCTATCGGGAGAAACCCGTGGTGTTGTCATTCGGCTGTATGGAATTGCCATACGGCGGTGTGGAGCTGCTGAAGGTGGGAGCGTTCTTTTTCAGCCGTACCGGAAAACCGTATGTCTCCATGCGAGGGGTGGATCAGAACGGCATCTACTTTTATGACTTTTATCTGAAGATACCGGATTACCGTGTTCCGAAGGACTGCCAACTGGTGGATCCTGTCTGGACTACCTTGTTTGATGTTTTCGACCCGAAATGTTTTCCACCGGTTTTTGTACGCAACCCGAAGGAATTGCGGAGAGCGCCGACAGTGAAACCCTGCACTGGATGAAGCGTAAGGCAGCCGAGCGGAATTGTGCTATTGCAGGCAGTGTAGCAGTATGTGAGAATGGAAACTATTATAATCGTTTTTACTTTGTCCATCCGGATGGAGCCGTGCAGCATTATGATAAGAAACATTTGTTCACCTTCGGGGGCGAACACAAGCGTTTCACTGCCGGCACAGAGCGTGTGGTGGTGAACTTCCGTGGGGTACGTATTCTTTTGGAAGTATGTTATGACCTCCGTTTCCCTGTTTGGTCACGCAACCTGGGGGATTACGACATGATACTTTATGTGGCAAGCTGGCCCACTCCCCGTGTGGATGCCTGGAGCGCGCTGCTTCGGGCGCGGGCTATTGAGAACCAGTGCTATGTGGCCGGAGTGAACCGCATGGGAGTTGATCCTGCCTGTGAATATTCGGGTGGCAGCGCCATCATCGATCCCTACGGAAAAACGATAGCCGAATGTCCGTGGAGCAGGGAAAGTGCGGTATCGGCTGATATCGATATGGAGGCATTGCAGGCTTTCAGGAAGAAATTCCCGGTACTGGATGATGCCGACCCCTTTACATTGATATGAAACAATTAACAAAATAATAGATAATGGCTGAAAAGAAATTATTGTTGGGCGATGAGGCAATTGCCCTCGGAGCGATACATGCCGGCATATCGGGTGTATATGCCTATCCGGGTACACCGTCCACTGAAATCACAGAGTTTATCCAGAATAATCCTTTGGCAAAGGAAAGAAAATTGCACAGCACTTGGTGTACCAATGAAAAAACGGCCATGGAGGCTGCATTGGGTATGTCATACGCAGGAAAACGTGCTTTGGTATGTATGAAACATGTAGGCATGAACGTGGCTGCCGATGCGTTTGTCAATTCTGCCATAACCGGCGTGAACGGTGGTCTGGTGGTGCTGGCTGCCGATGACCCTTCCATGCACTCGTCACAGAACGAGCAGGATTCACGTTTTTATGGAAAATTTGCTATGATTCCCATGCTGGAACCGTCTTCCCAACAAGAAGCATACGATATGATGGATTACGCATATACACTCTCGGAAAAACTGAAGTTGCCGGTGCTGATGCGTGTGGTTACCCGTCTGGCACATTCGCGTGCCGGTGTGGAAGTAGCCGATATCCGTGAGGAAAATCAGTTGAATCCTGACCATGAACGTGCCCACTGGGTATTGCTGCCGGGTAATGCGCGTAAACAATATCTGGATTTAGTGAAAAAGCAGGAGAAGCTGGAAGAAGTTTCCTCCAAATCTCCTTATAATTATCTGGAAGGGTTGAATCCCGAATATGATTATGAATTCGGAGTGATAGCCTGTGGTATCGGTTATAATTATGTGAAGGAGGCGGATACGGACAGTTGCCATATTCCGGTATTGAAAGTTTCGCAGTATCCGTTGCCGGCTGAAGAAATCAGGACGATGGCAGACCGCTGCGGATATGTTCTGGTAGTGGAAGATGGCCAGCCGTTTGTGGAAGAGCAGGTAAAAGCGATACTTTCCTCGGACTATGAGGTAAAGGGACGCCTGACGGAAACTTTGCCGCGTACTGGTGAATTGACTCCGGATAATGTGGGCGAGGCGATCGGATGGGGAATCAAACGTCCGTTTGGCAAGCCTCAGGTGGTGATGCCGCGTCCGCCTGCATTGTGTCAGGGATGTGGTCATCGGGATGTGTATGATGCATTGAACAAGGTGGCTGCGGAATATCCGGATGCACGCATTTTCGGTGATATCGGTTGCTATACATTAGGTGCGTTGCCCCCGTTCCGTGCTATCGACAGTTGTGTGGATATGGGTGCTTCCATAACCATGGCCAAAGGTGCTTCCGATGCAGGGGTATTTCCGGCCATTGCTGTTATCGGTGACTCTACCTTCACTCATTCCGGTATGACCGGTCTGCTGGATGCGGTGAATGACCGTGCCAATATCACGGTGGTGATTTCGGATAACCTGACTACTGCCATGACCGGTGGACAGGATTCTGCCGGTACGAACAAATTCGAGGCGATCTGCCTGGGATTAGGGGTAGAACCCGAACATGTGCGTGTGGTGGTTCCATTACCGAAGAATATGGAAGAAATCACCCGTACCATTCGTGAGGAAATAGAATATAAAGGGGTGTCTGTCATTATTCCGCGCAGAGAGTGTATCCAGACATTGAATCGTAAACTAAGACAGAAAAAAGCAGATAAGGCATGAGAAAAGATATCATACTTTCGGGCGTAGGAGGACAGGGTATCCTGACTATCGCTACTATTATAGGAGAAGCTGCTACGGCAGAAGGCATCAATTTGAAGCAGGCCGAGGTACACGGCATGAGCCAGCGCGGAGGAGATGTACAGTCCAATCTGCGTCTATCCGACGAAACGATTTATTCGGATCTGATCGCTCAGGGTGAGGCGGATCTGATTATTTCCATGGAACCGATGGAGGCGTTGCGTTATCTGCCTTACTTGCAGGAAGAAGGTTGGGTGATTACTTCCGCTAATCCTTTCAAGAACATTCCCGACTATCCTGAAGAAGTGGATCTGATGAGGGCTTTGGAGAGTCTTCCGCATGTGGTGAAGTTGGAAATAGAGGATATGGCAAAAGAAAACAGTATGCCTAAATGCGCGAATGTGATTCTGCTGGGCATGGCTGCGAAGTATATTGAAATTGTATCACCGGAACAGTTGCGCGAAAGCATAGGGCGTGTGTTTGCCGCAAAAGGTGAGAAGATTGTTGAAATGAATCAGAAGGCTTTTGATATAGGATTGAATGCGGTAAAGAACTGGTAGTGCCATGAAGATATTTAGTGAAGAATTAGTGGAGAAGGCGGTGAAGGAACTGCACATCGCCAATCTTGCACAGGCTACTATCGGTGATGTGCTGTTGGTAGCCCAGTATCTGGAAAAGGAAACGGGGATTCCTTTTATCCGCATGGATCAGGGATCTCCCGGTCTTGCCGCCAATCAGATAGGGATTGAAGCGGAGAAAGCTGCTTTGGACAGGGGAGTCGGATCGCAATATCCGGCTGCCGCAGGAGTGCCCGAGTTGAAAAAGGAGGCTTCCCGTTTTGTAAAAGCTTTCTTGAATCTGGATATCTCTCCGCGCGCTTGTGTGCCTACCACCGGGTCGGTGGCGGGTTCATTCGGCTCGTTCATAGCCTGTACGCAGCGTATTCCGGGGAAAGACAAGGTATTGTTCATTGATCCCGGATTTCCTATTCAGAAATCCCAGCTTCGCATTATCGGCGTGGAGTGGGAAGAGTTTGATATCTATCATTATCGTGGACAGGCCTTGCGTGAGAAATTGGAAAGTTTCCTGAGTAAAGGCGATATAGCAACGATTATCTATTCTAATCCGAATAATCCGGCATGGATTTGTCTGGAAGAGGAGGAGTTGCAGATAATCGGTGAACTGGCAACTCGGTATGATGTGATTGTCATGGAAGATCTGGCTTATTTCTGCATGGACTTCCGTCGGGATATGGGGCATCCTTTCGAACCGCCTTATCCGCCCACTGTGGCAAGATATACGGATAATTATATCCTGATGCTTTCTTCTTCCAAGATATTCAGTTATGCCGGACAGCGTATGGCATTGGCATGTATCAGCGACAAACTGTTCGACCGCCAGTTCCCTGCCTTGGCAGAACGGTATAAAGATGCAGGGGTGTTCGGTCCTACGCTGATTGCTTCTATTCTTTATATGATTACTTCGGGATGTACGGCTTCCACTCAGTATGCATACGCTGAAATGCTTCGTCTGTCTACCGAAGGTAAAATCAATTTTGTGGAAGATACCCGCGAATATGCCCGTCGTGCGGAACGCATGAAGAAAATATTTACCGACAATGGTTTCCATATCGTATATGACTATGATGCTACCCAGGTGGTGGGAGATGGTTTCTTCTTTACCATTGGTTACGGAAATATGACAGGGGGTGAATTGCTCCGGGAGTTATTGTATTATGGGGTAAGCAGCATCTCGCTTTCTACTACCGGCAGCGAGCAGGAAGGTGTCCGCGCCTGTACGTCACGGATGCGCGATGAACTTTATCCGGTGATGGAGGAACGCATGAGAGCTTTTCATGAAGATCATTGAAAATAATGTGCTAATAGGATAATGTGCCGATTGCCATACAGTGGGTTTGTGCGCCAGTACATTGGCAGATTAGCACATTGAAAAATTATTTATTATGATTTGGAATAAAAATAAAGAGTGCATGAGTCGGGACGAGATGAGCGCTCTGCAGGGAAAACGTCTGAACAAGTTGGTGAACCTGGTTTATCATAATGTTCCTTTTTATCGTAACAAGATGCAGGAGATGGATTTGTCTCCGGATGATATCCAGACTATCGAAGATATCGTAAAACTTCCTTTTACTACCAAACAGGATTTACGTGATAATTATCCTTATGGACTTCAGGCTGCTCCTGCTTCGGAAATTGTACGTGTACACGCTTCTTCGGGCACAACCGGGAATCCTACCATTGTGGGATATACGCGTCGTGACTTGTCTGTATGGTCCGAAGTGATGTCACGTTGTCTTTCAGCATACGGGGTTACCCGTAATGATACCTTTTCTGTCAGTTATGGCTATGGCTTGTTTACAGGCGGGTTGGGCGCACATTATGGGGTGGAGAATCTGGGGGCGACTGTTATCCCGGCTTCTACAGGAAATACGGAAAAGCATGTCCGTCTGATTCGCGACTTGGGTATAACGGGGATTGCCTGTACTCCTTCATACGCTCTTTATCTGGCAGAAGTGGTGGAACGTATGGGATTGACCAAGAATGATATCAATCTCCGTATCGGAGCTTTCGGAGCCGAGCCATGGACGGAAAGTATGCGTAAGGAGATAGAAGAGCGGCTGGGCTTGAAAGGGTATAATATTTATGGATTAAGTGAGATTATGGGACCCGGTGTTTCCTACGAATGTCAGGAGCAACATGGTTCGCATATCAATGAGGATCATTTTTATCCTGAAATCATTAATCCTGAAACGCTGGAACGTCTTCCGGATGGAGAAGTGGGAGAATTGGTGTTTACTACCTTGACAAAGGAGGGGATGCCGTTATTGCGTTATCGTACGAAGGACTTGACTTCCTGATGGAGGGTGAATGTCCGTGTGGAAGAACCAATATCCGTATGTCGGGTATTGTAGGCCGTAGTGACGATATGCTTATTATCCGTGGCATCAATGTTTTCCCGTCCCAGGTGGAAAGTGTTATTTTGGATATGCCGCAGTTTGAACCTCAGTATATGCTGGTGGTGGATAGGAAGAATAACCTCGACTCTTTGCAGGTACAAGTGGAAGTCCGCAAAGACTTCTTCTCGGATGATATGGGAAGTATGCTTGCCATGAAGAAAGCGTTGAGCGACAAACTGAAAAGTGTCCTTTCCATCAGTGCCGAAGTGAAGCTGATGGAGCCTAATAGCATTGCCCGTAGTGAAGGTAAGAGTAAACGTGTGATAGACAATCGGATTTTAAAATAAAAAAGTATGCGATATGACAATCAAGCAATTATCTGTTTTTCTGGAAAACAAAACCGGAAGAATAAATGACGTAACCAAGACATTGGCAAAGTATGATATCAATATGCATGCGTTCAGCATGGCGGAATCTACTGATTTCGGTATACTTCGCCTGATTGTTTCGGATGTGGAAAAAGCGGTGGAAGTACTTCGTGCCGAGAATTTTGCCGTGATGCTGACCGATGTGGTATGTATCAGTTGCCCGAATGTGGCAGGTTCTTTGGCTAAAGTTTTGGACTATCTGGCAGCAGAGAATATCTTTATTGAATATATGTATGCTTTTGCTCAGGGAGATACGGCACATGTGGTTATCCGTCCGTCTAATGTGGAGAGATGTGTGGAGATATTGAACAAACTCAATTGTAATGTTTTGACTAAAAATAGTTTGTGATTTCTTTTACATATTCATTCGGTAGTAATGGAAATCCGGATAAGTATTAAAAAATAGTTTATCAGAATCTTTTTTAAAGTTAGAAAGCCGCCTCCTCCGAAGCGGCTTTCCGTTTTTCTATTAGAACAAACTCCAAGCAACTGTCAGTCCGGCCATTACAATGGCGACCATACTCATCAGTTTAATCAGAATGTTCAAACTGGGTCCGGATGTATCTTTAAACGGGTCACCTACTGTGTCACCGGTAACCGTTGCTTTGTGTACTTCGCTTCCTTTACCTCCGAAATTACCTTCTTCTATAAATTTTTTCGCATTATCCCATGCGCCTCCCGCATTGGCCATAAAAATGGCAAGAACGAAGCCCGAGGACAAACCACCTATCAGCAGACCGATAACACCGGGAACACCAAAAATCAGTCCGGTAGCGATAGGGGCAATGATAGCCAGTAGAGAGGGGAATACCATTTCACGTTGTGCTCCTTTGGTGGAGATTTGTACACAACGGGCATAGTCGGGTTCGGCTTCTCCAGTCAGAATTCCTTTTATTTCACGGAACTGGCGGCGTACTTCCTCTACCATGTGAGCGGCTGCTCGGCCTACGGCGTTCATGGTCAGACCGCAGAACAGGAATGCCATCATACTGCCCAAAAACATGCCGCTTAGCACTTTAGGGTTCATCAGGGTTACATCGTAATAAAGCATGTAGTCAGTGAAACTGGCGTTATGAACATCTACGGTAATGCCGTTTGGTAATTCCAGAATGGTCTGCCCCAACCGGGTTAATCCGATACGGATTTCTTCTACATAGGATGCTAACAGAGCCAGTCCGGTCAGAGCGGCAGAGCCGATGGCAAAACCTTTGCCGGTGGCAGCAGTTGTGTTACCTAACGAGTCGAGGGCGTCAGTACGTTTGCGTACTTCTTTGCCCAGTCCGCTCATTTCAGCGTTACCGCCGGCATTGTCTGCAATCGGTCCGTAAGCATCGGTAGCCAAGGTGATTCCTAATGTCGAAAGCATACCTACGGCAGCGATACCGATGCCATACAATCCCATGGAAATATTGGCAAAATCAAATCCTGAAGCGAGCCAGTAGGACAAGATGATACCGGTTACTACTGCCAGTACAGGGATGGTGGTGGAAACCATACCTAGTCCGATACCGGAAATGATAACGGTGGCCGGACCTGTCTTTCCACTTTCGGCCAACCGTTGTGTAGGTTTATACGATTGAGAAGTATAATATTCGGTGGAACGGCCGATAACGATACCTACTATTAATCCCACTACCACAGCAAAGGAAATGTTTACCCAATTTTCCAAACCTAATGCCCAAAGGATAAGGAAAGTGGCAACGACAATCAGTACCGAACTTAAATTGGTTCCTGTGGCCAATGATCCGAGTAATTCCTTCATTCCTGCATTTTCTTTAGTACGGACGGCAAAAATACCGATGATAGAGAGAACGATACCCACTGCCGCAATCAGCATAGGTGCGATAACCGCTTTAAACTGCATCACGGTATCATCCGAGCCAATAAAAGCGGCAGCACCTAAAGCGGCGGTAGCCAGAATAGAGCCGCAATAGGATTCGTACAGGTCGGCGCCCATTCCGGCTACGTCACCTACATTGTCTCCCACATTATCGGCAATGGTTGCGGGATTGCGGGGATCATCTTCCGGAATGCCGGCTTCCACTTTACCTACCAGGTCGGCACCTACATCGGCTGCCTTGGTATAGATTCCACCTCCTACACGGGCGAAAAGTGCTTGTGTGCTGGCTCCCATACCAAAGGTAAGCATGGTGGTTGTGATGACACATAATTTAGCAGAAGGGTTCAAGGCGTCTGTGGGAATGCAATAGTCCAATAATATGTACCAGAAAGAAATATCGAGTAGTCCCAAGCCGACAACGACCAACCCCATAACAGCTCCGCTACGGAAAGCTACACGCAGTCCTTTGTTCAGGGAGTGTTGGGCGGCATTGGCGGTACGTGCAGAAGCGTATGTAGCCGTTTTCATTCCCAAAAAGCCGGACAGTCCGGAGAAGAAACCGCCGGTAAGAAAAGCAATGGGCACCCACGGATTTTGTAAGTTGAAGCCGTATGCCATGATAGAAAACAGAATAACTAATCCCAGAAATACCAGCCCTACCACCTTGTATTGTTGTTTCAGATAGGACATGGCGCCCTGGCGCACATAAGAAGCGATTTTCTCCATCGTCGGAGTTCCTTCGCTTTCAAGCATCATTTGTTTGTAGAAATACCATGCAAGTACCAATGCCAAGAGGGAGGCAATGGGCACAATCCAGAATAGATACGTTTCCATACGCAGTATTGATTTAAAAGTTGGTTTTGCCCAAAGATAGCAAAAAATAAATGATATTCAATAGGATAGGTCGTATTTTTATCAATTAATATTTGCGGTGCTTTTCTAATTAAGTTTAGGGGGGGAATAAATATCAATATCTGTAACTTGGAACACATGTACCTGTTCCTGTGTTTCGTCAAAACACGATGAAAGGTAAACAAGACGTTAAAAAACAGTTTCACCACAGATCAAATCTGTATAATCTGTGGTGAATTTAAAACTCAGGCTTTGTATTTACCATACAGCTTATCTATCAGATCAGCGCGTCCTATTTTGCGCAATTCATTGATGATAGCACGTCGTTCTTCGGGTTTATACCAGAAAAAGAACATCCGTTGAGCCAGTTTTTCTTTTGGTGTTTTAGCGGAAAATACCGGTTGCAACGTATATGGATGATAACCTGTGTACCAGGTTTCAGTGGCTACAGTCATCGGAGTAGGAGTAAAGTCCTGTACTTGTTCCAGATGGAAATCCAATTTCTTGGTGATCACTGCCAGTTCTGCCATATCTTCTTCCGTACATCCGGGATGGCTGCTTATAAAATAAGGTATAATCTGCTGCCGCATATTCAACTCCTTATTTATTTTGTCGAAAGTCTTTTTGAAGTCATAAAATTGTGAAAACGAAGGTTTCCTCATGATTTGCAGCACTTGGTCGCTGGTATGTTCCGGAGCCACTTTCAAGCGCCCGCTGACATGATGGGCTATCAGTTCGCGGGTATATTCAGCCGTACTGCGGTTTACTGCCGGATCTTTGCTTTGATATTGTAACAGGTCATAGCGTACACCGCTTCCGATAAAGCTTTTCTTGATACCGGGAAGTGCGTCTACCGAATGATAGATATCCAATAAGGGGCGATGGTCCGTGTTCAAATTGGGACATACTTTGGGATGGATACATGACGGCCGTTTGCATCGCCGGCAAATTTTCTCATCTTTACCACGCATGGCATACATGTTGGCGCTAGGTCCTCCCAAGTCACTCAGATAGCCTTTGAAATCAGGCATTTCAGTTATGGCTCTCACTTCTCTTAAGATACTCTCTTTACTTCGGCTTACAATAAATTTCCCTTGATGGGCGGAAATGGTACAAAAGGCGCATCCGCCAAAACAACCACGGTGCAGATTGACTGAGAATTTAATCATGTCGAATGCGGGAATGCGTTTTCCTTTATATTTAGGATGAGGCATACGCGTATAGGGCAAATCAAAAGAATGATCCAGTTCGCCTTGGCTCATTGGAGGATAAGGCGGATTGACTACTACTGTTTCATTGCCTGTATCTTGCAAGATGCGGGAGGCTTCGTACTTGTTGCTTTCCTCTTCAATGAAGCGGAAGTTCTCGGCTTGTTTCTTTTTATCTTTCAGGCATGCTTCATGAGAGTGTAGGATGATATCTGGCTTTTCGTTCACACACTCAATTACAGAGTGCTCGGACGGAACTGATCCTTTCTTACAGATAAGGTAAGCCGTTTGTGGTATATCGTGGGGAATATCCTTTTGTAAGGGTAAATGGGCTCCGTCCTGACTGTCTTTGCCTTCTTTCATTCTCTTGCAAAGTTCCGTAATCGGTTTCTCTCCCATTCCATAGATCAATAAATCGGCTCCGGAATCTATCAGAATTGATTTACGCAGGCAGTCCTGCCAGTAGTCATAATGGGTGACACGGCGCAAAGATGCCTCTATACCTCCCAGAATGACAGGTACGTCGGGATAGATTTTCTTTAAAATCTGTGTATAAACGATGCTGGGATATTCGGGACGCATGTCGTGGCGGCCGTCGGGAGTATAAGCATCCTCGCTGCGCAAACGCTTGTTGGCAGTGTATTTGTTTACCATGCTGTCCATACATCCGGCGGACACACCGAAAAAGAGGCGTGGACGTCCCAGCTTCTTAAAATCGCGCAGGTCATCACGCCAGTTGGGTTGAGGCACAATGGCCACTTTCAAACCTTGCGCCTCTAATAATCTTCCAATTACTGCCGGACCAAATGAAGGATGATCTACGTAGGCGTCACCGCTGAACAAGATTACGTCCAGTTCATTCCATCCGCGCATCTCTACTTCTTTCTTGGTTGTCGGCAACCAGTCTGTAAGTTTGTATTCTTTCAATGATAAATACTGTTTTTTTGGTTTTGCTACAGAGAACACAGAGATTGTTTATTATATCTCTTCTTCATCTTTATTTTTCTCTTTCTCCCATTGGATATAAAGCAGAATGAGTTGATGAAGTCCGAAAGCTTTCATGTTATTATGATAAATTACATCAATACAAAGGTCGAGCAGCTCTTTATTGTTTCCTTCCTCGCTGGTTATCAGTGAACGGATATTCAACTTCAGTTTGTCCAGTACCGACTCGTCCACGATACCGTTGCTGTCTATCAGATGCTGGAATAAAGCATATTTCTCAATAGTTTGCAGGTTCTCTTCTGAGATTTCCATGCTGCGTGTGCCGGAGGCATTAGTCTGTATAGTGTACATAGTCGTTTTATTTTAATGGTTTATACGGACAAAGTTAGGCGTTTTTATGAAATAACCTCTTATTTGCCCTTTTATTTTCGTTTAAAAATATCACTTGCTGCCAAAGAAGCCCAGGATGGCACTCATTACCCGTGCTCTTTCCTTCACTCCCTGAATGCTTTCAAAGGGGAAACCCAGGACAAAAGTCCGATATTTGCCTTTATAGGCGACACCGGCACTGTAACTGCCCGGATTATATACAAAAGCGGAGTAAGCAGGGGCTATCGGGGTCAGACAGTCGGGAGCGGGTACGGCGTATGTTTGCTCGTTGATAGTGCGGGGAATACTGAAACGGGTGTTGGCTCCATATATTTCTCCCGAAGTGGAATTTATCATGCTGCCTCCGAAACTATATTTTAATATGTTTTCGGTGAAGTTCAGTGCTGTGGGACTGTTCATGTTGCTTCCTATATACGAGCCGCTGAGCATCAGGTTGCCGCCTCCTTGACAATAGGTTGTGAGCAACTGTTGCAATGTGTGGGAGAAAGGACGCCTGTCGGCTCCGAATATCAGGTCTGTAATGGGGTAATCTGCCAGCCGGACAAAACCATTTTCAACGGCTTCATCACTACACGATACAAAAGAGTATCCTCCGGCTGCCTGGATGGCTTTTCCATGAATGAACGGATAATCGAAAGTATTTCCGGCTATCAACATTCCTTCCAGTTCGCTGCCGCTATATCCCAGCCCGTCTTTAGTTTCCCGTCCTATGCGGCTGCGGTCGAAGCTTTGTTGCGTTCCGCAGAAGGCGGGTGTATTTATATAAGGTATTCCCGGATCCGTATTCAAGTCAAAGCCTTGCAAGAAAGGAGATTCTACGGTAGCAGGTCCGCTTAAACGGTCGAATCCGTTGACTATCAAGATTGTTCCTTTACTTTTCTTTGCCTGATAGGCTGACAGGATTTCGGAAGGAAAACTTTCTCCGCCCTTGTTGACTGCGGTTACTTTGAAACTATATACCAGTCCCGGTTCGGCTTCGAAGGTATATTCAGTACCGCGTACTAACGTTCCATTGTCAAATCCACCATGCCCCAGACGGGTATAGACTATGTATTGTTGAGCTTTGGCAGTCGGTTCCAACGGGTCGTCTACCGCTTGCCAAGTTAGTTGGAAGGTGTTTTTCCTACTTCCGGAGTGAATGGCAAAGTTATTTACCGGTAAAGGTTGGACTACGTAATCCGTCCCATGCATGGTACTCAGGTATTTTAGTATGGATTTGTAAACAGAACGTCCTACGGTAAACTTGAAACGCGGATCGTGTCCTAGTTTCAAATCGGCGAAGTTCTGATGGGAGAGGAGTTCCAGAATCATCGAGGGAACGGCAGGCAGACGGGTTTCGCTGTAATTGCGGTTCCACAGGCTGCGGCGTTGCCACCGGATACCGAATTGGGCGGAGATATCCTGTTGCAGACCGGTCAGTACCATGTCCGCCAAGTCGCGGGAAGCATAACGGGAGATACCGGCGTTCAGTTCACCATTATTATAATCGGTGGTATAGATACCCAGCGTGCCTATTAAATCATCTTCTTTGGAAAAACCTGCATCGCTGTGCACTCCCAAGGTCATTTCAAAAGGAACGCCCAATCCCTTCTCCTTTGGATTGTACACAGAATTTCCGCTGAGATAGTTTATTATCCGGCTGCGGGCGTTTATATCATCGGTATAGTCATTCTTACCTTCGCTGGGACTGTAAACCGAATAAGGAAAACCCGACCATTGTGCGGCATAGCGTGCCCCTTCCAGATAACGGGGCAGGCCGCTGGTTTTTCCACCGCGCGATATGTTTCCCATTCCTCCGCCAAAACGAACGGCATCGGCGCATACCACTCCTTTTTGTCTGCTCTCATTACTTAGTACCACCATACCGTAATCGTTGGTTCCTTTGTCGAATTCAAAAGTGCCCAGATAAACCCAGGTTCCTCCCCCTATTTGTTGGTTGACCAGAAATTCGGTGACACCCCCTTTATGGAAAACCAGATATTTAGCGTCACTCACACTTCCGGGTAAAGTCTGATAAGTCACATAGACGGCATATTTTCCTGTTTCGGGAATACGGGGAATCCATTGTGCAAAGGCTTTTTCCGGTTTTTTCTCGGTGGAGGCAAAGCGGGCTGTACCTTCTTCAAAAGGATTTTGTCCGTCCCGGTAAACCAATCGTTTTTGAGCGAATGCCGGGGTGGGGGCGGTTTTCCATTTACCTTTCCGGCTTTTTATCTCCTGATAGATGCAACCTTGGGGATGAATGTCATTATCCACAATCACTTCATTGCGCTGCCAGTCACGTTCACGGGGAGTATACACTATGGCTCCTGCATTTTCCAGCATGGGTATAATATAAGGTATGACGAATGATTGGGTGAACAAATCCTCTGTGGTACAGAACAGGCGGGGACGTTGCCATTCCCAACATCCCTTGTCCTTTTTATAATATTTTCCGTGGCTTTGCCAAAGGGCGATGTGTCTGCCTTCCAATCCTTTGCTGGCAGTAAAGGGGCGGGAAATATTTTTTACCCATGGATCACCTTTATAATCTGTCCGTTGCCATAAGCGGCTTTTGTCCTGTTTCTTTCTCAGATAGTTGGGAATCAGGTCTTCGATTGATTTGCCATCGGCATAGATGGTTATATCGTAATAATTTACAGGACCGGGTAGGCTTTGTCTAAGTAACCGGTAGATAGCTTCTGTCTTTTCGGGGGTAAACGGTTGGTAGCCGAAGCTGGGGCTGGCATATACATTCAGCCTTTTTTTGTCATGATTTACTTCATAACGGTCTAATTTACACTTACCTATGTTGGCATAAGATGTTTCGTACCGGGTGAAAAAATCTTTTAGACGTTGTTCCACATTACCATCTAACCCTTGTGCCAAAGTGTGTGATATTCCTGCCATTACCAGCAGGAAGGACAAAAATATCTTTTTCATGTTGGTTTCTTCTTTATTTATGGTTGCGAAGTTAGGAATTTTTGTTAGTTTTGTCATTCTAACTAATCTATAATGAACCTAAATGAAACGAATTATCTTTAATTTCTGCTTCGTATGGCTGGCTGTTTCCGCTTTTGCCGGAAGTAAGGTAGTCGAAATGCGAAATTATGGTCTGGTACCGGACACACACGAGAATCTTTCACCCAAATTGCAGAAGGCGTTACAAGACATCAAGTCTCAAGTTGCTTTGGGTGATAAGGTCACCCTGCTTTTTGAATCCGGACGTTACGATTTCCATCCTGAAGGGGCGGCTGTCCGTGAGTATTATATTTCCAATCATGATCAGGACAATCCGAAAACGGTAGGTTTCCCTTTGGAGGATTGGAAGGGGCTGACGGTGGACGGACAGGGCGCCGATTTTATCTTTCATGGACGTATGCTTCCACTTTCTCTGCTTCGTTCAGAGAATTGTACTTTGCGTAATTTCAGCATAGATTTTGAGACTCCTCATATTGCTCAGGTCAAGATATTGGAAAGCGGAGAGGAGGGAATTACTTTTGAACCTGCCGCATGGGTGAAATGCCGTATCAATGAGAAAGGTTTTTTCGAAGCATACGGTGAAGGCTGGTCCAGTGCTCCCCAGGGAGGGATTGCTTTTGAAGAAAAGACAAAGCGTCTGGTATACCGCACCAGTGACTTATGGTGTCCTATGGAAGGGGTGAAAGAAGTCTCTCCACGTGTCTACCATGCTCCTCAATGGAAAGACGCCCGGTTGAAACCGGGGACAGTGGTGGCTCTTCGTACTTATTATCGTCCTGCTCCGGGTATATTCTTGTCCAATGATAAAGACACCCGTTTGCAGAATGTGAAAGTGCATTATGCAGAAGGTATGGGACTGCTGGCTCAGTTATGTGAAAATATCACGTTGGATGAATTCAGCGTTTGTCTTCGTGGCGATAAGGATCCGCGTTACTTTACCACGCAGGCGGATGCTACCCATTTCTCCAGTTGCCGGGGGAAGATTGATTCTCGCAACGGGTTGTATGAAGGAATGATGGATGATGCGATTAATGTACATGGTACTTATTTGAAAATCAAGCAACGCCTTGATGACCATACGGTGATTGCCCGATACATGCATCCGCAAGCATACGGATTCGAGTGGGGTGTGAATGGCGATGAAGTACAATTTGTACGTTCCGCCACCATGGAACTGACCGGTGGAAAGAACCGGGTGAAGGAAATCCTGCCCAATGACAAAGATACGGTGAAAGGTGCAAAAGAATATCGTATCACTTTTGCCGAGCCTTTGGATGCGGAGATTACGGATAAAGAAGGTTTCGGCATTGAAAACCTGTCCTGGTGTCCGGAAGTTTATTTTGCGGATAATGTCATTCGTAACAACCGTGCACGCGGTACGCTGTTCAGCACTCCCCTGAAAACGGTGGTAGAGCGTAACCTGTTTGATCATACATCAGGAACAGCCATATTGCTGTGCGGTGATTGTAACGGCTGGTTTGAAACGGGAGCTTGCCGGAATGTGCTGATTCGTAACAATCGTTTTATCAACGCATTGACTAATATGTTCCAGTTTACGGAAGCTGTTATCTCTATTTATCCGGAGATTCCCGATTTGGAGCATCAGAAAAAATATTTCCATGGTGGAAAAGGAGAAAAAGGAGTGGTGATTGAAGATAACTATTTTGAAACCTTTGACCGCCCCGTTCTTTTTGCAAAATCCATTGACGGATTGATCTTTAAAAACAATGTGATCCGCCAGAATACGGATTATCCGGCTTTTCATCATAACAAGTCCCGTTTCCGCTTGCTTCACACCCGGAATGTGAAGATAGAGAAGAATAATTTTGAGGATGGGGATGAGAGTATAGCAAGAGAATAGATACAAATAACACTGATTATGCGGGTGAAAATACAATCCGCATAATCAGTGTTTTCATATCTGAAGAACTACAACGGAAGGGTTATTCTACTTTTCCGATGCTGAAGTTTTCAGGATATTTGCCTTTGAAATTCTTATAATACAATTTGATTTCACGCATATCCTTGTCCAAGTCACCGCTGGGATGTATTACCTTTTCGGCTGTGATGCATTTCTTCTCGTAGTCGATAGCTACCAGAATAATAGGCAGACCGGCCCCTTGCGCAATATAGTAAAACCCTTTCTTCCAATTGGGATTGGCTTTGCGTGTTCCTTCCGGAGTGATAGCCAGATGGAATTTTTGACTCGATTTGGCAATCTTAATCATCTGGTCCACCAATGAAGTCTTGCGGCTACGGTCTACGGGAATCCCTCCCATCCAGCGGAAAATAGGGCCTAGAGGCCAGAAGAACCAGTCTTTTTTCATCATAAAACCGGTTTCGCGACCTATAGCTCCCATAAACAGTTTGCCTATGAACAAATCCCAATTGGTGGTATGCGGTGCGGCACAGATAATATATTTGTCATAATCGGGAACGGATACTTTAGTCTTCCATCCCAATAGTTTGTAGTAGATAAAACCACAAATAGCTTTTTTCATTCCTTAAATCTTATGCTTTTGTAGCTTTAGCCAGTTCGTCTGCAACCACTTTTATTTCTTTGTTCAAATCCTCATTCAGTTTCTTGTAGAAACCTTTTACGTTACCCGGTTCAGTGTGACTGATGCGTATAATCAGTTTGATCACATTGTGTACAGAGTTGCAAACTACTTCACGGTTAACACCTTCCATCAAACTGACTAAAAACAAATCACTTGCTATATTGGTTATTTTTTTCTTTAAATTTCTTCTACTTGCCATAAATGTAATGTTTTAAGTTAATACATAATTCTAAATTCGCGGTAAAGGTAATATTTTTATTTGTATACGTTTTCATATTTGCGAAAAAAGAACGAAATTTGCACGTGAATTATAAATGAAATTATACACCTTTAAATAGAATAATAGAATATGACTAAAAGTGCATTACAAATTGCCAGAGCTGCTTATCAGCCCAAACTTCCTAAAGCGTTGAAAGGCGCTGTAAAAGTAAAGGAAGGCGAACCTACACAGTCTGTTGCTGACCAGGAAGCTATCAAAGCCTTGTTCCCTAACACTTACGGCATGCCGTTGATTCAGTTCGTTGAAGGCGAAGCTGTCAATATGCCTGCCATCAACGTAGGTGTCATCTTGTCTGGTGGACAGGCTCCCGGCGGACACAATGTTATTTCCGGTTTGTTCGACGGTATCAAAGCATTGAACAAGGACAGCAAACTGTATGGTTTCATTCTGGGCCCCGGTGGTTTGGTAGACCATAATTATATGGAACTGACTTCCGATATTATCGACGAATACCGCAATACCGGTGGTTTCGATATCATCGGTTCGGGACGTACCAAACTGGAAAAGGTAGAACAGTTTGATAAAGGTCTGGAAATCATCAAGGAATTGGGCATCAAGGCATTGGTAATTATCGGTGGTGATGACTCAAACACAAACGCTTGTGTATTGGCAGAATACTATGCTGCGAAGAACTGCGGTGTTCAGGTAATCGGTTGTCCGAAGACTATCGACGGTGACTTGAAGAACGAGATGATTGAAACTTCTTTCGGTTTTGATACGGCTTGTAAGACTTACTCTGAAGTAATCGGTAACATTCAGCGTGACTGTAACTCTGCCCGCAAATACTGGCACTTTATCAAGCTGATGGGACGTTCGGCTTCTCATATCGCTTTGGAATGTGCTTTGCAGGTTCAACCTAACGTATGTATCGTTTCAGAAGAAGTGGAAGAGAAGAACATGTCATTGGATGATGTGGTTACTTACATTGCTCAGGTGGTGGCTAACCGTGCCGCACAAGGCAATAACTTCGGTACAGTGTTGATACCTGAAGGTTTGATCGAATTCATCCCCGCAATGAAGAGATTGATCGCTGAATTGAACGACTTCCTGGCTGCTAACGCATCAGAGTTCGCATTGATCAAGAAATCTCACCAACGTGAATATATCATCTCCAAGCTTTCTAAGGAAAACTCGGAAATCTATGCTTCTCTGCCCGAAGGCGTTGCACGTCAGCTTACTTTGGATCGTGACCCGCACGGAAACGTACAGGTATCACTGATTGAAACAGAAAAGCTGTTGTCTGATATGGTAGCCGTTAAATTGGCTCAGTGGAAAGAAGAAGGCAAGTATGTAGGTAAATTTGCCGCTCAGCATCACTTCTTCGGTTACGAAGGACGTTGCGCTGCTCCGTCAAACTTCGATGCTGACTATTGCTACTCTTTGGGTTACACAGCTTCTATGTTGATTGCTAACGGTAAGACCGGTTATATGTCTTCTGTACGTAACACAACTGCTCCTGCTGCAGAATGGATTGCAGGTGGTGTGCCTATCACAATGATGATGAACATGGAACGTCGTCACGGTGAAATGAAACCGGTTATCCAGAAAGCATTGGTAAAATTGGATGGTGCTCCTTTCAAGGCATTCGCTGCACAGCGTGATCGTTGGGCTATTGAAACGGATTATGTATATCCGGGTCCTATCCAGTACTTCGGTCCTACAGAAGTTTGTGACCAGGCAACCAAGACATTGCAGTTGGAACAAGGAAAATAATTCTTTCTTATTTCTATAAAGCATAAAGGAAACCCATCGGGGCTGATTGTAAAACCATTCTCCCGATGGGTTTTATTACATAGTATGTGGGAATAGGTAAAGGTAAAAACAGCTAAATAGGATAAAATGGTAAGAGCGAAAAGCACACGCCCTGCCCCTGTTAAAAAAAAGGCAGTCGCGAAACCTGTCCGCCGGACCACACAGCGGAAGGCGAAAAAGAAACCGCAAAGAGAGATGCCGTCATGGCTTCGGTATGTCATTGCGGGGATTATTGCTTTTTTATTCCTTGCCGCTTTCTTTTATTTCTTTATCCGTCCTTACTCTTACCGCTGGAAGCCTTGCTATGGTTTTAAAGCATACGGTGTATGTATGCCCTCAGGTTTTCAGGTGCATGGCATTGATGTTTCCCATTATCAAGGAAACATAGACTGGAAAATGCTGACTCAGACCCGACAGGGGAAATTTCCTATTCATTTTGTCTTTATGAAAGCTTCGGAAGGAGGAGATTATGGGGACAAGGCTTTAGCTCCAATTTTGATTCGGCGAAAACATATGGGTTTATCCGTGGGGCTTATCATTTTTTACAATCCGAAGACAGATCCCGTCCGTCAGGCCGATTTTTTTATCAATTCCGTCAAGCTGGATTCAGGTGACCTTCCTCCTGTGCTCGATATTGAGAAGAGGGGAAAGGATGAGAATCAGCTCCGTCGTGACCTTAAACTGTGGCTTGACAAAATAGAACAGCACTACAAAGTGAAGCCTATTCTTTATACTTCTTATAAGTTTAAAACTCGTTATCTGAATGATTCGGTCTTCAATTCTTATCCTTACTGGATAGCTCATTATTATGTAGACTCGGTGGAATACAGGGGGGAGAATGGAAATTCTGGCAGCATACGGATGTGGGTACGTTGCCGGGCATTCGTGAGAAGGTGGATTTGAATATTTTCAACGGTTCGTTGGAAGAATTGCAATTAATGACCATAAAGAAATAAGGAAACTGTGCCTGAGGTTCCGAAAACTTTGTTTATATTTGCTTTATGAACTTACTGCTCAATATTATTTGGCTGATTTGCGGCGGATTTCTGATCTGCGTGGAATATATTGTTTCCAGCCTGTTGCTGATGATTACTATCGTCGGCATTCCTTTCGGTTTCCAGACTTTGAAGTTGTCTATGCTGGCTCTTTGTCCTTTTGGGCGGGAAATACGCAGTTGTCCCGGTGATGGTGGATGTCTCAGTGTGTTGATGAATATCATCTGGATACTTGTAGGTGGAATCTGGATCAGCCTCTCTCATCTGGCATTCGGGGTGTTGCTTTGCATCACTGTCATCGGTATTCCATTCGGACTGCAACATTTCAAGCTGGCGGGCTTGGCACTTACTCCTTTCGGAAAGGAGATTGTATAATAAATATAATACCGTATGGTCGTTTGGTCACTTTGGATAAAATGCAGCGTCCTACGTGCGTTTGTCACCGCTTGATTCCGGTTCTAATTTTCAGGGAAGAAGAACAAAAGGACAAAAGAGAGAAAATCCGTTCTTTTGTCCTCGAATAAATCAATGCACATCCTGCGTGGTTGGTGGCAATTCCGTCTTTATCGCGTCTTTGCCATACTTGAAAATGGTATTATTTCATGATGAATTTCACAGCTGCCCAGTTGTTCTTTTCCCGATGATGTACGAACTCCATTCCCAGACTTTCCGCTTTTTCGCGGATAAAAGGAATATCCTGCATATAAAATCCACTCATAAATATTTCCGAACCCGGATGCATACAGGCGGCATAATGGGGAAGGTCTGCCAGAAGAATATTCCGGTTAATGTTGGCAATAATCACATCAAACGCTTTGCGCCCTTTCAGCAGATTGGCGTCACCCAGTTCCACTGTAATGTTATGGATATGGTTCAGTGCAATGTTGTCTTTTGAATTGTTGACGCACCAGTCGTCAATGTCGATGGCTGTCACAGGATTGGCTCCTCGCATGGAGGCAAGGATGGCAAGAATAGAAGTGCCGCATCCCATATCCAGGACTGATTTTCCTTTCAGGTCGGCTTCTAACAGCTCGCTGATTATAGAGCTGGTCGTTTCATGATGCCCTGTGCCGAAAGCCATTTGCGGGTCAATCAGAATTTCATACTCAGTTTTCGGAGTGTCTTTGTGGAACGTGCTGTGAATGCAGCAACGGTCACCTATGACGATGGGTTGAAAGAAGTTTTTCTCCCATTCTTCATTCCAGTTTTTGTCTTCGGCTTCCTTTATGGTGTATTCTATCCGGGTGTCAGGTAAAGGGAAGTTCACAACCATTTCTTTCAGTGCTTCCTCGTCAAAGAGAGTTTGCTGGATATAGGCCTGTATTCCCCCTTCACATTCTACAAAACTTTCAAATCCTATTTCTCCGGCCAGTGCGGATACTACATCATTCACTGTTTCATTACAGGGATGTGTTGTAAAGGTTACTTCTAAATATTTCATATCTTTTCGTTTATTCTATCACTTTACGGAGCAATGCCTCCATCTCATTTTTGAAGATGCCCGCTTCATGCACTTTCACCCCGTCCACATAGAACGTGGGAACGTAATAATAGTCGTATTGGTCGGCTATATCAGGATGTTGGGTTTCTTCTATCATTTCTATTTCTATAGGTTGGAATTCAGGATATTCTGCTTTCAGTTCTTCAATATAGCGCAGTGCTTTTTTGCAGAACGGGCATCTTTCCTGATAAAATAATTTCACTGGTTTCATACGATTGTTGGTTTAAGGATGATGACAAAGATAATTTCTTTTCATTACTTTCACAAACAAACCTTCCGTCTTTTTGTTTCAGACTTGTGCTCTCATTGCAAAGTTAGATGCAATTATGCCCTCATGCCCTCATTTGTGAGGTAATTTGTTTATAATGAACAGGTTATTTGTGATGGTAGCATAGGAAAGTATGAGGGCATTGCCCTCATACTTCTATGGTAAAATAAATTATTTCAACTTTGTTACATGATATAGGGTACCTCTGGTACTGGTCTTTTTAGGAATGTTCAGTTTGCGGAGAATACGTCCAAACCAATTTATTTTATTGATAGACAGTTTGTCGCGTGTGTTCTCTTGAAGATAATTAAAAATATCCATGGCAGTCATCCATTCTCCCTCCTTTTCGTTGGTTGCAGAAGAAAAGTTACAATGGAATAAATGCTCCAAAGGTGATATTTGCTCAAATTCGCTGTTGCTTTGTCGTAAAACGGCCTCATCTTCGTCATTCAGCCAATAACGTTCGTTCTTATAAAGTAAATGCATGGCTTGCGCATAGAGCTGGCGGTAGTCTATGGTGACATGGGTATCAATGGGAGCGGTCACCTCGATACAGATAAAGCGACGGCTTCCCGTGGGGTCGGTGAGCAAATCCTTCTGATTGCTGGTGCCGATGAATGAGGCATAGCGGCGTAATTCGCGCACGCTGGTTCCGTAAGGCTTGCGCAGATTGGCTGTCGGTTTTTGTAACAGATGTTTCAGAAAGCCTTGTTGATTTACGGTAATCTGGTCGAATTCGTCCAGGTTGATAAGGAAAAATCGTCCCAAGGCACGCTCCGCTTCCTGTTTGCTGCTGAAGTCCAGGCTGTCGGCATAGCCGAAACGGAGTTCGGGTGGCAGCAAGATACGGCAATAAGTGGATTTCCGGAATCCTTGCGAACCTACAAGTAAAGGTGAAGTGCTGTTTCCATGCTGGCGGTCCATCCCCCTCCAATGCGCCACCATGCCTAGAAACCAACGGTAAAAGAGTTCTTCCCAATGCGGATTGCCGCAAGGAACGAGCCGGGCAAGTGCGCGGATGCGGTCAGTACCGTCCCATCGGGGAAGGTCACACAAGTATTCTTCTACAGGATTGTAAAGCGGAACGAAATCGGAGGTGAGAAAGCGGTCTATATCCCGGTCCCACACTTGCAGCCCTTTTTTTAAGGCGCAGAGGGCGATGCTGTTGCGGGTACGTTTATCCAAGGGCTTGAAATAGAAATGAACAGAGTCCCGCTGGCGGTATTCCACCTCGTCCAGCACGGTGTTGAAGCGGAATTCATACCGTCTTTTCAAGAATTCCTCCAGCCGGAAGGTGGCTTCCTGCTCTTTACTGAAACCGCTTTTTTTACCGAAACCTTTCATTTCCCGGTATCCGTTGCCAAAAGCTGTACGGATGGTTTCTGTGTCCGTTGCGTGAAAATAGTGCATCAGCGTGCGCTGTACGGCTTCCTCTTCGGGGATGCCTGTTTTGAAGCATTGTTCTACCAGATGGGGCAGTAAAGGTTCCAGCCCGTCATCACGTTTCCAGTTTTCCATTTCGGCCAATGCTCTTTTTCGTGCCGATTGGTACATCAGGGCAAAAATCTGCATACTTTCGCAGCCGGGTGTCATTCGTTCCGGTGCGCTTTCGCTGTTTTGTTTCCGTTGCCGGAAAGTTTCCTCATCGGGCAGGGTAAGCGGTTGCTCTATGCAGAAAGGGGCGGACGAAGGGTTATAGTAAGGTTGTTCATCCACGGTCATGCGACAGCTTTGCATCAGGTCCGGTTCCTTCAGTGTGATGCCGAAAGGAAGCATGGGCTGGTAGCATGTCACCGCCAGCCGATAGGCGTGGGCATGAAACAGGAGGACTTCTTGTGTGGCAGTGGGCAAGCTGCCGTCAGTGCGTGCGAAGCGTACCCATATCTTTACGCTCCGTCCGCTTGAACCGCAGAAAGCGGCAAAGGTCTGTGGCAGTTGCTCTACTTGGCGTTTCACATATTCCACCTCATACAGGTCGGCGAGCCGGTTCACTTCCAGCTGCACCAGTCCGTTGTAATGTTTCATACGTTTCTCACCCTTTTGTTTGCGGGTATATTCTACGGCAGGATAGACACGCGGCAGTTTGTCGATGTGGACGTAGCGGGCGGACGATCCTGCCAGCCGGGGTAGTATTTCACGCAGTTCCGATATATGCCCTGCTTTGTTCTCTGTCTTTACTTTCTCGAAGAATGCGTCCGTATCGCATAGTGACAAGGCTTCTGTCCCCTGTTCTTCATCTTTTCTGATGAGTGTAATTTTCATATTTGTCTTTCGTTTGAATGTTTTTTGGTTTTATGTACCTCCCATGGAAAAGATGATGTTCTGTCGTGTGGAGAAGACCGCGTTTTGCGAGTGTCTATGTGTGCATATTTTTAGTAAAGATAAGGTTTCTTTCCGGATTCTGCAAATGCTTTCCGGATTAAATGCCGTCTTTTTCTTTTTCCTTTCTTTTCTGTGTTTTTATTCTTAGTCTCAGTGCATATTCCCTTGTCTCTTATTTGTTTTCTACCTTTTCTTTTCTTATTTTTGTATGTTTGTAATTGGTTATTTACCATTGTGATTAAGTCTGATCACAAAGGTGATTAAAATTAATCACAGGGTAGTTAAGTTTAATCACGTCCGTGATTAACAGATATTGAACTTTCATCAATAAAAAAAGAACAGTATGGCAATACTATTTGATTGGTACGAGAATCCCAAAACCTCTGAGCAACAAGGGGGAAGAGAATATGTTGCATCCGCGTCTCCGGCTGAATGGGAAAGTAAGCACGGCCCAGCTCCGTGCCCGTATACAGAAATATTGTACATTGACGGAAACGGATGTAATAGCCGTGCTCGATGCGCTGTCACACGCCATGGGCGAGGAATTGGCGGAAGGCAGGCAGGTGCATCTGGACGGCATCGGCTTTTTCCGTCCCAATCTGGTGAGCACCGAGCCGGTAACCGAAAAGACGAAACGTAAAAATACAAAGGTAAGGCTTAAGGGGATTGTTTACCGCCCCGACCGATTATTGATGGATGAGGTGGGAAAGGTAAAGGTGCAGCGTACCCGGTTCTCGTTTCATTCAAGTAAACTGACCGATGAGGAAATTGACGCATTGCTGACGGAGTTCTTCACAACTCATGATTTTGTGCAGCGGAAAAGTTTCCAGCTTCTTTGCAGTATGACACAAAGTACGGCCAGCCGCCATTTACGCCGCTTGTGCGAGGAAGGAAAGCTGAAAAATGTGGGACTTCCCAAACAACCGGTTTATAAGCCGATAAATGGGTATTATGTTGTGAATGAATGATTTAAGTGAGATAAGCAAGAAAATAGGAGTGAGGGCATGAGGGTAATGCTCTCACTTTTTAACATGCCCTCACTGTGGGTAGTGGTTTAATAATGAGTAGGTTATGACTTTTAGTGAGGGCATGAGGGTATAAGTGGGTGCAACTTAATATTGTGTTATTTTACTAAATTCATCAGTGTGTCATAACTATCAATCTTACCATACTTAACCCCTGAATTACTTAACTGCTCAAAAAGTTTCTCTGCACAAGCAATCTTGTTTTTCTCAATTTCCCGCAACTCCATGGAACTCATGGAACCTTTGGTTTCAGCAATGAAATAGATATGTTTCACTTTATCTTTTTCAAAAGCAATGGCCCAGTCCGGTGAATAATTTCCTACAGGAGTCGGAATGTGGAATCCCTTTGGTAACTTCGCATATACTGCCACCTCATTAGAAGTATCAAGACTTTCCACAAATTTACGTTCATTACTCTTTTCAGCGATACCATCGGTGAATACATAGTCAAGAATACTCTTTTGAGCTCTGAAAGCCTTATCCATAGAAGTATGTTTTTCCTGTGTAAAGATACTGCTGTCATATTCACCATCCACTTGATTGTATGAAATATGCTCCACAATCATAGTTGCTTTCTGTTCAAGAATAAGCCGAGTAACCTTAGTAATAAACTCTTCCGGGTTTGCCTTAAACATATCAAACTTAACCGGACGAATTTTTGTCAGTATTGTCGCTACGGTTTTACGGGTGAGTGTCGTGCCGGATGCTATTTTACCGATAAGATCATACTTCACATGACTAACTACATCTGTAGTCAATCTATCCGTCTGCGACGCTTTTTTTTGAAGCATTTCACCTGAGATGACATCATCTTTCTTAAGTTCATCCTTCTGAATCCCTTTCGTTATCACATAAGTCAGTTGAGTGACTTCCAGCTCTCTATTAATAGCTTCCACAGCTTTTTCAATCAACTCGTTACTGTCAAATTGAACTTTATAAGCGTATTTGTGGTTGATACGCTTCCACAACTCCTGAAATTTTGCGAAATTATCGTTGAGCGTATTAGGCGGTGTTTGTGGTTTGCTACCATTGCCAATCATATCATCAAGGGCCTTACTATCGAAGATAGACTGAACACGTTTATAAACAGCATCTGTCAGTGGTTCCAGTTCATCAGGAAGTTGTTTCAAATTGCCATTCTTCAAGTCTTCACGAAATGTATCTGTCACCTCACCCCCTTTTGTTATATAACCGTTCATACGCAACTGGAATACAATTTCTTGTGCGTCTTCTTTGGAAACTGTATACTTCTTCCCTTCATTGGAAAAGAGAATCTTTCCAATAAAGAAATCAATATCAGCCTTGGTAGGACGATCGTAGAGGTCTGCCTTGATGTCCTTCTGCAAATCTGCCACAAAAGAAGCATATCCTTCAGAAGCTATAACGGTCAGTTTGTTCACACTATGAACTTCATCAGGCAGAGTTTCTGCATCCATGCGGACACCATACTGGTCAACACAAAGTCGCAGACCACGACCAACTTCCTGTCTCTTCTGACTTACACTATTAGATTGGCGAAGCGAACAGATTTGAAATACATTTGGATTGTCCCACCCTTCGCGCAAGGCTGAATGAGAAAAGATAAAACGAACCGGTTCGTCAAAACTTAGCAGACGTTCCTTGTCCTTTAAAATCAAGTCGTAGGCCGAAATATCGTCCGATTGGTCTGAACCACGTTTTATATCACTATTGACACTTCTCCCTTTCTTATCAATGCTGAAATAACCCGCATGAGTTTCATGTGTGGAAATACTTCCCAGATAGGACATGTAATCAGCATCAAACATATTCTGATTGTTATTCAATTCCGCTCTATATTCTTGCTCGAATATTTCACCATAACGTCCAAGCATTTGCTGTCCGTCTTCATCATATTTCCTATAGTTGGCAACTTCATCCAAGAAAAAAAGCGAAAGCGTTTTGATTCCACGTTTAAACAGAGAAGCTTCCTTGCGAAAATGTGCCTTTATAGTTTCCCTGATTTGAATACGTGCTTTGTGATCAGCCGAAATATCCCCATACACATCTTTAATATACATTATTTTTCCGTTGGAAAATGAAACAGTACTATGACTACTATCCATTGTATCAATATGGATATCAGAAATAGTATAACCACGATATTGCCCCAATTCATTAGACACGTAAAACAAATCATCTCCAACACCGAGATTCTTTACCTCTCTTTTAATGTTATTGGCGTGTTTCACTTCTATTTCAAGACGAGCTTTAGGGGCTTCTGTCTTAGACAAAACAATATCTTCCAGATACATGTAACTATCCGTACCTTTAAGATGTTTCAATTCAAAACCTACTACCTCAATTTTCTTCACCAGTTTTTGATTGTAAGCATCCAATGCATCCAACACATAAACAGGATTGTGCGTTTCTTTATGAGTAGCTGAATAGTTCAACGTAAAGAGAGGATTAAAGCGAGCTAAAGCGGTTTGTGTCGCTGCTCCGCCCATCTTTTGCGGTTCATCAAGAATGATGATCGGATGATTAGCGGATATAACATCAATGGGTCGGCGACTGCCAAACTCATCACGTACGGAGTAAATGATGCGGGCAGCGGCATTTTTCGCACCTTCTTTCAAAGAGGTGTTAAAAGCCTGTGTATTAATAATCATTACAGAGATGTCACCACTTTGAGAAAACGTATCTATTTGATTCAGATTATTACTGTTATAAATAAAATAACGTGCTTTCTTCCCATAATGCTCCATAAAGTGATTGACCGTTATATCAAAGCTTTTCTTTACACCTTCACGAATGGCGACACTTGGTACAACCACAATAAACTTAGTCCATCCATACAGTTTGTTGAGTTCAAACATGCTTTTGATATAGACGTATGTTTTACCTGTACCGGTTTCCATCTCAACATCAAGCTGACAATGCCCAAGTTTGTCTACCACCTCATTTGATAAACGAATATTATTTTCAGTCTGAACCTGATGAATGTTTTTCAATAATTCATCTTTAGTCAAGACTATATCTCCGTTTTTATATCCGGTAGAATCTTCTTCAAAATGTATATTCTTGACTTCTGTCAGCTTACCATTATCTTTTACATACGTTTTTCCTTTATCCACTACATACTCTGCCAAGCCTTTGTTAGGTTGTCCGTTAAATACCTTCACTACATTTTCAACGGCATCTGTTTGGTATTGTTGTATTTTGAATTTCAGTTTCATATCCTATTCCTCCAACAATTTTTTTAGTTCTTCTGTATCGGGTAATGCTTTACGCAAAGGCTCCGGCATATCATCAACCGTTTTATAAGTAGCTACCCCCATCGGTTTATTGTAATCCTGGATGATGTACTCAACAAAGTCTTTGTTAGCGTTTTTGCAAAGAACTATGCCGATAGTAGGATTCTCGTGTGGTTTCTTTACCTTGTCGTCAAGAATGCGAATATAGGTCATTAACTGGCCTAAATAGGATGGCTTGAAAGCTCCGTCCTTTAATTCTACGACTACCATTGAATTCAAGGCACGATTGAAAAAGAGAAGGTCTGGAAAGAAATCCTCGGCATAAACTTCTAAATGATACTGATTGCCTATAAATGAGAAATCCGTTCCAAAGGTCATAATGAAATCTTTTACCCTTTTTATTATTTCCTTTTCGATTACACGTTCATCTACATCAATCTTGTCTCGTTCACCTATTTGTTCCACATTTATGAAGTCCAATGTATAGTTATCCTTGAACATCATTACTGCCTTGCGAGCTAAATCTGAAGCTTTAATGGTTCTACCGAAATTATTAGGCATTTCAGATTGATGTTGATAGGCGTTTTCCTTAATAAACTTCACCAATGTCTCTACAGACAGATGTTCTACTGCACAGCGATGAATATAGTAGTATCTTTGATTTATATCCTGCACCTTTGAATATATTTCAACGTGATGCGTAAAAGGAACATTGAAAAAATCCTCCACAGGAAAATCCTGTATATCAGAGAATGTCCATACATTAGAATTGGCTGCAATTTCATTGAAAGCATTATTGGGTAGATCGTCCGTTGTAACGGACGATTTGTGGATTTCAATTTCGTCCGTTGTAACGGACGAAGTCGCATCAAGCATATTCCAATTTTCATAGAATAGCCGCATCTTCTTTAAACTGGTAGCTGAAAAGCCTCTCAGTCCGGGCAATTCTCTTTGTAATTGGCTGCTGATTGTTTTTAAAGCGCTTGTTCCCCAAGTTCCTTTGCGTGTTTTGATGGACAGATATTTTCCCACACCAAAGTATAGAGCTAACTGGATGCGATTGACACTTTTCAAAGCTTCGTATTGACTTTGAAGAATTGCTGTTTTGATAGCTTCTACGGCATCTTTATATTGTGATATTCCATTCATTTGATAATAGTTTATAGTACTTTGGTGGTCGTATTTGGCGAATAAGTTTTGAATATCTGTTCAAAGTTGGTAGCGGTGCTATCGTCTGCCATTGAGCTATCACGGAATACAGCATATTGGGGCTGCATTTTGGCAATAGCAGTAACAACACTATCATCTATTTCATTATCAAAACAAGCGACAAGATAATTGGTGGCTACATTATAGATAGTCTTACCTTTTATTTCTATTTGTTCAATCTTACTATCAAGAGTGGCTCCTAATTCAAGCATTACTTGGAAGAGCAGGTCTTCACTTGTACGGTCAGACTTGACACTCTCGGTTTTTGCAAAAAGAGTTTGCTGATTGTATTCGGCCGGGGAATAATAGATGTCTTGCATATTACTGCTATCCAATTTAAGAACACGGAAACCGATATCAAGAGTTTGTTTCCCTTCTTGTTCAGTGAATAGTCCGTTTTCTTGTTGCTTGGAAGCTAATTCTTCTTTGATTTTCTTTCCGGCACGACGGATGCGTTCTTTGCCAATTTCACAAATGTTATCGTAACCAACATTCTTCTTTTTATCATTTATACCCTCTTGTAATTGAACAAGAACAAATTTGCAATGTGTACCTTTTTCAGCATTAGATTTCATCAATGCATGGGCTGTAGTTGCGGAACCTGAAAAAAAATCCATTACAATAGAATTATTTTCAAGATTAGCTAAAGTAATAAGTCGTTGCAATAACCGAACAGGTTTCGGCCCGTCAAAAACACCCTTGTCGTTAAATAGTTTTATAACTTCCTGTGCTCCTTCTTGGCTATGCCCTACTTCTTTATAAAATAAAATAGAAGTAGGAGCCATTCCATCAAATTTAAGTTCATTAAGAAATCTTTTAATTCTAGGAACTCCATTACCATCAGAACCAAACCAAATTCTATTGTCTTGGAGTCTCTCATTGAAAGCTTTCAATGAGAGACTCCAGCAGCGACCTGCTGGAGGCTCTACAACTCTCCCCGAAGGGGTCGTTATGGGATAATCACACGAAGCTGAATATGTTTTAACTGTTAAATTATCTGATTGCCAAACACCTCTCGGATCATTATCTGGATTAGAATATCTTGCATCAGCTTCTACTGTTCGTGGTAATCTACCAATTTTAAAGGATTCAATTTGCTTTGAATACATAACAATATAGTCATGGCTATTAGATATAAATCTTGCATCATTTTTGGGAGCAAATGCTCTTTCCCAAACTAACTGTGCTACAAAATTATCCTCACCAAACAACTCATCACAGACCTTTCTTAAATTTTCCACTTCATTGTCATCAATCGAAATAAATATTACTCCATCCTCAGTAAGCAAATCCCTTGCTACTTTCAGTCTCGGATAAATCATATTCAACCAATCTGTATGAAATCGTCCATTACTTTCTGAATTAGTAACCAACCGATTCCCTTGTTCATCATACTGCCCACTATTAGCCAAATACTCAGAAGTAGATTTCGCAAAGTCATCTTCATACACAAAATCATTACCCGTGTTATAAGGTGGATCAATATAAATCATCTTCACCTTACCGAGATACGTCTCTTTCAAGCATTTCAACACATCAAGATTATCACCTTCAATATAAAGATTCTGCGTATTATCAAAATCAACACTCTCTTCACGGCAAGGGCGAAGCGTTGCATTGATAGGTGAATTAGCAAGGAGTATTGCTTTCTTCTTGTCCGGCCATGTAAACTGATAACGTTCCTCACGCCCTTCCACTATCTCCGAAGAAAGTTCCTGCCGCAACTTATCAAAATCTATCGCTAAAGAAACTTTGCCTTCAGCATCTTTCCGTTCTGTAATACAGTTAGGGAAGAGTGCAGCTATTTTATCTATATTATCTTGAACACCGTCAAGCGTTTGCATCCTAAGTTTGTCCATATCGGTATATTTATTCTTGAATATTTTTGGGTAATTTGTGAGTCGTTATCGGGTGAGCATATAGTCTGTTATTTCACGCTTGGCTCCACTGCCTAATGTGACCATTTTCGTGACCTCACGAAAATGGTTATCTACATTGATATTCTGTGACTTACAGGAATCGATGGCACGCCCTATCGCTACAAGAAAGTTTTCCCAACGGGCATAACCTAAAATAGATTGCAGTTCACGAGCAAACCAAATCTCTATTTGTTCTTCTCCATCGTCGCTTTTGACCTCATGTGTTATATCATCAAACGTTTTTTTATATTGACTGATTCTTTGTATATCCATTATATTACTGTTTTTTATTTAAATTCTTTTCTCAATTTAATAAGTTGTTGATGCAACTCAAATTTCTTTTTAGGTTGCTTCTCATTATTTATCTTACGTTTTACTATCTCTATTTCTTTAAGCAACATTTCACGTTGAGTCGATTTCTCGACATCCTCACGTAAACTTTCGCTTTGTATGATAATGCGCTCCCCTGCCACTTGGCGAACAAGTGCTTCATAGATAGCATCCATTGTCAGTCCCTCTATGGAAAGACTTATTTCTGTATCTTTTATCCATTGAGAACGATACGTCTTCGCAATACGAAAAGTTTTATCTGTGTTCGTACTGCTTTCCATCCATTCTTTGTAATTGAGGTGCAAACAAGTCATATCTCCCCAACGCAAAATAAAGAGCGTATGTCGTGGTATCATACCATCAATAAAAGAAAAAATATCATCCGGACAATTTTCATCCTTAATAGGCACAAGGAAGATAGTGATTTCATGTACTTCTTTTCCATCTGCCACATTAATAGTACTTGGTGCTAACTTAGCCAGCCATTCCACTCGAATCACATCATTTGTGAAGTGGTCTTTCATGCGAGTATTAGCTCCCAATTGATTTACAAACGTTTTCTTGGGGATAACTCTGTTTACGATGGTTGATTGCGGAAGATTGTACATAACGTTTCACTATTTAATCACCAAAAAACAGATTAACTCAAAATCATCAAGCCCTGATATTTTATTTCGAAGCGCAGTAGTTTCACCCGCCGAGAAAAGGCTCATAATATCCGATTCTTCTTTCACTTCAATAATGCTATGAATAGCTTCCTGCAACAAGTCAGAATAGTGACTCATCTCACGCCCGTCTTTCGTTTCTTTATTGAATACAGAACATAATTTTTTATCTGGTTCATGTTTTCCCCGACAGGCTGCACGCATATTGTCAAGCATCGTTTTAGGAGACAAGTGATCACAAAGCACTTCTCCCTCATGGCTTATATAAACCATATAGAATGGATGAAGCAAATTCTGATTATTGATATTTACTCCATTGTTCCGGTTCTTCAGCACATAGATAACTCCCGGCTGCACAAAATCCGAACTTTCAACAACAGCACTCATCCCAAAAGGAGTATGAGCAATATCCGGATTATCCTTCATGTAAGCCAAAAGGTCTAGTCTGAACTCATTAAGTCCTAAATCCATGATATTGATACCCATATCCATATCTTCAATATCAACGACTTCTTCTTGTAGACGCTTCAACTGCTCCTTCCGGTATTGCAAATCCCCTTTTTCTTCGTCAGAGAGAAGATTATCATCACCGGTGGCAGTCATAACAGTCACCTTCATGCGAGCCTCTACACGACCTTTCAACTTGATATAATCATCCAACTCTACATCAGGCCAGTAGTTAACCAGTTGAATCACCTCATTTTTGGAACCAATACGGTCTATACGTCCAAATCGCTGAATAATACGAACGGGATTCCAGTGTATATCATAGTTTATCAAATAATCGCAATCCTGCAGGTTCTGACCTTCTGAAATACAATCTGTAGCAATAAGTACATCTATTTCAGTATTCGAACCGGGAAACAATACATCACGTTCTTTTGAACGAGGCGAAAAGAGTGTAAGAATTGTATTAAAGTCAGGCTTTAATTTTTTGATAGTACACATTCCGTCCACCGAACCTGTTACCATAGCAACATTCAAACCATATTCATCATGAATACGGTCAGCCAGTTCCGAATATAAATATTCAGCCGTATCAGAAAAAGCCGTGAAGATCAAAACCTTTTTATTTTCATCATTGATAGGATGGCTGAATTTAGATTCCAAATCTTCAATAAGTTGTTGCAACTTACTGTCGTGACGAGGAGTAATATCTTGAAGCATCACCAAAAGAAGGTTAAGAATCTCATTATCCCATTCCAGATACTGCCGCCAAGATATAAAATCCATATCAGCTAAATCAATCTTTGTCTTTTTTCCACCAACAAAAGCAGAGCCATAATATTCTTCATCTTCAGCTGCCATTGATGGGTAATAATCGTCCACTTCCCAAGAGGCATGTCCATATCTGTCACGCGAGAAGTTATCTATCTTGTTTATCGTATTTTGGATAAGTTCCTGTATGCGTTGAATAGTCAAGCGAAATGAATTAACTGAGCTTTCCAAACGTTTTAGCATATTGATTGCCATCAATTGACGAATACCCTTTTCACGCCCATACATGGATAGCCCACTTTCACTACCAGACTCATCCAAGGCTACATACTTACTTATTCTGCTCGCCAATATAAAGTCAGAAGGAGTATATATAGCAAGATTTAATGTTTGCAACTGGGTATAAATTTCATTGTAATTGATAGCCGCGCTCAAATCCGTTAAGCATGGACGGCGGGATATTGGTTTCAGACGGGTAGGAAATTTACCAATATCTGTAGTATCATAATATCGCTCAATATGTTTTCGGCTACGGGCAATTGTCACCGAATCTAACACCTCAAAAAAATCGAAGTTTAACATTCCCAACAACTTAGCCGTAGTACGTTCCGTTGGTTCAAACTTCACCCATCTATTATATGCAGTTTGCGCCTGACGGAATATATCATCAATGCTACTTTTAGTATCCAATAAAGAATCAATCTTTTCAGCTTCACCCTCATAAGCCAACTGCAATTGATTCTTTAAATCCTTGAAGCCATTGTTGACAGGAGTAGCAGAGAGCATAAGGACTTTTGTTTTCACTCCGGCACGAATCACCTGATTCAACAAACGTAAATAACGGTTTTCTCTGGGATTCTCATCCTCCTCGTCAGTTGTAATCTTGCCACCATTACGAAAATTGTGACTTTCGTCTATGACGATAAGGTCATAGTTTCCCCAATTGATATGAGAGAGGTCTAATCCATTAGACGTCCCGTATTCACGAGATAAGTCTGAATGAAATAAGATATCATAGCGTAACCTGTCTGCTGCGATAGGATTATTCTTATAATTACTGCGAAATGTAATCCAGTTATCATTCAGTTTTTTAGGGCACAGAACCAAAACGGACTTATTTCGGTTTTCATAATACTTAATCACAGAAAGTGCCGTGAAAGTCTTACCTAAACCAACGCTATCCGCCAAAATACAGCCATTGTATTTCTCTAATTTATTGATAATAGCAAGAGCTGCATCTTTCTGAAAATTATATAGTTTGTTCCAAATCACACTATTTTTGAACCCTGTAGCTTCATTGGGCAATACATCTTCGGATATATCATCAAGAAACTCACTGAAGATATTATAGAGTGTGATAAAGTATATGTAATCGGGTGAGTTTTCCTTATAAACCGTTTCAATATATTCCAAAATCCGGTCCGTTACATCTACAAACTTTTCGCTATTACTCCATTGTGCATTGAATATCTTCAGGTATTCTTCTGCAAAAGGCGATGGTGAGCTGTGTACCATAGAATAGACACTGTTCCCTCTATCCAAACCAAGTTCTGTTGTAGTGAACTCATTAAAAGGTGCATAAGAACGTGATTCAACATCAGACACTTGCAAGAAACCACCCATTACTTCCGATGAAGAATTAGATTTAAAACGGACTTTCTTACGTATCCAATCTGCACATTCTCTAGCTATGGCTTTTTGAGATAATTGATTACGAAGTTTTATTTCAAAATCAGAACCATAAAGATTACGCTCGCGATTTAGCTTAGGAATATAGAATTCACGCTTCTCCTTTTCTGCTTTATCTTTAACAAAAGTTGGTGACGTAAAAATAAAACGTAACTCTTCTACATTCTCCAATTCTTTTTTTAACGCTTCAAAGGCATAAATAGAGAATGAAGCAGCAGCTATGGACAGCTTTGATTTGGAAGATAACCTGCTTTTCAAGTCATCTATCACACGTTCAGTTATGTTATTTATCAGTTTGGGTAATTCCATTTTCCTTTATAAAAGACTATTTAATCAGGTTTTACGGCTGATGATAGGCATGTATAGATGCAAAGATACAAAATACTTTATTCAAGAAGCAGTACTGGCCGGTAATTTTGAAGAAACGACTTCATGTTCTACTGAAAATAAAATAGGGAAATCCCTACCAACTAATAGGGATTTTCTTTGTTATGAACTGAAACCTCTGGCTATCTTTGCACTAGAAAAAGTAGATAGAATAACAAATAAAACAGGTACGAGTATGAAAAAGATTGTATTAGCTTCGCTTATGATGGTGTGCTTGCCTTATTGGGCAATGTCACAAAGCGTTGATGACGACCTTTATTTCATCCCTAAGAAAAAAGCTGAAAAGAAAGAGGAGGTTAAGCAAGAGGTGAAAGTGGTGGTTCCGCAGAAGCAGAACACGACTACCGTTTACGCAGCCCCCGGTTCTACAGTGGTGGTGAAGGATGTGAAAGGAAAAGTGCGCGATGTGGATGAGTATAATCGTCGTTATACTTCACGAGATAATAACTTCTCGATGGAGAATGATACCTTGTATATTGAGGAGAAACCTTTGAATGAGAGAGGGGAATGGGTTAATGGTTTTGAGGGCTCTCAAGACGATTATGAATACGCGATGCGTATCGTCCGTTTCCGCAATCCCCGTTACGCCATTCCGGTAAGCAGTCCGCTCTATTGGGATGTGGTTTACGGTTTGCCTTCATGGGATTGGAATGTATATGATGACGGATTGTATGCATACGTCTTTCCCACTTACACGAACCGCTTGTGGTGGGATTGGCGTTGGAATTATCCATATGGCGCCAGCTGGGGATTCAGTTGGGGATGGAGTTCGCCGTGGTACTACAATAGCTGGTACTATCCCGGTTATTGGGGTGGCGGCTACTGGGGTGGCTATTGGGGCTACCATCATCACCACCACCATCATTATTATCCGCATTATTCCGGTCACGGTTGGGGCGGCGGCTACTGGGGAGGCGGTCATGGATGGTATGGCTCAAGCAGACGTAATCCGGGGATACATGCCGGAAGATACACCAACAGCTATGGCTCTTCACGCCCAAGCCGGAATAATTATGTGAATAGTTATGATAGGAATAGTCGTAATTCGTATGTAGGAAATTCCAGACAAAATGTCCGTAATAGTGCTAATAGCTATCGTACCGCAACACGTAACGGATCTTCATCAGGAAGAGTGGTTTCGGGATCTGACGGTGTAAATTCGGTTCGTCCTAATAGAAGCGCTATCAGAACCCGTACAGGAGCAACTCTTTCACCAAGTCAGGCTGCAGGAGTCCGTCCGGGTAATTCGTATTCACGTCCGACAGAAGGAAGGGGTTCTTCCTATACCAGACCAAGCAGTACCCGGAGAAGTGTGGGAAATGCAGCAGGATCTGCTTATCAGAGAACAGGGGCTGCAAGCCGTGGCGCCTATCGTAACAATAGTGGCGTTTCGAACTCTCGCAGCAGTTCATATTCCCGTAGCAGCAGTCCTTCCCGTAATAGTTCGTCTAACTCTTACCGTAGTAGTGGAACTTCTTCTTCCCGTAGTAGTTTTTCTAGTGGCGGTGGGGCTTCCCGTAGTTCCGGAGGCGGTGTTTCCCGTTCAAGTGGCGGTGGCAGATCGCGTACCAGATAAGTAGCAGATTAAACCAGACTGTTGTATTTAATAGAATTGATGTATGAAAAATAAAGTAATAGTAACCGCTTGTACGTTGCTGGCAATGGCAACGGCAAGCGCACAAAATGCTTATGATGCGGAAAAGTTGCTGGGGAATGACTTGAATGGAACAGCACGATTTGTTGGTATGGGTGGTGCCATGGGAGCTTTGGGAGGTGATATATCTGTCATGAGTTCCAACCCTGCGGGTATCGGCATTTTTCGTAGTAATGACGTGTCCGTTTCTTTTGGTTTTAATAATACTTCGACAAAGAGTAACTTTAGTGGCGTGTCAATGAATGAAGACAAAACGCGCGCTTCATTTGACCAGATTGGATTTGTTTATAGCAATAAGATAGGCAATAATACTTCTTTGCGTTTTGTGAATTTCGGATTCAATTACCATAAAAGTAAAAACTTCAACCGCCTTTTCTCTATGGGAGGGGCGTTGGATAATATGTCACAAAGCTTCCAGCTGGCTCAGGAAATGGAACGATATGGATTGACGGAAAGCGAGTTTAATGACATACTGGATGCGAAGAATCCTTATACCAAATATTGGAACCAGTTACCTGTTTTAGGAGTAATGGGGGTGAGAACCGGTGTGGTTGACTGGTTTAATGATTCTGAAAAGAATATTCATGCTCCATGGGGGTGGAATGGTTTTAACAATAACTTCTTTAGTAAGGAAACTGGAGGTATCAGTCAATATGATTTTAATGTTTCATTCAATATTGAAGATAGGGTCTATTTAGGAGCTACCTTGGGGGTCTATGATGTGAATTATGACCGTTATACTTCTTATACGGAAAATTTGAATGATGATAAGGGTGCGGATAATGGGGGGTATACATTGGATAATTATTATAGACTGGAAGGAACTGGTATGGATTTGAAGTTGGGGGTTATTGTACGTCCTATAGAAAGTTCTCCTTTCCGTTTGGGATTTGCCGTTCACACGCCTACATGGTATGATTTAAGAGAAAGCTATAATGCCACTTTATCTTCTGATATTTTAGCTTATGAAAAACCCTATATCCAGACATTGAGTGATTTTCTGGTAACTCCGGAGTTTGATTATTTGACCTATGATTATAATCTTACTACTCCGTGGAAATTTAATGTCAGTGCGGGTACTACTTTTGCGGGTGCGGTGGCAGTAGGTGCGGAATATGAATATCAGGATTATTCTTCCAGTAAGCTGAAGGATGTGGATGGTTATGAATTGGGAGATCAGCCTAGCGTTGAGAATTATCTGAAAGGTGTCCATACTTTCCGTATAGGAATGGAAACGCGGATCATACCTGAGTTTAGCATCCGTGCAGGGTATAATTATTCTTCGGCTGCATTTTCCAAAGATGCTTATAGTGCCTTGTCTTTATATAGCACGCGTACTGATTTTAATAATACGGAGTCTAAGAATACATTTACGTTTGGTCTTGGATACCGTGGCAGTGTAATTTATGCGGATTTGGCATATAAATATGATATGTATAAATCAAACTTTTATGCTTTTGATGATATAGATCTTCCGGCAACTAAAGTGGACAATGAACGGCATCAGCTCTTGCTTTTGACAGTCGGTGCTCGTTTCTAAGAATTTATTGTGAGTCTAATATAATTAACCTGTGATATACCGGAAGAACTTTATAGGCTTCCGGTATATTTTTTATTTATCGCGGAATTCTTTCCTTTTCCAGAAGTTGAATCCTGCATATACACGAACGGTTCCGAATGTATTAGTGAGAGAGAAATTCCTTTTCCGATAATCGTATGTATGCATCACCAGTGAAGCACCTACAAAGTACTTGTTGGTATTATAGACCACGGCGGCACGTGTTATCAGGTCAAAATTGATATCCTTTATCCAATGATTGTCGGTGTTAGGCGTATCGTCTATTTTTGATTTTTTATAGGCAATGGCCGGTAAGAGTGAAAGATTGGAAACCCAGTTTTTTGCAAATACCCAGTTATAGCCATAACCCACGTTGATGCTGTAATCAGAATATTTCACTTTCTTGAAAAGCAGGGCATCATGCAGTTGGGCTCTCACTTCACCGGGAAGCTTTTCGTAATCAAAAGATATGTTGTGCTGGGAATAAGAAAAGCCCGCCATCAGGGAACCCGCGCTTTTACGCTGGTTGGTGGACTGGCTATAGGCTGCCGGATAAGAGAATTTTTTATAATTGAAAATCCAATAGGCGTTCAGTCCTTTGATTTTACTTTGCAATCCGTTGAAATTCAGATTTTTAATGGGAGTGTTCAGATCAAATCCGCTGGAAGAACGTATCTTGAAATCGCTTCCTGTCTTTCTGTAATATAAATCCACACCAAATTTGGAACTATAAAGATTCAGTGCCATTTCGGTTTTCTTTGCCTTGTTCTTGTGTCCGCCGAAAATATCTTTTACATCGAAAGAATATCCTAGAAATATCCAGCGCCATCCGAAATAGACCCCCAGCTTGAAACTGGCATTGGGGGAGAATCCCAAACTTTGTTCGCCGTTGTTTCCTTTACTGCCTAACCGATAGTATTCGTACCAACTGCTGGATTCCAGCATGAAAGCCAGATTGTAGAGGTTAGGCGAGATATAGGTGGTATCGACCGCGTTGAATTCTTTTCCCACTTTCCTGATTTTTCTTCCGGTATGACGGACAGTTGTCGCTATTCCATCGGTCAATGTAATGAGAACACCCTTGTTGTCCTGTACTGTCGAGTCCTTCTGTTCCGCTTGTGCATATACACCGAGGGCGGAAAGGAAAGACAGACAAAACAGGCATAATTGACGGATGTCCATAGGCAGAAATCAGAGTTTGTCAAGTATACGGTCCATTACCCAGTTGGTGGGTGTCGCACTGATGCCGTCGCAGGTACAGACAGCTTTTCCCTGCAAGTGTTCTACTACGGCTTTTATGAGCGGAAGTTGTACATGAGGGGGATTTTCGGGAAGAAACTCCTCGCGGCCTCTTTCAGTATGCAGGGCGATGGGATCGTAAGTGAAAACGGAAAAACAGATCATCCCCTTGTCTCCGATGATTTCTATACGGTCTTCCTTGGCCGATTCATGGGCAACGAAACACCATGATCCTGATCCCGGCAGACCGGAATCAAATTTGAAGCAGGCACTTATCGTATCTTCTGCCGGATATAACCCGCCACGGTTGCTCTTGTATCCTTGGGCTTCGAGAATGCAGCCGAACATATCTTGTAGCAAATCCAGCTGGTGAGGAGCCAGATCATAGAAATAACCGCCGCCGGCAATATCAGGTTGTACACGCCAGGGAAGGTTGGTACTGTTGTAATCCAAAGCGCGGGGAGGCTGGGCGAAACGTATCTGTATGTTGATGACATTGCCTATTTCTCCGTCCTCTACCATCTGGCGTACTTTTTGGAAATAAGGAAGATAGCGTCTGTAATAAGCTACGAAACAAGGGATACCAGTTTCCTGTGATATGCGGTTGATGCGTGCACAGTCTTCATAGCTGGCCGCCATAGGTTTCTCGATGTATACGGGCTTTCCTGCCTTCATGGACATAATGGCAAAAGTGGCATGAGAAGAGGGGGGAGTGGCTATATAAATAGCATTGACATCTTCATCTCCTATTAACTGCTGCGGATCGGAGTACCAGCGGGGAATGTTGTGTCTTTTGGCGTATGATTGAGCTTTTTCTTTGTCACGGCTCATTACGGCCACTACCTCTGAACCTTCGATCAGGGCAAAGGCTGGTCCGCTTTTCTTCTCGGTCACTTCTCCGCAACCGATGAAGCCCCATTTTACTTTGTCTAATTTAACCATGGTAATAACTTTTTTGTCATTCCGCTTAAAATAATAACAATTTATATTGCAAAGATAGGACTATTTTGTAATTTCAGCCGGATAAAAATCAGTTATTGTAATATTTCTTGCGCAACAGTTTGAATGCAGGAGTCTTGACGTAGTCATTTAACCAGGAATTCAGGCTGTCAAGCAATATTGGAGAATGTTTGCTTACTCCCCATGAATAGAATTGTGAGAAGCTGATGGCTGTTTCTATATCCAATTGTGGAAAATCATTGATGGAGGCTTTGGCAATGCTCTCGTCGCATACGGCATAGTCTATGTCACCATGTGCTACCATGGCCAGTAATTGTTCTTGTCCGTATTTCTCCACTTCTTTGATATAGATGGTATCACCTATTTCGTTACTTAAATTATGTATGCGCAGAATGGCAGGTGAGTTTTTGACTAGATGAAGGGTCTTGCGGGCTAGTTCCAACTGGCTGTGAATGTACAGACTATCGTTTTCTTTTTCGGGTTTACGCTGTACCAGTACTTGTTTGTTCAGTATAATGGGGCGGGTAAACAACAGGGAGTCTTTGTATTCTGTGGTAACTACCGTGCTGTTGGCCAATATATCGTATGTTCCTTTTTGTACGCCTTCCAGTCTTTTGGAAAAGCTCATTTCAGGAGTGATTTCCGGTTTCAGTCCTTTGCTGTGTGCAAAAGCATGGAGCAGTTCGTAGTGGAAACCGGAAACGGTGTCGCCGTCGGCATAAAAACTGATAGAATTGTACTCGGTAACGGCACGCAGGATTCCCGATGCCGCTATTTCTGCATAATCGCGGGGCAGACTGGTTTCAGCCTCCGTTTTCTTTTTGAAGAAGATGGAGGATAGGGTTACTGCAAGGATACCCATCAGAATGTATTTCAGATATTTTCTCATATAGACCGTCAATCAAAGAAATTCCATGAAAGGCCGAACTTTATCATTCGCGGATTGATTGGGTAGTGAGGCGCCAGGAAGTAATTGGATTTTCCCGAACCGGCATTGACGTGATACATCATAATAAAGAAGCGGGTACGTTTTAAATGCAGGTTGGCATAGACGTTGACTATCGGAAAAGCTCCTATCTCGATTTTGTCATCAGGATTCTGGTTATAGAATTGTCCGATGACGGGGGAGTAGTCTGGCGCGTAATATTTACTGAAATAACGCACATCTGCTCCCATTTCTATCTGGAGTACTTTTTTGGCGAGACCGAATTTCATGTACAAGTTGCCGTAAGCCGACAATTCCGGTAAGGGTAGAATGTCTTGCTCACTTGATTTTTGATAGGCTACTTCACCGTCGAGATGAAATATTCCTACTTTTAATTTTTGTTGCAACATTGCTGTGAATATTTGTATGTTGCCGGAGTGCTGTCTTACGGCTGCATTGTTCTTGAAACCGGTGACATTTCCTTCACTGTCTTTTACCGGTATGCTGGCATTGGCCAGATAAGTGTAGTTCTTTATATTTTCCACTCCGGCACGCAGTTGGGTTCCCCATCTGTTCAGACTTAGTTTTCCTTCCAGTCGGGTTCTCATTATTTTGGATAAATCGTTGTTGTCCCACCAGTAATGTTTGGATTGGAAATGCCTGAAATAGAATACGGGGTTCTGGTTCTTGATGAATGCATTTACATCCAGTCTCACCGTATCTCCGAATAAACGGAGATTCAGATCCCCTCTGCCTTCTACGCTGAATTGTCCTGCGTCTTCACCGGCTATGGCTAATTCTCCTAGGATATTGTAATGTAATAGTTTTCCTTGTTTTTTGGATAGTTCGCCGCCAATGGAGAGTGAACTTTCCTTATAGTTGTTGATAATGCGCTGTCCCGGTATGTTTGTCGTGTCGGTCAAGGCGAAGTTTCGGTATTCATAACTTAAAAAGGCGGTAAGTCCGGCTTTCGCCCATTTGTTGAATCCTTCTTGTAAAGCAATGCCAATGGTATTTTTGATGGATGTGCGCTTCGTCTTGTCTATTGAGTCGGTCCCCAGATAGTTATGTTCAAAATACTTCTGATTCTGTGCGTCATCGTATGAGATGTATTTGCGATTGTTCAAGTCCACTTGTAATGTATGTATGAAGCTTGTGACAGGAACAAATACCTGCGTTATTTTTACGGAGTCCGTATCCACACTGTCCTGTTTTTCTTTATAGAACCCTAAGTTGTAACGATGTGTCAGGAAGGCATGGTAGCTGGTGTTGTGATTCCATATCTGACTCAGTCGCGTTGGGATTTCGTTGGCGGAATATTCTTTTTTGCCTTCTGCCATATCCAGCGGGTTGGTGATATACCGGTCGTCCGTGATACCTCCGTTTTCTGCCATCTTCAAGTTATCGTTGTTGAATATGAAATGCATGTCATATTTGTCTCCCCGGTAGCTGGAGAACAGGCCACCGTTGAAGAAGGCTGTGGACTGATCTTGGTAAAGCCCCCGGCCATACAGGTAATCTATGTAGAATCCAAACCCCAGTCTTTTGTTTGCATTGATGGCAAAATAGGATTTGAAGCGTTCTTCTCCGTCACGGCTGCCTCCTCCTTTGTAATAGCTCAGGTTCGTGAATGGAGAAAATGTATTGGTGAATATGACATCTTCCGGACGTTGTACGCAAAAGTCGTATGGGTCGGTGAAAAAGTATTGGCTGGGATCCCGACGGTCAAAAAAGATGCGTGAGAGGCGGGGGGAACCCAAATTTCCCAAGTAATTGTATTGTCCGGTGTAGCCGCCCATGTCATTTGAGTTCTGGAAAGCGTGCTGCAAGGTATCTACGGGGATATAAGTGACATTGCCAAAACGACTGTCCACTTTCCATGAGTACAGTCCGATGGGGATAGTGTTGGCATCTACTACGGCTGTCGTGTCTATGGGGTTTCCGTTACGGTCATATTGGTTTCTGTCCAGTCCGTTTGCCGAGGAACCGAACTGATTGTTCAGGGTATTCATTGTCCGCTGTGCCATCAAGGAAGTATGGAAGCACAGGAATAATAAAAAAATAATAGAGAATATTCTTTTCATAACGGCGGCAAAGATACAATATAAAAATAAAAGGAAGAGCTTTTCCGCTATGGAAAGTTCTTCCTTTTATTATTCGTTTAGAGTTATTTTAACTTACTGAGGTTTAATAATCTCCATTCCGATTCGGATGGCTTCTTCATTCATCGGTATCAGATGATGGTGACGTTCGGGCAATGTTTTGCGTAAAGCTTTTATTACACTTTCAATGGATACTACGGGACGCAGTTTCAGCAAGCCTCCTAAGACAATCATATTGAAGGTCTTTGCCATTCCTTTTTCGTTGGCGGCATCCATTGCGTCAATACGATAGATTTGTATGTCCTTACGTGTCGGAGGCTCGATGATTCCGTATCCGTCATAAATGAGGATACCACCCGGTTTGATTTTGCCTTCAAACTTTTCCAATGAGGGTTGGTTCAGTATGATGGCTGTGTCATATTGGCTGAGAATGGGTGAAGAGATGCGTTCATCACTGACAATCACCGTTACGTTAGCGGTTCCTCCCCGTTGTTCGGGACCGTATGCCGGCATCCAGGTTACTTCCTTGTCTTCCATCAGTCCGGAATAGGCAAGTATCTTACCCATGGATAGCACACCCTGACCGCCGAATCCTGCTATAATGATTTCCTGTTTCATGGTTTCTGTCTTTTTATTCTTTATCTTTCAAATCACCCAGCGGATAGAAGGGGAACATGTGTTCCACCATCCAGTCATTGGATGCTTGCGGAGTCATTTTCCAACCGGAATTACAAGTCGATACAATTTCCACCAAATTGGATCCTTTGCCATTCATTGAGTTTTCGAATGCCTTGCGGATAGCCTTTTTTGCTTTGCGGATGGCAGGAACCGTATGTACGGCCTGGCGGGTAACGTAGGCGGTGCCTTCCAAAGTGGCGGCAATTTCTGTCATTTTCAGCGGATAGCCATGAATGGCTACATCACGACCATAGGGGCAGGTGGCTGTCTTCATGCCAACCAGCGTGGTAGGAGCCATTTGCCCACCGGTCATTCCATAAATGGCGTTGTTGATAAAGATGATAGTAATGTTTTCGCCACGATTTAAAGCATGGATGGTTTCGGCAGTGCCGATACATGCCAGGTCACCATCTCCCTGGTAGGTAAATACCAGACGTCCGGGCCATAAACGCTTGATGGCGGTAGCTACGGCTGGTGCGCGTCCGTGGGCGGCTTCTTGCCAATCGATGTCTAGATAGTTGTATGCAAAAACGGCACATCCTACCGGTGACACACCGATTGTCTTATCTTCCATGCCCATTTCTTCAATAACTTCGGCTATTAACTTGTGAACCACACCGTGGCTGCATCCGGGGCAGTAATGCATCGGATTGTCATTCATCAGTGTCGGTTTCTTATAAACCAGGTTTTCGGGTTTTATGATTTCTTCTTTTGTCATAGTTTCTCCTCCTATTGCTTATAACATGAACCGCATAAAGAATTCCACCAGCTTGAGAAAAATAGCTGCTGCACAGACATAGATGAATACTTTGAAGTCACTTGCCACGAAGTAAGTGATGACAGCTGCTAATGCCAGTGCCATGAAAAGTATGTTCAATATGTTTCTGATCAGATCGATATTCATACGGTCTTATTTTATTAGTTTCTCTTTCAGTGCAGTGATTACTTCATCCGGATCGGGAACAATACCACCCAGACGTCCGAAGTGTTCTACAGGCACTTTGCATTCTACGGCCAGACGGACATCTTCTACCATTTGTCCGGCGTTCAATTCTACAGTGAGGATACCTTTTACCTGTGCGGCGCGTGCTGCAATAGCTTTCGACGGGAACGGCCATAGGGTAATAGGACGGAGCAAACCAACTTTGATGCCTTCTTCCCGAGCCATTTCCATTGCTTTTTGGGCAATGCGGGCACAAGAACCGAAAGCTACGATCAAATATTCGGCATCTTCGCAGTGAAGTTCTTCGAAACGTACTTCGTTTTCTTCTATTTCTGCATATTTTTTCTGAAGATGGATATTACGTTTTTCCATTTCGGCAGGATCGAGTTCCAATGAGGTGATGATGTTGGGAGTACGGTGGTGGGTTCTGCCGGTAGTGGCCCACGGACAACGGGCTATGACTTCTTCATCTGTCAGGCGTGTGCGCTGTTCGGGCAATACTACTTTTTCCATCATCTGCCCGATAACGCCGTCTGCCAGAATAATGGCGGGATTGCGGTATTTGAAAGCCAAATCAAAAGCTATACCTACGAAATCTGCCATTTCCTGTACTGATGCAGGTGCCAGGGCTATGAGGCGATAGTCTCCGTGACCGCCGCCTTTCACTGTTTGGAAATAGTCGGCCTGACTAGGTTGGATGGTTCCTAATCCGGGACCTCCGCGCATGACATTGACAATCAGGCAGGGGAGTTCGGCACCGGCAATGTACGAGATGCCTTCCTGCTTTAAACTGACGCCGGGACTGGAGGATGAGGTCATTACCATTTTACCGCTCGCTGCACCGCCATATACCATGTTGATTGCTGCGACTTCACTTTCTGCCTGCAACACCACCATACCGGTAGTTTCCCAAGGTTTCTCTTCGGCCAGCGTTTCCAATATTTCCGATTGGGGAGTGATGGGATAGCCAAAGTAACCGTCTACTCCGATACGGATAGCGGCGTGGGCTATGGCTTCATTTCCCTTCATTAAAACGACTTCTTCTGCCATATTTGTTACATTTATTGTTGTTTTACTTTATACACAGTGATGCATCCGTCCGGACAGACTGTGGCACATGATGCGCAACCATTGCAGGTATCTTCTAATACCTGGTGGGCGAATGTGTATCCTTTTTTATTCACTTGTTTGGCATTGAGCGCGATTACATGCAGCGGACATGCCACTACACATAGATTGCAACCTTTGCAACGCTCTGTGTCTACTACAATAGCACCTTTAATCTTTGCCATGGGTTAGTTATTATTGATTATACATGTCTTTGTTATAGAAATTCAGAATATTCATAATCATGTCACGGGCGGAAACGGCCGGACTTTCTGGATTACGCTCGATGGCTTCCAGATAATTGTTCAAAGCTTGTTGCCAGTCTCCCATTTTGCGGTAGGCGTTACCCAGTAAGTAATAGGGTTCATCGTTGACGTGCGCATCGTTTCGGATGAAATTAGTTAGCGCATGAATGGCTCTTTCCGTATCACCCTGTTCGATAAGTGTCTTTATGTCCTGTAATTGTTCCGTCATAAGGCATGATTGTCTCATTGTTGTTTACAAAGATACTCTTTATTTGTTATGAAAGGGAAGATTGGAGCAGAAAAAACGGCTTTCTTGCTAAAAACATTTAAAAAAAGGAGAGAAAGATAGGGAAAAAATGGAAGAATGATTTCTTCTAATGGTTTGATTATTATAGAAATGGTTTCAAGTGAAACGGTTGATAGAGGAACGGTGTTATTTATTCTTAAAGGGGAGACATGTTTGAATGGTATTTGTCATGGTGCTTTTGGGGAAGTATATGGTAGATCGTTTGTATGTTTTTTAGGGGGAGTTGTCAGGTTATCTCCCCCTAAAAAAAGTTTTATGTATTATCGTATAGAATAAACTGTCACGGTATAAATATATGGGAGAAAAGACTATTTTATTACTTCACCTACATACATATTATATGCCTTCTGACCGTCATTACTGGGGTTCATCTTTTTTGCTTCCTCACCGGTAACGGTCTGTTTCATCAGTTTCTTGCAGTTTACTATCAACCACGGCTCGCTATTACCTTGCTTGTAGAACGAAATTTTATAATTATCGCTCTGATCCATCAGCATATTGCCCATTGATTTGGCTTGGTCGATTACGCAGAATGCTACTTCTTTGCCGAATAACTGGCCGAAACCTCCCCAGCATTCTTTACCGATTTCGAATTGTTCATCGTTTCCGGCAGTAATTGTCATACGTGAGGATGCCTTGATTTGGTCATCTATGCTTTGTTCTTTGCTGGGAGTTGCATTATTGGCTGCTTTTATTTCGGTATTACCCTCAGAACCACCGATGACAGCCGGTTGGGCAGGGGGAGTTACCGGAGTGGCGGTAACGATTGTTGTTGCATTTGATATCGGAGTAGCTGTCACGCCCGGAGCAGGAGCAACTGCAATTTGTGAGTTGTTCAAGACCTTGTTGCCCAATGTATCTTGGATGGATTTGAACAGTGTGTCTTTCAAGTCAATAGTCTCTCTTCTGAATTTGCCGCAGATGGGAGCCAGCTTGGTCTTCGATTTGTTTAAAGCCATATCGTCTACAATCCATTCCTCTGCACTGTATTTTTCTCCTCCGTCACGAGCTTCATCATACCAATAACGGATACGGGTCATTTCGATATCACATTTTCCGTTTTCGCAGGTGATAAACAACTGATAATAAATTCTGGTTCTGTCCAATGACAATGCAGAGGAGGAGAATACCAGATATTCTTCGCCACCTGCTGCAATGGTTCCTTCATCTTCATTGGTGTAAAGAACACGTGCATTGAACTTGCCTTCGGGCTTGAAACGTTCTGTGGCCCATTTCAGCATGGTGCCATATAGCTGGTCTTTCGTTAAAGACGGTGCCTGTATTTCTGTTTTGAAAGAAACTTTACCGTCATTCATAGTTATCGCTCCCGCCAGATATTTGGGATCTGTCTGTGCCATAGCGATGAATGGCAGACATAGGAGCATTAAAAAAAGAATCTTCTTCATAGTAATATTTTTTATTTTATATTTTAATCTAAGCAAAGATAGGAATAAAAAAAAAGAGAAGCTATAATGCCTCTCTTTTTTTACTTTTATTATTATTGCGTGAATTTTACTTTACAGGTATCTTTTCAATGCGTTTTTGGTGACGTCCGCCTTCAAAGCCGCTGTTAAAGAATTCATCTAATATTTTTTCGGCCATTTCATGGTCAATGAATCGTCCCGGCATTACCAGAACATTGGCGTCATTGTGCTGACGTGACAGATGGGCTATCTCGGGCATCCAGCATAGTGCCGCACGGATACCCTGATGTTTGTTCAATGTCATGCTGATGCCTTCACCGCTTCCGCAAATTGCCACTCCGGGTCCGCATTCTCCGGCTTCTATAGCCAGTGCAAGCGGATGGGCATAATCTGCATAGTCACAGCTTTCTGTACTGTATGTACCGAAATCTTTGCATGGGTAGCCTTTTTCAGTTAACCATGTCTTTACAAACTCTTTCAGTTCAAATCCTGCATGATCGGATGCCAGTCCTACTTTTTTCATGCCAGCATTTCTTTTACTTGGTTATACACGTTCTGTGCGGTAAAGCCCAGCTTTTCATCCAATACTTTGTAAGGAGCGGAGAATCCGAATGATTCCAGACCGAATACCTTACCGTTGGCACCTACCAAACCTTCAAGGTTTACAGGAAGACCGGCAGTCAGACCGAATACTTTAGCCCCTGTGGGAATGATACTGTTTTGATATTCCTTGCTTTGGCTGCGGAACAATCCCTCAGAAGGAGCGGATACGATACGTATTTTTATGCCATCCTTGCGGAGAAGTTCTGCACCTGCCTCCAAAGTGGAAACTTCGGAACCTGAAGCGACTAGGATTACATCCGGATTTTCGTCGGAGCCTGCAACAATATAAGCGCCTTTTGCAGCCTGTGAGTAGTCGTTTCCTGCAGGCAGATTCGCGATATTCTGGCGGGAGAAGATCAGTGCGGTGGGGGTGCTGGTATTTTCCATGGCCAATTTCCATGCCACAGTGGTTTCTTCCGCATCTGCCGGACGGAGTACCAACATAGAATTGTGTCCTTTGTGGTTTTTCAGTTTTTCCATCAGGCGGATTTGTGCTTCTTGTTCTACCGGTTCGTGAGTAGGACCGTCTTCACCTACACGGAATGCGTCGTGTGTCCAGATGAATTTGACGGGAAGTTCCATCAAGGCAGCCATACGTATGGCGGGTTTCATGTAGTCTGAGAATACGAAGAAGGTAGCGCATGCAGCAATCACACCTCCGTGAAGTGCCATACCCAGGCAGCAGCAAGCCATGGTTAATTCGGAAACACCTGCCTGCAGAAATGCACCGGTGAAGTCGTCTTTTGTGAATGCATGTGTTTTCTTCAAGAAACCGTCGGTCTTATCTGAATTTGACAGGTCGGCAGAAGAAACGATCATGTTTTCTACTTCTGTAGCCAGTACACCGAGAACTTTGGCAGAAGCGCTGCGTGTAGCATCTCCGGCTTTTTGTTCGATAACATTCCAATTTACTTTCGGAGCTTTGCCAGAGAACCATAGTTCCAATTTAGCAGCCAGTTCGGGGTTAGCTTTAGTCCATTCAGCTTTAGCCGCATATTTTTCTGCAACAATTTTTTTCAGTTCCTCTGCACGTTTGGCATACAACTCTTTTACTTCAGGGAAGATTTGGAAAGGATTGGTTGGATCGCCGCCTAAGTTCTTGATTGTATTGATGTAAGCATCACCTCCCAAAGGAGCACCGTGGGTGGCACAGTTACGTTCATAACTGGAATCATCCGCTTTGCGTGCGCCTTTACCCATAATGGTCTTACCGATAATTAATGTGGGCTGACCGGTTACGGCTTTCGCTTCTGTCAGAGCCGTGCGGATTGCATCGGGATCATTACCGTCGATGGTAATTACTTTCCAGTGCCATGCTTCGTATTTCTTGGCAACATCTTCGCTGGTAACAGCATCGGTAGCGGTAGACAGCTGGATGTCGTTTGAATCATAAAACATGATCAAGTTGTCCAGCCCCAAATGACCTGCCAGACGGCCTGCACCCTGAGAAATCTCTTCTTGAATACCCCCATCGGATATATAGGCATAGATGGTCTGGTCCATGACATGACCCAGACGGGCTTTCAGAAATTTGGCAGCGATAGCAGCACCTACTGCAAAAGTGTGTCCTTGTCCTAACGGGCCGGAAGTATTTTCAATACCGCGCATGATGTCCACTTCAGGGTGTCCCGGAGTCGGACTGCCCCATTGGCGGAACTGTGCCAGTTCTTCCATGGTGAACTTGCCGGTCAGTGCCAAAGTGGAATACAGCATCGGTGACATGTGGCCTGGATCAAGGAAGAAACGGTCACGCCCTTCCCAACGCGGATTTTCAGGATCGTAAACTAAAAACTCAGAGAAAAGCACGTTTACAAAATCAGCGCCACCCATAGCTCCACCCGGGTGTCCTGAATTAGCTTTCTCTACCATCGAAGCAGCCAGAATACGGATGTTGTCCGCTGCACGGTTCATAAGTTTCTTTTCGTTCATATTAAAATAATATTATAATTTGAATGCTATTAGTGAGTCGGTTTATCTTTGCTATTTTATTTAATATCTGCAAAGATAACTCTTTATGTGTAAACCGCAACATGTAAAGAGGCTCTTTTTTAAGCCCGTTTGACTCACTTCTTAAATCGGGTCGCTGCTTCTTCAACAGGCAGTCCTGCCTTATAGTTTTCGATATATGTGTTGAATCCGGCTACATCTTCGGCTGTTGGCGATATTTCAATACCGGCATCACCGGTGAATACTTTGTCTTCCAGAAAATCTGCCAGGGATTGTTTCTTTTCATTGTTGACAAGGTAAGAACCTAGCAGGGCGATTCCCCATGCGCCACCTTCACCGGCAGTTTCCATTACGGAAATAGGGGAGTTTATAGCTGCTGCAAGTATTCTCTGGCCTACACCTTTCGTTTTGAATAATCCGCCGTGTCCTGTGATTCTGTCTACTTTGATTTTCTCTTCATTGAAAAGAATGTCATTACCTATCTTAAGAACTCCGACTGAAGCGTATAAATGGGTACGCATAAAGTTGGCGAGGTTGAATTTGTCATTTGCAGAACGTACAAACAATGGCCTTCCGTCGGCAAGTCCTGTCACGGGTTCACCTGAAATATAATTATACGAAATAAGACCACCGCAATCTGCATCGCCTGCGAGCGCATGATTGTAAAGTTTTCCATATAATTCATTCATATCTACGGGTATACCCAGCAGTTCTTGGTATTCTTTGAACAGATTGATCCAGGCATTGAGGTCGGAGGTGCAGTTGTTGCAATGTACCATAGCTACAAGGCTTCCGTCGGGAGTGGTAACCATGTCAATCATTTCGTATGGCTTGGACAACTCTTTTTCCAATACAATCATGGAAAATGAGGAAGTGCCTGCTGATACATTCCCGGTGCGTTGCTTGACAGCGTTGGTTGCTACCATGCCGGTTCCGGCATCTCCTTCCGGAGGGCAGACAGGTACACCTGCTTTCAAGTGGCCCGACACGTCCAGCCTCTTGGCACCTTCGGTGTAAGGAACCCTGCATTCTCGCCGGCGGGTAAGACTTTGGGCAGGATATCTGTCAGTTTCCAGGGGTATCCTTTAGGAGCTACCAACTTGTCGAACTTGGCTATCATTTCGGCAGAATAATTCTTGGTAGCCGGGTCTATGGGAAGCATTCCTGATGCATCACCTATGCCCAGAACTTTCTGACCTGTAATTTGCCAATGAATGAAACCTGCAAGGGTGGTCAGATAGTCAATGTTACTTACGTGTTCTTCATTGTCTAAAATAGCTTGGTATAAATGAGAAATGCTCCATCTCAGAGGAATGTTATATACGAATAATTCAGATAAAGCGGCGGCTGCCGGACCGGTATTGGTATTTCTCCATGTACGGAAAGGTACAAGGATTTCTTCTTCTTTATTGAATGCCATATAACCATGCATCATGGCACTGACACCGATTGCCGCCAAGGTTTCTATTTCTGTGTCATATAGCTTTTTTACGTTGGAACGGAGATCTGCATAGCAGTCTTGCAGGCCATGCCAGATAGCTTCCACACTGTAAGTCCACAGTCCGTCTACCAGTTGGTTTTCCCAGCTATGGCTTCCCTGGGCAATGGGCTTGTTTTCCTGGTCAATCAAAACAGCTTTGATTCGTGTTGATCCGAATTCTATGCCTAGAATAGCTTTTCCTGCTTCGATGGTTGATTTTGCATCTGATTTCATATTAAAACCTATAATTTAAGGTACAACAATAATGATGATAAAATAAGGTGGGATGTGCCAAGAATCTTATTAGCCTTGACACATCCCCTCTTCATGGATGAATTAGCAAAGTGCTTTGTTCAGCATATAGTAGACTTCGTTCATGCGAAGCTCTTTCTTGAAGTTGCTGATGGTAGTATCTTTGTCGATACGGATCATTTCGATACCTGCAATCTCAGCATAGTCTTCCCAATATTCTGCTGTCAGATCATAAGAGAAGCAAGAATGATGTGTTCCACCTGCCAGGATCCATGCGCCTGCACCTACTTCGAAATTAGGCATCGGAATCCACAGGGCGGAAGCAACCGGTAATTTGGGCAACGGTTTCGGCTCGATGCATTCTACGTCGTTCACGATCAGACGGAAACGGTTACCCAAGTCTACTACAGTGGCGGTACAACCTGAGCCTACTTTTGAAGTGAATACAAGACGGGCTGTCTGGCTCTTGCGAATACCTATGCCTAGGAAGTGTACTTCCAGACGTGGTTTGGAAGCGGCGATAAGAGGACAAACTTCCAGCATATGTGATTGCAGGATAGCACTGTTTGCACCATCGAAGTTCAATGTGTAATCTTCCAAGAAAGAACAACCTTTGGAAAGTCCTTGGTTCATCACCCATACGGTACGGTAGAGAGCTGCTGATTTCCAGTCACCTTCCGCACCGAATCCGTAGCCTTCAGCCATCAGACGCTGGGAAGCCAGTCCCGGAATCTGATCGAAGTAGCTGCCGTCTGTTTGGCCCAAATCATCAAAATTAGTAGTGAATCCTTTGGCGCCTTTGGCTTTAAGGATGGCACGAAGAGCTAATTCGGCTTTTGCAGCGTTCCATACTTTCTGATAAGCTTCGGTTGATTTATCTTCTAATGAAGCATCGTGGTCGTATTCGTTGAAGTAAGTTGCTACAAGTGCCTCTACATCTGTATCCTTGATGTTTTTATGGTATTCCATCAGTTCGCTTGCCGGACAGTAATCTACGTGATACCCCATACGTTGTTCTGCTTCCACTTTATCACCGTCAGTTACAGCTACATTATTCATCTGATCGCCGAAACGGATGATCAGCATATCCTGAGAGTCTGCCCAACCTGCACAAACGCGCATCCAAACGGCAATCTTGTGCTGGGTGTCTTCGTCTTTCCAGTAACCTACCACTACTTTGCGGCGGATGCGCATACGGGTACAGATATGTCCGAATTCGCGGTCACCATGGGCGGATTGATTCAGATTCATGAAGTCCATATCCATGGTATCCCAAGGAATTTCCTTATTGAATTGAGTGTGTAGATGTAACAGTGGTTTCTTTAACTGTTGCAGACCGTGAATCCACATTTTAGCTGGGGAGAAAGTGTGCATCCAAGTGATGACACCGATACATTTTTCATCGTTGTTGGCTGCTTTGAACACTGCTTCCACTTCTTTGGAAGAGTTGGCTGTTCCTTTATATACTACTTTTACAGGAAGTTTCCCTGATTCGTTCAGTCCGTTTACCATTTCATTGGAGTGAGCGTCTACTGCTATAACTGCGTCACCTCCGTACAGAAGCTGTGCTCCTGTTACAAACCATACTTCATACTGATCAAATGCTTTTTCCATAATGTTATATTTTAAAAGGGTTATTAATTTCTTTGTTTCTTATTTCTGTCCATAATAGGCATTGGGGCCGTGTTTGCGGCTGAAATGCTTTTCTATTAATAAAGAATTCATCGTTAAATGAGGGTTGGCGGCAAAAGCGATACTTGCCATTTTGGCTACCTGTTCCATGACTACTGCATTATGTACAGCATCATTGGCATCTTTTCCCCATGCAAAAGGACCATGATTTTTTACTAGTACTCCCGGAGTATGTACAGGGTTCAGGTTCTTGAAACGTTTCACAATCACATTGCCTGTTTCCTGTTCGTAGGCACCTTTTACTTCCTCTTCAGTCATATCTGCGGTACAAGGAATGGCGTCATGGAAATAATCGGCATGAGTCGTTCCGATATTGGGGATATCCATTCCGGCTTGTGCCCAGGCGGTAGCATAGGTGGAGTGGGTATGTACCACTCCACCTATTTCGGGGAATGCTTTATATAGAACTACATGGGTGGGAGTATCTGAAGACGGACGAAGAGAACCTTCTACCACGTTGCCGTCCAGATCTACTACAACCATGTCTTCAGCTTTCATATCATCGTATGATACGCCACTGGGTTTGATTACTACCAGACCTGTTTCACGATCGATGGCAGAAACATTTCCCCATGTAAAAATAACTAGTCCGTGTTTCACCAAATCCAGATTGGCACGGAATACTTTTTCTTTTAATTTTTCTAACATAATGAATAATTGGGTAATGTGGCAATCTGCTAATTTGTCAATTGGCAAATTATTGCATCGGCACATTATTTTAAAGTTTAAATTTCGGATCTTTTCTGTAGGCCTTATCATTAAATTTATAAAGATAAGCACCTCGTCGGGAACCTGATTTGTCTATCAAATCTGTTTTTTCAATGAAATCCATTTCGGCTACCCGCTTGCGGAAATTCCGCTTGTCCATCGGTTCGCCATAGATTGCCTCATATAGATTTTGCAACTGTGTCAGGGTAAACAGTTCGGGCAGCAGGTTAAAACCAATTGGATTGTATGATGCTTTGTGCTTCATCAGTTCACGTGCTTTGGAAATCATGATCGGATGGTCGAAAATGAGCTGTGGCAGTTCGTCTATTTTTGTCCAATGGGCATTGTGCTGCTGCACTAGTTCCCTGTCATATTCATTTACATTGACTAAAGCATAATAGGCTACTGATATGACTCGTTCTCCCGGATCGCGCTCTAAGTCGCCAAATGTGCCTACTTGCTCCATATATACATTTTCCAAACCAGTGAGTTCTGCCAATACCCGTTTGGCGGCAGCGTCTACACTTTCGTCTTCTTGTACGAATCCTCCCATCAAAGACCATTTTCCCATAGCCGGTTCAAAATTTCGTTTTAGTAGAAGCAGTTTTAATTCTCCTTCGTCAAAACCGAAAATGATACAGTCTACAGATACATAGAATTTAGGGTTTATGTTATAATAGGTGGTCATGGTTTAGCGTCGGTTTAAAATTAACAGGCTGTATTCTTCAAGATAATTCAAAGCATACAGCCTTTAATTTATGGTTTACCAGAAATAAGCATAGAATAGTGCACAAAGCAGAACTACACCTAAAGAGGTTATAACATCCCATTTGTTCCAACTCTTTCTGATAAGTTCCTTGTAACTGCCGGTAAAGGTGATGGCTTCCACTTGTTTGGCGGTTGGAGCCGGAGTGAAGCATGATACAACAACCATTAACAACAAGAGGAATACAAGTAGCCATATTTCAAAAATAAGCCAGTTTGTCTGCCAAAACCAAGTTGTATTTTCCCAAAACCAGCCAGTCATCACATCTTTTCCGGTATTGGTGAGGATATTAGTCAGCAAACGGAGCATACCAATTAGGAAACCTACAATCATGGCTGTTTCACCGGCTTTCGGAGTGATTTTCTTGGAGAATATACCAAGTGCAAATACGGCTACCATTGCAGGTGCAAGGAGGGACTGTATGCCTTGCAGGTAGTCGTAAAGGCTGCCGAGGCTCATCATTACAGGAATCCATGCCATGCCGAGGATAACTACAACTACGGTGGCGATACGTCCTACCATAACATAAGTAGCTTCACTTTTGTTTTTAAACATGGGCTTGTAAAAGTCTTCTGTAAAAAGTGTGGCGCATGAATTAAAGAAAGCAGCCAGTGAAGCAACCAATGCGCAGATGAATCCGATAGTTACAATACCTTTTACACCGGCAGGCAGAACATCCTTTACCATTACAGCAAAAAGCCGCATCTGTATTTGACATATCAAATTCACCTTTTGCAGCCAAGGCGGCAGCTACCATCCCCGGAATAAGAAACATGAAGACAGGCAGGATTTTAAAATAACCGGCTGCAATAGTACCTCTGCGGGCACGCTTCATTACCACATCATTATCTTCGCCTTTACGCTGTCCAAGTACACGCTGTACGATATGCTGGTCGGTACACCAATACCAGAAACCGATGATGGAAGCTCCGATAAATACCCAGAATCCAGGATAATCTTGATACATCGGGTCTGCTTCGGTCCAGTGAAACATATGGTTGGCACCATAAGCGTGTCCGTCTGCTCCTATATTCATGGCGCTACGCGCATGATCCATCATTTCTGTCCATCCTGTAGCAATATTACCGTCTCCCAAGGCTGACAGTCCCAGGAAAAGAACCAAGAAAGAACCGATGATTAAAATAGGGGTTTGAATAGCTGAGAGGGTCATTACTCCTTTCATTCCACTCAGTACGGTGAAGATGCCGGTCAGGACAATAAGTCCGATTGCCCCATACCAAAAAGGAAGTCCAAGTAAGAACTCCAAAAAGATACCTCCGGTATAGGCGGTTACACTTACTTTAGTAAGAATATAGGCTATCAGTGTGATGATGGAAAGCCATGAACCGGTACGCTGTGTGTAGCGATATTTCAGGAAGTCGGGCATGGTAATGATTTTGCCCATTTTATTGTTTAATAGTTGGTAGAATGGAACAAAAAGCCATCCTAGAAGAAGAATCATCCAACCTTGCATTTCCCAGTGTGCCATACCTACTCCGGATTTGGCACCGGTTCCTGCCAAACCTACCAGATGTTCCGAACCGATATTGGCTGCAAAGATAGCAGCACCAATGATGTACCATGGCTCACCTTTGCCAAATAGATAATCTTCACTGCTTGCTCCTTGTTGCGAGCGTTTGTCTTTTTGTACAGAGCGCCATACCGCCCATATCACAGCTACAATGCCGACTGCCAGTATTGTCCAGTCCAGCCAGATGAATTCATGTGAATTCCAATTCATGATATTAAATATTTAAAGTTTAACAATTATTTTTCAACACCGAATTTAAAGATACATTGGCTGTGATAGGTCTGTCCCGGTTCCAGAATTACAGAAGGCCATTGTGATTTGTTGGGGCTGTCGGGATAGTGCTGTGTTTCCAGACAAACAGACGCGCGTTGCGGATAAGTAATTCCCTTTTTCCCTTTTACGGTTCCATCCAAAAAGTTGCCTGTATAAACTTGTATTCCCGGTTCATTAGTATATACTTCCAAAGTGATACCACTAGTGGGGCTGGTCAGTTTGGCAGCCAGCTGGTTGATATCGCCTTTCGTGTTAAGTACCCAATTATGGTCGAAGCCGTTACCGAATTTTATTTGTTCGTTTTCAAAGTTAGTCACATCGGGGGCAATGGTTTTAGGAGTATTGAAATCAAACGGAGTTTCTGTTACTGCCATCATTTCTCCAGTGGTCATGAATGTGCTGTCAACGGGAGTGATGCTGTCTGCATTTACATAAAGAATATGGTCGGTGGCCGGATTGGCAGGATTTCCACTCAAGTTGAAATAAGAGTGGTTGGTCATATTGATAACAGTCTTTTTGTCAGTTGTCGCTTCGTAATTTATGTCGATGGCATTGTCTCTTGTCAGTGCATAAGTAACAGTAGCGGTTACATTTCCCGGAAAATTGGCATCTCCATCCGGTGACTTCATAGTCAGTGTCATAGTACTGTCGTTTAATTGGTTTGCTTCATAAACTTGGTATTGCCATCCTTTAGGACCTCCATGCAGGCAGTGACCAAAATTATTTTGGGGTAATTGAATGGTTTCTCCATCCATTACGATGACTCCTTTATTAATGCGGTTGGCATAGCGTCCGATAGAAGCACCGAAGTCGCTTGGTATATTTTGGTAGTCAGCAATGCTGTCAAAACCCAGCACTACATCTTTTAGATTTCCGTTTTTGTCGGGGACCATGATAGATACAATACGTCCGCCAAAATTAGTTACGCATACTTCCATTCCGGCTGCATTCTTTAGCGTATACAGTTTGACAGGTTTTACGCCATCCACTATTGTTTCATAATTAGTGGGGTTTAATCCGGACTTTGTAAGTGTTTCTTGAGATTGTTTGGGAGCGCAAGCACTTAACAAGGTCAGTGCGATACCGGTTCCCAGAAAGGTTCTTTTCATGCTTTTCATGATATAAAAGTACTAATTAGTAATAGAGTATATGATTTTGGGTGTAAAGTAACACTATTACTAATACATTGGATATGAAAAGAGTATGTTGTGCAACATAAAAGTGTATTTCCTACACTTTTATAGCATAAAGAAGAAAAAACCGCTTTGAATCCAAAGCGGTTTTTTCATATGTTAGCGAATTTGAGATCTTTTTTTATACCAGCTTGCGAGAACCGTCACTGATGACTACATCGTAAACTTTGGGACTTCTTCCGAACTTCTCTTTGAATCTTTCTTTGGCAGTGGTGATGAATGTTTCGTATAGTTCATTTTTAACTAGGTTGATTGTACATCCACCGAAACCTCCACCCATGACACGTGAACCGGTGACACCGCAGTCGAAAGCAACATCATTCAAGAAGTCAAGTTCTTCACAGCTTACTTCATACAATTTACTCATGCCATAGTGAGTTTCATACATCTTCTGTCCTACGGTTTCGTAATCACCTCTTTCCAAAGCATCGCAAACATCAAGTACACGTTGGATTTCTTCAATGACGTATTCTGCACGCATATAGTCTTCTTCACTGATCTCGGCTTTTGCTTCCTGCAACATTTCCATTGTACAATCACGTAAAAATTCTACATGAGGATGTTTTTTCTGAATGGCGGCTACGGCAGCTTCGCAGCTTTGGCGACGTTTATTATAAGCAGAAGAAGCCAATTCGTGTTTGACTACCGAGTCAACTAATACCAATCGGTAACCTTCCGGTTTGAACGGGAAGTATTGATATTCCAATGAACGACAGTCCAAACGGATCAAACTACCTTCTTTTCCGAATACAGATGCAAATTGATCCATAATACCGCAATTTACACCACAATAATTATGTTCTGTTGCCTGACCTACCTTGGCTAATTCAAATTTATCTATTTTGTTGTCACCGAAAAGTTCGTTGATAGCAAAAGCATACGTACTTTCCAATGCAGCAGATGAAGACATACCTGCACCCAAAGGTACGTCACCCGCAAAAGCAGTGTCAAAACCTTTCACATCTACACCACGTTTGATCATTTCGCGGCAAACGCCGAAAATATATCTTGCCCAACTGGCTTTAGGAGCATCTTCTTCGTTCAAGCCGAATTCTACATAGTCTTTTAGATCAATAGAATAAGCACGTACCTTATCAGTACCATTAGGTTTGATTTCAGCAATCATACCTTTATCTACTGCTCCGGGAAAGACAAAACCACCGTTATAGTCGGTATGTTCTCCAATAAGGTTAATACGTCCGGGTGATGCATATACTGAACCTGTTGTGCCATCAAAATGTTTGATGAAGCGACTTCTTACGTATTCTATATCCATGATATTAATAGTTTAAAGTTAATACTATATGTTTTTATAATTATTCTACAGGAATGTCTTTGTTTACGTTCTTGCATCCTACCAAACCATAGAACAACAGATAAGCAAGCAAAGCGATAATTAACCAATAGCTGGCCATATATCCCACAGCGTCAGAAATGAATTGCTGCAATAATGGGAAGATACCGCCACCGACAACCATCATCATAAAAATACCTGAAGCTTGTGCGGTATATTTGCCTAAACCTTCTACAGCGAGGTTGAAGATACCTCCCCACATAATGGACGTACATAAACCACAAAGTACCAAAAATAGGGCACTGACAGGTACAGAGGCCATTTCGAATCCATTTTCTACACTATATCCCGGCATAGAGACAGTGATTTCTTTTGGAGTGAAGATTGCGATTAATATAAAACAGATAGCTGTTGCGGAAACAACAATCAATTGTGTGCGTGTAGCTACTTTACCGCTGATGACACTACTTGCAGAACGTCCCACTAACATGAGCAACCAATAGATGGCAGCAATAGCACCACCGATAGCGGCACCGTTGGCAAGCAGGCCCGCACCTTTTTCCGTTGGGTCGGCAAGATAGAAATTTAATGTGCCTGGAATACCGATTTCAATACCTACATACACAAAGATACCGATTACACCTAATACAGTATGGCGGAAATTCCAAGGACTATGAGAGAATTTCTCTTTTTCATGACCTGCTTTTCTTAGATGAGGCTCTGGAATGGCGATGAATGAAAGAGCGATAAACGCTGATACGAATACACCCATTGCGATGAAAAGCAGAGGAGCTACATCTGACATAGCTGTTTGAGGGGTAACAGAACCAATCAAGGCACCTACGAAAAGCGGAGTCAAAGTACCTGACAATGAGTTTAGAGCACCACCGGCTTGGATTAATTGGTTACCTTTGTTACCACCACCACCTAAAAGATTTAGCATCGGGTTAACTACTGTGTTCAGCATACATACACAAAAACCACAGACGAAAGCACCAAGCAGGTAGATGATAAAATTCATTTTAATGGCATATTCTCCTAAATTGAATACGTCTATATCTGCACCGAACAAACTGGAAATATATTGGATAAACAAACCGATGAAACCTACTGCCATGGCAATGAGGGCTGTTTTTTTATATCCGATTTTTACAAGCATATTACCTGAAGGAATCCCCATAAACAGATATGCAAGGAAATTCATCATATTTCCCATCATACCCAAGGTATTGGCACCTGCATATTGGTTTTTCCATATTGTGCCGAAAGGCGCAGCAAGATTAGTAACGAAGGAAATCATCGCGAAAAGGAAGAACATTGTAATGATAGCGATGATATTACCGTTCTGTTTTTGTTGATTCATGGTTTTGAAAAAATTATAAGTTTATTAATTAGGTTATTTCATAAAATTATTTTTCTACACCGAATTTGTAGATGGTTACTTGATTGTAAGTTTCCCCCCGGATGTAGAACACAAGAAGGGAAATGGCCTTTATTGGGCGTATCAGGAAAATGTTGTGCTTCAAAACAGATGGCACTTCTTGCTGGGAAAGTTGCTCCATGAGCACCTTCGAAACCATTATGCCAGTTTGAAGTATAAACTTGTACGCCGGGCTCTGTAGTGTATACTTCCATGCTACGACCGCTTTCGGGCTCCACACATTTTGCTGCAAAACTCAGTGTGCCTGCTTCACGTTTGTTTAATACATAGCAGTGGTCATAGCCGGCACCGAATTTTAGCTGTTCGAATGGGGCATTGATTCTACTGTCTACTCTTTGAGGAGTACGAAAATCCATAGGAGTACCTTCTACTTTGGCAATTTCGCCTGTAGGGATGGATACATTATCTATCGGAGTATAAAAATCAGCATTAATGGTTACGATGTTGTTATCAACGGTTGCCGTAGGATTGGCAATGCCTGATAGGCTGAAAAAACCGTGGTGAGTAAGATTTACCAATGTTGTTTTGTCTGTTGTAGCGTGGTAAGTAATGATGAATTCATTTTGATTACTTAAAGTGTACGTTACGTGAATATCCAAATTTCCCGGAAATCCTTCTTCGCCATCAGCAGATAAATAATGCAATTTCAAGCTTTGGGGAGTTTCCTGTTCTGCATCCCAAATGCGGGTATGAAATCCGGTAGGACCGCCATGCAGCGAGTTGGGACCATTGTTGATAGTCAGTGAATATTCTTTCCCTTCTAAAATGAATTTGCCTCCTGCTATACGGTTTCCGTAACGACCGATAAGAGTACTGAGGAAAGGTTCGTGGCTATTGATAACATGGGTTATACTATCATGTCCTTGAATGACATTGGCATATTTACCGTTTTTGTCCGGAACCATAATAGCTAATACTGCTCCACCATAGTTGGTAACAGCTATTTCAGCTCCGTTTTCATTTTTCAGAATGAAGAGGTCTGTTTGTTTCCCGTTCACTGTTGTCTGAAAATCGGCCCGTTTCAGGCCGCATAAATTCTCATCGGAAGTAGATGTGTTTATCATGTTATTGAAAATCTTTTTATTTTATGTATAAAACTAATGCAAATAAAAAGATTTTCTTCGGTATTCCCAAACTTTTTCTATAAAAGTGAACGGACTAAACGTGAAATTTTAATAAATCCGCAACGATAAAGCTGCTTCCTCCAACAAAAATAAAGTCATTTTTGTTAGCCTTTTCTTTAGCGGCTGTTACAGCTGTTTCTACATCAGGATAAGTATCTCCGTGCAGCCCGGATTGCATCGCTAAGCTTTGTAATTCTTTTTCGGATAAAGCACGCTTTACGCTGGCTTTGGTAAAATAATAGGTGGCATTTTTAGGAAGCATGGACAATACTCCACTGATATCCTTGTCGTTTACCATACCTATTACAATGTGTAATCGTTCATATTTCTGATGTTCTAATTGTTCTATGATATACGAAATACCTCCTACATTATGTCCTGTATCGCATATTAAAGTCGGTTCACTTTCTAATTTTTGCCATCTTCCCATCAGGCCGGTGAGTTCACATACTTGTGAGAATCCTTTGCGTATATTGCTTTCGGTAAGTTGATAACCTGCTTGTTTTAATAGGCGGATGGCAGATAAAAGTGTATTGGTGTTTTTAAGTTGGCAAAGCCCTTCCAGTTCGCCTTCCAGATTGAGGTAGTCGGTTGTTTGATATATTCGTTTACCTTTTTCATTTATGCTGGAGGAGTGTAATAACTGTTCTTCTTCTGCAAAGTAGATAGGAGCGTTTACTTCTTTAGCACGGGTTGTAAATATAGGTTTGGTTTCGGGTGTGGTTTCACCGATAACTACCGGGGTCTTTTCTTTGATGATTCCGGCCTTCTCTGTGGCTATTTTGGCTAATGTGTTACCTAAGAATTGTATATGGTCGAAACTGATATTGGTTATGACACATAGATCCGGACGGATGATGTTTGTACAATCTATTCGTCCTCCCAGGCCGACTTCTATAATGGCTACATCTACTTGGCTTTGGGCAAAATAGTGGAAAGCCATTGCGGTAGTCAGTTCAAAGAAAGAAGGATGCAGAGGTTCAAAAAAGGCACGGTGTTTTTCTACAAAGTCTATGACATATTCTTTGGATACAGGAATTCCGTTGACGCGGATTCGTTCACGGAAATCTATCAGATGTGGAGAAGTGTAAAGTCCTGTCTTGTATCCGGCTGATTGTAAAATGGCGGCTAAAGTATGTGAACAAGAGCCTTTTCCATTGGTACCGGCTATATGAATGGTTCGGAATTGGCGATGGGGATGGTTGAAATACTTGTCTAAAAGATAAGTGTTTTCTAATCCTGCCTTGTATGCATCTTTTCCTATATGTTGGAATAATGGGGCACTATTATATAAATAATCCAATGTTTCTTCGTAATTCATGGCAAATGTTTTTATTTACCGCAAAGTGTCACAAAAGAATGCCAGGCAGATATAAAACCTAGTATTCTTTCTGTGACACTTTGTAGTATAAAAATTAATCGAAGAAGTTTTTGAACTTCTTGAATATTTTTTCTTTAATGCTTGTATTCGGTTTGAAGTTATCCGATTCTTGCATTTTCTCTAGTGCTTGTTTTTCATCTTTATTCAACGTTTCTGGAATATATACGCTTACATTGACTAATAAATCACCTGTACCGTTACTGTAACCATAACTATTGACATTGGGCAATCCTTTACCTCTTAGGCGTAAGACCTTACCTGGTTGGGTGCCTGGTTCAATTTTTACTTTTACTTTGCTATCAATAGTTGGTATTTCTACAGTGCCTCCTAAAGCAGCAGTCGGAACGCTTAGTAACAGATTGTAAATCAAATCATTTTCATCGCGTATTAGGTCTGGATGGGATTCTTCTTCTATGACAACAAGCAAATCACCGGGAACACCGTTATGTTTGCCCGCATTTCCTTTCCCATTGACAGAAAGTTGCATTCCTTCAGCCACACCGGCAGGAATTTTCACTTCCACGACTTCTTCTCCGTATACAATACCTTCTCCTGCACAAGCTTTACATTTGTTCTTAATTATTTTCCCTTCTCCGTTACATTGTGGACATACGCTTTGTGATTGCACCATTCCAAAAATGCTTTGTTGGGTGCGGGTGATACTTCCTGTTCCATGACAAGTGGGACACGTTTCCGTTCCTCCTTCTCCTTCGGCTCCCTGAACCATGGCAATGGTCACATGTTACGTACTTTTTCAGTTTGAATTTCTTTTCTACTCCCGTAGAAATCTCTTTTAAGTTCAGTTTTACTTTTACACGGAGGTCTGAACCACGGAACTTGCGTTGTGCGGAACGTCCGCCACCACCGAAACCTCCAAAGCCTCCGAAACCTCCTCCATGTCCACCGAAGATGTCACCGAACATAGAGAAAATATCATCCATGGACATACCTTGTCCGAATCCTTCAAAACCGCCACTGGCAGCTCCACTCATTCCTGCATGTCCGAATTGGTCGTAACGGGCGCGTTTATCCGGGTTGCTCAACACATCATAAGCTTCGGCAGCTTCCTTGAATTTTTCTTCCGCTTCTTTATCTCCCGGATTCTTGTCCGGATGATATTGTATTGCTTTTTTGCGGTATGCTTTTTTTATAACATCAAGGGTGGCTGTTTTGTCCACCTCCAGAACTTCGTAATAGTCTCTTTTTGCCATGTCGTTTTATGATACTGTTTTATTGAGCCACAACTACTTTGGCGTGGCGTATTACTTTGTCATTCAGCTTATAACCGGTTTGTACACAGTCCAATATTTTTCCTTTCTTCTCTTCGGAAGGAGCTGGAACTAATGCAATTGCTTCGTGATAATCGGTATCAAAGTTCTCACCGTCAGTCTCTATTTTCTGAAGTCCTTCCTGGTTCAATACTTTCAGGAATTTGTTGTAGATCAACTCAATTCCTTCACGCATTGCTTTTACATCATCCGAAGTTTCTGAAGTTTTTACAGCACGCTCCAAGTCGTCCAAAATAGGGAGAATGGCAGTAATGGCCTTTTCTCCACCATTCTTAATCAATTCGGCCTTCTCTTTCATGGTGCGTTTACGGTAATTGTCAAATTCGGCTGAAAGACGCAGGTATTTGTCATGCAGCTCTTCTATTGTTTTCTGAGCTTCCGCCAATTCCTTATTCACCTTCTCTTCAGCGTTCAGTTCTTCTGTTGCTTCTTTCTGAGTTTCTTCATCAATGGCAGCTTCTGCCGCTTCCTGATTTTTCAAAACTTCCTCGTCTTGAGGTTGGTTCTTCTCTGTTGGGTTCATATTCTTATTAAACTTTTTGTTTTTCTTATTTTTACTCATAACAGTCAGGTCTTTTAGGTTAATTTACTGCTAACAAATTTCGTGCCTAGTTGTTTTCTTAGAGTAATAATTTTGCAAAAGTACGGAATTTCTGCCACACTGGCATACTTTTCTGAATTAAAATGCCTACCTTTGCAATTCCAAAATAGAATAATTATATAAATAAGGTATATTAGGATGATTACAGTTTCGAACTTGGCCATTCAATTTGGTAAAAGAGTGTTGTATAATGACGTAAATATGAAGTTTACCAATGGTAATATTTACGGGGTTATCGGTGCGAACGGCGCCGGAAAATCTACTTTCTTGAAAGCAATTTCAGGTGAGCTGGAACCGACTAAGGGCTCAGTGGTATTAGGACCGGGCGAACGTCTGTCTGTATTGAGCCAGGATCACTTTAAGTGGGATGAATATACAGTCATGGATACGGTTATGATGGGACATACTGTGTTGTGGAACATTATGAAACAGCGTGAAGAACTGTATGCGAAAACTGATTTTACAGATGAAGATGGCTTGAAAGTTTCTGAATTGGAAGAGAAGTTTGCCGAACTGGATGGTTGGAATGCCGAGAGTGATGCTGCTTCTTTGTTGAGCGGATTGGGCATAAAGGAAGACAAGCACTATATGTTGATGGGGGAACTGAGCGGTAAGGAAAAGGTGCGTGTCATGTTGGCGCAGGCACTTTACGGTAATCCTGATAACTTGTTGTTGGATGAACCTACCAATGATTTGGATATGGATACGGTGACTTGGTTGGAGGAATATCTTTCTAATTTCGAGCACACGGTGTTGGTGGTAAGTCATGACCGTCACTTTTTGGATTCTGTTTGTACTCATACTGTAGATATTGATTTCGGTAAAGTGAATATGTTTGCCGGTAACTATAGCTTCTGGTATGAATCAAGCCAGTTAGCATTGCGCCAGCAGCAGAACCAGAAGGCTAAGGCAGAAGAGAAGAAGAAAGAGTTGGAAGAATTTATCCGTCGTTTTAGTGCCAATGTGGCTAAGAGCAAGCAGACAACCAGCCGAAAGAAGATGTTGGAAAAACTGAATGTAGATGAAATTAAGCCGTCGTCCCGTAAATATCCCGGTATCATCTTTACTCCGGATCGTGAACCGGGCAATCAGATTTTGGAAGTATCCGGCTTGCGTGCGGAAACTGAAGACGGTATGGTATTGTTCAATGATGTGAATTTTAATGTAGAGGAGATAAGATTGTCTTTTTGAGCCGTGATCCGCGTGCCATGACTGCTTTTTTTGAAATAATCAATGGAAATCGTACTCCGCAGGCTGGTAAATTCGCGTGGGGCGTTACTATTACTACAGCTTATTTGCCTTTGGATAATACGGATTTCTTTGAAAGTGATTTGAATTTGGTAGATTGGCTGAGCCAGTTTGGCGAAGGTAACGAAGTCTATATGAAAGGTTTCTTGGGGCGTATGTTGTTTTCCGGAGAGGAAGTATTGAAGAAAGTGAATGTGCTTTCCGGAGGTGAAAAGATGCGTTGTATGATTGCCCGTATGCAGTTGCGCAATGCCAACTGTCTGATTTTGGATACTCCTACCAACCATTTGGACTTGGAATCAATTCAGGCTTTCAATAATAATCTGAAGACTTATAAGGGAAATGTGCTGTTCTCTTCCCACGACCACGAATTTATTGAAACGGTGGCGAACCGTATTATTGAATTGACCCCGAATGGTATCATTGACAAGATGATGGAATACGATGAATACATCACTTCTGATCATATTAAAGAAATGCGTGCGCGTATGTATGGAGATAATTAAATTATAAATATGAGCTGAAAAAGAAAGAGTCATTGGGAGCCATTGTTCCTGTGGCTCTTTTTTTATGGTTTAGCCGCAATTCTCATTCTGTATGAATCATAATGAGTTCAAAAATCTATGATAATGGACGATAATCCATGTCGTTATATTAGAATTAGGATTATTTTTGTGTCCATTAAAAACATGAAATGATACTTATGAAAAACTTAATTTTGATTTTGATTTTTGCAGCTGTTAGCTTGAATACGATGGCTTCCAATCCTGTACATGTGATTATAACTGCCGGACAGTCTAATACCGATGGACGAACTCCTAATGAAGATTTGCCGGCATATATTAAAGCATTGGCTACGGATACACTGACGTATGCCGAAGGTGCCTACCGTTATTGTCAGATAGCTCAGAATGACGGAAAGGGAGAATTTATTCCTTTCTGGCCTCGTGCCAAACGTAGCGGAAAAAATAATATGTGGGCTTTTGATGCAGTGACATATTATTGGTTGGAGCAGTTGTTGCAGGAGAAATTTTATGTGGTGAAATGGGCTGTTGGCGGAACTTCCATTGCACCTGATTATAATGCTTCCAAGGGACGTTTTTGGTCTGCGGCGCCTGAATGGCTGGCACAGGCTAAGCCAACTTCTGATGGAGGAAACTCCTTGTTGCTTTCTTTCATTCAAGAGATAGACATGTGTATAGACAAGACTCTTTCCCGCCTGAAGGATGGCTATCAGATAGATGCATTTCTTTGGCATCAGGGGGAAAGTGATTATGCTAAAAGTAAAGATTATTACCGTAACTTGAAGACAATGGTGGCTTATGTGCGTATGCATCTGACAGAAAAAACCGGAAAGGATTATTCTCGTTTGCCTTTTATTTTTGGTACTGTTGCCCGAAGTAATAAATATTTCAGCAGAGAAGTGGAGAATGCGATGAAGCAATTGGCTGCTGAAGATCCGAACATGCACCTGATAGATATGTCAGGCGCGGAATTGTTAAATGACAGACTTCATTTTACGGCTCATTCGGCAGAGTATTTGGGACAACAGGTATATAAGCAGTTGGAACAAATTATTAAAGGAGTTACCGTCAGGACTGATGAATTGAAAGGAAAACGTTTGGGAATTATTGGAGATAGTTATGTGAAGAATCATAAGGAACCTGTTAAGAATACCTGGCATTATAAATTTGCCGAGAAACATGGTATGGAATATTTAAATTATGGCAAGAACGGCAGCAGCATTGCTTATAGTAGCCCGCGTTGGGGGGAAGCGATGTATGTAAGATATAAGGAAATGCCGGATGATTTGGATTATGTTATTGTTGTGGGTGGGCACAATGATGGTTTTAAATTGGATTCAATTGGCGGTATTGATGTATTTAAAGAGAGGCTGGCAATGCTGTGTGAAGGGCTTATTGAAAAGTATCCCACAGCTAAGATTTTTTTCTTTACCCGATGGAACTGTAAAAATTTTGCAGGAAGTGATGCTGAGAAAGTGGTGGATGCTATGATTGAGGTTTGTGGAAATTATAGTATTCCTATTTTTGACAGCGCCCGAAAAGGAGGAATTTATGCAAGTAATGATCATTTTAGAAAAATATATTTTCAGAACAGCAAGAATAATACAGATACTGCACATTTGAATGAAAAAGGTCATGAACGTTTCTTGAAAGTGGCTGAGAGTTTTATATTGCAATACTGAATAATGTAAATGTAATGGATTATTTTTAAAATGTGATGACGCAGAAATAATCCATTTACAATTTTCTTACAGTTCGGAGGAAAAAGTGAGGTATTTTCTCTCCGCTAGGGAAAGTAATTCTCTTTTGATCTTTGTATTTTTCTTGAACCAGTTCATTTCTATATGTGTTGTTTGTTTTTGTATGACTTTATTCCAATTTCCAACTATTTGCCCGTTGTACAGAATAACCGGACGGAATATCCCGAAAGAATTGAATGCTTTGTGTTGGTATTCTTTGTTCAATACATCAGTACGGTCTTTGTAGCTGATTAGGTATTCATCGTATGAAGGAAGAATATGCAATATGTCGGTTGTTTTTTCTTCTTTATAAGACTGATGAACATATAATTTTTGTGCTAGGAAACGGTCAGTAAGCAATTCTTGTTCAATGGCGGCTATACCTTGTCTAGCTTCCGTTACCGAAAGTCCGGACCACCATACAAAGTCTTTCAGACTGGCAGGAGAGTGGCTTCTAAAATACTTGCGTGCCAAGATAGCTAGCGCCTCTTCTTTATGTAATTCTTGTATTGGAGGAACACGCTCATCCAAAAGTGCGAAGGTGATTTTATTATTTTTATCTGCTCCGCTGCAAATAAGTCCTTCAGCTTCAGCGTGAATCAGGAAACGGTTGGATAATCTTTCATTGGTTTCCAGCCCTCCTTCTTTAAATACATTGTCAATTTCTTGCTTGGTCAGATGATTGTGTCCTGCTAGTGCCTTTTCCAATAATCGGTTTGCTTTGTTGTAAATGTCAACTGAAATGTCTTGTCCTCTGGACTTGGCAAAAGAGTCATTGGCAGTAATGATGCGTCGGGATGAAAGTTTCAGTGTCCAGCGTATATCTTCAGCAGCTACATAATGCCGAGTAGGACGCATGACGTGAATGCGCAATATATCTCCTTTTGCCAGTGCCTCATTGACTGTTTGCAGATTTCCTGCCTTTAGCCGGATACCAATAGCCCATTTGGACATGGTGTAATCTTGCGCTTGAATGCCTCCCATCCATGATACAAGATCTTTCGGATTATTGAAAACCGGATTTATTAGCTGTTGGCTGTGCAGACGGATGGTAGGTATCATTTCAGATAATTTCCATCAAACGATAAAGGTAAAAGTCCACTTACGTTTTCTAATATATAAATATCAGTCTTACTATAAAGCAGTATCCGCATGGGTTTTCCATATCGTTTTTCAGTTTCTAATAATACTTGCCGACAGGCTCCGCAAGGAGGAATAGGTGTGTCAAGAAAACCATTTTCTGTGCGGGCAGCAATGGCGAGTGTTTTTACTGCTTGATCCGGATATTGAGAATTGGCGTAAAACAAAGTGGTACGTTCTGCACAAAGACCAGATGGGTAGGCTGCATTTTCTTGATTGGTTCCGGTAATAACGATATCATTTTCCAACAGTGCGGCGGCTCCAACAGCAAAATGTGAGTAAGGAGCATAGCTTCTTTTCGTTGCTTCACACGCGGCGTCTATCAGTTTGCGGTCCTTCTCTGTTAGTTCGTCATAATGGCAAGCCTCTATGTTTATTTCCAGTTTGATTTGTTTCATGATACGTTCCTCTTTGTTTTCTTGCAAATGTAATGTTTTGTTTTTAATCTCCCAATGTTTCTTTTCTAAAATCTGGTTTAAAATTTATTTGTTTTCTTATTGCTTGTCGGAGTTGAATGTGAAAAGAATAATATAGTTACCGATAAAAAAAGGAGAAAGTTGCAACTTTTTCTTTTATTTGTGCGTCTAATGAATATATAATTAAAAAAGAGAAAGATTATGTTAGCAACAACAACACCTACTATCGAAGGAAAACGTATAACTAAATATTATGGCATTGTAACAGGTGAAACTATTATCGGTGCTAATCTGTTTCGTGATTTTTTTGCTAGTATTCGTGACATTGTAGGCGGTCGTTCCGGTTCTTATGAAGAAGTACTTCGACAGGCTAAAGATACTGCGTTACGAGAAATGCAGGATCAGGCTGCTTTATTGGGAGCTAATGCTGTAGTTGGGGTGGATTTGGATTATGAAACTGTGGGGGACAGCGGTAGTATGCTGATGGTAACCGCAAGCGGCACAGCTGTCAGAATAGAAGATTGAGGTAAAGCAGATGTGCCTGTTGCAATATTTTTTAGGTTTATTGCAACAGGTACGTTTGCTTTTACTGTATTAGGGTATTCCTAATATCTCTTTGGCCTTGTTTTTACTTGAAATGAAATCTAGTGAGTTGACAATATTATCGTAATTTGTTGTGTCAGCTATATGGTCTTTCAGTACTTGTAACATTTTTAACTTGTCATTATCAAAAGTATAAAGTGACATAAGTTTAAGGCATTGTGCGCAACTTAATTTTTTATTTATAATGGCTTTTTCCAGAGTTGAATCTTTGAACACGGAATTTTTTGTTTCATTGTATATCTTTTCAAATTCGTTATCGTCTATTGAACCAACGGTATGGAGGGATATTTTGCTGGAATATAGGTCTCCTACTGAAGTTTCTTTAGCTATTTCATTGTAGGAATCCATGCTTGTTACCTTTCCGTTTCGAAATTCGATAATTAGAAATTTGCAAGACGTTGCAATTCCTCCGCTCTGATATTCCCATTGTTCCAAAGAACCATCGAAACGTCGGAAATCGGGTTTTCCAAGAAGTTGGCCTATTTCTTCTGTTGTCATTCCCTGCTGTACTTTCCATGCTTTCTGCTTGATACTTCCTGTGGTATGACAGCTGACAAGTGTTATACTGATAACAAGCAATAATAGTTGTTTGAATTTTCTCATATATTTATGTTTTTGTGTGTTGTTTAGGTTGAATTACCATTGGTTAGTGATTCCCAATATTTTACGTGCATCATCTTGTTTAAATAAAGAATCCAGTGTCTTGATGATTTCTTTTCCATTTTCACGGTCTACAATGCGGTTGGAAACCATTCTTAATACTTTCATTTTTTCATCGTCCCATGTAAATATGGACATGAGTCGGGCAGTTTGTTTACAGGTGAAGTAGTTGTTTACAACTCCTACAGATAATAATTCCATTTGGTCGTCCTTAAATGCTTTGTTTTTTACTTTTTTATAGAGGTTTTCAAAATCATGTGGATTCATGGCTTTGTGTTTTGGTCTGTGCGGGCCAGAATGATCAGGGTGGCTGGGTGGAACTACCGTAATGATTTCATTTGGCGGACACACTGCAACTGGAGGCGGAGTAATGTTGGACTCAAAAGAATCCATGTTTGTTACCATTCCGTCTACAAAATCGATAATAATTACCGTGTTTGCAGCTGTGGACATATTGGTCTTGGTGTATTCCCATTGTTCCGAGCCGTTGTCGAATCTACGGAAATCGGGTTTCCCAAGTAAATGGCTGACTTCTTCTTGGGACATCCCTCTCTGTACTTTCATAATAGTGCTACTAGTAGTCAAACTGCAACTGATGACTAAAGTACAAATGGTTAACGCTAATAATGTTTGTTTCAATCTTCTCATTTTTTTGTTTTTTTGTTTGTAACAAAGATAAGTTGGGAAAAGGTATATTCTTCTATCTTTTCCCCTATTTATTTTTAGGGATTTCCCTACTGTTTATATGGTAATTCTTCTAAGAACTGAAATTTATTGATAGGAAGATTGAGTTTGAATTCTTTAAATTCATATTCCGGAAGATTGGTTGTATTTTTCTCTTGTAGGAAATGTGATTGATTATTTTAACTTCATCTATAATTAATGTAAAAACTTCATTTTCACTTTTAACTTCTTGTTCTCGGGTGGTTCTAACCTATAAACTTTTGACGAATAGATGATAAACGAAGATAAAATTAGGGAAGTATGGGCTTCCAACCCGGAACGGGGATTTAAATTGTTGATAGATTTTTTTCAACAGCCCATATATTGGCATATCCGGAGATTGGTTGTATCACATGAGGATGCAGAGGATATTCTGCAGGAAGTCTTTATTCGCGTCTTTCGCCATCTTCCTCAGTTTAGGGAGGAAAGTTCATTGGGGACATGGATTTATCGGATAGCGACCAATGAGTGTCTCCGTTTTCTGAATATGCGTAAAGAACAAGCTGTTTCGGCGGAAGAAGTTCAGGAAGAGTTAATGAATAAGTTGATGGCGTCAGATTATGTGGATTATGAGAACGAAATGGCGGTGAAATTTCAGCAGGCTATTTTGATGCTTCCTGAAAAGCAGCGGGTAGTTTTCAATCTTCGTTATTATGATGAACTGGAATATGAGGAAATTAGCAGGATTACGGACACGAAAGTGGATACGTTGAAAGTGAATTATCATTATGCAAAAGAGAAGATAAAAGAGTACATGATAAATAATTAAAGACAGGATGGAAAAGGAGTTTGATTTTAAGAATATTGGGAAGCGCATGCCTTATCGTACCCCTGATGGCTTTTTCGGAAAAATGCAGAAGCAAGTATTGGAGCGTACACAGGCTGAGAGGTTTAATAGGCAGCATAGAATAAAATTGATTATTGGGGCTGCTTTAGCTATTGCGGCTGTCATGTTGGGAGTTCTTTTCTTTCCGATATCCCAACCTGTGGCAGAGGAGTTGCCTTCTCATTCACTTATTGTTTCTACGGATTTAGACTCTTCTTATTCAGATACTTTGGATCGTTATATAGAATCTATGTCTGATGAGGAATTAGCAGGATGGGTGGAATTGTCTGAAAATGATATATTTATAAATTGATTAATCACTAAAAACAAAAAAATGATGAGAACAAAATTTTTTTTAATGATGTTGGCAGCCATTGTTATGGGAAGTCAGGTAACACTTTTTGCACAAGAAAAGAAAGGAGCTAAATCTGAAAGAAGGCAGTTTAATAAAGAGCAGATGCTGGAAATGCAGTGCAATCAAATTATAAAAGGATTGGCATTGGATGACGCAACGACTGCTAAATTTATTCCGGTGTATAAACAATACATGGAAGAAATGCGGGCTACTCGTCATATGGGAGCCTGTCGAAATATTGCAAATAGAACGGCTGCAGATAAACAGACCCCCAAACCGCTTCCTACAGATGCTGAAGTGGAGCAGGCTATCAAGGCACGTTTCGCGCAGAGTAGAAAGATACTGGATGTTCGTGAGAAGTATTATAATGAGTTCCGGAAATTTCTTTCTCCTAAACAAATTCAGAAAATGTATAATATGGAGAAACACAATGGCGATAAATTCCGTAAAGAGATGAGAAAAAGACAAGGAATGAAAAAGCAGCATGATGGGAGAAGACATATGCCACAGGGCGATGTGAAGAAATAAATATGGATGAAAATGTAAAAATTGTGCTTTCATTGTCTTTATAGCTTTATTCTTTTAGTGGCTGCTGTTTATGGTAGCCACTATTTTGTTTTCTCAGTGGAAGTATATATTTTTGTGAAGCTAATAGTAGCTATTTAACTAATAAAAACAATACGATGAAAGTAAAGAAATTAAGTGGTAAAGTTCAAGATGCACAACAAATACCGACCTTGTTTGATAATGAGAACATTACGTATCATCCTATTAATATAGTGAACTGGAAAGAATATCCTTATCAACCTCAAGTCTCTTTTCGTATAGCCTATACAAATGATGCTATATTAGTTCATTATAAAGTAGTAGAAGATAGTGTTCGTGCCAAATACGGTGAAGATAACGGTAGTGTTTGGACAGATTCCTGTGTGGAATTTTTCTCTATTCCTGCGGGAGATGGCATTTATTACAATTTGGAATGTAACTGTATCGCTACGATTCTTTTAGCAGCAGGTTCGGAGCGTAGTAATCGTGAAATGGCTCCTTCTGAAATAACGGATCAGGTGAAGCGTTGGGCTAGCTTGGGCAGAGAAACTTTTGAAGAAAAGATAGGAGAATGTACTTGGGAGGTGGCTTTGCTGATTCCGTATAAGGTATTTTTTAAGCATACCATTACCGGGCTGGATGGAATGAGCATACGGGCTAATTTTTATAAATGTGGAGATGAATTGCAAAAGCCTCATTTCTTATCATGGAATCCTATTAAAATAGAGAAGCCGGATTTTCATCGTCCGGATTTCTTTGGACTTTTGGAATTCGAATGAAATTCGTAATTAATTTAAAAAGATTGCATACAGCCGGATAAAAATGGTAAGTTTGCAACTATATATAGCGGAAAAAGTATAGTCGCGATTTTGAAACAGTTTTATATGATGAAACATACGTTGAAATTTATATTAATCGGGTTGTTTTGTTGTCTATGTAATTTTACAGTGCAAGCGCAAACCCGTAACCGGCAGTATGAGGAATATATTCATAAGTATAAAGATCTCGCTATCGATGAGATGAAACGGTATCGTATTCCTGCCAGCATCACTTTGGCTCAAGGATTATTGGAATCAGGAGCGGGAAAAAGTACACTGGCTCGTAAATCCAATAATCATTTCGGTATAAAATGTGGTGGTGACTGGACTGGTCGTACTGTACGGCATGATGATGATGTCCGTAATGAATGTTTTCGTGCCTATAAGCACCCTCGTGATTCATATGAAGATCATTCTAAATTTTTAAAAGGACGTTCACGTTATGCATCTCTTTTTAAATTAAAAATCACCGATTATAAAGGATGGGCGCATGGGCTGAAGAAAGCGGGATATGCTACTGACCCTCGCTATGCATATCGTTTAATTGATATCATTGAATTATATGAATTACATAAGTATGATACCAAGGATGGTATAAAGTGGATGAAGGAATTCCCAAACCCGCATCAGCCTTATTTGGCTAATGATTTACTCTATATTGTGGTACGTCCGGGGGATACATTTAAAAAACTTTCTAAAGAATTTGATATCAGTCAACGCAAGTTGAGGAAATACAATGATCTTTATAAGGGATATGTATTGAAGCCAGGAGATATTATTTATTTGGATAAAAAGCATCGTCGTGCGGATAAGGAACACATAGTTCATGTTGTCCGTGGGGGAGAATCTATGTATTCCATTTCCCAAAAATATGGTATTCGTCTGAAAAATTTATATAAGATGAATAAGATGAAACCGGAAGACCCTTCTCCTAAAGTAGGTGATATATTGCGTTTGCGTTAATCATTATTGTACGGTAACTGATGTTTAAAAGCGTACAGGGTGTCCGATATCGGACACCCTGTACGCTTTATTTGTTGTTGATTATCAATAAGTTGTTTCCTTGGCACGGATGTTGTTTATTCTTTAGCACAAAAATGATAATAATAAAATTACAATAAGTTATGGACAGAGAAATTCCTAAAGAAGTGCGTGATAAGGAGCGCAAAAAGAAGTTCATTAAATATGGTGCAATAGGTGTGGCGGCAGTGGTATGTATAGCTGTATTGATTTCGTTTATGCGAAGCAGCGTCAATAGGAAAGATTTGGTGTTTTCAGAAGTGGACAATGGAACTATTGAAGTAAGTGTCAGTGCTTCCGGTAAGGTTGTTCCGGCTTTTGAAGAGATTATCAACTCACCTATTAATACTCGTATCGTGGAAGTTTACCGTAAGGGAGGAGACAGTGTGGATGTAGGTACGCCGATTTTGAAACTTGATTTGCAGAGTACGGAAACCGAATACAAGAAATTACTGGATGAAGAACAGATGAAACGTTATCAGTTAGAGCAGTTGAAAGTGAATAATAATACGTATCTGAGTGATTTATCGATGCAAGTGAAAATTTCCGCCATGAAATTGAACCGTATGGAGGTGGAACTTCGTAACGAACGTTATTTGGATAGTTTGGGCTCTGGAACAACGGACAAGGTTCGTCAGGCTGAACTGAACTTTAATACCGGAAAATTGGAATTGGAACAGCTCCGTCAGCAATACGCGAATGAATCGAAAGTAAAAGAGGCTGATTTGAAAGTGAAGGAGTTGGAATTCAATATTTTCTCAAAGAGTCTTGCTGAAATGAAACGTACATTGGATGACGCTCAAATTCGTTCACCGCGTAAAGCGATTCTTACCTATATAAATAATCAGGTAGGTGCGCAGGTAGCGGAAGGCAGCCAGGTAGCTATCATTTCTGATTTGAGCCATTTTAAAGTGGAAGGTGAAATAGCCGATACATACGGTGACCGTGTGGCAGCAGGTGGACGTGCCATAGTCAAGATTGGCAATGAGAAACTGGAAGGAACGGTAAGTAGTGTGACACCGTTGAGTAAGAATGGGGTGATTTCGTTTATTGTACAATTGAATGAAGATAATAACAAGCGATTGCGTTCCGGCTTGAAGACAGATGTGTATGTCATGAATGCCGTGAAGGAAGGAGTCTTAAGATTGGCGAATGCTTCTTATTATGTGGGCCGGGGTGAATACGAATTATTTGTCCAGGACAGTAAGGATGAAATCGTGAAGCGTAAAGTTCAGTTGGGCGACAGCAACTTTGAATATGTGGAAGTCGTATCGGGGCTGAAGCCGGGTGACAAGGTAGTTGTCAGTGATATGAGCAGCTATAAAAACAAGAATAAGTTGAAGTTGAAATGAGAGCAGCTATGACATAAACAACAAGATAAAACTTTCTCTCTTAAATTAAAGTAGCGGGAAACCGGGTGGAAGGGAGGCATATTCCCTTCTGCTCGCCCCGGATACTGATGATAATTCGTTCTCATTATGATAAAATATTATTGGAAGCAGGCCTGGGAGCTGCTGAAACAGCATAAACTGTTCAGTGTGCTTTATATAACAGGTGCGGGATTGGCTATTGCCATGACTATGGTTGTTTTTGTGGCACATTATATAAGAGTGGCACCTGTTTATCCGGAGACAAACCGTGCTGAGACGTGGGTTTTGAAGTCTGTTACGGTGCAACGGGTGAAAACCCGTGGAAGTGGCAGTTGGCAAAGCTCTCACCAATTGGTACGTGACTGGTGGTATCCCATGCAGGAGGCCGAGCAGGTTTCTGCTGTATATAACTCGTGGGAATTGGATGACTACATTCAACGTGAGAACTTGGGTTCGGAACTGAATGTGAAAGTGAAATATACCGATCCTGCTTTTTTCCGTATCTTTCAATTCTCTTTTTTAGCTGGGAAGCCATTCTCGCAGGCCGATTTTGAGAGTGGTATCATGAATGCGGTGGTAGGGGAGGACTTGGCACGTCGTCTGTTCGGCACCACAGAGGTGGTTGGCAAGACTTTCAGCTTGAATTATACGGACTGTCGCATTGTGGGAGTTGTGAAAGATGCAAGTTTCCTGACAAGAGACTCCTTTGCACAATTATATCTGCCTTATACTACAGTGGCAGGCTATGATAAGGATTCTAAAAGTGATGCCGGTATGTTGGGACCCTATACGGTTTATTTCAAAGTGAAGGATGATGCCATGGGAGCGGCTTTGGAGGCGGCCATGCATGAAATGGTCCGTAAATATAATACTTCACAGGAAGAGAATAAATTGGTTTTATCAGGTCCGGATGTTTATTGGAAAAGTGTCTATCGGCGTGGAAATGTTCCTTTGGACTGGTGGGAGCTGATACGTCTTTGGGGAGGGCTTGTTTTGATTTTCTTATTGGTGCCTGCTCTAAATTTATGTGCGATGATCAGTACGCGCATGGAAAACCGTCTTCCGGAAATGGGTATCTGTAAAGCCTTCGGTGCCGACCGCGGACGTTTGCTTCGTCAGATATTGATCGAGAATTTGATATTGACCTGTTTGGGGGGGCTGCTGGGCTTATGTTGGGTCTGGACGATATTGATAGCCGGACGTAATTGGGTGTTTACTTTGTTTGAGCGTTACGGAAATTCTGCTCCTGAAGGAGTAGATACAATCGTCAGTTTTGATATGCTGTTCTCTCCATGGATTTTCTGTGCAGGTTTTATCGTTTGTCTTTTGCTGAATTTATTCTCTGCATTATGGCCGGCGTGGAAGGCACTGGGTAAGGATATCGTTTATTCATTGAATCAGAAGAAATAAAAGGAGGGGGATGCGATGCTACATTTGATAGGTAAGAATTTATGGGCACGCCGATACCGCAATGGCTGGTTGTTGGCAGAGTTGATCATTGTATCTATGGTGATATGGGTACTGACTGACCCGATTGTGGTGACTACCCACGACAGGGGGGCTGCCTACCGGTATCACGGAGGAAGGAATGTACAGACTGAATCTTGCTGCTGTCTCTTCCAAATCAGCGCGTTTTGAAGCAGGGGAAGACACTCCGGAGGCACGTGCTGCCAATGTACGACGGATTCTTTCGCGCATTCGCGACTATGAAGATGTGCGGTATGCAACTTTGCAGTTTAGAGACGTCGGTCCGTTTTGTTCCAGTTCATGGAGCCGTTCGTTAAATACGGACTCTTTACATTATTATCCCTATATGGTGATGTTCTTTGAGCCTCAGAGCCAGTTTTTCAGCACATTTGGATTTGAGGAAGTGGAAGGGCAGACTAACGAAGAACTGGACCGTATGCCTTTTGAAAATAAAGAAGTCGTTATGACCGTAGATCCTGTACCGGGAGTCGTTTCATTGGGCTATCGCTATGTTGATTTTAAAACGGATACCTTGAACTGGATTATAAAAGCAACCATCGGTAAACTACGTATGCGCAATGGCATGCAGCCGCAGAATGTATTGGCCGAGCCTCAACAGTTGGAAAAATTCGAAATACCGGAAGAGGTATGTATCGTTTTCCGTACTAAACCGGCTATAAACGAAACGCAATTTATGCAGCATTTCAGACCATGGGCGGAGAAAGAGTTGCGTGTGGGTAATCTATATATGCGTAGTGTGAAGAGTTATCATGAAGTAATAGCGGACAATGATGAAGAGAATACGGTGAATTATACTTATCGTGTGAATTTACTGATGGGAGGATTCTTCCTGATCAGTTTATGTTTAGGAGTTTCCGGTACCTTTTGGATGCAGACACGCAACCGTCGGGAGGAAGTGGGTATCATGAAAAGTTTCGGTGCCCGGTCTGTCTATATCATCCGTATGTTGCTGGGCGAAGGGATAGTGCTTTCTACGCTGGCTACTTTGACCGGTTGTCTTATTTATTTGCAATATGCCTTGAAAGAAGGGCTTTATACCAATATGTGGAATGAACAGGAAATACTTCCCATTTATTGGGTGAATAGATTCCCGCTTCATTTTTTAGGAGTGTCACTGATTGTATGGATTATCTTGCTGATTGTGGTCAGTATAGGCATTTATATTCCTGCACGCAGCATCAGCCGCATAACTCCGGTGGATGCATTGCGGGATGAGTAGGATTAAGATTTAAAAAAAATGATAAACGGCTGTAAACCGGTCTGTTTATAGGTGTATGGATTTTGAGATAACTAGTATGAGATAAGATTAACAATTTAAATACGAAACGATTATGGCAATGATTAAATTAACCGGTATCAATAAAATCTACCGTACGAATGAGATTGAAACATTAGCGCTGGAAAATGTAAATTTGGATGTGGCTAAAGGGGAGTTTGTCAGCATTATGGGTCCTTCCGGTTGTGGCAAGTCTACCTTGCTGAATATTATGGGGCTGCTGGACGCTCCCAGCAGTGGAAAGATTGAAATAAACGGCACGTCTGTAGAAAGCATGAAGGATAAGGAACTGGCTGCTTTCCGTAATAAGACCTTGGGCTTTGTATTCCAGTCGTTCCACCTGATTAATTCGCTGAATGTGATTGACAATGTGGAGTTGCCTTTGCTCTATAGAAAGATGGCTGCCAAGGAGCGTACCCGTCTGGCAAAAGAAGTGTTGGATCGTGTCGGTTTAAGTCATCGTATGCGGCACATGCCCACACAGCTTTCCGGAGGTCAGTGCCAGCGTGTAGCGATAGCCCGTGCTATTGTGGGTAATCCTGAAATTATTCTTGCGGATGAGCCTACCGGTAATCTGGACTCAAAGATGGGTGCAGAGGTCATGGAATTGTTGCATAAATTAAATAAAGAGGATGGACGGACCATTGTGATGGTAACCCATAATGAAGAACAAGCCAAACAGACTTCCAGAACCATTCGTTTCTTTGATGGGCGTCAGGTGCAATAACTACTGATTACTATGAAAAGGAATTTATTAAGAAATAACAGAGATGATTAAACAGTATTTTAAGCAAGCTTTGGCGCAACTTCGCCAGCATCCGCTTATCAGTGTCATCAGCATTGCAGGAACTGCTCTTAGCATTTTCCTTATTATGTTGGTAGTGATGCTACAACAAGTGAAGGTCGCTCCTTTTTCTCCCGAGTCAAACCGGGATCGTTTTCTGCATGTGCATTATATGAGTATTAGTCATAAGGATTGGGGGGACGGAACAAGTAACGGACCGATGAGTGTGCGGACAGCGCGTGAGATATATAAATCATTGAAAACCCCTGAAGCTGTCACTATTTATTGCAGTATGCCGGTATCGACTCCTGTTTCATTACCCGCTATGCCGGCTATTGGAGCGGATGTGCGGGAAACGGATGATACTTTTTTTAAAGTGTTCGATTTTCGTTTTGTGAATGGAAAACCATACGATGAAGCTACTTTCAATGCAGGCACTCCTGTGGCTGTGATTACTGAGAGCATATCGCGGGCTTTGTTTGGTTCCACAGAATCTGCGGGCAAAGAGTTTTTGTTGAATCATGCTCCCTATCGTGTGATAGGGGTAGTGAAAGATGTATCTACTCTTGCCGATGCTTCTTATGGCCAAGTATGGATTCCCTTTACTTCGACGGATTTGCCTAATGATACGTGGAGTGACCAGCACATGGGGATGATGAGTGTCACTATTTTGGCTCGAAGCCATGATGATTTTGGAGAAATCCGTGCTGAAGCCAAGCGGCGTATGAGTGAGTATAATTCTATTCTTGCCGATCAGGGGTATACGTTGATAGACCGTAACCGACCATACGATCAGGAAACTCAGTCTATTTCATTTGCAGCTAACTTGGAGCCGGATTTGAAGTCGGCTCGTCGTGAACGTGCTATCATTTTTATCATTCTGTTGTTAGTACCTGCTATAAATCTGAGCAGTATGACGCAAAGCCGATTGCGCCAACGTGTGGCGGAAATAGGAGTACGCCGTGCTTTTGGGAGCACCCGCATGGAAATGGTTGGACAAATAATCATGGAAAACCTGGTCGTGACTTTGTTGGCTGGTGCCGTAGGTTTGTTTATCAGTATTGTTATGGCTTATTTAGGTACCGATATCCTGTTTGCACAGCCTTATAGTGCGACATTGAATGCCCCTACAGTTGATTCCAGTATTTTATTGCACCCTTCCACTTTCCTTTATGCGTTGTTGTTTTGCTTTGTTTTGAATTTGCTGAGTAGCGGCATTCCTGCTTGGAGGGCTTCAAGGACTAGCATTGTCAATGCACTGGGAGGAAGGATTCACTAAGGTGATAACGAATTAAAAGTAAAGAATCAAGATGAATAAGAAACTATTTACTCAGATAAAAAATGAATGGCGGTCTAATCTTTGGCTTGTCACCGAATTATTGTTGGTAAGTGTCGTTTTATGGTATATTGTGGACTACATGTATGTGCAGACCTCAATTTATAATGAACCACGGGGATTTGATATTTCTCATTGCTATTTGGTGCAAATGGGACGTCTTACGGACAAAAGTCCAGACTTTATTCCCAATCAGACAGACGAGGAAAAGCGGCAGGATATCAAGGAACTTCTAAGTCGTCTTCAGCATAGACCGGACATAGAGGCAGCCGGATTAGGACAAAATTCTTACCCGTATAATGGCAGTAACAGCAGTGCGTCAGTGGTGTATGATACATTACGTTCGCCGGGATGGACTATACGCAGATTGGTGTCTCCCGATTTTGTCCGTGTGTTCCGTTATCGTGGCACCCGTGGGGAGACCCCTGAACAACTGGCTGAGATGCTGAAACATCCGAAGAATTTCTTAGCTTCAGATAATCTTTATAAACGGCGCTATGGATGTGATTTGACTTCATTGGTAGACAAACAATTTTATTTGTTCGGGGATACAACGAATACATATAATTTAGCGGCTTCTTTGCAGGTTGTGCGTTATGGGGATTATTTTGAGGCATGGAACAGTTACTGCATGGTGGCTCCTATGCCGGAAGAATGGTATGATTTGGGCACGGAGCTTTGTGTACGCGTAAAAGAGGATCAAGATCGCGATTTTATAGCCCGTTTGAAAGCGGATAGTGAGAAACTGTATCGCGTGGGCAATGTGTTTATCGCGGATGTGCGTTCTTTTACCGATATCCGTCGTAACTTTCAGCAGTCACATACGAATGCTTGGAACAGTTACCTTTTCGGAATGGGTTTCTTGTTGTTGAATATATTCTTGGGATTGCTAGGTACTTTCTGGTTCCGTACTCAGCAACGACGTGGTGAGATTGCATTGATGAAATCATTGGGTGGAACAGATCATAGTATCTTTGTCCGTCAGTTGGCAGAGGGATTGATATTATTGGCGGTGGCCACAATTCCTGCGATTTTTATTGATTGGAATCTGGCAAATAGTGAATTGAATGCTTGGATGAATGGCACTACTATTGAAGGTGGACGTTTCATAATAACAGTTCTTATTTCCTTTATTTTGATTGCATTGATGATTGTAGTAGGCATTTGGATTCCCGCACGTAAGGCTATGAAAGTTCAGCCGGCGGAAGCATTGCATAATGAGTAATCTCTTTTTTGTTAAAAGGTTTTAGAGCATAGCACAAACATGATAAAACTATATATTAAACAGGCTTTTTACCAACTTCGTGAGAATAGGCTCATCAGCTTGGTTTCTATCATAGGAACGGCATTGGCTATTTGTATGATCATGGTCATTGTCCTGGTGTTGGAAGTACGCATTACGGATTGTGTGCCCGAGGTGAACCGTTCACGTTCTCTTTATATGAAAGCGATGTCTATTCATCAGAAAGGAGATACCAGTGATAATTCATCAAACGGCTGTATGTCACTTACGGTGGCTAAAGAGTGTTTTAAGGCGCTTACTGTTCCTGAAACGGTAACTATAGTGTCTACAGGAGGCAGGATGCGTATTTCTGTACCTGCTGGAAAAATGATGACAGTGGATAACCTTGAAACTGACGATACCTTTTGGAAAGTGTTCTCTTTTGATTTTATTGCCGGAAAGCCGTTTACGGCTGCCGATAGTGAAAGCGGACTTCCTAAGGTTGTACTTAGTGCTTCTGTGGCTCGGAATTTGTTTGGTACGGTAGAAGCGGTAGGACGTACGGTCCAACTCAACTTGGCCGATTATACGGTAGTGGGTGTTGTGAAAGATGTATCCAAACTGGCTGTTTCTTCTTATGCGCAGATTTGGATACCTTTCAATTCAACAGAAATAGCCAGGAAGTGCTGGTATGACAATGCGATGGGAACTTTTCGTGTGGTCATTCTGGCACATTCGGAGAAAGATTTTCCTGCCATCAGAGAAGAGGCGGAACGCCTGCGTCAGAAATTCAATGACGGATTGCAGGATTCCGAAATTTTTTATCGTGGACAACCCGATGATCGTTTCTCTTTTATCTTTCGTCACTGGGGAAGAGAGTTACAGGCGAAGGAAGCTTATTTGCACTACCTGTTGGTGATTGTTATTTTATTGCTGGTACCGGCTATAAATTTGAGTAGCATGACTTTGTCCCGTATGCGGAAGCGCATGTCGGAAATAGGAGTGAGGAAGGCATTTGGTGCTACTGCCAATGTCTTGTTGAGGCAAGTGTTTTATGAAAATTTATTATTGACGCTCATAGCCGGAGCAGTAGGAATGCTTTTCAGTTATGCATGTACTTTTTTTATTGAATGATTTCTTATTTTCCAATAGCGAGAACCGTGCCCAAATAGGAGAAACCAGTCTTTCGGCAGATATGTTGTTCAGTCCCTGGATATTCTTGGCCGCATTCATTTTCTGCCTGCTCTTGAATTTGCTGTCAGCGTGCATCCCTGCCTGGAGGGCATCGCGCATGAATATTACGGACGCTTTAAACCAACGTTAGATCATGAACAGGAATTTATTGAAACAGATATGGAACGAGCGCCGCAGCAATGCGTTTCTGTGGATGGAACTTTTTGTGGTGTTTGTCATATTATGGTATATTGTGGATGTGGTATATGTCACGTTGAGCATCTATAATTTGCCGATGGGCTTTGATATAGAAAATACGTATGTTCTTCGTTTTGAGCGGATGACTTCGAAGGCGGCTGCTTATCAGCCTGGCCGTACTATGAAAGAAGATGTTGCCGATTTGCATGAAATTGTAAACAGGCTTGCGCATCGTCCGGATGTGGAAGCAGTCAGCCTCTCGCAAAACTGTATACCTTATAATGACGGTGCAAACAGTTTTTCATTTTATCTGGATACAGTCCCGGTACGTAGTTTGAAACGATGGATAACTCCGGAGTATTTTAATGTATTCCGTTACCGCAATATAGACGGTTCGGGTAGTGAAAGCCTTGCTGAGGCACTGACACCGTCCGGCATGGTCTTATCTGTGAATATTGCCGATGTTTATCAGGATGCACCTTGGCATGGTAAGGAACTTTTAGGGCGTAGGGTGCCTGTTTGGCGGAATGAGCCGGAGGCGGAGCATCTTTCTATAGCTGCTCTTACCGAGCCGGTCCGTTATGACCATTTTACAGCTCCGGATGATTACGGCTCCCGTTATGCTGCTGTGTACCTGACAGATGAGGCGTTGGAATCCTTAGGTGAGACGGTTTATATAGAAGTTTGCCTGCGTGTTCGTGAGGGACAGAATGATGGATTCATAGACCGTTTGATAGTGGATGCCGACCGTCAATATCAGGTGGGCAATCTATATCTTTTGGATATAACTCCTTTGAGTGATGTACGCACAGCTTATGAAACGGATTCGGTGAATGAGTTGAATACGCAATTTTGTATCATATTTTTCTTATTGCTGAATATCTTTCTAGGCATTATCGGAACTTTCTGGTTCCGGACACAGCATCGGCGTGCCGAAATAGCGTTGCGTATGGCTTTAGGATCTACCCGTTGGGGAATCTGCGGTCGTCTGATGGGGGAAGGAGTCTTGTTATTGCTGATATCTGCTATTCCTGCATTGGTTGTGGCGTGGAATTTGGGATATGCCGAACTGGTGGAAGTTACACGTATGCCTTTTACGGCAGGTCGTTTTGCGATTACGGTTCTGGGCACTTTTATTCTGATTGCTGGAATGATTGTCATTGGAATAGGATACCCTGCCCGTCGTGCCATGAGTATCGAACCGGCTGAGGCATTACATGAAGAATAAATAAAATGAAGAGATAAAACGAATGAAACAGCTATTATTACAAGCATTTAATCTGATACGGCAGAATCCTTTTTATGCTACAATCAGTATTATAGGAACAGCTGTCACTATCGCTTTTGTTATGGTAGTAGTGATGATTTATGACTTCCGTACAATGGATATGGCTCCGGAAAGTGATCGGAGCGATATGATGTATACAGGTTCGGGAATGACCTATCGTAAGCTGGATCATACCAACCAGAACAGCGGTATGGGACGCAAGGCTTTTGAAGCATTGTTTTCAGAGCTTCCTGGTGTAAAAGAGGTTACTTGGTATCGTGGCGTTTCCAAGACCCCTTGTAACTTGTCCGCTTCGAATGAGATATTCAACTATTATGTGCGGCCTGTGGCTGATAACTGGTTTAAGTTCTTTGATTATGAATTTATAGCGGGACGTTCTTTCACACAAGAGGAGTATGATGCCCGTCGGTGGGTCAGTGTGATAACCGAGCGTATGGCCTTGCAGCTTTTCGGCACGACGGATGTGGTAGGAAAAGAATATCAAAGTAATTTTTTTCCTACTAAAGTGGTAGGCGTGGTGAAAGATGTCAATGCTATTTTCCAGACAGCATACGCTGATGCTTTTGTTCCTTTCTCATTGGAAAATGAAGACTATTATGCTACTTGGACAGGGGGCTTGGGAGGAATCCGTCTGGGATTGCTCAAACTGCTGCCGGATACTCGTCCTGCAGAGGTACGGACTGAAGTACAGCATCGGCAGGATCGTTTGAATAGTTCAACGGCAGAATATGCTTTCGAGATGAACGAACTCTATACTCATACGGAATACACCTTTTTTCGTGGAAAAGATATTAGTGCACCGTTGGTTTACAGTATGTTATTGATGGTCTTGCTGATTGTTCCTGCTATTAATATCTCAGGTATGACCAATGCCCGAATGCAGGAGCGTGTGACAGAAATTGCAGTTCGCAAGGCGTATGGCGCATCACGTATTTCCATTATGGTGAGGTTGTTTTTAGAGAATCTGCTTACGGTCTTTTTGGGTGGAATTTTAGGATATCTGTTTTCGTGTGTTTTGGTTTGGCTGGGACGTGTATGGTTGTTTGGTAGCGGCGAGGTAGAATTATCAGGTATCAGTCTGGATGGAGGTTTGTTGTTGCATCCTGCTTTATTTGTGTTGGTTTTCGGCGTATGTGTTGTTTTTAATTTATTGTCGGTATTGATTCCGGTATGGATGGTCACACATCGTAATATTGCAACTACCATTAAAGGAGAATAGGAGGAAAGAAAAATGATAAAGAGTTTATTCAGACAAATGTGGAACCAGAGGCACGCCAATGTATGGGTGTGGGTTGAATTGATTGTTGTTCTTATCTTGCTATGGTACAGCATCGATCTGGTTTATAATTATGAGGCTGCTGCCCGTCAGACTAAAGGATATGACACGGAGAATGTTTTTGATATTCAATTGAATATTAAGCCGGCTTTGCAAAATGATTCTGTATTAATGAGTCATTCTGCTGAATATTTGGAGCAAATCTATCATTTGATCCAACAATATCAAGGGGTGGAGGAAGCTTGTTTTTATTATGGGACAATACCTTATACGGGAAATAATATGTATGAGGGATATGCTCCGCATTCGGATTCGACTCATGTGGTAGGCTGTTTCATCCGTTATGTCAGCCCTACTTATTTCAAGGTATTTCGCTTGCAGCCATTATCAGGTTCATTTGAGGCGGAGCGTTGGGACAAGAATGAATACCCCATGCCGGTGTTGATGAGTGAAACGTTAAGCGATTCCTTGTTTAGCGGACGCAATGGAGTAGGGGAAACTTGTTTCAATCCTTATTTCCTGAATAGTGTGCAGCCGGAAACTAATTATAAGGTAATGGCGGTACTTCCTGCTCATAAGACCGATGAGTACGAGCGTTACGAACCTTTTATTTATCTTCCCAGTTCGCCGCTGACTTATTGGCATCACATTGCGGTGCGTGTGGCTTCCAATTCCATACCGGGATTTACCGAACGTTTTATGCAGGATATGCAAGGGAAATTATCTATCGGCCCTTATTACTTATACGATATAAATTCGTATGGCGATATGAAGGAAGCTTTCGATATAGAGCAAGGAACGGTGAATTATCTGAATACTACCTATGCCGTTATCCTTTTCTTTGTTTTCAATATATTTTTAGGGATGCTGGGTACTTTCTGGTTTCGGACTCGTAAAAACCGAAGTGAGATAGCTTTGCGTATGGCACTAGGTTGCAGTAGGATGAATGTATTTGGTTATTATGTACTTGAGGGCATCCTTCTCTTGGTTTCGGCTGCCATTCCCGCTGTTTTTGTTTGTGCGAATATGCAGATGGCGGATCTTACTGTGCATACATTAATGGAACCTGCTTGGGGACGTTTTTTGCTTTGTTTTGTGTCGGCCATGCTGTTGTTGGGGATAATAATTTTGCTCGGCATTTATTTCCCCGCCCGGAAAGCGATGGGGATTGAGCCGGCAGACGCGTTGCATAATGAATAATGTTATTTCATTGTCACATGATCAGCAGTGTTCGTATATGAATGGAGTGTCCGATTTCGGACACTCCATTTTTGTCGTAAGGTGTTATAAAACAGTGAAATAGTTTTTTGGCATACCATTTGCCTTACCTTTGATAAAAAGAATAATAACGCAATGAAAAAACAAGTAATATCTCTATTTTTAGCCTTTGGCATATCATTGGTTGCCGGAGCGCAGCCACAAGAAAAGCGACGTGCCATCACTTTGGAGGAAGCCATTACTATTGCCCGTGTGCAAAGTGTAGATGCGGCCGTAGCTTTAAACGAGCTGAAAACCGCTTATTGGGAATATCGTACTTTCCGTGCGGATTTGCTTCCGGAAATGAATTTTGAAGCCACTATTCCCAGCTATAATAAGAAGTATAATTCTTATCAGCAGGATAACGGTGCTTATACATTTGTACGTAATAATTATATGGAAATGAATGGTGAAGTTTCTATCGATCAGAATATTTGGTTGACCGGTGGTAAACTCTCATTGAATACCTCTCTTGATTTCTTGAAACAACTGGATGGAGATAAATCAAAACGATATATGTCTGTTCCTGTGGCATTGACTTTGGAACAACCTATTTTCGGAGTGAATACAATTAAATGGAACCGCCGCATCGAACCGGTGAGATACGCTGAAGCTAAAGCCGCATTTCTTACTGCAACCGAAGAGGTAACCATGACTACTATCAATTATTTTTTCAATTTGTTGCTGGCCAAGGAAAATGTAGGCATTGCCCGACAGAATCTGAAGAATGCAGATAAACTGTATGAAGTGGCTAAGGCAAAGCGTAGCATGGGGCAGATCAGTGAAAATGATTTGTTGCAATTGGAACTGAATGTATTGAATGCCCGTTCTACGTTGACTGAAAATGAAAGCAACTTGAAAAGTAATATGTTCAAACTCCGTTCATTTCTGGCATTAGGAGAGGATGAGGAACTGGAGCCGGTTGTTCCCGAAACGATTCCGACTGTTTTGCTGAACTATCCGGATGTTTTGGACAAAGCACTTGCCAATAATTCATTTGCACATAATATTCGTCGCCGCCAGTTGGAAGCAGATTTTGAAGTGGCTAAGGCGAAAGGTAATTTACGTGAAATCAAGCTCTATGCACAGGTAGGTTTTACAGGAACAGACAATGAATTTAATAGTGCATACCGCCGTTTGAAAGACAACCAGATTGTGGAAGTCGGTTTTAAAATTCCTATTCTTGACTGGGGAAAACGTCGTGGTCAGGTAAAGATTGCTCAAAGTAACCGCGATGTGACCGAAAGCAAGTTACGTCAGGAGACCATGAATTTCAATCAGAATCTGTTTATCCTTGTAGAACAGTTCAATAACCAGCAGGCCCAGTTGCAGATAGCAGACGATGCGGACAAGATTGCCCAGAAACGTTACAGTACCAATGTGGAAACCTTCATGGTTGGTAAAATCTCGACATTGGATTTGAATGACTCCCAGACAAAGAAAGATGAGGCTCGTCAGAAGCATATCAATGAGTTGTTCTATTATTGGTACTATTATTACCAGTTGCGCAGCTTGACATTGTGGGATTTCAATACCAATACTAATATTGATGCCGATTTCGAAAAGATTATCAAACAATAGGATTTTTACTATTCAATTCTGTTTGAATATAAAATGGGGTTGTCTTTGTACTTATTAAAATAATAATTTCTACATTTGCAGCAGTATGATATTAATTATAGACGATGACAGTGCCATTCGTTCTTCTCTGAGCTTTATGCTAAAAAGGGCGAAATATGATGTGCAGGCCGTACCGGGTCCCAAAGAGGCTATTGAAATAGTCCGTTCGGTTGCACCCCAGTTAATCTTGATGGATATGAACTTCACCCTGTCCACCAGTGGTGAAGAAGGATTGACGCTTTTGAAACAGGTCAAAGTGTTCCGGCCCGATGTTCCCGTTATATTGATGACGGCATGGGGAAGTATCCAGCTTGCCGTGCAAGGGATGCAGGCAGGTGCATTCGACTTTATTACCAAACCTTGGAACAACGTAGCGTTGATGCAAAGGATAGAAACTGCTTTGGAGCTGACTTCACAAGATAAGAAAGCAGAGGTTCCGGTGGAAGATAATGACGGCTTTAACCGTAGCCATATCATTGGAAAGAGTAAGGCACTGATGGATGTGCTGGCCACGATCAAGCGGATAGCGCGTACCAACGCATCGGTCTTGATTACCGGTGAAAGTGGTACAGGTAAGGAGTTGATAGCCGAAGCGGTACATTTGAACAGTCCCCGTAGCAAGAAACCTTTTGTGAAAGTGAATTTGGGAGGTATTTCTCATACTTTGTTCGAGAGTGAAATGTTCGGTCATAAGAAAGGTGCGTTTACGGATGCCACAGCCGACAGGGTAGGACGTTTTGAACTGGCTGATAAGGGTACGATTTTCTTGGATGAGATTGGCGATTTGGATTTAAGCTGTCAGGTGAAACTGCTTCGCGTGTTACAAGAGCAGACTTTTGAAGTTTTGGGCGACAGCCGTCCCCGTAAAGTCGATATCCGTGTGGTCAGTGCGACGAATGCCGATTTACGACAGATGGTGCAGGAACACACCTTCCGCGAGGATTTGTTCTATCGTATTAATTTAATTACGGTGCATCTTCCGGCATTACGCGAACGCCGTGAGGATATTCCGTTATTGGTCCGTCATTTCGCCGACAAACAATGTGAATCGAACGGTCTTCCCAAAGTGGAATTTACTTCTGAAGCGATGGATTATTTGAGCCGTTTGCCTTATCCGGGTAATATCCGTGAATTAAAGAATTTGGTGGAACGTACCTTGCTGGTCAGTGGAAAGGAAATATTGACTGCGGATGATTTTAAATCACAATACCAGCATCCTATAGAACAGAAGATGACAACGAATCTGCAAGGCATGACCTTGGAGGAGATAGAAAAGCAGACTATTCTGCAAACGCTTGAGAAGTATAACAATAATATGTCACAGGTTGCCGTAGCCTTAGGAATCAGCCGGGCTGCTCTTTATCGCCGTTTGGAGAAATACAATATACAAGTGAATGATTAGCAAAAACGGAACCGGATAAAATATGAAACTGAAATTCTTGTTCTTCTTTTTAGCATTACTGTTGACAGCAGTATGGACTATCCTGCTCGTTCTTACATTGAAGGAACGCGGTGCGCTGTTTTATATAGGAGAGGGAGTCATTACATTCAGTCTTGTGTTTCTGGTTTATTTCTATCGCAAAGTCGTGAAACCGCTTGATATCATCGGCAACGGTATGGAACTTCTTCGTGAGCAGGATTTCAGCAGTAGGCTGACTCCTGTCGGACAAAAGGAAGCCGACCGCATTGTGTTGGTTTTCAACCGCATGATGGAGCAGTTGAAAGACGAGCGTCTCCGGTTGCGTGAGCAGAATCATTTTCTTGACTTGCTGGTCAGTGCTTCTCCTATGGGAGTTGTCATACTGACTCTGGACGGACATATTTCCATGCTGAATGCGGCAGCTCTTCGTTTTTTGGATTATTCTTCGTCAGAGGAAGTCAGAGGCCGATTGCTGTGCGAGTTGGCTTCCCCTTTGGCCGAAGAAATAGAACGTATTCCCAAAGATACTACGGAAACAATTCGTCTGAGCGACTCCATGATTTACCGCTGTTCCCGGCTTTCTTTTGTTGACAGAGGCTTTTCTCATCCGTTTATTCTGGTGGAAAGTCTGACTTCCGAGGTGGTGAAAGCAGAGAAAAAGGCATACGAAAAAGTGATCCGTATGATAGCACATGAGGTGAATAATACGACTGCGGGCATTACCTCTACTCTTGATACGGTGGATGGTGCCTTGGAATGTATGGAGGATACGGAAGACTTGCGCGAAGTGATGAAAGTCTGCATAGAGCGTTGCTACAGCATGAGCCGTTTTATCACGAATTTCGCCAATGTGGTGAAGATTCCCGAGCCTCAATTACAATCAGTGGACTTGAATGACCGCGTGGCCGCTTGCAAGACATTTATGGAAACGGTTTGCCGTAACCGCAAGATTACGCTGCATCTTAATTTATGTAAAGAGAATCCCGAAGTGATGATGGATACTTCCTTGTTTGAGCAAGTATTGGTCAACATTATCAAGAATGCGGCTGAAAGTATCGGGGAAACAGGAGATATCTTTATCCGTACTTCCGTATCACCTACGATGTTGGAAATTGCTGATACCGGTGCCGGTATCAGTAAAGAGGTGGAAACCAAGCTGTTCAGTCCTTTCTTCTCCACCAAGCCTAACGGACAGGGTATCGGTCTTATTTTTATTCGTGAAGTTTTGATAAAACATGGGTGTACTTTCTCTCTTCGTACCTATCCGGATAAACTGACCCGTTTCCGTATCCGTTTCTGAAAAGTATGACGTTCCTGTTTCTAACCGGTATTAGCAAATTCAACCGGATGACGATGAATCTGTATGTATTTCACCGGTTACCTTTCGAGTATATTGCATTCTGCTGTTTTTTTACAGGAACATAAATAGCTGGAATGAGAAATTTATTCTCAATTAGCGGGGAAAAATGAAAATATTCAACCAAGATTGGGTGAAATCGGTTGGTTTTGGTTATCTTTGCAATATCATGCACTAAATACATCAAAATATGAAATACCCTATCGGCATACAAACTTTCAGCCGCATCCGCGAAAACGGATATGTTTATATAGACAAGACTGCCCTCATCCATCAGTTAGTGAGCAGAGGAAGTATCTATTTTCTCAGCCGTCCGCGCCGTTTCGGCAAAAGTTTGATGATCAGTACCCTTGAAGCCTATTATGAAGGGCGAAAAGAGTTGTTTGAAGGACTTGCCATTGCCGGACTGGAAAAAGACTGGTTTCAATATCCGGTATTTCATATAGATTTCAACGGTGATAACTTTGCCAAAGAAGGAGTGCTGGAAGCTGCTATTGAAGGCTATTTGGGAAATTGGGAAGATATTTATGGCAAGAATCCCAATTACACAACACCGGGAACCCGTTTTATCGAATTACTGCGTCGCGCCAGCGAAAAGACAGGACGGCGTGCCGTGGTGCTCGTTGACGAATATGACAAACCCATTCTCGATGTGCTTGATACCCCCTTGGAAGAAGAGAACCGGAATACGCTGAAAGCTTTTTATTCTACCTTCAAGGGAGCTGATAAATATTTGCAGTTCGTGATGCTGACGGGAGTCACCAAATTTTCGCAAGTCAGTGTCTTCAGCGGTTTCAACCAGCCTAAAGATATCAGTATGGACCCGCGTTATGAATCACTGTGCGGAATCACCCAGGAGGAAATGGAGCGTTATTTCCATGAACCTATTTCCGAGTTGGCCGAAAAAGACGAATGCACGTATGAGGAAATGAAAGAACGTCTGAAAGCACAATATGACGGTTATCACTTCAGTGAAAATATGCTTGATATTTATAACCCTTTCAGTATTCTGAACGCTTTTGATTCTTTACAAATCCGTGACTACTGGTTCGCCTCGGGCACGCCTACCTATCTGGTCCGGCTGTTGCAGCATAGCAACGAGCAGATCAATGAATTGGTGGGGCAATATTATGACGCATCCTTGTTTGCCGATTACAAAGCTGATGTGGAACGCCCTCTTCCCATGATTTACCAGAGTGGATATCTTACTATCAAGGATTACGATAAATATACCTATTCCTATCTGCTGGATTTCCCCAATGATGAAGTACGCAGAGGTTTCCTTAGCTTGTTGGCCAGTGATTATTTCAAAGTACAGGGAGTTTCCGTTTCCAGTTGGCTGATCAGTTCTGTCCGTCTGCTGAATGCGGGCAAGACAGCTGCTTTCCGCGATTCCCTCACAGCTTTCTTGTCCGGTATCCCATACGATTCGCATGACAGTACCAAGACTCCGGAACTGACCGAGAAGCATTTCCAGTACACATTCTATCTCATTCTCCGTCTTATAGGGGTATATTGCCTCCGCATTGAACAGACACAAAGCCGGGGACGGGTGGACTGCATACTCGAGACTCCGCAATATATTTATATTTTTGAATTCAAACTGGACGGCAGCGCCGATGAAGCCTTGCGTCAGATAGAAGAAAAAGGATATGCCCAACCTTATCTGGCGGATAAGCGAAAAATAGTTTGTATAGGAGTGGTATTTTCTTCACAGACGCGAACCATTTCCGAGTGGAAAGAGGTGAGGTAATTTTATTTTAGTCATCGTTATCAGCCAAGATCCACAACAAAGTTGGGAGCGACAAAAAAAGTTTTTTTCATAAAAGTCCGTCACATCCGTCACAGTTGTTTTCAACTTGTTGATAAACAGATGCTTACTAGTGTGACGGATAGTGTGACAGATGTGTGACGGACTTTTATCTGTCACACGATGTCTGAATCATGTCAATGTGTATGGAATCTCAGTAGTATGTCCGGTTTTCAAAGCTATACAGTCATTGGACTTTGCTGCATAATTCACTGTGGAATAGTGTGTTCCACCATTAGGAACAAATGGCTTTCCGCAGTGGAATAACTTGTTCCATAAGGGCGGAACAAATGGTTTTGTCCGGTTGGAATAAATAGTTCCTCACTGTGGAATAAATTATTCCATATTGATGAAACAAGCTGTTCCAACCGGTGGAACTTTCTATTCCACTGTAAGCCTGAGACTTCGGAATGTAGTTTGACACTGTCTGTTGACTACTCTTTAACCTTGCTTCTAAGGATGATTGGCAGAGTACCTTTTTATCTGTATGTTGTGACAGATAAAAAGTCCGTCACCTATCTGTCACACTATCCGTCACACCTGTAAGTTCCTGTTTATTAATAAGTTTAAGCTTGCTGTGACAGATGTGACAGACTTTTGCCGAAAAACTTCTTTGTTACTCCCTACTAAAAAAAAGCTCCTGTTCTTTCCCTAAAAGGCCGTTATCTTTTCTGAAAAGCTCTTGATCTTTTGAAAAAACGTCCTTGTCTTTTGAGGTGGAATTCTGGATCTTTCGGCCATGATTTCACATACGTACGCATTCATAGTCCTGTACGTATGTGTGGCTCCCTGCGGGATGTACGTAAAAAAGCGTGCTTTCTGGTACGAGATAAGACACAATGTGCACAAATTTATTGTAAAAATGATGTGGCGGATTACAAAAAAGAAATTCATGGGTACAAAAAATGGGAATTATTTTCTATTCTATTTATAATTCCGTATCTTTGCCGTGTTTTCCATGCTGATACTTCCGTAAGGGAGGTATGGGAGAGTGGAAAATACATATATATAGAAAAGACGTTTACTTGGCGTTTTGTTCTTGGCACTTTGAAACTTCGCAAATTTCTAACCCTGCCACAAACAAAGCAACAGTAGGTGTCTGCGCGATATGTTAATGTTCTTGTTTCATCTTTGCTGGTCAAAGAGGTATTCAAGTTGTACATATCGGCGTGGGCTTCTGCGTTGCTCGTTCGGACAGGGTGGGCAATGCGAAGGCCTCAAAGTGCAGGATGAGTAACAGGTACAGATTCCCGCGCTTTTTCTTTATATACGTATCACAATTTCTGATTTAACACATAAGAACCATCCGGTTCGGGAATCTGCGGAAGGTCAAAGTTGGCCCGATATGCTGCATCAATTAATAATGTAGATTCCATATCTCCTATCATGAAATAGCTTTCCGGCCGACCTTCATAAAAAAGAAGTCAAAACTTCTTGTATTATCCGAAAGGGTAATGTAACTGATTGAAGTACAGAAAGATATACGTACGTCAAAGCCCCAAGAGTATGTTTTGTTGTGAAAAAACACAATGGTTTGCCATGCGGGTCACTTACCGTCGCGAACTGGATGTGAAGAATCTGCTGGACCAACAAGGGGTATCCAGTTTCATTCCCATGCATTATGTTATCCGCATGGCAAAGAAACGTAAGGTGCGCGAGCTGGTCCCAGTAGTTCATAATCTTATCTTTATCCATATCACACAGACTGATATGAAGGAATTGAAAAAAGATATTCCTTATCTTCAGTATATGACTGACTCGCGTAGCGGTGAGAAAATCATTGTGCCCGATGGGCAAATGAGGGACTTCATAGCCGTTGCAGGCACGTATGACGAGCATCTGCTTTTTTTCAAACCGGAGGAAATCAATCCGGCTAAAGGAACACGGGTGCGCATCATCGGGGGAGACTTTGCGGGGTATGAAGGTATCTTTATAAAGGTGAAAGGGGCAAGAGACCGCAGGGTGGTCATTTGCATTCAGGGAATCATTGCCATGGCTATGGCAACTATTTCGCCGGATTTGATTGAAGTGATTAAAGAACCTAAAAAGAAATGATGGTATTTGTCTTGCTTGAATTACTTTTCCTATTTAAATCCTTTGTCATGCTGTACAAAGTGAGTCATCTGATAATATTTACTTTATATAACTATGAATGAAGTGGTTCCTTCTGGTGTACTCCTTCAACGGCTTATCCAAAACAGCCACACTGATATACTGAATAGGGAAAAGAATAATGACCGGTTTATGCACCTATATCATATAGGTACGTATTGGGTGGCATTTGAGCGTTCCGCCTGTAGATTGTGCGGTCTGTTTCCGAAAAGTGAACTTTCTTTGTTTTGTGTTCCAGGTTGTCCGGAGTATGTGGTGATGGCTTCTGTGCCTGTTGATGAGGTTGAGGGGTGTTTTCGCAAACATGTTGTTTTGTGTGATGGTGTTTATCATAAAATTTTGTCTGATAATTTGTTGGCGGCAAGGGATTACTATAGGTGGCATGATATGGCGGTAAGGATGGTGTTTTTATAAAAAAAATATCATATAAATAATTAATCAAAAATGTTAAATTTCTTTTATAGGAGTGTAGCAAAATCTGAAATGAATTTATTAGCTATCAAAAATAGAATAGATATTTATTTAAAAAAAGGCAATGAGAGAAATGTTCTTGCCAAGAGAAATATTATAGCTTCTTTTGGAATAAAAATTATAGGTATTATTATCTCTTTGATATTAGTGCCTATGACAGTTAATTATGTATCTTCTGCTCAGTATGGTTTATGGCTAACTATTAGTTCGATTGTTGCCTGGATTAGTTATTTTGATTTTGGCTTTGCTCATGGATTTAGAAACCGTTTTACGGAAGCAATGGCTTTAAATGATAGGGAATTAGCTAAACAATATGTCAGCACGACTTATGCTGTCTTGACTATAATATTCGTTACTATGGCATTTGTCGTTCTTGTTATTAATAGTTTTTTGGATTGGAGTTCATTACTTAATGTTGGTTTAGAATATGGTCATGAATTGCGTTTAGTTTTTGCTGTACTGACTATAACACTCTGTTTGAATATGATTGCAAGTGTGTTACCAACGATGCTAACCGCAGACCAAAGACCGGTTTATTCATCTTTATTTATAGTTATTGGACAAATTATGTCTTTAATTGTAATTGGTATCTTAATTAGGGTAACTGCTGGTAGTTTATTATATTTAGCTTTTGCTTTATCTGTCATTCCATTATTAGTCTTATTTGTAGCTTCTTTTTTCGTTTTTTCTTCAAAAAGATACTGTGATGTAGCTCCAAGTATGAATACAATAAATTGGGCTTTAACAAAAAAAATCATAGGATTGGGTGCACAGTTTTTTATTATTATGGTATGTATGTTATTTATATTTCAAGTGATAAATATAATTATTGTTCGTGTTTGTGGACCTGAAAACGTGACGGCATATAATATTGCATATAAATATTTTAATATTCTTAATATGGCTATGATGATTATAGTAACTCCTTTTTGGTCTGCATGTGCTGACGCGTATACTAAAAAAGATTTTTTGTGGATGAAAAACGTAATAGAGAAAATGGAGATGATTTGGAAACTAAGTATCTGTGTATTAATAATAATGATTCTTGTATCCAGTACTTTTTATGATATATGGGTCGGAGATAGTGTTAAAATATCATTATCTCTATCAGTAATGGTAGGTGTTTATATTTTAGTACAGAATTTATGTGGAATATATATATATATGATAAATGGAACAAGCAAAATCCGATTGCAGTTGGTCGTCTATTTGGTATCTGCTTTTATTTCTGTTCCGACAATGTACTTTTTGTGTTCTAAATATGGAATAACTGTGATGTTATTAGTGCCTATCAGCGTTTGTTTGATTCAAGCATTTGTAGCTAAAAAACAATTAACCAAAATTATTAGAGGAACTGCTTCTGGAATTTGGATTAAATAAAAACAAATAGTCTTTTATATGGAATATATACTATTACTAACAGCTTGTATTAATCCTGATGGTATGCCATTTACTTGTTTGGCAGATGTAGGAGTGAGAAAGAAACAATACATCGAGGCTTTGAATTTTTACCTAAAAAACACAACGAGAAAAATTGTATTTGTTGAAAATTCAGGAACTGATATCTCATCTTCGTTTAAAGATTTCCAGCATAGAATTGAATTTTTGTGTTTTGATGGCAATCTATGTTTTGATAAGAGAAAAGGGAAAGGGTATGGAGAGGCGCTTATATTGGAATATGCAATGGCCAAATCTGAATTTATTACTGATGATGTGTTGATTTTTAAGTTGACAGGGAGGTTACAATTGATTAATATAAATCGATTGATACATTATATGGATAAACTAAGTCCAAGTAAGAATTTTGTTTGTGTTGTCCCACCCCAAAACAATTCGGTAGATTCACGATGTTTTGTCTGTAACAAATACTATTTGGAGAATATCTTTCTAAAAGATAAATTTCATATAGATGATTCAGTAGGATATTACTTTGAACACTTATTATTTGATTCTTTACGTCAGAATAAAGGAAAAATAAGAATTCATAAGATACCCTTTTTCTTATATTGGAGAGGGATATCTGGAAGTTTGGGAGATAGGTTAATAGAACCTAAATGCAGATATTGGTCTGATTTTAAGGCATTGTACCATTGTATGATTTCTAAATTATAGGTGATGAAACGTTTCTTATTTATGTATACTTCTTTTGGAGGGCATGTCCTAGAGTATTTTATTCATATATATCATTATGCGATAGATGATGAAAAGAATACCTATTATTTTATTTTCTCGCCGGATTTTAAAAAACATATTGAATGTGAGCAATTAGTGCTTAAGAAAAATATTATACTGCGATATCTGACAGTTAGGGAATTAGAAAGATTGCATCATACTAAAAAAATATTAAAGTCATATTGGGGGAATAGATTATTAAATGAAAAGATACGGAAGTACGATATAACAGATGTAATAATGTGCTCTTATGATTGTTTAGACCCTCTTTTTGCTTTTATGACGATGAAAAAAGTTTCCTATATTGGCATATATTATTATATTTATTTATATGAATGGGCTGACTTATCTATAAAGCAAAGAATCTTAAAGTCAATTATATTTTGGAAGATGGCTCATAACAAGTCAATCAAGAAAATATGTATTTGTAATGATTCATCTTCTGCTGCATTTTTTAATCGTAAATATCAGACAATGAAGTTTGATCGTATATCTGATCCTTATGTTTCCATTACACTAACTTTGCCGGATTTTAGAAAAGATAATGCTGTAAAAGAAGATGCTATTGTGCTTTCTCATATTGGAGTCTTATCTGAAAGAAAAGGAACACTTAACATATTGAAAGCGATAAAAGAAATGTCTGTTGTTGATAGAAATCAATTTGTCTTTGTTTTTGCAGGAAAAATAGATTTGGATATAAAGGATGAGTTTTATAGACTGGCAGCAGAATGTAGTGAGAAATATCGGCTGATAATAAAGGATTATTTTTGTTCTTATGAGGAAATATCTGCTATATGTAAATCATCGAATGTCCTTTTAATTCCTTATTTGAATAATTCACAAAGTAGTGGAGTATTAGGATATGCAGCACAGTTTAATGTTCCAGTTTTTTCTCCTAGCTCAAATATGTTGGGTAAAATAGTTCGGAAATCGAAATTAGGATATATAAGTAGTGATGTGGAAATATTGGGTATTAAAACTTTTTTAGAGTCTTGCCTGCTAAACAAGCTTATGACCATAGATGGTCAAGAGTATTTGAAACTAAATACAGTGAATTCTTTTTTGAATACATTGTTAAACTGATTATTTGTAAATATGAATATTGTATTTTTATTGCGACTTTGGCCTATTTATGGAGGAGGTGAAACAGTAACTATTTGTTTAGCTAATGAGATGGCGAAGAGAGGGCATGCTGTTACAGTCTTTTATTTTAAGGATTCTGAAACAAATGAATTGCCCTATATTGATCCTTCTATCAAGGCGGTAAGAATACCGGATGTGAGGTGTGATGAATATACTTATGATAGTGATGATGGTATTAAGATTACTATCGCTTTAAAATTGTATCAGCAGAATAGTTTTGATTTTATAATCAATCAATGGTGGCCTGTTGTTTTTTTATCTCCATTACGAAGTTTTTTTAAAGCGAAAATAATTTCTGTTCATCATACGGCTCTTTATACTCGTAGTGTGATAGAAGGTTTTTGTTTGAAATCAATTTTGAAGCGTGTCTTTTTTCTGCTATACCGTTTCTTTGAAAAAGAAAGACAATTATCTGTTATAGATAAATTGTTAATCTTTAGTGATAAAGTATTATTTCTTTCGCCTCAGTTTAAAGACCAATATATACAATTGAGAAATCCAAAATCGGTTGAAAAATTGGACTGGTGTTATAATCCTTTGGTTTTTGATAATTTTATTTCTATGGATGAAATTTGTAAAAAGAGGAAAGAGGTTTTATTTGTTGGAAGATTGTTAGAATCAAATAAAAAAATATCGAAATTATTGACGATATGGAAGCATATTCAATTAGATAAAGAATTTAATGAATGGCATTTATATATTGTAGGTGATGGTAAGGATAAATCCTTTTACTTAGATTTTACACGCAATAATAATATTCCCAATGTTCATTTTGAGGGGAGGCGATATCCTATACCTTATTATAAGCGAGCTTCTATTTTTGCTATGACATCTGCATTTGAAGGATTTCCAATGTCGATAATTGAGGCGCAGCAAAATGGGGTAGTTCCGATTGTTATGGATTCATTTTTGTCTGTGCATGATATTATTGATAATGATGTAAATGGTGTGTTGATTTCTTATGGTAATACTACTATGTTTGCAGAATCTTTAAAGTCTTTGATGAAAGATGAAATGCGAAGAAATAAATTAGCAATAAAGGGGCTAGAAACTTGCAGACGTTTTAATATCGAAACTGTGGTAGATAGGTGGGAGGAAATATTTGAAAAAATGAGATGATGGAACTTTTATTATATCTATATATTCTAATTGTTGTTTATCTATTTTTAAAATATTCTAGAATAAGAACATTATATATTTTCTCTCCATATATATTAATCTATTTGAACTTTATCTTTAATGATGCTATTCCATTTCTATTTTTTTATCCAGATGTTCCAGAGAATATTCAGTATACGACATTTACAGCAGCAATTATAAACCTTTCGTTTCTATTTCTATTTAGAAAGCAGGCACAAGTCCCAATATCAATAAATCTTCCATTGTCGTCTATTAAATTGAATAAGAAACGAAAGATACTACTTTCTTGTTTTGTGTTTTTTTTATTGTGGGCTGGAGTAATGTCTGGAGTATTAATTAATTTGTTAAGGGGGAATAATATAGAAGATTTAAGAAGAACTAGTGAAATAGGAGTTGGGGTTATTAGGGATATTCCAATGCTAGGGATACAAATAATAATGCTTGTTCTTTTTCTCCAAAAGACATGGAAGTGTTATTATAAAGTCGTTGCTTTTTATTCTTTTTGTTTGAGCGTTTTCTTATTTTTGACAACAGGAAATAAAGGAGGGGTTCTTGTTGGGGTTACATTATTTTTACTGTTTTTTCATTTGAAGAAAAGAGGTTTTAAGTGGTATGAATATGTCTTATATTATTTAGCTATGCCATTAGCAGCCGGTACATTACAAGGCATTAGAGGTGGAGACTTAACTCTTATAGCATCCCAAATTGCAGTATTCTTTTCTTATCCAGTAATTCTTTATCAAGCTAATTCTATTCCTATCATGAATGCGGTTGGTACGGAGAACTTCTTTTGGGGAGAGGAATATTATACTGGTCTTGTAAAATTCATACCTCGTTTTTTGTGGCCGGATAAGCCTTTGTCATTTGATTATAAATTAAAAGAATTAGCAAACTATGATTTTGAAGGTGGGGGAATTTATACGACTTTATGTAATGATTTATATATAAATTTTGGATATTACTATTTTATCTTCTATATCTTGTGGCTATTATTTATTCATTATTTATATAGAATGGTAATGGATGATAAAAGGTTCTATTATAGCCGTATTATAGCTTTATTCATCATACTTATGGGGGGGATTGCATCTACTATTGGCTCTTGTGAAATCTTACTATTATTTCTCTTGTTCTTAATATTATATTATTCAAGAGTGAAAACATTATAGATTGTAATGAAGAAGAAAATATTATTTGTTGCTTCTGAATTTGCCTCGGGAATGATTCCTTTTGCTGCTACTGCTATAAATGCTTTAGCTAAGGATGATAGATTTGAAGTACACTGTCTTTGTGTTAATTCAGGTATTTATTCTTATAGGAATATAATTTTACAAGAAGCGAACCCTGTTTTCTTGGAATACCCAAAGAGTAAAATGATGAAATTGTTTTATAAACTATGGCCTCTAGAGATAATAAAACATTTGTCGCAATTGGAAAAAAGTATTAATCCGGATGCTGTTCATTTTTTGACAGGTGATTTTACATTAGCTTTGTATATTTGTTTGAATAATAAAAGAACATTTTACTACACAGTGCATGATTTGCATCCACATGAGGTGGTAAGAAAAACTTTATTGGGTTATTTGATGCAAAAATATATTATATGGGGATATAAATTATGTAGGAATATAATTCCTAATCTTACGACTTCCTCTTATTTCCAATTGAAGGAACTGAAAGAAATATATCCATATAAGAAAGTGAAATACACTTCATTTCCTTCTCTAATTACATCATTGATAATAAATGGTAAAAAAATGCCATTAGAAGTAAGTGGCTTAAAAGAATATATTTTGTTTTTTGGAACAGTAGATAAATATAAAGGGGTTGATTTGCTGGTTGATGCGTATTGCAATTTAACATGTAAGTCACTAAAATTAGTGATTGCAGGTAGAGGCTTTGATATTGAAACTCATAATGAAAACATTATTCGAATAAATCGTTTTATAGAAGATGAAGAAGTCGCATATCTTTTTAAAAAGGCAAAATTTATTGTTTATCCTTATCGTTCTGCAACAATGTCAGGGGTATTGTCTTTAGCATATTACTTTAATAAAAAAGTATTAGCCTCTACAATTCCTTTCTTTGAAGATAATGCAACTTTAAATGTTGTGTTATTTAAAGTTAATGATATAGATGATTTGGAAAGAAAGATGAAATCTTTAATATTTGGTAAAAATTTGAGTGTAGATCCAACAAGCTATCTTAATATATATGGTGAAGGTACATTAATAAATAGTTATTGGGGGTTATATGAAGATTGAAAATGTTAAAATAATTTATACATAATGATAAAATATTGATTCTTCTGTGATAATGAAAATCTTACTCTCGAATAAATTCTATTACCGCCGTGGCGGCGACTGTGTCTGTACCATAAACCTTGAGGAATTGTTGAAGCGGAAAGGTCATGAAGTGGCAATCTTCGCCATGCAGTATCCTGATAATATAGAAACACCATGGAGCAAGTACTTTCCTGGTGAAGTAAAGTTCAAGCCGGGATTAGGTATGCTTGAGGCGTTGTTACGCCCCTTTGGTACGAATGAAGTAAAACGTAAATTTACGGCATTATTGGATGACTTTTGTCCTGATATTGTTCATCTGAATAATATTCATTCTCAACTATCTCCGGTTATTGCAGAAATTGCGCATCAAAAAGGAATAAAAGTAATATGGACATTGCATGATTACAAGCTGCTTTGTCCGCGTTATGACTGTTTGCGTAATGGAGATGCTATATGCGAAGAATGTTTTTCGGATAAGCGTAAAGTCTTGGAATATAAATGTATGAAGCATTCACGCTTGGCAAGTTATTTATCGTATTGGGAGTCTATGAAGTGGAATCGTGAACGATTGGAAGTTTGCACGGATATCTTTATTTGCCCTAGTCGGTTTATGGCAGAGAAGATGCGACAAGGGGGATTCGATAGTAAAAAAATAAAAACAGTATGTAATTTTATTGATACTGAGAAATGTTATGGTAAGGATTATACCAAAAGGGGAAATTATTACTGTTTCATAGGGAGATTGAGTCCTGAAAAAGGAGTAAGGACCTTGATAGAGGCGGCAAATGCTCTACCATATAAATTGGTGGTGATTGGAGGGGGGCCCTTGCTGGAGGAGTTAAAGACCGTAGCTGGGAATAACGTGGAATTTGTTGGCTTTAAACAATGGAATGATATAAAGGAGTTAGTGGGAAGAGCACGTTTTTCAGTGATACCTTCGGAGTGGTATGAGAATAATCCTTTGTCTGTGATAGAGGCGCAATGTTTGGGTACACCTGTACTGGGAGCACGCATCGGAGGAATCCCTGAACTGATAGAAGAGGGTGTTACCGGCATGACATTTGAGAGTCGTAATAAAGAGGATCTGAGAATGAAGATTGAAAGTATGATGCAACATCCTCTCAATTATGAAATGATAGCAGGAAAGGGACAGGAACTGTATGGTGCAGAAATGTATTATCAACAGATTATGAATTTGTATCAGGGTTGATTTGTTGCTTTATAGTATATAATGGAAAGAAAAGACAGGGAAATATTGGATAATTCATTTATTACTAGTATTTTTGTATCATCAAGAAATATCGGATGGCTATTAAGAATTTTAAAACCAAGGAAGAGGCGTTGGCTGCTATGAAGAAGGCGACAGACCGCAAACGCACGTTGATAGAATATCTCAAAAAGGGGTATTCCTTAGAAGAATTGGAAAAAATGGGATTTAAAATGGCAAAATTTGCATGATGTGATAGATTTGCCAATAGAACGTGTCAATGCTTTATCTCCCTATAAAGTTTATATAAATAATAATGGTAGTTTAGGATTTGAAACCCAATATGGTTCTGTCTATGAGGTAGGGTTTGTTGAGGACTATACTTTTATGGATGAGAATGCGTTTCAGTTTTTTATTTTGGAATCACAAGGTAAGCATTCTGTAAAAGATCCGTTGGTCAGGGAAACTATTTGGGTAATTCTTGAAACATTCTTTTTAGAAAACAATCCTGTTATATTATATATTTGTGATATGTCGGATGGTAAACAGGCTATTCGTAACCGTTTGTTTTCCATGTGGTATTATGAATATGAACAACGGGAAAGTTTTACTTTTTTGTCCACTAAAGTGGAAGTAGAATCTACTGATTACTATGCATCTGTTCTCGTTAAAAATTCCAATCCTCAATTGGAAGATATAAAGGTTGCTTTTAACTCTTTCATTGAAAATATGAAAGAAAAATTGGAATAGTGAATAATTAAATCAAACAACTTATGGTTAACAAATGTTCCTTGCATCCCACCGATGCAAGCATAATCCTTACATATCGTTGCCCTATGAAGTGCAAGATGTGTAATATATGGTTTAACCCCACTAACAAGAGTGAAGAAATAAAAGCAAGTGACCTGAAGTCATTGCCTAAGTTGAAATTCATCAATCTGACGGGAGGTGAGCCTTTCATTCGTGAAGATTTGCCGGAAATAGTGGAGGAATGTTACAAGCATACAGACCGGATTGTGATTTCTACAAGCGGATGGTTTGAGGACAGGGTGATTGCCTTGGCGAAACAGTTCCCTATCATCGGAATTCGAATCAGTATTGAGGGTTTGAGTTGTAAAAACGACGAACTACGCGGACATGCCGGAGGGTTTGATAAAGGACTCCGTACATTGTTGGCATTGAAAGAGATGGGCTTGAAGGATATCGGTTTCGGCTGTACCGTGTCGAATAATAATTCAAAGGATATGCTTTCATTGTATCAGCTCAGCAAGTCACTGGGAATGGAATTTGCTACAGCCGCCTTTCATAACTCGTACTACTTTCATAAGGACGACAATGTCATCACCAACAAGAACGAGGTGTGCGGTGACTTTGAGCAACTGATAGAATGGCAGTTGAAGGAGAATCACCCGAAGAGTTGGTTTCGTGCTTGGTTCAATATGGGACTGATAAATTATATTGAAGGGGGGAAGGCGCATGCTGCCTTGTGAGGCGGGAAGTGCTAATTTCTTTATAGACCCGTTTGGTGATGTGTTTCCCTGTAACGGTCTGGAAGAGAAATATTGGAAGAAGTCGATGGGGAATATTCATGAAACTCCGGACTTTATGACTATTTGGACAAGCAAAAAGGCGGAGGAAGTACGTGCCATGGTGCGTAAATGCCCGAAAAATTGCTGGATGGTGGGCACAGCCTCTCCGGTGATGCATAAATATATAAAATATCCGTTGAAGTGGGCGTTGCAGAATAAACTTCGTTCCATGCAGGGAAAAACAGTCTGTCTGGATAAAAAATGGTGCGATGTAGGGCAAGATCCCTGCCAGGGAGATTTAAGGGAAAAGTTCTAGTTATTCTAACTTACTTTTTCTTTTTTCCTGTAATCATCAGCCAAAGTGCCGAAAGGCATGACAGAATGATGATTCCGGCATATTGCAGTACTTCTTTTATGAAATTGAATATTTTCATTGGCTGATTGACATTTAATGTCGCAAATCTACTGTTTTTATTTTAAACTGCTTTATTCTTTATGAAGATTATTGTGACCGGTACCCGTGGCATTCCCGATGTGATGGGTGGTGTGGAAACGCATTGTGAGGAGCTTTTTCCGCGTATCGCAAGGAGGGGGGAGGATGTGACGGTTATCCGCCGGAAGAATTATGTGCATGACGGGTTGACGGAATGGAACGGTGTGAAACTGATAGATATAGAATCTCCTAAACAGAAATCGTTTGAAGCGATTGTTCATACGTTCAAGGCGGTGAATAAGGCAAAACAGTTGGGGGCGGATGTATTGCATATCCATGCCATCGGACCGGCATTGCTTGTACCGTATGCTAAAATGTTGGGACTGAAAGTGGTGTTTACCCACCATGGGCCGGACTATGATCGTGACAAATGGGGGATTATGGCCAAAATGGTTTTGAAATGGGGAGAGCGGATGGGATGCCTGTTTGCGGATGAGGTAATAGTCATCAGTGAGGTGATCCGCAATCTGATCAGACGGAAATATGGTAGAACCGAGCAGGTTCATCTGATTTATAATGGTGTGCCTTGTCCCGATTATACGAACTGTCCTGAGTATTTTAGGGAATTGGGGATAACTGAAAGAAACTACATATTGGGTATGTGCCGTTTTGTACCCGAAAAGAATCTTCATCATTTGGTGGAGGCTTTTCGGAGGGTGGATAAGAAAGGATGTCGGCTGGTGTTAGCCGGAGATACGGATTTTGAGGATGAATATTCGCGTGCATTGAAAAGGGAAGCGAGGGAAAACGGGGTGATACTGACCGGATTCGTGAAAGGGAAAAAACTACATTCACTTTTGACAAACGCCCGTTGTTATGTGTTGCCTTCGTCGCATGAGGGGCTTCCTATCGCTCTGTTGGAAGCCATGAGTTACCGGTTGCCTGTCATTGTGAGTGATATTCCCGCCAATAAAGAAATGGGGCTGGATGCCAGCTGTTATTTTGAAACCGGTAATATAGAGCAGTTGGCTGATAGATTACAGGAAATAATAGATGGGGATTTTAAACAGGTACATTACGATATGGAAAAGTATGGATGGGATGGAATAGCTCTCCGGGTGGCTGATGTTTATGAAAATCTGAAAAAATGAGAACACTTTCATTGGTCGGGCTGATGGTGCTTCTGTTGTGTCCGTCTGCTTTGAGAGCCCAGTTTGTGTATGGAACGACAGGTTTGCTTCACATGCCGACAGGGGAGATGCAGCGTGACAAGACTTTTATGTTTGGCTGCGCTTTTCTGGATACGGAAGCGACACCGGGGCATTGGAGTTATGATACGGGTAATTATTTTATTAATATAACCATTTTTTCCTTGGTTGGAAGTAGGATATACCTGTACTTTGCATAAGGCTCCTTATGGCAGTACGTATTATCCGGAATCAGTCTGGGGCAAATATTGCAATCAGGATCGTCAATTCTCGGGCAGGTTGCGCCTTTGGAAAGAAGGCTGGTGGAAGGAATGGACTCCTCAGATTGTGTTAGGAGCGAACGATCCCGGTACCAATGACAGGACTTCTGAAAAGGATTATGGTATCGGTATGACTGGTAGTGCATCCGGAAACGGTCATTGGCAGCGGTATTATCTGGCTGTTACAAAACATCTGTCTATTAGAAATACAGGAGAGTTAGGTATCCATTTGGCATACGTCTATAACAAACGGACAGATTATCATTTGAATGGTCCTGCCATAGGTGCTAATTTCCGCTTTCAATTACTCGGCAATCAGCCTTTGATGAAAGCCGTTAATAAACTGAACCTTATGGCTGAATATGACGCCCGTACAATGAATATAGGTGCTGAATACAGCTTTTGGAAAGATTATATCAATGTCGTGATAGAGTTCAACCGCTGCCGTTACTTTTCCGGCGGAGTGTTTTTTAAAGTCTACCTGAAATAATAAAAGGAGTGGCTGTCAGTCTTTGATTTTCTTTTTATACACTTCCCCTCTGCTCATTACTTCCTTAACGAAATTGTAGGTTTCCACCCCTCGGAAGTATCCATTCTTACAAACCGGATCATTGAAATATTCTTCATTACTTTTAAGCAGAATATAGTTATCTACGCTGTTGTCCCATACATATTTATTCTTGCCGTATTTTTCAGCCAGTGCCATGGCATCCAGTACGTGTCCTATTCCGGCGTTATAAGCCGCCAAGACAAATTTCATCCGTTCGTTTTCATCTTTTATTGCGTTGAAAGAACGGGAAGTGGCAGCAATATATTTCACGGCGGCCTTTATACTCTCTTCCGGATTCTGTTCTTTACCGGGAGGAACTCCCATAGCACGCGCCGTCCGGGGCATGAGCTGCATTAATCCTTTCGCGCCTGCCCATGATACGGCTGTTGTATCAAAGTTTGATTCCGTATAGGCCAGGGAAGCTAAAATACGCCAATCCCAATCTATATCTTTGGCATATTTCTTGAATAGAGTGTCGAAGTGTGAAATCTTTCCGTCTTTGATGGACAAGATGGAACCGTGAGGTGTCCGTTTGCTTATTTCAAAATAACGCTTGCTACTGGCCTGATAGGCAGGAGAAGTCATATTTTCCTGATGCCATTTAGTAGCAGCTTCACCTAGTAGCGGTGAGGTCTTACGTACGGCCCATGAGGCACGTTGGTCAAAACTGACAGCCAGGTCAATATTCAGATTGGGGTAATAAGTCTTGTTTAATTTGGCAAGGTCGTTATCACAGATGGCATAATCTATCTCACCATTGGAAACCTGCATGATTAAATCCTCGGTGGTGATGCTGTCATTATCGACTTCGTGTATCAATATACCGCCACCCAGTTCTTTATCCAGATTGATGAGACGTTCCAGATACTTTCCTGGTTTTACATAGACCTCTTTCCCGATTAATTCTGTTACATTATTCAGTGCTTTCTTCTTTTTTTGAGTATTACGTTGTACCAATACCTGATGGGTGATGATATCTTCCCCGCAAAACTCTACACTGTCTTTGAACTCTTTGGTGACAGGCAGATTATAGGCTATCAGGTCTCCTTCTCCTTGTAATAGTTTATGGACCAGGTCACGTGCATTCTGTGCTACTTTTATTTTCAGTTTTACGTCCAATGAACGGGCAAACTGATCGGCCAGCTCATACTGGAATCCCATAGGCTCGCCCCGATAGTCGAAATAAGAGGTAGAACTGTTCAAGGTCAGGCTACTAATTCTCCGCTGTCTTTTATTTGCGGCAAATCATAATTTGTCACTTCGGCAGATTGTTGCCGGTTACGGCACGCTGTCATGCATATACAGGCAAGAACTAATAGCCAGACATTTTTCATCTTCCTAAAATCTTTTCAATATATAGTTTAAGGATTTCAATGGCCTTTTGGTTGTTGCCTCCATTGGGGATAATAATGTCGGCATATTGCTTGGTAGGCTCTATGAATTCGTCATGCATCGGTTTCAGAATGTTCCGGTATTTGTCTATCAGCATTTCCAAGGGATGGCCGCGTTCCACCATGTCGCGGGTAATCACACGCAGCAAACGTTCGTCGGGTTCGGCATCCACGAAAATTTTTAAATCCATCAGGTCGCGTAACTCTTTATCATAGAGACTCATGATACCTTCCACAATGATGACTTCCTTTGGCTCTACACGAACTGTTTCGGGCAGGCGTGTACATACTAGATAAGAATAGGTGGGCTGCTCAATGGGATGCCCTTGGCGCAGGTCGGCAATCTGTTGTTCAAAGAGCGGCCAGTCAAAAGCATCGGGATGGTCGAAATTGGTTTGTTTACGTATTTCCAAGGGAATGGATGACTGATCGTTATAATATGAATCTTGTGGAATGACTGCAACGGAACCTGGGGGCAGGCTCTCTATGATTTTTCTAACTACAGTGGTCTTTCCTGAACCGGTTCCGCCGGCTATACCAATAATTATCATAATAATAGAATGTATTTTAAAACAAAACTGTTACTTTTGCATCAGGTTAAATACTTTAGCCCTGTGTCGATTACAAAAGTAGGATAATTAATTAAAATATCAAGTATGGTTAAGCACATTGTTTTATTTAAATTGAAAGAAACTCTTTCACAGGAAGAAAAATTGAAAGTGATGAATGATTTTAAAGCGGCTATTGAAGCTTTGCCGGCCAAGATAGGTTTTATCCGTCATATATTTGTGGGACTGAATGCCAATTCTGCTGAAAAATGGGATATTTGTCTGGATAGTGAATTCGATACGCTGGCAGATGTCAATGCCTATGCCGTTCATCCGGATCATGTAGCTGCAGCCGGCCTTTTGAAGGAGGTTAAGGCTGATCGTGCTTGTGTGGATTATGAATTCTAAAAGATAGCCTATGAAAAAGATAATCAATCCCTGGAAAGGGATGGAAGGATATAATTGCTTTGGCTGTGCTCCCAACAATGAAGCCGGAGTGAAGATGGAATTTTATGAGGATGGGGATGAGGTAATTAGTATATGGAAACCTCAGCCACAGTTTCAGGGATGGATTGATACGTTGCATGGCGGTATTCAGGCGGTGCTGCTGGATGAGATTTGTGCATGGGTGGTTTTGCGTAAACTACAGACTACCGGTGTTACGTCCAAAATGGAAACCCGCTATATGAAACCTGTTAATACCAACGATTCGCATATCGTATTGAAGGCTTCCATAAAGGAGAGGAAGCGCAATATCGTATTTGTAGAAGCGGCTATTTATAATAATAAGGAGGAACTTTGCACCAAGGCGCTGTGCACTTATTTCACTTTTTCTCAAGAGAAGGCAAAGGAAGAAATGCATTTCTTGAACTGCGAGGTGGAGCAAGATGAGATAATACCTTTAATTTGAAAGAAAAAACAAAGTTTTTGCGATAATTATTTGCTGATATTAAATATAAACTTTATTTTTGTCGCAAGTAAAAAGAAAAGACTATGGTTAGAACTGCTACACATCATCATCATTTTCCTAACGAATAATTCGGTGGGCTAAGGTGATATTGTAGTATAATGATATAGGGCTTGCCGAAAACGGTAAGCCCTTTTTATTGCCGGTTAATAATTAAAAACAGATAGAATCATGCTTAGAATTGCAGTACAGTCAAAAGGCCGTTTGTTTGAAGAGACAATGGCATTATTACAAGAGGCGGATATTAAAATCTCCACTTCTAAAAGAATTCTTTTAGTACAGTCGTCTAATTTTCCGATCGAAGTTCTTTTTCTTCGCGATGATGATATTCCTCAGTCGGTGGCTGGTGGAGTGGCTGATTTAGGGATCGTAGGCGAGAATGAGTTTGTAGAGAGAAAAGAGGACGCTGAGGTGATTAAACGTTTGGGGTTCAGCAAGTGCCGTTTGTCATTGGCTATACCTAAAGATGTGGACTATCCGGGTTTGTCTTGGTTTGAAGGACGTAAGATTGCGACTTCTTATCCCGGCATTTTGAAAGATTTCATGGATCGGAATGGCATTCATTCTGATATTCATGTCATTACCGGTTCGGTAGAGATTGCTCCGGGAATCAGTTTGGCTGATGCTATTTTTGATATTGTCAGTTCGGGATCTACTTTGGTAAGCAATAGCTTGAAGGAAGTGGAAGTGGTTATGAAAAGTGAGGCGTTGCTGATAGGCAATAAGAATATGTCTGAGGAGAAGAAAGAGATTCTGAACGAACTCTTGTTCCGTATTGAAGCGGTGAAAGCTGCCGAAGACAAGAAATATGTCTTGATGAATGCTCCGACAGAGCGTTTGAAAGAAATTATCGAAGTGCTGCCGGGTATGAAGAGTCCTACTGTGATGCCATTGGCACAAGAAGGATGGAGTTCGGTACATACAGTGCTTGACGAGAAGCGTTTTTGGGAGATCATCGGAAAACTGAAAGCATTGGGCGCGGAAGGTATTTTGGTATTGCCCATTGAGAAAATGATATTATAGCCGGTCCATACGTCAGGCGAGATTTGTAAACTTATAAAAGAATACATGTATGAAGAAAATAATATATCCTGAAAAGAAAGACTGGATGGAAATTCTCCGTCGTCCGGCATTGAATACAGACACGCTGCGCAATACGGTTAAAGAAGTGCTGGATAAAGTGAAGACGGAAGGAGATAAAGCGGTGAGGGAATATGAAGAACGTTTTGATAAGGTGAAACTGGACTTACTGGGGGTTACTGAAACGGAAATTGCTGAAGCGGAAAAGGAGGTACCTATTGAATTGAAGGCAGCTATCATGCTGGCACAGAAAAATATTCATACTTTTCATAGTTCTCAGCGGTTTGAAGGGAAAAAGGTGCAGACCGTACCCGGGGTAACTTGTTGGCAGAAGGCGGTTGCTATTGAAAAGGTGGGCTTGTATATTCCCGGAGGCACGGCGCCTTTATTTTCTACCGTATTGATGTTGGCTACTCCGGCACAGATTGCAGGTTGCAAGGAAATCGTACTTTGTACTCCTCCTGATAAAGAAGGAAAGGTTCATCCTGCTATCTTGTATGCGGCAAAATTGGCCGGGGTAAATAAAATATTCAAAGCAGGAGGGGTGCAGGCCATCGCTGCTATGGCATACGGAACGGAAAGTGTGCCTAAGGTTTATAAAATTTTCGGTCCGGGTAACCAATATGTAACGGCTGCCAAGCAGCAGGTTTCTTTGCGGGATGTTGCGATAGATATGCCTGCCGGTCCTTCTGAAGTCGAAGTGCTGGCCGACGAGACGGCTAATCCTGTATTTGTGGCAGCCGATTTGCTTTCACAGGCGGAACATGGAGTTGATAGTCAGGCCATGCTGATAACTACTTCTGAGAAATTAATGAAGGAGGTGGAGTATGAGGTACAACGCCAGTTGGCTTTGCTTCCCAGATGGGAAATAGCCGAAAAGTCGTTGGCAAGCAGCAAATTGATTTTGGTGAGGGATATGGATGAGGCAATTGCTCTGACGAATGAATATGCTCCCGAGCATTTGATTATCGAGACCAGGGATTATATGGAACAGGCAGAGCGTATTGTCAATGCCGGATCTGTATTTCTAGGTTCACTTACTCCGGAGAGTGCCGGTGATTATGCATCCGGAACCAATCATACTTTACCTACCAATGGTTATGCCAAAGCGTATAGTGGGGTGAGTCTGGATAGTTTTATCCGTAAAATCACTTTTCAGGAGATTAATGGCGAGGGTATTCAGAATATCGGTCCTGCTATTGAGGTGATGGCGGCTAATGAACAACTGGGTGCGCATAAGAATGCAGTAACCGTAAGATTAAAAACAGTATAGAGATGAAAGATTTGAAAGAATTGACGCGTCCGAATATTTGGGCTTTGAAACCCTATTCATCGGCACGTGACGAATATAATGGAGCGGAGGCATCTGTTTTTCTGGATGCCAATGAGAATCCGTACAATACACCTAATAACCGTTATCCTGATCCTATGCAGCGGGAATTGAAGAATATGATAGCTCCTATTAAAAAGGTAGACCCCGATACGATCTTTCTGGGAAACGGCAGTGATGAGGCTATTGACTTGGTGTATCGCGCGTTCTGTATTCCGGGGGTGGATAATGTAGTGGCTATTGACCCTACTTATGGTATGTATCAGGTGTGTGCCGATGTCAACGATGTAGAATATCGCAAGGTGTTATTGGATGAAAACTATCAGTTCAGTGCCGATAAACTATTGGCGGCAACAGACGATCACACCAAACTGGTTTTTCTTTGCTCGCCCAATAATCCTACCGGTAATAACCTGGATCGTAGGGAAATGGAAAAATTACTGGATACTTTTCAGGGATTGGTGATTATAGACGAGGCCTATTCCGATTTTTCTGATGCGCCGTCTTTCCTTGCCGATTTAGATAAATATCCTAATTTGATTGTCTTTCAGACTTTTTCTAAGGCATGGGGATGTGCTGCCATTCGTTTGGGCATGGCCTTTGCGTCTAAAGAAATCACCTCTATTTTCAGTAAGATTAAATATCCGTATAATGTGAATCTGCTGACACAGAAAGAGGCTGTTATGATGTTGCACCGGCATTATGAGGTAGAACGTTGGGTAAAGTCGTTATTGGAAGAACGGACGCGTTTGGTCAATGAATTTGTAGAACTGCCTTGTTGTGAGAAAATCTATCCTACGGATGCCAATTTCTTTCTAGCTAAAGTGACAGATGCCAAGAAAATATATAATTATTTGGTAGGTAAAGGTATCATAGTGCGTAACCGTACCAGTATTTCTTTATGTCGTGATTGTTTGCGTGTGACTATTGGTACACGTCCGGAGAATGATATGTTGTTGGAAGCATTGAAGAATTATGAATGTTGAAGTATGAAGAAAGCGTTGTTTATAGATCGTGACGGTACGTTGGTTATAGAGCCACCGGTTGACTACCAATTGGATTCTTTCCATAAATTGGAGTTTTATCCTAAGGTATTTCGTAATTTGGGATTTATCCGCAGCAAACTCGACTTTGAATTTGTGATGGTTACCAATCAAGACGGCCTCGGTACTTCTTCTTTTCCTGAGGATACCTTTTGGCCGGTGCACAACCTGGTGTTGAAGACATTGGAGGGGGAAGGCATCATTTTTGATGATATCTTGATAGACCGCAGTTTTCCGGAAGACCATGTGTCTACCCGTAAGCCTGGAACAGGAATGATGGGAAAATATCTTACCGGTGATTATGATTTGGCAAACAGTTTTGTTATTGGTGATCGTGCTACAGATGTGGAACTGGCTAAAAATATGGGCTGTAAGGCTATTTTGTTGCAAGAAAATATGGATATTCTGAAGGAAAAGAACTTGGAATCCTACTGTGTATTGGCGACTACGGATTGGGATAAGGTCGCTGAATTCCTTTTTGCCGGAGAACGTATAGCGGAGGTCCGTCGTACTACGAAGGAAACGGATATTTATATCAGCTTAAATTTAGATGGCAGCGGAAAATGTGATATTTCTACAGGTATTGGTTTTTTTGATCACATGTTGGAACAGATTGGAAAGCATGGTGGTATTGACCTGACCATTAAAGTAAAAGGTGATTTGGAAGTGGACGAACATCATACTATTGAAGATACCGCCATTGCTTTGGGTGAATGTATTTATCGGGCATTGGGCAGCAAGCGTGGCATTGAGCGTTACGGATATTGCTTGCCCATGGATGATTGTCTTTGTCGGGTAGCTTTGGATTTTGGCGGTAGAGCATGGTTGGTATGGGATGCTGAGTTTCATCGGGAGAAAATAGGGGAGATGCCTACCGAGATGTTTCTTCATTTTTTTAAATCATTGAGTGATGCAGCTCGTATGAATTTAAATATCAAAGCCGAGGGGCAGAATGAGCATCATAAGATAGAAGGTATTTTCAAAGCTTTGGCTCGTGCCATAAAGATGGCTGTGCGAAGAGATATTTACTATTTTGAAGTACCCTCAAGCAAGGGATGTATTTAAGTCGGCTTCAAAGACAAAGTAACTTAACTTATTTGCCCAACTAAGTTAAGTTACTTTGTCTTTGAAGCTAACTTACTTTTTTATGTGGTTTATAGCTCTTCGCATTCTTTCAGCCATGAAGCTGCACTTGCATCGCTCGGCATACGCCAGTCACCTCGGGGACTGAGTGATACGGATCCCACTTTGGGACCATCGGGCAGGCAAGAGCGTTTGAATTGTTGTTGAAAGAAACGGCGGCAGAATATAGTAAGCCATTTTTTGATTGTTTCCTCATCGTATGTATCACGAAAAGCGATACTTGCCAGGAAGAATATCTTGGCGGGACGAAAACCGAAACGTAGGAATTGATAAAGGAAGAAATCATGCAGTTCGTATGGTCCTACCAAATCTTCTGTCTTTTGTTTTATATTGCCGTTTTCATCAGCAGGAATCAGTTCGGGACTGATAGGAGTGTCTACAATATCGAGCAGGGTAATACGTGATTCATTATCCATGCCATTCAAAGCCACCCAATTTACCAGGTATTTGACCAGTGTTTTGGGAATGCTTCCATTGACTCCGTACATAGACATATGGTCGCCATTGTAGGTGGCCCAGCCTAGGGCAAGTTCTGAAAGGTCTCCCGTACCAATGACAAGACCGCCCAATTGGTTGGCAACATCCATCAGAATTTGAGTCCGTTCGCGTGCCTGGCTGTTTTCGTAGGTTACATCGTGTACGGTCATGTCGTGGTTAATATCGTTAAAGTGTTGGATGCAGGATTCCTTTATGCTGATTTCTTTAATGGTAACACCTAGTGAAGCCATCAGATGGAGAGCATTGTTATAAGTACGGTCGGTAGTACCGAAACCAGGCATGGTGATGCCGATGATACCTTTTCGTGGCAGATCCAATTTATCGAAAGTCTTGGCACAGACCAAAAGTGCCAAGGTGGAATCCAGACCACCGGAAATACCGACTACTACAGTCTTGCAGTGAGTGTGTACCAGACGTTTGGCTAGTCCTGCTATTTGGATAGCGAAGATTTCTTCACAGCGTTCATCCAATTCTTTGCCTTGAGGAACAAAAGGATGAGCTTCTATACTGCGCGTCAGACTAAGATCGCGTGTGTTGACAAATTCTGTACTGATGTGGATGGCGGGACGTCCCGGGCAGTTGCCGATATTGGCGGCAAAAGTGGTATTGGTCAACCGTTCACCACGAAGACGCTCCACGTCTATTTCACTGATGACCAATTGTTCCTTGAATGAGAAACGTTCAGACTCGGCAAGTAACGTGCCGTTTTCATATATCAGTCCGTTGCCTGCAAAAACAACGTCTGTGGTTGATTCGCCGAAACCGGATGAACTGAATACATATCCTGCCAGACAGCGTGCTGATTGTTGACTGACTAATGAACGGACATAATTATGCTTGCTTATTCCTTCATTGTCGGCAGACATGTTGAAAATGATTTCCGCTCCTTTCAGTGCTAATGCGGAACTGGGCGGAATGGGGGCCCACATGTCTTCGCAGATTTCAATGCCAAAGCAAGTTTCCGGAGTGTCGAAAAGCAGGTTGGCGCTGACCGGTACATTTTGTCCGCAGAGGCGTACATTGGCATCTGGGTGGTTTAGAGCAGAGGTAAACCAGCGTTGTTCATAGAACTCTTTATAATTAGGTAAATATGTTTTAGGAACAATACCCAGTATTTTCCCTTTTTGGAAAACAACAGCACTGTTCAGCAGCGTGGAATTCATAACCACAGGCATCCCTATAATAGAGATGATATCCATTTGTCGGGTATTATTCATAATTTGCATTAAAGCCATTTCTGCTTCTTCCAACAGTAAAGACTGACCGAACAAGTCGGCGCAAGTATACCCTGTAATACTTAGTTCGGGGAAAATGATAATTTGTACTCCTTTCCCGTCTGCTATGGCAATTTGAGTTTCAATCTGTTGTGCATTAAATTTGCAGTCAGCCACTTTCACTATCGGAATGGCAGCCGCCACTCTTACAAAACCGTATTTCATATTATACCTATTATTATATATACCTGCAAAATTAATCATTCTTTCCCGATTTATACTTCTAAATAAAAAAATAAAAAAAAGTGCGTGATTTATTTGTTTGTTGCGAATAACTATCTATCTTTGCACATGAAATAAAATTGTAATAGTTACAAAAAGGGAATATATGAAGAGTTACGATTATCTTATCAGTTATAACATTAAGCCGTCCGTACAGCGCATAGCTATTATGGATTATTTGTTGGCTCATAAAACTCATCCTTCTATCGATGAGATTTATTTGGCGCTATGTAAGGATATTCCAACCTTGTCCAAGACTACAGTGTATAATACATTGAAACTCTTTGTCGAGCATGGAGCAGCTTTAATGCTTACAATTGATGAAAAGAATGCGTGTTTTGACGGCGATACTTCCCTGCATGCTCATTTCCTTTGCAAGAAATGTGGTAAAATATTCGATTTACCCTATAGTAATGAAGTGAAAAAAGTAGAGCAAATTGATATGAATGGATTCAAAGTGGATGAAATTCACCAATATTATAAAGGTATATGCCCTGCTTGTTCTAAAGAAGATTAAGAAAGAAGTTAAAAAGGATAGAGAGTAAATGATTAACTAATAAATAAAATATTGACTAACTAATAAAAAAGAAATTATGAAAAAGTTTATTTGTACAGTTTGTGGTTATATTCATGAAGGTGATGCAGCTCCTGAAAAATGTCCGTTGTGTAAAGCGCCTGCTTCTAAGTTTAACGAAATGGTAGAAACAGAAGGTGGATTGGAATTTGCAGACCAACACGTTATCGGCGTAGCAAAAGGTTGTGATGAAGAAATGATTAAGGATTTGAACAATCACTTCATGGGTGAATGTACTGAAGTTGGTATGTATTTGGCTATGAGCCGTCAGGCAGACCGCGAAGGTTATCCTGAAGTAGCTGAAGCTTTCAAACGTTACGCTTGGGAAGAAGCTGAACATGCTGCTAAGTTTGCTGAATTGTTGGGTGACTGTGTATGGGATACAAAGACTAACTTGGAAAAGAGAATGAATGCTGAGTCAGGTGCTTGTGCTGACAAGAAACGCATTGCTACTCGTGCAAAAGCTTTGAACTTGGATGCTATTCACGATACAGTTCACGAAATGGCTAAGGACGAAGCTCGTCACGGCAATTTCCTGAAAGTAGCTTTATTGGCCGCTCCTATAATGATTTGTGGCTGTCCCGTTTTGGGAATAAAGATGATGGTGGGCAGTGACTGTATTCCCATAACGGCAGATAATTCTTTTTGTTTGTCTGTATCTACTTTGTAAACTGCAATTTGATCTTTGTATTCTTTGGCCAGACTTTTTAGCAGAGGGGCAACCATACGGCAGGGACCACACCATGTGGCGTAAAAATCAATAACTGCCGGTTTCTCTCCTTTGTATTTCCAGTTAGTGGAACCGGAAGTGTAGTCAAATATATTATCCAAGAACATTTGTTTGTCCATACGTATGACTTTTCCTGAATTTTTATCTGACTTATCCTGGACAGGAGTTTGGGCACTGAGATATCCCGTTAATCCGGCAGTTAATAGAATACATGTGATTGTTTTCTTCATATTTTACTCATATTGGGCTAGAATAGTGCTTAAATCATTGGCACGCATTACACCGCTTTGTCGCCACAATTGCTTACCGTCTTTAAAAATCATCAGTGTGGGAACTGACTGAATCTGATAGTATGCAGCAATTTCTTTATGTTTGTCTACATCTACCTTGACAATTCTTACTTTTTCCCCTTTTATTCCTTTTAATTCTTCTAAAATAGGTTTCATGGCTTTGCAAGGTCCGCACCATTCAGCAAAAAAATCAACTAATACAGGGATGTTTGAGGTGATTAAATCTTCAAATCTTTCCATAATGTTCTCCTTTCGTTATTTTTATTATAATAAAAACGTTTCTGATAATCAGATCATATCCTTTGTTCTGATTATAAATTTTCAAGAATGAATTGATAGAATCACGTAACTGCAAGCTGTTCTTTTGGTTTTCAGAAGCTAGCTCGTCGCTTAGTTTCTGTTGGAGTGCCTGCAGTTCTTGTTGTTGCTTCATCAGTCTCATCTGTTCTTGTTCAGCACGTTCACGTGTAGCAAAGCCATTATTTTCCAGTTTGCGTTGGAATTCTTTAGCATCAGCATCCAGTTTCTTTGCTTTTTCATTTAAAGTAGTGCGGATATTTTCTTCTTTCTGTATCATCACTTCATTTAAGTCATTCCAGAAATTGTACTTAGTCAACAGTGAATCGATTTCCACATAAGCTATTTTCATGTTTGAGGAACCTGCAACGCCGGCAGCCGGAGCAGCGGAAGAAGTTGCAGCGTTGTTGTTGTCGCTACATTGTGCGAACACTAACACGATGGCTAGCGCTAGAAATCCATTCAGGATGAAATTTGTTCTTTTCATAATCTTTTTCACGTATTGTTTATTAATTATTATCCGTTTTGCTTTGCTTTTCAATTTCGGCTATGGCATTTTTATTAGGTTTGCGTGCTTCACGATCTTGTGATTGTACACATCCTACTCCTTTTTTACGGAGTGCCTTATTACCGCTTACATGTGTGTTTGGAAACTTTCCTTTTAGAAAGATTCCGATAGACAATAATGCTATACAGATAGCAACTATTAACACAGTTATAAGGATAGTATCAAGCATTTCTATTATTTTTGTGGTGCAAAGTTAGTGTAAGGCAAGGGAAATGCCAAATTTATTGAAGCATTTCGTGTCTGCGGACTAAATTTGCGGAACAAATATAGAATTTTGCAATGATTTAGCTTTCTCTTTTTCTCATTAAAAAAAGAGGAAGTGTCCTATTTAAGAGAATTATTTAACTATTTTTTGCAAATTTGGAAACTGAATTTGCCTAAACAACATGATTATGAATAAAAAGGATTTAAAGCCGGCATCTGTCTTTTATTATTTTGAAGAGATATGTCAGGTACCCCGTCCCTCGAAAAGAGAGGAGAAAATAATTGCTTATTTGAAAGCCTTCGGTAGAAAACATGGTTTAGAAACTAAGACAGACGAAGTTGGCAATGTATTAATTAAAAAACCTGCCACTCCGGGTAAGGAGAATTTGAAAACTGTGATTTTGCAGTCTCATATAGATATGGTTTGTGAAAAAACAGTGATGTGGAGCATGATTTTCTAATTGATCCCATTGACACAGTAGTGGACGGTGAATGGTTGAAAGCCAAAGGTACTACATTGGGGGCAGATAATGGTATCGGTGTGGCGACAGAATTAGCTATATTGGCTGCTACTGATATAGAGCGTGGTCCGTTAGAGTGTCTTTTCACAGTGGATGAAGAAACTGGATTGACGGGTGCTTTTGCATTGAAACCAGGGTTTATGACTGGTGATATTTTGATTAATTTGGACTCGGAAGATGAAGGAGAATTATTCATCGGCTGTGCTTACGGTGGTGCAAATACTACAGCATTTTACTTATCAGCCTGTTTCTGCTCCACAGGATTATTTTTATTTCCGTGTAACGGTCAAGGGATTGACAGGTGGACACTCCGGTGATGATATTAATAAAGGTAGAGCGAATGCTAATAAGCTGCTGAATCGTTTTCTGACTCAGTTGGCTTCTAAATATATTTTATATTTATGTGAGATTGATGGTGGAAACCTGCATAATGCCATACCTCGTGAGGCACAGGCATTATGTGCGGTACCTATGAAGGATAAGGAATCGGTTCGTGTAGATTTGAATATCTATACTGCAGAACTGGAGAATGAATATGCTGCGACGGAACCGAACTTGAGAACCGAACTCTCTTCTGAATCCCCTTGTAAGGAAGCGATAGATATGACTACTGCCGGACATCTTCTGAGAGCTGTTTACGCTGTGCACAATGGGGTGTATGCCATGAGTCAGGATATTCAGGATTAGTAGAAACTTCGTCAATCTTGCTTCCATCAAACAGGTAGAGGGAAACAAGATTAAAATAGTGACTAGCCAGCGCAGCTCCATTCTTTCATCACGCAAGAATATGTCCGAGATGATCCGTTCTGCTTTTCTTTGGGAGGTGCTGAAGTAATAACTGGTGACGGATATCCAGGATGGAAACCGAATACGGATTCTCCTGTTTTGAAAATTGCGATAGATAGCTATAAAAACTTTTTGGTGTGGAAACCTAAAGTAAAGGCAATTCATGCCGGATTGGAGTGTGGGTTGTTCCTTGAGAAATATCCGTCACTGGATATGGTTTCCTTTGGACCTACTTTGCGTGGTGTTCATTCACCTGATGAACGTATGCTGATACCTACTGTAGATAAATTCTGGCGTCATTTGCTGGATGTATTGGTTAATATACCGACAAAATAATTTATATGAAGAAAACAATTCTATTCCTTTGTTTGTGCTACCTGGTAGGGGTGACGTATGCACAGGAAACCGTTCCGGGTAATGTTCTATAATGTAGAGAATTTGTTCGATTGTCAGCACGACACGTTGAAAAATGATTATGAATTTTTGCCGGATGCTCCGAAAGGATGGACGCAAGCGCGCTATCATGATAAATTGGCTAGGATAGCTAAAGTTATTATTGCCACGGTGAGGAAAATGTCCCCCGATTTGGTGGGACTTTGTGAAGTGGAAAATGATCATTGCTTGAAAGATCTGACAGAAAACTCGCCATTACGCGAGGCGGGTTATCGCTATGTCATGACTGATTCTCCTGATGAGCGTGGTATTGACGTGGCGTTGCTTTATCAACGTGGTACCTTTAAATTAGTAGGGGAAAAAACTGTATTTCTGTTCCTTATAAGGAAATAGAGCGTCGGCCTACACGTGATATACTTCATGTGACAGGGCAGGTAGCTTCCGGAGATACATTGGATGTGTTTGTGTGTCACATGCCTTCTCGTGCAGGCGGTGAGGAGAAGAGGAACCCTACCGCCTTTTTACGGCGCAGATATTGAAGATAGCGGCAGATTCTGTTATGAATATCCGTCAGCATCCTAATGTAATGATTATGGGTGATTTTAATGATTATCCCACTAATAATTCTATTGCAAAAGTATTGGGGGCTGTGGCTCCGAAAAGTGGAGTGCAGGCCAAGAAATTATATAATCTGATGGACGGGCGTAAGGAGGGAACCTATCGTTATCGAGGTGAGTGGGGAGTACTTGATCAGCTGATTGTTTCCGGTTTTTTTGTTACAAGGGCATGATAGTATGCGCACTTCATATGATAAGGCACAGATTTTTAAAATATCCGTTCCTGCTGGAAGAGGATGAAAAATATGGTGGTAATATTCCATCACGTACCTATTGGGGGAAAGAAATATCATGGTGGTTATAGCGACCATTTGCCAGTGTGTGTGGACTTTGAAATTGGAAAATAGGGAGAGATTGGTGGTTAGTGATGAATGGACTGCGCTATTATGCCGCAGGTGTTAATCACTAACCGCTATATATTTCTATTCATGATGATAAGGACCGTTGTTCAATATAGTCATCGCCCGGTATAGCTGTTCTACGAAAATAAGGCGTATCATTTGATGTGAGAAGGTCATCTTGGATAATGAGATCTTTTCTTGGGTTACATCATATATTTTGGGTGCAAATCCGTATGGCCCCCCAATGATGAATACTAACCGTTTGTTTACAGTGTGCATTTGCGTTCTATCCAGTTGGCAAATTCTACGGAACGGAATTCTTTTCCATGTTCATCCAATAAAACCACTACATCGCCCGGCAACAAAGCTTTCAGAATTAATTCTCCTTCCTTCTCTTTTTGTTGCTCCATACTCAGGTCTTTTCTGGTTTACTTTGCAAAAATACGGAAAATCTCTACCTTTGCCTATCAATTCATAAAAACGATAACATTATGGACGAATTAGTAGTAAAGACTTAATAGACAGACTGATAGACCTTGTTTTTGCTGAAGATATAGGTGATGGGGACCATACTACCTTGTCATGTATTCCCGCAGATGCAATGGGAAAATCAAAGTTGTTGATTAAGGAAGAAGGTATCTTAGCTGGCATTGAAGTGGCTAAAGAAGTATTTCGCCGTTTTGATCCCACAATGAAGGTGGAGGTGTTCATTCAAGATGGAACTCACGTGAAACCGGGTGATGTGGCTATGATGGTGGAAGGTAAAGTTCAGTCACTTCTTCAGACAGAACGCTTGATGCTGAATATCATGCAACGCATGAGTGGCATTGCTACTATGACCAATAAATATGTGTGAAGAAACTGGAAGGTACGAAAACTCGTGTACTGGATACCCGTAAGACAACTCCGGGTATGCGTATCATGGAGAAGATGGCTGTAAAGATAGGAGGAGGATGCAATCACCGTATCGGTTTGTTTGATATGATTCTGCTGAAAGACAACCATGTGGATTTTGCAGGCGGCATACACAATGCGGTGTCCCGTGCTAAAGAATATTGTAAGGCAAAGGGTAAGAGCTTGAAGATTGAATTGGAAGTGCGTAATTTTGACGAATTGAATCAGGCGTTGGCAGAAGGTGTGGATCGTATTATGTTTGATAACTTTACACCTGAAGATACTCGTAAAGCTGTAGAGATAGTAGGAGGACGTTGCGAAACCGAGTCTTCTGGTGGTATTACTTACGATACTATGTTACCCTATGCGCAGGCAGGAGTGGATTTCATTTCTTTTGGTGCGTTGACCCATTCTGTAAAAGGATTGGATATGAGCTTCAAGGCTTGTTAAGGAAATGTTTTATGATAAGAGAGAACTTCAAATTTTGGATCTTTTTTGAAATATGAATGACGTAATTGGTACGAATAAAATTAAAATAAATTCGTACATTTGCGTCATTGATATTAGTTTCTTTTATTTTCTTCTTTAAATCGGGTAGGTGTCATTCCTTTTACTTGTTTAAAGGAGGTACTGAAATACCTCGGATAGGAAAAGCCTACCTCGTAAGATATTTCGTTGATATTCATGTTGGTATTTGTAAGCAAGTAAACAGATTTTTCTATGCGTAGTTTATTGATATAGTCATTAACGCCCAACCCGGTTAGAAGTTTTACCTTATTATATAAGGATGCTCTGCTCATAGCCATTTTATCTGTGAGAAACTTAATGGAAAGTTCCTCTCCAGCCATATTTTCATTAATAAGTATATTGAGTTTGGCGATGAATTCCTCATCTTCTTTACTGTTTTTTCTTTTGAGACTGTTCTGTTTCTATCCTTTTTTCGTTTTTTTCTTTTACTAGCCTATTAGATGATAATTCCGTTGCAGGAATGTTTTCTTCGACTGGTATTTTTTTCTTCTTTGTTTTTTAAGATGTCGTTCAATATAGCTTGTAGGAAGTGGTTCATATTGCCTTTCATATATTTCTCTTTCCGTCGGAAATAAATGTAGCCTATATAGGCTGTGGTAATAATAAACAAGATGGCGGCTATGCCGATGAACCAGCTGGTCTTATACCAAGGAGGAGTAACGATTATGTTTATCAATTTTTGGGGTGTGGTATGATTCCCGTCTTTAGTATTGCAAGAAACCCGTATTGTGTAGTTGCCTGCGGATAGAGAGGATAAATTTAAAGTTGGATCGTAAGTTTCAATCAATTGTTTGCTTCTACTTTCAATTATGTATCGGAGCAGGTATTTTTGGAATATGTCTCTGTTCTTTATTCGAAGGTGGATGGAAAGAGAATTGTAGTTCCAAGGTATGTTTATTGTATTCTCTTTGATTTTTTTTAAATAAGGACTACCGTTAAGGAGAATGTCGGACAGGTATATTTCTGGTATCTGAGTTTCAGTTTCGGGAATGTTTGTGTTGATTTTTACCAATCCTTCGGATCCACCTAGATAGATGTAATTCTTATTAGATTGTTTTTGGTATGCGAATAAAATTTCGTTAGATGGGAAACCATCAGAACTATTCCAGATAGTAAATTTATTTTCTTTGATAATATAAGAATATAGTTGATTTTGAGCACAGATCCATAGACGTCCTTTTCTATCGGCAATGAGGAAGGATATGTTATTAAATAGTTTGGTGTGTATGCGATGGTATTTTCGACTTTTCAAGTCGAAGAATCCAAGTCCTTTGTCGGTTCCGGTCCATATTATATCGTTGTTGTCATAAGACATGGAAGTGATGGTTTCATTTTTTTCCAACTCGAATAGTAATCGGATACTGTCATTTTGTTGATCTACCCAAAAAGCTTGGTGAGCGTATTTTAAAAGAGAGAATTTATCGTTGGAGTATGATAGACAAAGTGCATTATTAGAGAAGTCGTAGTGACGATCTGTTTGCATCTTTGAGAATGTGTGGTTATGTGTATTATATGCATATGCATTACGACTGATTATATATATTTTGTTGTTTGCCACTTGATTGGCCAAAAGGAAGGTAACCATAAAAAACATTCTTTATAGTTGGTCTCTTTATCTATAATGGTGAAAGGACGATATTGCTGCGTCTTTTTATTGAACAGGAAAATGCCTTTGGTATACAAAGAAACCATTAATTCAGATTCAGATATTTCAGCAATGGAAATAACTTTATCTCCGTAGGTTGAGGGGAAATGGGTAAATTTGTCAGTAGAAGGGTCGTATAGGTTGATACCTCCTCCATCAGTTCCAATCCAAACTTTTTCCATTCTTTTTCTTCGTAAAGGCTGATGATTGATTTTTCACTGAGTCCGTTGGGATTGTTTAAAACGGCATCTTTATATGTCTTAATGTACGTTTCTTTAATACAGAATATGCCTCCGCGTACGCTTCCTGCCCATAAGTTTTTTTTTCTTGGTCTTTATAGAGCAAGGTGATGGAGTTTACTGGTAGGGAAGAATAGTCTCCTACTATATGTTGAAGTTGTGAGAATTGTTGAGTATGGGGAGCAAATTGGTTGATGCCACTTCCGTCTGTAGACAACCATAGTTTGCCATTGTGTTCTGTTATGTCTAAAATATAATTGTTGTTTAATCCGGAATTTGTTTGAGTATAGTGTTCTTGGATTTTTTCCTGTTTGGTCATAGCAATATAGTCCAGATCCATAAAAGGATGTGTAAATATGCTGGTCAAGAGTTATGTATAACGATGTCAGCAGGTTAGGACTGCTTGGAATAAAAGACTAAATTGTTGAGTTTGACAGTTGTACGAGTAGATTCCTTTTCTTCGGGTACCTACTAAAATTTTGTTTTTATCGAGATAAACCATTTTTGGATTCTATAATCTACCATGTTGATATTTTTTTTCTTTTCTTGTTTTTTAATGTGAATGATCTTTGTTTTTTTACTATGATAGTCGTAGCAATATATGGTATTCTCGCTGCCAAACCATATTCCACCTTTTACTTTGATAGAAGAATAGATCGCTTGGGAAATGGTAGTATTAAATCGGTCCTGTTCGGCATCATAAAGGGCTAACCCTTTGGGAGTTGCTATCCAAAGGTTTCCTAATGAGTCTTCTGTCAGATGATTGATATAATTACTAGGTAGAGAGTGGGGATCGTCTGAATGGTGCAGATAGGTTTTGATTCCCTCTTGAGTATAACTGTTCAATCCATTTTGGTACCTATCCATAAAGTACCTTTATGGTCTAGCAGGATGGATTGGACAGTAGCTTGGGAAAGTCCCTTGCTCTATAGAGAGCTGGGTGAACGAATAATTGACACTGTGTTCGGAAGAGAACAATTTTGTGTCTGCCCATAAGAATAAAATGATAATTAAGGTCCGATACATTGTATTTTTTATTTTTTGCAAAAATACATTTTTTTTCTTTTGATAAGAATTTAAGGACTATTTTTCAGTATGAAGTAATAAGAATACTAAGATATTTTAGAAATAAAAATTGAGAAATATCCCCTTATTAGACAGAAATGGACTTGATTTATACAATTTCTGATCTCTTTAGTTGATAAATAGACTAAGTTTGCCAATTAAATTTTAAAATAAGTTTTGTGAACCAAAATTAATGTAGTATGAAAAATGTTATACTTTTTATTATTGTCGGTATGTGGTATGCTTGCTTGTACTCATACACCGAAATGGGAATTAGTGTGGGAAGATAATTTTGATGGTGCGGAACCTGATACCACAATATGGAGCCGCATACCTCGCGGAAGACCTGATTGGCAAAATACCAGTCATTTGATAATCGTTGTTATGAAATGCGTGATGGTTGTTTAATATTAAAGGGAATTG